>Ga0193742_1002214_pt1 | contig 11260 bp, 9 predicted proteins | sample L2c1metaG_FD_165511 | JGI IMG/M metagenome (GOLD analysis project Ga0193742, IMG submission 165511) | Soil microbial communities from a riparian zone of the East river system, Colorado, United States - L2c1 | ecosystem: Environmental > Terrestrial > Soil > Riparian zone | place: USA: East River... | reverse complement strand
TATCGCCGCCTGCCACTACGCCGCCAAGGAGGCGGCCGCGGCATGAACGCGCCACTGCGCCAAGTCCCGTTGCTGCAGGTCAACGACCTCAAGAAGCATTTTCCGGTCCGCGGTGGCCTGTTCAGCAAATCCAAATGGGTCTATGCGGTCGACGGCGTGTCCTTTGAGGTTGTGCGTGGCGAGACCCTGTCGCTGGTCGGCGAGTCCGGTTGCGGCAAGTCCACGGTCGGCCGGGCGATCTTGCGGCTGTTCGACATCACCGCCGGCCAGGTAATTCTCGACGGCCAGCGTATCGATGATGCCTCACCCGCAGCGCTGCGCAGCATGCGCCGCCGGGTGCAGGTGGTGTTCCAGGATCCGTTCTCCAGCCTCAATCCGCGCATGCGCGTGCGCGATATCCTGGCCGAGCCGATCCGAAATTTTGGCCTCGCCAAAAATTCCGCCGAACTCGACGCCAAGGTTGCCGCGCTGATGGATACCGTGCGGCTGCCGCGCGACGCGCTGAATCGCCGGCCACATGAATTCTCGGGCGGCCAGCGCCAGCGCATCGGCATCGCACGGGCGCTTGCGGCGGAACCCGAACTGATCGTCTGCGACGAGGCGGTTTCGGCGCTCGACGTCTCGGTCAAGGCGCAGATCGTCAATCTGCTGCAGGATCTGCAGCGCGAGTTCGGCCTCGCACTGCTTTTCATCAGCCACGACCTGGCGATCGTCGAGCACATGACACACCGCGTCGCCGTGATGTATCTCGGCAAGATCGTCGAGATGGCGCCGCGGCAGCAGATTTTTACTGCGCCGAAGCATCCCTACACCAAGGCGCTGCTGTCGGCCGTGCCGGTGCCGGAGCCGGGGGCGATCCGTAACCCGATCATCCTGAAGGGCGACGTCCCGAGCCCGATCAACCCGCCGAGCGGTTGCCGCTTCCACACCAGGTGTCCCTACGTGTTCGATCGCTGCCGGACGGAGGAGCCGCAACTTCGGACGGTTGGTGACGATCAATGGGCCGCGTGTCATCTCGACGTGCTGCCAGCCTGAATCTCCCTGTAAGATCCGAGATTTGACTGTCGCGCGATCCTTGCGCAGACTCGTCCCTATGAAGCGTCTGACAAATTTGAAGCGATTGGGTTTCTTCACACGGCTGCTCGACGATGCGACGCCGGCGGAACGATACCGCCTCGCGGCGGCGCAGATCGTTCACGCGGAGAAAGCAGGCCTTGATTCCGCATGGATCGCCCAGCATCATTTTCATGAGCGCGAGGGCGGGCTTCCGGCACCGTTTGCTTTTCTCGGCTTCGTCGCGGCGCAGACGTCCCGGATTCGCCTCGGCACCGGCATCGTGACCCTGCCGCTGGAAAATCCTGTCAGGGTGGCGGAGGACGCCGCGGTCCTCGATCTGCTGTCGAACGGACGCTTTGAATTGGGTGTCGGCACCGGCGGAAACCCGACGGCGTTTGCCGCGTTTGGGCTCGACAGCATGCAGCGCGCGGAAATCTTTGCCAGCAATCTCGACATCGTCCGCAACGCTTTGGCCGGCGCGCCGCTTGCCGGCGGCGATACGCTCTATCCTGCGAGGCCGCAATTATGCGACCGGATCTGGCAGGCGACCTTTTCCGTGAGCGGCGGGGCGAGGGCCGGTAAAGCCGGCGACGGCCTGCTGTTGTCGCGAACGCAGCCGCGATCAAGAGAAGCCCCCCACGCTTCGCTTGCCGAGATTCAGCATCCCATCATCGACGCCTATCTCGACGCGCTGCCGCCGGGGCGCGAGCCGCGGATCATGGCGTCGCGCAGTATCTTCGCCGCGGACGACCGCGCAGAGGCGCTGCGGCTGGCCGACATTGGACTGCGTCGCGCGCTCGATAGTTTTATCGCGGGCGGTCATGCCCCGCCGGGACCGGCGCTGAGCGACATGATTGCCGCGTTCGATACCCATGTCGGGACGCCCGACGATGTCATCGCCTCGCTACGTGCCGACAGCACCTTGCAGCGGGTGACCGATCTGGTGTTTCAGGCGCATTCGGTCGATCCGCCGCATCCGTTTATCCTGCGATCGATCGAACTGATCGCTGAAACGGTTGCGCCCGCGTTGGGGTGGGTGAAAAGGACCGCAGCCGATGCAGCGCCGGTTGACTGATCGGCACGAGACCAGCGAGGCGGCGACCGCCGCTCAGGCATCGACGGCGACCTTCAAGGCCTCGGCCCGGATCTCCTCCACCAGCCGTTCCTTGAGCTGGACGAATTCGGGCGCGGTCTTGATCTTGTAGGATCGCGGGTGGGGCAGATCGATCGCGATCTCGGCCTTGATGCGGCCGGGGCGGGCGCTCATGACGATGACGCGGCTGCCGAGGAAGATGGCCTCCTCGATATCGTGGGTGACGAACAGCACGGTCTTCTGGTCGCGCTCCCAGATGCCGAGCAGCATTTCCTGCATCAGCACGCGGGTCTGGTTATCCAGCGCCCCGAACGGCTCGTCGAGCAGCAGGATTTTTGGATCGTTGGCCAGCGCACGCGCGATCGCCGTGCGTTGCTGCATGCCGCCGGAGAGCTGCTTGGGCCAGTGATTTTCAAAGCCCGACAGGCCGACCCGTTGGATGAAGCCGTCAGCGATCTTGCCGCGTTCCGCTTCGGACACGCCGCGCTCGCGCAACCCGAAGGCGATGTTTTCGCGCACCGTCAGCCACGGGAATAGCGTGTAGGATTGAAACACCATGCCGCGATCGGCACCGGGACCCGTCACCTCCTGTCCGTCGAGAATGACGCGGCCGCTGGTCGGCCGGTCAAGGCCTGCGATGATCCGCAGCAGCGTGGATTTTCCGCAGCCCGACGGGCCCAGGATAGTGACGAAATCATTGTTGCCGACGTCGAGATTGGTCGGCTCCAGCGCCCGCGTCGGCGCATTGCCCTGACGCGCGGGGAAGGTACGCGAGACCTGATCGATCCTGAGCGTGGTCACGCCAGTCTCCACGGAAACAGCCAGGCATTAAAGGCCTTGAACAGGAAGTCGGACACCAGGCCGATCAGGCCAATGACGATGATGCCGAAGATGATCTGGCCGGTGTTGAGCAGCGCCTGGCTGTCGGTAATCATGTGGCCGATGCCCGACGACGAGCCGATCAGTTCGGCGACGATGACATAGGTCCACGCCCAGCCCAGCACGAGCCGGAGGATTTCCGCGATCTCGGGAGCGGACGAGGGCAGCAGTACGCGGCGGATGATGCCGCTGTCGCTGGCGCCCAGCGTGTAGGCGGCTTCGACGAGGTCGCGCCGTGTGTTCCCGACATTGACCGCGATCATCAGGATGATCTGGAATACCGAGCCGATAAAAATGACCAGCAGCTTTTGCAGTTCCCCGATGCCCGCCCACAGGATCAACAGTGGGATGAAGGCCGAGGCGGGCAGGTAGCGCGCGAACGAGACGAACGGTTCCATGAAGGCTTCGATCGGCTTGTAGGCGCCCATGAGAACGCCGAGCGGCACCGCGATGATGGCCGCGAGTACGAAACCGCCGATTACCCGCCAGATCGTCATGCCGATATCGAACAGGAAGCCGTGCTTGACGAGGAGCTCCCAGCCTTCCTGCAGCATGGTCAGCGGATTGGCGAGAAACGTCTTCGACACGTAGCCGCCAAACGTTGCCCATGCCCAGAGGGCAACGAACAGGACGAAGAACGCAATGCCGTAAGCCACGCGTTGCCTCGATGTTACGGGATCCAGAGGTCGTATCACGGGCCTATCCTTGCGGGAGCGCAGAGCGCGAAATGTCCCGCTTCCGAACCGGGAAGCGGGACCGTCGCGGCGTGAGCTGGTCTACTTGATAAAGCTCGCGTCAAAGAGATCGTCGGTCTTCGGGATCGCTTTGATGATGCCGATCTCAAGCAGCAGCTCGCCGGCTTCCTTGGTGAAAGCCTGGAATTCACCGGCGAAGAATTTCTGGTTCGCTGCCTTGTCCTGCCAGCGCAGATATTTTGCCGAATTGCCGAACTGCTCGCCGGACTGCTTCACATCGGAGCCCATGATCTCGTAGGATTTCGCCTGGTCCGTTCCGATCAGGGCCACGGCCTCGAAATAGCTGTTAGCAAGCGCCTGCGCGGCCTTCGGATTCTCGGTCAGGAATTTCGGCGTGCAGCCGAACGTGTCCATAACCATCGGATAGTCGAGCGTGGTGGCGATGATCTTGCCCTTGTCCGGCGCAGCGCGGACCGTCGAAAGGTAAGGCTCATAGGTCATGGCGGCATCGTTCTGACCGGCCACGAAGGCTTGCGCAGCTGCAGCGGGCTCCAGGTTCACCACGGTCACGTCCTTGACGGTGAGGCCATTCTTCTTGAGCATCCAGGCCAAGGCGAAATAGGGCGAGGTGCCCGGTGCGGACGCGGCGACCGTCTTACCCTTCAAATCCTTGATCGCCGCGACGTCGGCGCGCGTGGCCATGCCGTCGGCGCCATAACTCTTGTCGAGCTGGAAGATCTGCTTGGTCGCAACGCCGTTGGCATTCCAGGAAATCCAGGTCTCGACCGTGGTCGCCGCGCACTGGATGTCGCCGGATGCCACGGCCAGATGGCGATCCTTTTGCGGGATCTTCTTGATTGTCACATCGAGGCCGTTCTTCTTGAAGATGCCGGCCTGGTTTGCGAGCGTCAGCGGAGCGAAGCCGGTCCAGCCGGAAATGCCGATAGCGACCTTGACGTCCTGCGCGACGGCTGGCGCGGACACCAGCAGCGCGGCGGTTGCGGCGAATAGTCTCAAGCTAGACATGATGGTGTTCCCTTTTCCGGTTGATGGATTGAATCGTGTTGCTGCATAATTTGTGCCGAACCCTACGCGTATCCTCTCAGCCGCCCTTGAAGCGGGCAACCAGTTTGTGGGACTCGCCGGGATAAACCAGCCGCACGGCGGTCAGCGTCCGACCGCTGCGCCAGGTGTGCCGGTCGATCACGAGGCAGGGTGCGCCGAGCGCAATGTCCAGTGCGGTTGCGGTTGGCTCGTTGGCCACGATGGCGCTGATCGCATGTTCGGCTTCCGTCCAGGGGACGTGGTCCAGCAACCAGGTGCCGGGCGGTTCGATCGCAAAATCCGCGGTTGCGGCTTCCGGCACCGCGTCGAGATCGATCAGCCTGTCCTCGATCGCAAACGGCACGCCATCGGCGCTATGACGGCACGATATCGCGACCACCTTGCCGGTTTTCCGCACCCCGAGACGCGCGCGGTCGGAGGCGTTGGCGGCGCGGCGCGAACACTGGATCAGCTGATAGAAATAGCTGCGGCCGAGCGCGCTGATCTCCGCGCGGATGTCGGCAATCGTCAGCACCGCTGACAGGAATTTGGGACGGCGGACAAAGGTGCCTGCGCGCCGCCGCCGCTCGATCAGATCGGCTTGCGCCAGTTCCGACAGCGCCTTGCTCACGGTCATTCGCGAGCAGCCATAATGCGCCATCAGTTCGTGTTCGAACGGGATGCGGTGACCCGGCGGCCATTCGCCGGTCAGGATTCGCCGCTCGATGTCGAGCCGGATCTGCTTGTACAGCGTCAGCTTGTCGGCGGCTGGCAGCTTGTCGCGATCGATCGAGAGGCTCATGCCACAAGCCTTCGCACGGCGGCGTTGAAGGTCTCGCGCGCTTTCTGGCGAAGCCGGTGACGCCCGCCTTCGACGACCTTGTTGCCGCCCGCCCACACACAATCGACGGCACCCGCATTGGCCGCGAAAATCCAGCCGTCGAGGACGGCATCCCCGTGACGGCCGGCAAGCGACGGATGCATGGTGTCGAGGGTGATGATGTCAGCGCGCGCGCCAGCTTGCAGCCCGGCGATCGGCTGCGCGAGCGCCTGGGTGCCGCCGGCCAGCACGGTGTCGAACAGCGCGCGGCCGGTCGAGACGCCGGCTCCATCAGACAACACATTTCGCTCGCGGCGCTTGAGGCGCTGGCCATATTCGAGCTGACGTAGTTCATCGGCCACGCCGATCAGCACGTTGGAATCCGTGCCGACGCCGAACCGGCCGCCGGCGTCGAGGAATTCGCGCGCCGGAAAAATGCCGTCGCCGAGGCTCGCTTCGGTGATCGGGCAGAGGCCTGCGACGGCGCCGCTTTTGGCGAGTGCTGTGATCTCGAGCGCAGTCGTATGGGTCGCGTGGATCAGGCACCAGCGCCGATCGATCGGCGCATGTTCGAGCAGCCACTCGACCGGCCGTTGGCCCGACCAGGCGATGCATTCCTCGACTTCCCTGGTTTGTTCGGCGGCGTGGATATGGATCGGCCCGCCTCCGGCCAAGGGCACGATGGCCGCCAATTCGTCCGGCGTCACGGCGCGCAGACTGTGCGGCGCGATGCCGATATTGGCCCCGGGCAACCCGCGAATGGCGATCTCTGTGGCGGAGATCAGTTTTGCAAATTGGTCGACCGAACAAATGAACCGGCGCTGGCCGGCATGCGGTTCGGCGCCGCCAAAGGAACTGTGCGCATAGAAACTTGGCAGCAGCGTAAGTCCGATACCGGTGGCCCCGGCGGCGCGCACAATTCGCGTCGCCATCTCGGCCGGATTGGAATAGGGCCTGCCGTCGTGGCCATGATGCAGATAGTGGAATTCCCCGACGCGCGTAAAACCTTGCTCCAGCATCTCGACATAGAGCAGCGTTGCGACGGCTTCGACATCTTCGGGCGTCATATCAAGCGCGAAGCGATACATCGTGTCGCGCCACGTCCAGAACGTATCGGCCGAATTGCCGCGGGTTTCGGCAAGCCCCGCCATGCCACGCTGGAACGCATGGCTATGCAGGCTCGCTATTCCCGGAATCGCCAGTTGGTGGCGCTCATCGCCGGCTTGCGGTGCTGCGCCGGCCGTAACCCTGGTGATGATCCCGCCGGTCACGACCACCTGCACGTCATCAGCCCATCCTGCGGGAAGCAGTGCTGATCCGAAATGCAGAGTGGACATGTTTTCCAAACCGGCTGGACAGAAGACCGGCACGATAATATGTATAGACATATAGCCCCGTCAAGCTTCTGCCGTTGAGGGAAGGCTGCATGGCCGAGCGCTTTGATCGAATTTGGCATAATGCCCGGCTCGCCACCGTTCGGGAGAATCTGCCCGACCTCGGTGTGATCGAGCAGGGTGTGGTCGCGGCGCGGGATGGCCGCATCGTTTTCGCAGGCAGCCGTTCCGACCTTCCATCGGATGTCGATGCGACTGAGCGGATCGATTGCGCGGGGCGGTGGATCACGCCGGGATTGATCGATTGTCATACCCATCTGGTGTTCGGCGGAAACCGCGCGCATGAGTTCGAGCTGCGGCTGCAGGGCGCAAGCTACGAAGAGATCGCGCGCGCGGGCGGCGGCATCGTCTCGACGGTTGCAGCGACGCGGGCGGCGAGCGAAGCTGACCTCGTTGCCGGCGCGCTGCCGCGGCTCGACGCGCTGATCGGCGAGGGCGTCACGACGCTCGAGACCAAATCCGGTTACGGGCTCAACACGGAAACCGAGATGCGACAGCTGTCGGCCGCGCGTGCGATAGGTGGCAGCCGGCCGGTCAGCATTCGAACCAGTTTTCTTGGCGCGCATGCACTGCCGCCGGAAGCCGATGGCGACAAGGATCGTTACATCGACCTCGTTTGCCGCGAGATGCTGCCCGCGGTGGCGCAGGCCGGACTTGCCGACGCCGTTGATGCTTTCATGGAAGGCATCGCTTTTTCGGGCGATCAAACGGCGCGAGTATTTCGTGCCGCAAAGGCGCTGGGATTGCCGGTCAAGCTGCATGCGGATCAATTGTCGAACCTCGGCGGAGCGGCACTTGCCGCGGAATTTTCCGCGCTGTCCGCCGATCATCTGGAGCACACGGATGAGGCCGGCGCCGTGGCGATGGCGCGGGCCGGCACGGTAGCCGTGCTGCTGCCGGGCGCGTTCTACTTCATTCGCGAAACCATAAAACCGCCGGTCGAACTGTTCCGTGCCCACGGCGTCAACATGGCGCTGGCGACAGACTGCAATCCTGGCAGCTCGCCGCTGACGTCGCTGCTGCTGGCCATGAACATGGGCGCGACGTTGTTCCGGATGAACGTTGCCGAATGCCTCGCCGGCGTGACGCGGGAAGGGGCGCGGGCGCTGGGTGTGCTTGATGAGACCGGCACGCTCGAAGCCGGCAAATATTGCGATCTCGCGATCTGGGATATCGAGCGGCCCGCCGAACTCGTTTACCGGATGGGTTTTAATCCGTTGCACACGAGGGTGTGGAGGGGGCAATGAGCGAAGCATCCATCGTCGTTTCGCCCGGTAGCGTCAGCCTCGACGATCTGGCGCAAGTGCTGGCGGGCGCGGCCGTCGAGCTCGATCCATCGTTCTGGCCGCGAGTCGAGGCCGCATCGGCCATTGTTGCGAAGGCTGCGAGCGCGGACATCCCGGCTTACGGGATCAATACCGGGTTCGGAAAATTGGCGTCGAAACGAATTCCGCCTGGCCAGACGACGCTGCTGCAGCGAAACCTGATCGTGTCGCATTGCTGCGGGGTAGGGCTGCCAACACCCGAACCGATCGTGCGCCTGATGATGGCGCTGAAGATCATCTCGCTGGGGCGCGGCGCTTCGGGCGTTCGCGCTGAAATCATCGAGCAATTGCAGGCCATGCTGACGCGCGGTGTTTATCCGCTGGTGCCCCAACAGGGCTCAGTGGGCGCATCCGGCGATCTGGCGCCGCTGGCGCATATGACCGCCGTCATGATCGGCGAGGGGCAGGCGCTGGTCGATGGCAAAATCGTGCCGGGCCTCGACGCGCTCGCCGCCGCCGGTCTCGCGCCGGTGACGCTCGGGCCGAAGGAGGGCCTTGCCTTGATCAACGGCACGCAGTTTTCGACGGCCTATGCCATTTCCGGTCTGTTACGCGCCCATGGCCTGCTCTGCGCGACGCTGGTGACCGGCGCCTTGTCGGTCGATGCGGCAATGGCTTCGACGGCGCCGTTTCGCGCCGAGATCCAGCAATTGCGCGGCCATGCCGGCCAAATCGCAGCTGGTGCTGCGCTGACCGCATTGCTTGATGGCAGCGATATCAGGAATTCGCATCTCGAAGGCGACGAGCGGGTGCAGGATCCCTATTGCCTGCGCTGCCAGCCGCAGGTGGCCGGCGCGGTACTTGATTTGCTGATGCAAGCCGCCCGCACCCTGACGATCGAAGCCAACGCCGTCACGGACAATCCGCTGGTGCTGGTCGAAACCGCTGAGATCGTCTCGGGTGGCAATTTTCACGCCGAGCCGGTGGCGTTTGCCGCCGACCAGATTGCACTGGCCCTGTCGGAGATCGGGGCGATCAGCGAGCGCCGCATTGCGACGCTGGTCGACCCCGCGCTGAATTTCGGGCTGCCGCCGTTCCTGACCCCGGATCCCGGCATCAATTCCGGCTTCATGATTGCCGAAGTGACGGCCGCAGCCCTCTATGCCGAGAACAAGCAGCGCGCCGCGGCCTGCTCGATCGATTCAACGCCGACCAGCGCCAACCAGGAAGATCACGTGTCGATGGCCGCGCACGCCGCGCGGCGGTTGTCCGATATGGCGGACAATCTCGCCACCATTCTCGGCATCGAACTGCTGGTCGCGGCGCAAGGCATCGGGCTGCGCGCGCCGCATACGACCAGCCCGGCGCTCGCCGCGGTCATTGCAATGTTGCGCGGCGAGGTGCCTGCGCTCGGCAGTGATCGCTATATGGCCGACGATATCGCCAAGGCGACGGCGCTGGTCACCGCCGGAACATTGCCGGCCACGGCGATTTCGCTGCTGTCAAACAATCCGTTTCCAATGCTTGCCAAGGAAGGTCTCTTGTCATGAACCGCCGACTGGACAACGACCGTATCATCCGATCGCCGCGCGGGCCCGAGATCAGCGCCAAAAGCTGGCTGACGGAAGCGCCGCTGCGCATGCTGATGAACAATCTCGATCCGGATGTTGCCGAACGGCCGAGCGAACTCGTCGTCTATGGCGGCATTGGCCGTGCCGCGCGCGACTGGGACAGCTTTGATCGGATCGTGACGTCACTGCGCAAGCTCGAGGGCGATCAGACGCTGGTCGTTCAGTCGGGCAAGCCGGTCGGAATTTTCCGCACCCATGCCGATGCGCCGCGCGTGCTGATCGCGAACTCGAACATCGTTCCGCACTGGGCAACGCTCGATCACTTCAATGAGCTCGACAAGCTGGGCTTGATGATGTTCGGGCAGATGACGGCCGGGTCGTGGATTTATATCGGCAGCCAGGGCATCGTGCAGGGGACCTATGAAACCTTTGTCGAGGTGGGACGTCGGCATTACGGCGGCAGCCTCGCGGGCAAATGGATCCTCACTGCCGGCCTCGGCGGCATGGGCGGCGCCCAGCCACTTGCCGCGACAATGGCGGGAGCGTCGATGCTTGCGGTCGAGTGCCAGCCGAGCCGCATCGAGATGCGGTTGCGCACCGGTTACCTCGACCGCCAGGCCAATACGCTCGATGAGGCGCTGGCGATCATGGCGGAGGCGGCGCAGAGCAAAAAGCCGGTGTCGGTCGGCTTGCTCGGCAACGCCGCCGATATTTTTCCCGAACTGGTGCGCCGCGGTGTCAGGCCGGACATCGTCACCGACCAGACCAGCGCGCACGATCCGATCAACGGCTATCTGCCGAAGGGGTGGACACTCGGCGAGTGGGCGTCGAAACGCGAGGCCGATCCGAAAGCGGTGGAGGCGGCGGCCAAGACCTCGATGGTCGGCCATGTCCAGGCGATGCTGGATTTCCATGCCCGAGGCATTCCCACGCTGGACTACGGCAACAACATCCGCCAGATGGCGAAGGATATGGGACTGAAGAACGCGTTCGATTTCCCCGGCTTCGTTCCGGCTTACATCCGTCCGCTGTTCTGCCGTGGCGTCGGGCCGTTCCGGTGGGCGGCGTTGTCGGGCGATCCCGAAGATATTTTCCGCACCGACGCCAAGGTCAAGGAGCTGATGCCGGACGACAAGCATCTGCACAATTGGCTCGACATGGCCAAAGCGCGGATCAAATTCCAGGGGCTGCCGGCGCGGATCTGCTGGGTCGGCCTTGGCGACCGCCACCGGCTGGGTTTGGCGTTCAACGAGATGGTGGCGCGCGGCGAACTGAAGGCGCCTGTTGTCATCGGGCGCGATCATCTCGATAGCGGCTCGGTGGCGAGCCCGAACCGCGAAACCGAAGCGATGCGCGACGGGTCGGATGCGGTGTCGGACTGGCCGCTGATCAATGCGCTGCTCAACTGCGCCAGCGGCGCCACCTGGGTGTCGCTGCACCACG
>Ga0193742_1002213_pt1 | contig 11261 bp, 11 predicted proteins | sample L2c1metaG_FD_165511 | JGI IMG/M metagenome (GOLD analysis project Ga0193742, IMG submission 165511) | Soil microbial communities from a riparian zone of the East river system, Colorado, United States - L2c1 | ecosystem: Environmental > Terrestrial > Soil > Riparian zone | place: USA: East River... | reverse complement strand
AACTAACGCAGTGGTTCTGGTTGGGAAGTAGAGTTCTGCGGTAACGGTTTCAAAATGCGGTATGGGTTTTCGGGCGACGGTAGTCTCTGGTGTTGGCCAGTACCGTCGCCATCGTTCGTCTGGACTGTTTTGGAGACGGAAGGAACAATGCCTGAGGGAAATGAGATTCACCGCTGGGCCGCGCGGCATCAGGAGGCTTTTGCGGGAAGACCGGTCCGTGTCGATGGCCCGCAGGGCCGCTTCACCGACGCAGATGTGATCGACGGACGCAAGCTCGAGCGCGTACTCGCCGTCGGCAAGCACCTCGGCTACGACTTCGGCAAGGACCGCATTCTGCATGTCCACCTGGGCCTGCAGGGCGACTTCACTGAAGGCTCCGGCCCTCTGCCTCCGGTCAAAGGAGCTCTGCGACTGCGCATGTGGAACGCTGCCGCGGTCAAGAAACCCGCGATCCCTGGTGAGAGCAAGCGCCACGCCTGGTACTCCGAGGACGACGGCACCGGTCATCTCGACCCCGAGCAGATCGCCTGGGTCGAGCTTCGCGGCCCCATGGACTGCTCGCTCTACACCCAGGAGAAGTGGGATGAGCTGACCAACCGTCTCGGCCCCGACCCGCTCAACAGCGACGGCCCGGAGAAGATGATCGCCAAGGTGCACAAGAGCCGAAAGTCCATCGGCGAGCTATTGATGGACCAGACCATGTTTGCCGGTATTGGAAACATCTTTCGCGCCGAGCTTCTCTATCGCGCGCGTCTCAGCCCCTTCCGTCCCGGCAAAGATGTAGCGGAGCAGACGCTGCAGTCGATATGGAAGGATGCGGGAGCCCTGATGCCTGCGGCGATGATCGACCGCAGGATCATCACCACAAAGCCCACGGACCGTCCGCATAAACGCGGAAAGGCTCTCAAGGAAGAGGCGCACTACGTCTACCGGCGCAACGGTCTTCCCTGCTTCGTTTGCGGAACTATCGTGAAGAAGCAGGAGGTAGCAGGGCGAAATCTGTTCTGGTGTCCCACCTGCCAGGCGGAGTGAAGCATTACTGCAACACGAGGTAGGTATGAAAGGTCTGGTTCAGAGCGTAGTCCACAGGAAGGTAAGGATACGGCGCATTGGATCGTCGAAATGCCTCGCCTTCGGTGTCCTGGGGATATCCATCGGGCCGGAATCTCTTCTCCGTCAGACGGGATTGAGGAATCGCCTGGAGATATCGCCGGCTAAGAAAGAACCGGATTCCCTGGATGTAGACCGGGCGGTAGTTCTCAAGGAACTCCGCATCGCCAGGCAGGCCGGTCGCCTGGGTAAAGACCTCGTGGATCTCGATGACATCGGGCTTCCGCTGCTGAAGGACATAGGGCCGGATCGCGGCGAACCTCTGATGCGCGAGCACGCGATCGCAGAGAAGTCCAAGGTCGATCACATGAACGTTGCGGCTGTAGAGCATGACCGCTCCCATATCGGCGGCGGCATAGGTAAGAACAGGCTGTCGGGTCATCTCTTGCAACTCGGCAAGAATCGGTGCCGCGACTCCGACCCGGTCGACGGTAATACGCGGCATATAAAGCGGAGCCTTCTCGGACCGCAGAGGCTGGATACGAGCACCCATGCGGAGGACCGTAAACAGGCAAAGCGCAACCGTCACCCACCCCAGAGCTTTGGGAGTAAGGTTCGGCGCGACAGGAAGCAGCAGCAGGCCAACCAGAAAGGGCCAGGCAGCGTAAAAGGAGCGGAACTCCGGCCCCCAGTTAGGCCCGATGGCCGTGCTCAACACGAAGGAGAACAGGAGAAACAGCACTGTGAAGCTCAGCTGCCACGATTCATGAAAAGCCTGCTTCAGCCGATCGAACGAGTAGGCTGGCATCTTGGCCATGAAGAGCCTGTACACGGCATACACCACAAGCACCGCCAGCAGAAGCTTCGCGGAATAGAAAATGCGAATCGGCTCCAGGAGATGGTTCGCGATTCCCTGCCGCAGGCTCGGCGCCGAGTAAGGAAAGCCCTGCTTGGCAATCACCGTATTCGGCAGCAAATCACCGAAGTAAAGCCAGCGCACCGCGTTCGAAGCAACGAAGAGGAGAGTCCAGCACAATACGGGGAGCACCACGCGACGACGGTTCCGCTCGGCCAGGACAAATGGGGCCAGCAGCCACGCCGCCTCCCATCGCATCAGCAGAAGCGCCGAACCGGCGACGATATACCAGAAGCGTCCGGCCCGGCTGACGGCAGGAAAAAGAATCAGCATCACCAGAACGAGCGTCATGATGAGAGGGGTTTCCATGCCGTTGATGGTCTCGTAGAACATCAGCGTGCAACCGACAGTACCGGCAACGAGATTGGCAAGCGTCTCCGTGGTCCAGGAAGCGAACCAGTACCGGATCAGCAGAATGTTGATGAGATTCAGAACGAGGGTTGAGATCTTGGCGAAAACAAGCAGCGCAACCGGGCTGGAGATGACCTTGGCGGCCGCGGCCATCAGGAGCATCCACAGCGTCGTCGAGTATCCTTCGACGATCCCGGAGCCGGGTGTCGGCTCAATCCGGCCTGTGTGCGCAAAGGTCTGCGAGAACCCGAGCGTGATCGCGGAATCGTCCCAGGTAAGCGCCCAGAACCGAAAGGCTATGAAGATCTGGGCTAGCAGCGCAAGCACAACCAAACCCCGGGAAGCCCAGAGCGCAAGTACCGGCGAAGCCTGTCGATCGACGGCGGAGCGAACATCGCTTGCTGCGAAGTGCATAGCGGCTTCTCCTGTAGATTATCGGAGACCACCGGAATGGATGGCTGCAGCAAACAGAGAAGTTAGATAATTAGACAAAACTATGGCGACAGCGAAGACAAAGGACTACTACGGAATACTTGGAGTAAAGAAGACAGCGACCGCGGACGAGATTCGCAAGGCGTTTCGCAAAGCCGCGCGCAAATACCATCCCGACGTAAACCCGGGAGACAAGAAGGCGGAGGAAAAGTTCAAGGAGATCTCCGAGGCCAATGACGTCCTGAGCGACGACAAGAAGCGCAAGATCTACGACCAGTTCGGCTTCTACTCCGACAACATCGACCCCGCCGCAGCTGAAGCTGCGGCACGTGGAGGCTACGGAGGCGGTGCAGGGTTCCCCGGCGGTGCACAAGCAGGCCGAGGCGGAGCCCAGGAGGTTCCCTTCGACTTCTCTGGCTTCGACTTCTCCGACTTCAACTCCGGCGGCGGCCGACAGGAACCGAGCAGCAGTGGCAGCGGTGGCGGATTCCGCGACATCTTCAGCCAGATGTTCTCCGGAGGCCGCAACACGGCCTCGCGCGGACCCCAGCCCGGCACTGACCTCGAGTACCAGGTCAGCGTCGACTTCTGGACCGCCGTGCGCGGCGGCATCACACGGCTCGAGATTCAGCGTCAGGAGGTCTGCCCCACCTGCAAGGGCAAATCCACCACGGGCGGCAGCATGGAGTGCCCCGAATGCCACGGCTCCGGTCAGGTAACCCAGATGGGCGGCCGCATGAAGTTCAACATCCAGTGCCCACGCTGCGGGGGATCCGGTAAGGTACAGAACACCTGCACCACCTGCAATGGCGAAGGCTTCATCCTCAAAAAAGAGCCGCTCGAGTTCCGCATCAAGCCGGGCACCCGTGACGGCCAGCGCATCCGGCTGGCAGGCAAAGGTAACGCAGGCCTCAACGGCGGATCTCCCGGAGATCTCTTTCTCATCATCAAGGCTGGAACCAACCCGGTCTTTACCCGTACCGGCGATGACATCTATGTAACTGTTCCGGTCACAATCTCTGAAGCCTCGCTCGGTGCCAAGATCGACGTCCCCACCATCGATACCCACGAAGGCGGAGGCAGAACCCAGCTCAAGATTCCACCGGGAACCCAGACCGGCCAGAAGCTTCGCCTGCGTGAAAAGGGAGTTCCCTCGGCCGTTCACGAAGGTAAACGTGGAGATCAGATCGTCGAAGTCCGGATCGCCGTTCCGAAGGTGCAGGACGAGCGCTCCAAGGAGATCCTGCGTGAATTCGCAAAACTGAATCCCGAGGACCCTCGCGAAGAGCTCTTTACCAAGATCTGATCCGGATCGTTACATCACCACCTGGTTCACTGGAGAGGCCCAGGGCGCCATCGTCCTCTTCCCCTGGTCCTCCTCCTCCGCCTCGCTACCCGACTTCTCTACGGGCATAGCGCGAGGCGCCAGAGCCAGCGGTGCGGGAAGAACAAACTCATTCACCAGCCCCGCCAGCCGCTGGGTCGTCTCAGGAGCCAGCGCCGCCATGCGAGCGGCCAGCCACGCCTGCGGTGTAATCGTAATCTCCGCCCGCCCCTGGGCCACCGCATCGTAGATACGATTGGCCGCATGCTTCACCGAAGCTGTCACCACCGGCAGCGTAGCCGCAAGAGAGAACCAGCGTTCTTCCTTCTTCCGATTTCCCACAAACCCGGCGTGAACGTGCGATCCGGTACGCATCAGTCCTGGGCAAACCGTCGTCACCCGTACCCCCTTATGACGCAGCTCGGCATGAAGCCCCTCGGAAAAACCTACCAGGGCAAACTTGCTCGCCGTATAGGGCAACATATGGGGAACAGCAACTTTCCCCCCGATCGAGCAGATATTCACGATCGCCGCCTGCCTCCCGCGGCCTCGGCCGAGCATGTAAGGAAGCACCGACTGTGTCATATACAACGCAGCAAAAAAATTCGTCGCCATGGCGCGTCGATATGCCTCCAGCGGCTGATCCTCCACTGGGCCGACCTCGATCACGCCGGCATTGTTGATCAGCACATCGATACGGCCAAAGTGCGCGATGGCGTGCTCGACCAGATTTACCGCCTGCGTCTGATCGGTAAGATCGGCGGGAATCAGCAGCACATCCTCCGCCGAGCGAACCACCCGGCTCTTCAGCAGCCGATTGCGGGCCTCGGTAAGCTCCTCCATGTCACGAGCCGTGAGCACCAGCCGGCTGCCCTCCCGGGCAAACCGCTCGGCCAGGGCCAGCCCCAGCCCCCGCGATCCTCCGGTGATCAGCACCACGCGGCCTCCGGACCGTTTCCCGTCCACGCCACGGCGCCTTCGCGAGGTAAGCACGTACGTCGCAGTAGTTACAGCAACGCCGGTGAGCATCTGAAGAACAAGAGAGGTTCGTTTCATGACGGGCATCCGATCCGGTGCGGGAGTCTGAGAAACTGCTGAACTTGTTTGACGCTGATCAGAACCATTCGAGCTAGACTCTCTTTAGGAAAAAAATCGACAGGCTGAAAGGGGACCACGAGGCGGGCATGGCAACGAAGCGTAAAAGCAAAGGAGCATATATGATCTCGGCGGTCGCCGAGATGTATCAGATCCATCCTCAGACCCTCCGTCTTTACGAACGCGAAGGCCTGCTGCTCCCCTCGCGCAGCGAAGGAAACACCCGCCTCTATACCGATGAGGATCTCGAGCGGCTGGAGTTCATCCTCAATCTGGCCCGCGATCTGGGCGTCAACATCGCCGGCATCGCTGTCATCCTGCAGATGCGCGAGCGCATGGAGGAGATGAACCGGCAGATGCAGGGGTTCGTCGACTATGTCAGGACCGAGATGCTCGCCAGGATGCAACAGCAGGGCTCCTCTGCCGCGGGCCTCGTCCCCATACGCCGTCCTGCCGTAGTACCTCCCAGCGCCTCTGGAAAGAAGCGAAGGCCTGGCTCAGAGAATTAGCCTCTCGCCGGTCACAAAATCTTCTGAAAATTGATCGAACCTACCACCCGCCTCTTCTCCAGTCGGAGTAGCATGGACCGCATTGTATCCCTGTCAATCCTGACAGGATGCTGTCAGTAGCCCTTCGTTACTATGCTTCGCAAGGAGACTTCTCTCATGGCTCAACCCTTCGTCCACATGGAGCTCAACACTCCCGATCTCGCAAAGGCGAAAGACTTCTACGGACAGCTCTGCGGCTGGACCTTCGACGATGTCGATATGGGTGCCCCCGCAGGCGTCTACTCGATCTTCAAACCTTCCAGCGGCCCCGGCGGTGGAATGTACTCCATGCAGGGACCCGCCACCGCGTGGCTTCCTTACATCGGCGTCGAAGACCTCAAGGCCTCGACCGACAAGGCCATCTCCCTGGGTGCAAAGGTCCTCATGCGCGAGCAGGAAGTCCCCGGTCACGGCTGGTTCTCCATGCTCGTCGATCCCACCGGAGCCTCCATCGCCCTCTGGCAGGCAAAACAGGCCTGAGAGCGTTACTGCGGATTACTGGCAGGAGGAGCAGGGGTAGGAGAGCTGCCTGACGAGCCCGAGCCAAAACCTGACGATGGGCTGCCGAAGCCTGACGATGGGCTGGAGGACGGGCTCGATCCGAATCCTGAGCTCGGGGACGAGCCTGAACCGAATCCGGAGCCGGAGGAACCAAACCCGGATCCCGAAGAGGAACCGGAGCCAAACCCCGAGCTCGTGCCTCCTCCCAGCAGAGCCGCCTTGGCCTTCAGCTGCTCGATCCTGGGATCGTAGATAAACTCCCACGTCTGATACGTCAGCTGCTCGTTCAGGATCGTAATCGAGCTTCCCGTATGCGAGCAGCCGATTCCCACAATCGGAGCTCCGCCGCCGGAAAAGGTCGTCGCAGACTGACTTCCGCCTGAAGAGCTCGACGAAGACGACGAGACCGTCCCTCCCGGACTAGAGCTCGATCCTCCGGTCCCGCCTGTCCCCCCTGTCCCCCCTGTCCCCGAAGACATTCCCGACCCAAGGCTGAATCCCGAAGAGCTACCCGAGCTACCCGAGCCAGAAAGCCCCGACCCGCTACCCGACCCGCTACCCAATCCGCCAGAAGATCCATAGCCCGTCGAGCCGGTAGGCTGCGACCCGTTGACCGTCGATCCCGCCCCAAGCGAAGAGCCCGCCCCCGACGTTGCAATCCCGGCCAGCGGCTGACCGAAGAAGCCCTTCACTGTCGTCTTCGCCTCGCCAACGTGGATCAGCCTCCAATCCGCCTTGCCCGTCATCGGATCCGTATACTTCTGGCGAAGAAACCGGATATTGGTCGATTTCTCAAGCTGATCCATCGTCCCCGGATACCGCCCAAACTTGAGGTAATAAAGCCGAATAGCGCGCACATACTCGTTCCCGCGATGGATCGCCTCCACCTCGCGCTCCCGCCGCAGCGCCCGGGCGACCTTCGGAGCGGCCACGCTCAACGCCAGTAGCACCAGAAATATCAGGACGATCGCCCCCACCAGCAGAAAGCCCTCTTCACCCTCGCGTGTCCGATTGTTCTTTAAAGATGGCATTGGTCTTTCCCCTAATGAACGATCAGCGGAAGTGTCTGCCGGTTGTTGTTGGTCATATCCTCCACCTGGATCGAGTTCGCCGACACGGTAAGGATACGGTAGCGCCGCTGCACAACATCACCGTCCTCCGCCAGAAAGACGTCCTCCCCATGAAGCAGAAACGCCTTGCGCTTCCCCGTCGGCGTAGTCTCGGTCCCGAAGAACTTCAGGTCGATCGGAGGCGGAGGCGGGGGCCCCGGCGGAGGCATGTATACAGGAGCAACGGCCTTGGGACGAGCCGAAGCAATCGGCTGCGGAATATCGATCGGCGCAGAGGCTGTGGAGAAGATATTCCTCCCCGTGCCGGAGTAAACCAGCCGCTCGGCAACCAGCATCGGCTCCATCTTCAGAGTCGGATCCAGCTGCGTCGACGCGGTTCCAATGCTCTTTGCTGTCCCTCCCGAACTATGCGAACCGGCCGGCTGCACAGTGTGCACCACGGGCGGCTGCGGCGCGCGAGGCGCGGGGCTGTCATCGGAGAGCTGGTAGTAAAGAACTCCACCCGCGAACAGCACGAACGCTCCTACGGCAATCGCCTTCTTCTGGGTATCGGGAGTCAGCTTCATCGCGCCTCTCCTCCCGCGGCCGTATCGGCCTTGATTGCTGCCGCTGCGCCCTTCCCCGGACGAAGGTAGGTTGTCAGGCTTAAGCGCAACCCTACGGTTCCACTGCTCTGGCCCGCCAGCGTAACGCCACGGATCAGAAAGAACATCTTGTCGCGCTCCAGCGAGTTGATGAATAAAACCAGCGGTCGATAATCTCCGTTGAAGCTCGCGTCCATGCGGACTTCCGTAAGCGCCCCAGCAGCGCCATCCAGCACAGGCGAATACGCATACTGCCCCCGTGCCATCTTCACGCCATGTTGCTTCGTAAGCACACCAAGTTCTGCAAGCACCTCGGAATAGGCGGTCGGAAGCCGCTTCGCATAAAACGTGTCGGAATCCGCGGTTGCCTTGGAAAGCTTGTCATCCAGCCCTTCCAGAGGCTTCGTCGCAATCTCGGCCGCCCTCATCGACACTGCCTGCTGCTCCAGCGCCGTCGCGTCCTGACTGTTCACTGCCCTCCAGGTAAAGGCAATCTGAACCATTAAGTAAAGATTGACCAGGGCCAGCAGCGCCACGCCGGCGTAGTAAAGATTCAGCCGCGTCATCAACGCGTGCGCCTTCGCCGTAACGCCCTGCACGTTCTCCGCAAATCCGGCTCGGGTAGTTGTTGTCGTGCTCATCGCTGCCCTCCTGCCGCCGCGGAAGTTCCCTTGGACGACTTGGACAACTTGGGCCGCTTTGTCCCTGAGCTCTTCTGCTCAGACGCGGCATCTCCTGCGCCCGCAGCCACAGCTTTAGTGATCTTCTCCGCGACTTCGGGCAGTGGGTTGTAGCCGCTGTAGATCTCGAACTCGACCGCGCCGGGAACCAGCGGCGCAACCCCCTGGCCTCGTCCCTCTTGTGCCTGCGCCGACTCTCCGGCCAACCGCGGTGCGATAAACCGCTGCGATTTCTCCAGATTCCTCACCAGTTCAACGGCCCGGTCGCGCTCTCCGCTCACGCGCAGCCGGATGTTCACCTCGCCGGATTTGGTGGTCGCAGGCTCGATGCTTGTCACCTGAACGCCGGCGGGAAGCACGCGCTCCAGATCCATCATCACGGCGGTCCAGCTGAAGCTCTTCCGGGCAAACAATTCATTCAAAAACTGACTGCGCTCCAGCACGGCCATATTCTGCGGCTGCCGCATGCGGGCCTCGTTGCGCTGACGCGTCTGCTGAAACGCCATTGTCTTCGCCTTAAGGGAATTCATCTGCGCCTCCGCCACGCGCTTCTTCGCACTCAGCGAATGCAGCGCAACGCCCAGCACCACCGTCAGCATAGCCAGCGCAATCGCCGCAAGCCGCAGTCTTGCATACAGAGGGCGAAGCTCGACAAATGGACGCGTCGCCAGATTGACCGAAATCCGCATCTAGTTCTTCAACGCTCCCCTGACGCCAGCCAGCCAGCCCCGTGATACGTGAGTCGTCGCCGCGCCTGCCGCCAGAACATCCCGCGAGACCAGCTCCCTCACGTTCGCTCCTTCAAAGCCATTCTCTTCCAGGATGGAGCGCAAAGCCTCCGCCCCCACAGTACCGGCAGAAAGAATCGCCTCCGGCGGGCCTCCCAGAGTGTCCTCAAAATACGCCGTGGCCACGCTTACCGCCTGAGCCATCTCGCGACCGGTCATCGCAGCCTCTGCTGAGGCCAGCACCTGCGCCTCAATGGCCGCCTCCGCATCGATTCGGTCGTAGCCTGAAGCGCCAACTGTCACCGGCAGAACAGCGCCCGGATCCCCTATCCCCGGAAAATCGTTTGCCAGCTCGAGCGAGCGATGCAGCAGAAGCACACCCCCGCGGACAATTGCCGTGGTAATGCCTCCATGACTCGCATTGACCACCAGCACACCCGATTGCTGCTCTTCCAGTCCGGCAAGCACCGCCAGTGTGCTCGGAAGCACCGCGCCAGGAAGATATCCGGCGGCCATCACGGCCTGCTCGTACTCGCTCAGGACCTCCTGTGGTATCGCAACTGCAAGCACGCGAACCATATTCTTCTCGCTCGACATCACCTGATAGCTCAGCGCGGCGTGATCGCTGTCGAACGGCAGCAACTTCTTCAACCGGAACCGGACCACCGCCAGCGCCTCGGCCGACTTCGCCGGCAGGGCATCGAACTCCAGCAGAAGCACGCGCGCCGTCGCATCGGGAACCACAATCGTAGCGGAGCGATTACGTTCACCGGAGCGCCCGGCAACAGCATCCAGCGCCTCGCGCAGCGCGGCCACTACGGGGGCGCGGTCCACAAGGTTACCCGTCTTCAGGCCAATCGCCAGCGCGTCTGCGCGCAACGGACTTCCCGCAACGGCTGTCAGAATCGCCGTGGCATCCTCGGCCCGCGCAGAAACGACTCCCTCCGCTCTCACCTCAACGGCAAGCCGGGGGCGCGTACCTAATGTCTTTGGAAAAATCTCCATCCCGTCTCAGCCTATCCCATTCTCTTTTCAGCTATGCCGTCCTGAGACTAACGTCCCGACTCAATGAAGGTCACTTTATTAATCTCTTTCAGAGTCGTGATTCCAGCGCGCACCCGCTCCAGCGCCGAGTCGCGCAGAAACGCCATCCCCTTCTCCCGGGCCTTCTTGCGGATCTCGCTTCCCGGCTTCTTGGCCAGCAGCATCTCGCGAATCTCATCGTCCAGCTCCAGCAGCTCATGAATTGCCGACCGACCGCGATACCCCGTTCCTCCGCACTCAATGCATCCAGCGCCCTCGCGGAAACGGAAATTACGCCATTCATCCACATCGAGGCCGCTCGCAATCAGCTCCGCGTCATCGTAGCGGACGTCGCGAACGCAGAAATCGCACACCTGCCGCACCAGCCGCTGCGCCAGAATGCAGTTCAGCGCCGAGACAAAGTTGTAAGGCTCCACTCCCATGTTCAGAAAGCGCCCCAACACATCCACCACGTTGTTCGCGTGCACCGTCGTAAACACCAGGTGACCTGTCAGCGCCGAGTTGATCGCAATCTGCGCCGTCTCCGCATCGCGGATCTCGCCCACCAGAATCTTGTCCGGGTCATGACGCAGGATCGACCGCAATCCGCGCGCAAACGTCAGGCCCTTCTTCTCATTCACAGGAATCTGCGTGATCCCGCGGATCTGGTACTCCACTGGATCCTCGATCGTGATGATCTTGTCTTCCTCACTCTTGATCTCGTTCAGCGCCGCATACAGCGTCGTCGTCTTTCCCGAGCCGGTCGGTCCGGTCACCAGCACCATCCCATACGGCTCCTTGATGTAGCGCCGGAATCGCTCCAGATCGCGCTCCGCAAATCCCACCACATCGAGCGACAGCTTCTTGAACTTCTCGCTCATCGACTCTTTATCCAGCACACGAAGCACGGCATTCTCGCCATGCACCGTCGGCATAATCGACACGCGAAAGTCGATCAG
>Ga0193742_1002212_pt1 | contig 11265 bp, 18 predicted proteins | sample L2c1metaG_FD_165511 | JGI IMG/M metagenome (GOLD analysis project Ga0193742, IMG submission 165511) | Soil microbial communities from a riparian zone of the East river system, Colorado, United States - L2c1 | ecosystem: Environmental > Terrestrial > Soil > Riparian zone | place: USA: East River... | reverse complement strand
CTCTGCGCGCGCAAGGAAGTCGAGCACGTCCTCAATGTCGGCCCACTCGACGTCCTTGATCTTGACTTTCAGCGCGGCGTTCTCGATCGCCAGTTTGTTCAGCGCGCCGACCCGCTTCGTTTCGGCCTCTTCGCGCTTCTTCAGTTCGGCCTTCGTCTTGTCGAGCTCCGAGGCGTCCTTGAGTTCGAGCGCTTCCTTCGCGTCGGATAGCTCCTTGATCTTCGCGTTCGCCTCTTTGAGCAGCTTCCGGTTTTCGGCTTCCTTCCGGTTCTGCGCCGCGATGTTCGGATCTTTCGGCTTCGGCTTGCCCTTGTCGTCCTTTTCGGACTCTTCCTCGTCGTCGTTCTCTTCGCCCTCGGTGCCGTCGCCGGTCTCGTCTTCGCCTTCCGCACCACAGTGTCGGAAAATCCGGAAGCCGCCGATCGTTTCGTCGCCGTACAGGATTGCCAAAAGTTCCTGACTCATGTCTTACCTTCCCCTACTACCTTTTGAGTGAGTCCAACTGCCGTTGTACTTTTCGGATTGCCCGCTCGCGTTCAGTGCTCACGGGTCGTTTCTGCAAGCGATCGAGTATATCTTGCAGTGTCTCCCTGTTCGGACTGATCGTTGTCATTCCTCCTCCAAGTCTCGATGTAGCAACTTGCCGACAGCTTTCGCGAGCGCGCTCTTCTCCGCTTTGTCGCCCCGGAACTCGGCGTACAGCTCTGCGATAAGTTCCCATTTGTTCGTGCTCGCGTATGTTCCAACGGCCATGACGACGTGTTCGGTATTCAAGTCGTTATAGTCTATTCCAAATTCGTCGCCGATCTGCGGTGGCTTTGCTTGCCAATTCGGATCGACTTCGCGCATTGCGGCGTACAAGTCCAGTCGTGAGTTTCGAGTCGTAATCATGTCGAGGTGGTGCCCCATCTCATGATTCAGCGTCCCCTGTAGCCACGCCTGCGAGCCCGTGTCCGAGTACCAACCTGGATTATCCTCGGTCCGCACCTTGCTGCGACCGTTGCGCACGATCCAATCCGACAGCCGAATTTCGCGTGCTTCCGGGTCGTACTCGGCATTGACTCTTTGGTTTGTACCGGCAGACAGTTGAATTCCGCCGACCCGGATTGCCCGCAGGGCCGCTACTTTCTTTTCCGGCAGCCCCTCTAACATGTTGACCGTGACATTGATCAGATCATTCCGGATGTCGTCCGGCAGCGCGTCGTACTCCGCACCCTTGAGCAACCGGCCGGAGTGCCAGGCGGCCTGTGCGACGTCGAGCCGCTTCGGCGCAGCGGGTTTCGGCTTCTCGGGTTTCGGCTGCCGGTCGATGATCTGTGCGACCGGCGCGAGGGCGACCTTCTCGCGTTCGGCCGGGAACTCGTCATCGATTCCATATTTGTCGGACAAGTACTTGTCGTAGTCGCCGCCTTGCAGGTTCTTGATGAACTCGTCTTCGTCGAGCACCTTTGGCACCTGATAGCACAGACATTGCGGGTGCGGCGTTGCCGGTACTTCGTCTTTCGGATACGGACTGTCCTCTGCGTACCGATCGCAGATGTCCTTCTCCTTCTTCGGGTGCGTGAGGGACAGTTTCCATTCGATGCTGTCGACGAACGGCTTTTCGGCGTTGTCCGTTTCGCTCGCGTACTTGTTCGCGGCGTTGATCTCGGTCCTTGCTAACCGCATCGCGGCGTAGCTCACGCCGCCGGGGGTGTCCGGCCGGATCAGGTCACGGACTTCCTTCGCAAGCTCGCGCGCCGACAGGCCCCGGCCGAGCGCGCTGTTCACCGCCTGATCGACGTAGCCTTGCGAGAGCTGCTGCGTGCGGTAGACCTTGTCGGACAGTGGGATTGTCTCGCGGGTATAGCGCGCTAGCATGTTCCCGCAGCCCCCGGCGCAGGATGTCCCGGACACTGCCGCTTGACGCTCGCATAAGCAGGTCTTTGTCCCAATCCATCCCTGCTTCGAGCGCGACTTTGATGCCTTCCTCGCGGCGAGCCCGGATCACGTTGCCCACCGAGTGCCACAAACTGGCCAGGTGGCCCGCTAGCGTGCCCTGTACGCCCCGCAACTGGTTCGCGCGGACTGTCGCGCCGATTCCGGGTTTCAGGTCGAGCCGGGCGACGTCAGCCGCCGCTTCGCGGGCAACCTGATCGAGCAGCGTCCGGATCTCGGCATCCGAGCGCTTGATGACCCGGACGAACGGCAGCAAGAAGCGCTTCCGGTCCGGGTCGTTCGGCAGGGGCTTAGTCACGGGACGCGTACCGGCTTCGCGCGGTTCGACAGGTCCCACTCAATCACCATGCCGCGAGCCACGATGAAGTACCGGCCGAACATCGGCGCGTGCTCGATGTCTGCCGGACTCGGCTTGAGCGAACCACCCGGGTGCGAGTGATACATCCCGATCGAACGCGGCAGGTGGTTCTTGTAGTACTCCACCATTTCTTCATCATCCATCGCGAAGAACCGCGCGGGCGACTTGCTCACGTTTTCCATCGGATGCACGATCTGCGAATTGGCGAAGGCGTAGCGAATAAATCCGCACACTTCGTCCGTCGTCTGCGCGGCCAGGGCAACAAGGGTTTCCCGCACGTACTGCGTAAGCGGGTATGTGAGGTTGGGTTCAGTCGTCGTCATCGTCCCTCACCACTTCGTGCCGTAGTTGTGTGAGAGTGTAGTCGACCACTCCAACCTGATAGGCGAGCGGAAAGCCTTCGCTCGGACAACCGGCGACAGCGGAGTAATTGGCATTACTCGCCATCTGTGACGCAGTGATGACATACCAATGCGTCATGTAGGAGTCTTCGGGAATTCCATCCTTCTTACGCAGATACGCGAGCAGGTGCGGCCGGAACGCTTCGTCGGCTTCCTGATTGATCTTGTCCTCTTCGGCGTTCATCGCACACGCTCGATCCAACCGCAGTGCATGCAATCGCGCAGGACGCGACCGATTCGGCTACCGCGATAGGCCGGGCCGAAGCTGTGCAGCGTGCAGAGGTAGCCGAGCTTCGAAACCCGCAGGCGCCGCGCGAGACGATTGATCAGATTGAGCGCCATGCGTCGGCCTCCTCTTTGTTCGCCTCTTCGATCTGCCAGCCGCAACAGCCCTGGCCGATCACATCTCCATCACTGTAGCGAGCTTCGTCGAGATATTCGATCTCGTCACCGCAATTGCAGCATTCGCTATCGAACTGTGCGGTGAAAATCGGTCCCAAATCTTCCATTTGTCTAACCTCCGGCTCCGGCGTTCCCGGGTTCGTCTAACTCGGTGTCGGCGCGGTTCGCGAAGGGATCCCCGAACTTCGCCTTCGCGACTGCGCCTGCTTCGGCAATGATAGCCGCTGCGTCGGTGCCGTCCGCGAGTTCGACGCCTAGTTCCTTCAGTTTGGCGCGGCCTTCGTCGATGCTCATCAGCGATGCGGCCACGAGATTGATGATGTCCTGGATTTCCGCCGCCTTGTTGACCGGCATCGGGTCACCGACGTAAGTGGACACCTCGACCGTGCTGTCCCCGTTGAAGCCCTCGAACGCAGGGAACCAGCCGGTCTTCAGGTCGTACCACATGTTGTCATAGACCGGCAGCATTTCGTCTTCCTGCTCCTTGTTCGCGGCCAGCAAGGGCGCGAGTTGCAGGAACAGTGAAATACCAGATTCTGCGACGGTCACGTTGACTCGCCCGGTCGCGATGTCCGACAAGCCGACCGAGCTTTCCGCCGCGTCACCGAGGTACTTGATGTGATCGAGCATCGGCGCGACGGTCGTCACCCCGGTCAACCGCCCGACTTTGTCTTCGGGCGAGACTTCTACCATTTGCCCGGGACCTAGGTCCCACTGTCCCGTACTGCCGTCCGCGTTCGTCGGCGGGCCGGACGTCGTGAAGAACATGCCGAGCCCTTGCGTGGCGAGCGTCAGCTCTTCGTCCGAAATGGACTGATTCATCGCGGCGAAGACGCGCTCGATCCCCTGCAATTGCGAATCTCCAAACAGCGATCCGGGCATCCGCTTGTTCGCGATATGGTAAACCGGGATCGACTGAATGCGTGGATCGAGCTGCGTGACAGGAGTGATCTGCGAGACCTTCTTGATGTCCTTCGCGACCAGGTTCCGATCGTCCCAGGCATTGATCTCGTACGTGCCAGACTCGCTCGTGATTACTGGTGTGCCGTTCGGCGACGTCGGATCGAGCTTGCGGTACGTCTGCCGCCGGACGACGACCTTCTTCGTCAGCGGGTCTTTTTCCCGGGGGTCGCGCACGAAGTCGACGAGGTGCACGCCGATGATCCGCTCGTTGTCGTTCGGGTCGGGAATGGGGAAATACCCCTTCGGGTGCACTTCCCGGATCGAGATCCGCCGTCCTTCGGCTTTGTTCAGATCGGCGAAGATGTGCCAGACCGCATCGCCCCGCACAAGCCCGTAACGCTTCTGCGTGTTGAACTTCGAGGTAAACTTTTCCCTGCGCCAAAATTGCGACAGGAACGCGTCGATCTGCAACCGCTCTTCGGGCGTGCCGAGTGTCGCATCCGGGTCGACTGCGTAGTTGAAGTCGACGGCCAGGAACCGGCTGCTCGCCTCGACGATCTTCCTCGGCCCCGGCAGGTAGATCGGCGCCGCGTTTTGCCCGTACTGCTGTAGCGCAAACGTCGCAGGCGCACTGCGGAAGATGTTGTCATACAGGTCATAAGTTTGCAGCCGTGCCTTGTCGTCCTCGGTCACGACATGTTCCGGCGCTTTGCCAAATAACGGTCGTGCCGATGCCCATTGATCAGTAGCCATTATTCCTCATCGCTTCTTAGGCGCCCAAAGGCCGGATTTGTCGTTCTGAGTGTATCCGCTACGCGTACGCGCGCGCATGGCCTGCTTCTGCGGCGTGCCGAACTTACCAGCACCAAACCTGCCGAGAGCTTCAGGGAAGTGATCGTTCTTCTTGAGCGGCAGCTCGGGTGCGTTCTTATCGACTTCACCTTTGTTGTCAGGATACCGATAAATCCCCATCTCCCGAATCCCATTTGTGCATCGGCGGTCGAACATCAGCTGTGGAATCTTGTCCGGGTGATCGTTTGGCAATTCGAACGGGCGCGGTTTCAGCGCCTTTCGAATCCAGTCGAGCCGGGGGTTCAGCTCACCGCCGGTTCCGCCGGTCGAGTTGACGCGCAGCACCCCTTCCATGACCCGCGTATCCCCCGGGCTTGCCGGATCGGCGTAGAACGTCTTCAGCCCGGGCGGACATAGCCCGCGCGCTTTGACTTCCTTCGAGAACTCCTCGGGGGTCAAGCCGGGGGTGTACAGCTCATCGAGCACGCGGATGTTTCCCCAAGGGCTGATCTGAATCAGAATCCATACCGACGGGTTCGTAAAGCCCCAGTCTACTGCGCCATATGTTTCCCAGCCGGGCTCGAATTCGAAGTCCCCAACGTGAATCTCTTCGTCGAAGTCCTTGAACACCCGACCGACGAAGTCAGTGAACTTCGCTCCAATTTCCTGATTGAAGGCTTCTGCCGTCAGGTCCATTATCAGGCTGACGATTTCGGAGTCGATCTTTAGGCCATACTTCTTCACGAGTTGCAACGCGTTATCGTGGATCTTTGGGTTTTCCAGCATTGTCTGTAGCCGGGCGACGTCCCGAGTGGACGTAGGCGTCTTGTATACGTGCTGATTCGCCCACGACGGGCAGCGCCACGATTCCCAATCCGGATTAAGCGGATCCTGCCCGGCCTGATACATGTCATGAAACCAGTTGCGGCCTTCCGGCGTCGAGGTGGCGAGCATCCACCCGCCGAAGTCCGCGAGAGTCGGCCGGATCGCCTTCGTCCACACGCGCTCCTTGAGCTTCGCCGCTTCGGCCAGGATCACCCCGGACAACCCCTCCCCGACGAGGCTTTCCGGATGCTGGGCCGACTTCGCGTGCACCTGAAACGTGCCCTCGAACGCGGAGATGTGCATCGATCCGCCGATCGAGTCATAGTAGGTACCCGGCCGGTCAAACGGCATTCCCAATTTCTTCATCAGGTTGTAGATCACTCGGAATTCCTTTTCGGAATCCGAATAATTTGGCCCGCAAATCCAGAATTCCCTACGCTTCGCCGCCGTCAGTAGCGACTCTTTCTGCGAGTAGGTGACGAAGGCTTCTGGTAACAACTCATGGCCGCCGATGACGCTCTTGCCGAACCGGCGCCCGGCACTGACCACCCGGAACCGCGCAGCGGACGACACGATCTCTTCCTGCAACGTGTGCGGTTCCCACTGCACTTCGTCGGAGTCATACACATCCCATTTATTCAGGGTGTTCGTCATCGCACTACCTTCCCCGTGAAACCTCCTTGCGATCTTACCCTAGGGCCTGGCCGATCGTTACGTGGCCGTTATCTCCAAGTTTTGGAGTTTGGTGTAAGCTGTCAGTATGACCAAAACCGGCGTCTCCGTCTCCCTCGTCAGCAACGTTGGCGTCTTTTCACTGGAGAGCGTCGAGGATGACGGCCGTCTCCTGCGGTGCTCGACAGCGACATTCCGCAAACTTGAAGCTCTCGGACTTGCTGAGTGGAAAGCGTGCGCTGTACGCATGACACATGCAGGGTGGAACGCGCTTGCTGTCCTTCCGCTGCCCTCGACGCACAAGATCGGATACGCCCACGGGTCAACTGGGAACTACGACGCTGACGGCGTGTTCCGGGCTTTCGGCGGTCCGATGATTTTCTCTGCTTGGTGCTCATGCGAGAACTTCCGCTACGACGGCGATGAGGACGGGCGCCGCATCGCCGTTAGTAACCATAGGCACAACTCCTGAACAGCGAAAAACCCTCTCGGCTGCGAGCTGTGCGACACCTACTGCACACAGCGAGCCAGAGAGGGTTTTTCACCTCGGGGGATATTCTGGGGAAGTCTACCCCCGTCGTTCTCGCGCCTTCGCCGGAGGGCGCGAGCTAGGCCAACCGGCGCACAAGACCTCTGAGCCTGTCGGAGCCACGCTCAGTATGTCGGCCGATTGGAGTATCAGGTTTGCGGCTTAACCGAGCTGCCGCCGTTGATCCGGTGCGCCTTCGTGACCTGCTGCCCGGACTGCTGCAACGGGTTGGTGATGCGCGGCGGCGTCCGGGTCGTGATCCCACCGGTGACGTTGATCGCGACGATCGCGGCAGCTTCCTTGTCCTTCGTGGACGGCGGCTGATCCTGGATCGGCTGGATTGCCGCGTTGCGGGTAGCGAACGGGCTTTTCTTCACGCCTCGTGCCATTGTGTGCTCCTATCCCCAAAAGGAATGCGAGAGCGCGGCGCCCCGGTCTGCTCCGGGTGCATCCGCGCTCTCGACGGTACAGCTGATCACTATACCCGAACCTACGGAGTCGGCGGTGCGGGCGGAACCGGGTTCTGCGGGTCGGCACCGAGCGCGGTCAGCCGATCGAGCAGCGGCGTGAACTTCGCGGCGGTCGCGGCGTCGTTTCCGGCGACCGCATCCCGGAGCGCGGCCAGGTCAGCGGCGATTTCGTTCGTCGCGGTGTCGAGCTGCGCGATGACATCATCAACGGCGGACATTCGTTTCTCCAAATGATTGAGCCTTCGGTTTGTTTGCCGCACCCACCGGGCAACGCCACACACCGTGAGCCCCTTCCCGAAGTCGTCGACAAAGCGGTCAGCCGGTCACTATACCCGATCAGTCCACCTTGTGCACTTACACGTCTCGGTCGCGCTTACGCGGCGGATGCACTGCGTTGAATTCGAACACCGATATTCCTCCGTCCGGGATGTCTTCGGTTTGGGTGCGCCACTTGCCATCACAGCGCCAGCAACGCCAGTAGTACCGCAAGCGCAATGTCGCCTTGACCCGGCACAGCGAGTGCTTGTCGTAGATCGTCCCGCCCGGGCAAGCCGTCCGCTGCACTTCGTCGAACGACCAGTACTTGTGACCCTTTTTCCATTTCAACCGTTTTACTGCACCTGAGACGAACGCAACTAGGATAATTAAAACCACCCATACTGCGATACCGGCAAGCCACGAAAGAATTGAAACTAAAACCTCCATCATGCTGCTTTCCTATTCCCCAATGGACACCCGGCGGCGTGCCACTCAGCAAGTTCTTCTCGGGTTGGCAAGGGCACGAGCTTCACCCGGCCTTGAATCGGACGGCTCTTAGTCTTTTGGTACCGGAGATCGACGTAGGTCTTGTGGCACTTCTTGCAGGGTACTCGCACGTAGGTGTACGCCCGGCGCTTGTCCGTCGCCTTCACGAGCGTGCAGTAGAAGTTCTCGATCGGCTGTTCCTTGCCGCACTTCGTGCAGATCTTCGTCTCGGTTTCCATTCGTCTAACCCGTTCTCGTTCGTGCCGGGCTGCCGAATGTGGGCGCCGGGCTTCAGTCAAACACGGTCTGCATCTACTTTCTCTTCTGGCCCTGTTGGTGTACCCGTCCTTGCGCACTCGCGCCCGAATGACCGCGAAGTGCTCGTCAGTCGCGGGCTTGTCTTCGCCGCACAGGCAGCACCGTTTCGTTTCCATTCATCACAGTCCGTTCGTCCGGCGCTGCTTCATGCGCCTGAAGGAGGCGTGCTGCTCGGTCAGCCAGTCCTCGATCTTCTCTCCATGTGCGTGTACGCAATCGTGATCTGCACACGCGTGCTCATCCCTCGCAGGTGAGTAGTACATGCGCAAATCCGGATGCTCGGAACACACGCACTTCGCATCGCAGATGTGGTCGGCGCTCACTCGAAGACCACGTTGTGCGTACCCCAGGGGCCACCGTGCGGCCCGAGGATCTTCTCTTGCCCCGGACCACAGCATGGAGCAACACGCTTCGGCTCTTGCGACGGCAGCGGCACTTCGGTCCAGAAGTCCGGCCTCCGCGTAGTCGGGTCCCACTCCATGCCCCCGTCGGCGCTGCACTCAGCCAGCCGGTAGTCATCGAACTGCACGAGCAACGTCTCTTCGTCTTCCCCAAAATAAATCTTGCTGATCTTCATGACTTCCCCTATCGGCGATTTCGGTAGAGCTTACGCGATCAGAACAAATTCTCTTGGGAATCTACCAAACCCTGAAGGCCACATCTTCCACATCGGCCATTTTGGTATCCGGTTATCTCGATACGCACGTGCCAGTTCAGCACTCGACACAGCCACAACCCGACGCGTTCACTCATGCGAGCACTTCCCATTCTTCTTCGATCGAACAAAGCATGCCCAGTTTGGGAATATTCTCAACAAACGTCAAGGAAACACACTTGTATAAACTGGTAGTCGCGTCTGGAATCCGAGTAATGATCGCGCCTGTCGCCCTGTCGAGCCACACCGACGGATCCGGCCCTTCCTCAACTTCCACGTACCCGACGCTGTGCGTAATGCCCTGCGCGCGGAGTACGTCCGCCGCTTGCTGCATCTGTAGTTGCGCGGTGCCGACTTCGGTCGCCGTCTCACACATTGCCGTCAGGCTGATCATTTTGGCGTTGTCATTCATCGCAGCACCACTGCCAGGTGGTCCATGATCTCGTCCACGATCGCGGAAGCCCGCGTTGATTCGAACTCTCCTGCGCCGGACAGGTTCGACCAGCACGCCGACGCGGCACCTACTGCCTGCCCGATGAAGTCCTCAATACCAACTGTGTGGTCGAGAATCAACTCTTTGTCACTCATCTTCGTCCCCTACTTCCTCTGCGTCTACATAGGACTCAAGTGCTGCCGTGCCCTCGGTCCGCTCCGATCGTACTCGCCGTGTTGCCTCAACTTTGGTAAACACGACTTCGAACGGGCGTTCTTGCACGTGCTGCACGACGTCTGGAATCTTTCCGCGCACGCGTTCGTAGATCCACGTAGCCGCCTTGATCCGGTCGGCGGGGGTTGAGTCTTCGTCGTTCATCAACCCCTTCATCACCTCGACCGCTTCAATCAGCCCTTCCTTGAGCTTCTCGTCCGCCCGCTTGAACAGCTCCTGCGTGCAGCGCTTGTGCACGGACAGCGGAATCTTCGAGGGCGGTCGTCCTATCCGGCTGCCGTTCGACGGGATCGGCCAGCCACGCAGCAGCTCCTCGTCTGTGAGGGCCTCTACGGCCAGTTCGCCCGACAGCAGGGCCGCGAACCGATCGTTGCCTGTTTCGCGCTTAGCGAGCGCCTGAGCCTTCAGACGGGCCCTCACAGCGGGGTCAGGGTTGCTGTGCTCGCTGCATACCGGCCTGCCTTCGTAGAGCAACCCCCGGACCGCGTAGTGCGTGCACGTCTTGCCGCGTCGCGTACCGGTGCACCGAGGATTGGGGTTCCCCTGCTTGTGTCCGTCCGCCATGCGACCGTGCACCGAGCACTTGCCGTCGTCCCTGCCCTTCTTTGGTGGCCGAGTGCAGGGGAATCCGTCAACGGTTGTGTCCGGGCACTTTGGAACAACCGCGTGCTTCGTGCAGCGAGGTGGCGTTGTGTCGGGCTCCGCTTCCCATTCGCACTCGACACCCTTCGTCACCTCCTCACACCAAACTACGTCGTCCACTTATGCCTCCGTCGAGTAGTGATCCGGGTCAATAGTGAATTCCGGATCGATCGAGTTCTCTTCGGTATACGCGAGGTGATCGAACCGCAACCGCTCGTACGCCGAGTACTCGTCATCCCCCGCCGCATTCGGCAACTGGGCTCGCTGCTTTCCACTCGGAGCTATTCCAGAACCATGGCTCAGTTCTGACTCGCCTGGAGTATCCCCTGCGTTCAATATTGCCATTTTACTACCTCCATTATGTCGAGAACACTACCGATTCTACTCGGAACTACTCTGCGTAACCGCGATCCGCTTAATCATACGATTAGACACTTCCCGACACTTCCCGACACTTACACTATGTAACGTGTCACGACGTTTTCGCAGGTCAGGCACTACTTTGTGACACCCCGACACTTCCGACACTTTATCCCGAGGTCTCGGTACGAGCGAGCGTGCGAGCGGATGTGTGTATGTATAGATAATAAGTGTCACTAGTGTCTTAGTGTCACAAAATACTACTATTACTACTCTGACCTGCGGTTTTATCAGTGACACTTTGCTCCACAGAAGTGTCGGAGAAGTGTCGCAAAGTGTCATTTCGCGGCCGATCCGGTCTTTCGGAGCTTCGGAACCCGCCGTCGAGCACGCTTCACAACTTCCTCCGGCGGCAGATCCGAAGTGTCCGTCGGCTCAAGAATCCACATCCGCGTACCCGTTCCGCCCTGCCGCGCTGCCAGCAATCGACGCCCCGCGAAGACCGTTCCGCGTTGCTGCCCGAGCCGACGGCCGAGTTGCATCGACACATTTCCGCGCGAATCGATGCCGAGCGCATCCTCGAATCCGC
>Ga0193742_1002211_pt1 | contig 11266 bp, 17 predicted proteins | sample L2c1metaG_FD_165511 | JGI IMG/M metagenome (GOLD analysis project Ga0193742, IMG submission 165511) | Soil microbial communities from a riparian zone of the East river system, Colorado, United States - L2c1 | ecosystem: Environmental > Terrestrial > Soil > Riparian zone | place: USA: East River... | reverse complement strand
TCAGTTGTGTTTCCGCTGAAAAAAAATCATATAGTTAGTCAAAGAATAAATAAATATACATTAAAAACTTACGTTGGGGCCATAAAGGCCCCCCCATCATCGTTGGTGGTGTCATTGGCAGTCACGTGGGGACGGGTGGTGGTTCTGGCACCTGCCATACTTGTTTCGGTTGTATTTCGGCTGAAAAAATCATGTAATTAGTCAAAAAATAAATATATATATGTTAAAAACATACCTTGGGGTCATAAAGGCCCCGCCGTCGTCGTCGGTGGTGTCGTTGGCAGCGGTGCGTGCATGGGCAGTGGTTCTGGCACCTGTCGCACCCATTTCGGTTGTGTTTCCACTTTAAAAAACATGTTATTAGTCAGAAAAAATAACTGAAGACACATTGTGCTATTTCACTAGCTTCATTGTTCATCCCCCTAAGCCTTCTTCATATGAAACTGCTTTAGGTAATTTTTGAACACTCAGAGGTGGGTAGATGGCAATGGATGTTGAAGAGATGGAAGGAGACTGCGAGAATTGATGGCAGCAACCCAATTGGGTGTTAAATTTGATGATGGTTTCCCAAACCTCCCAAGCCAAGTATAAACGAGATTCATGTCAGATGTAAAACAAATTTATAGACATGATGTAGCAAAACTGTAGTGCACATCAAAAAAGAGGTGTATATCATGATTCATCAAGCAGAAGAGTACAAAAAAAAAAAGAAACGGGAAATAAGGTGCGACAACAAAAAAAAAACATGCCAACAAGATGGGAGGGATACAGAGTATTAATGAGCAAATCTAGGAAAGGAAGAACATGCATGTTGATCAGGGAAGCACAGGTTTGACAGAGAACAGACAGAAAAAAGAAAAACATGATGAGATGAGTACACGAGGGTTCGACCTAACACATCGATAAGGGAGAAGACAAAGAAAAAACTCAGAGGGTGAGCCTATCAGTGTGACCCTTCTCGCTCTTGCCGTCGCCGGGAATATCATCCAGCTACAGAGGATAACCAATGTTTGAGAATACCATACTTAAAGAAAAAGGAAACCAGCCAGCCTTACTTGATCAAGATCGAGAAGACATTCTCCAATGATCTTCACAGCTTCTTTCAAATCCTCATCAGAAATGACGAGCGGAGGAGCGAAACGCACGCTAGAAAAGAAAGAAAAAAAAGAACAATCAGGAACCAATCCTGATGCTAAACAAAGAAAGAGAAGGGAAACAAACATATTGACGTGCGTCGGCTTCGCTAACACACCTCTGCTCTTCAAAAGCAAACAAAACTGCCATGCCGTCCTTCCTTTGAGACTCTTCGTTTCATCGATCACCACCGCATTCAACAATCCTCTTCCTCGAACTTCTGCTACCAGTGGATTGTTAAGTTCACGGATGGCTGAGCGGAAGTATTCGCCTAGTCTCAGAGAACGCTCAGCGAGACGTTCATCAATAAGCACAGAGAGCGCGGTCATGGCTACTGCGCAGCCGAGGGGATTACTGTCAAAAGATAAAGAAAAATGAGACAAGGTAATGTAAGAGAAGAATAAAACATACCCTCCATAGGTACTCCCATGCTCGCCTGGTCGGATGCAGAGCATAATGTCTTTGTCAGCCAGGACGGCAGAGACAGGGTATACTATAGGACCATCAGAGTTGATCAGCTAAGGCACGAAGAACCACTCACCACCCCCCGAAAGAGCCTTGCCCAGAAGAACAATGTCCGGTCTGATATTATCATATTCGCATGCGAGCATCTTGCCCGTTCGACATAAGCCCTAAAAACAGAGAGTCGGCTTTTATAGGGCGCATATGAAGAGGGGAGAAGACCAACTGTTTGTATTTCATCGCAGATGAGCAGCACATTATGCTTCTTGCATAACGCCGCTACTCCACGCAGGTAACCTTCAGGAGGGACCACAATTCTAGAAAACACATATAATAAGTTGCCAATAACTAGCGATAAGTTGGAGATAGCATACCCTGCTTCGCCCTGGATGGGTTCTACCAAAAAGGCAGCCACGTTCTCTCCATAAAGATCCAAAGCCCTCTCAAGGTCCTTTAATACGCCATAACGGATGACTTGCGTATCACCTTCTTCATCTACATAAGTCGGTCCTACGCCTTCGAGATAAGGGCCGAAACCTCCCCTGCTGTCTGGGTCAGTGCTCATGCTACATACGAAAAAAAAAAAACGAAGTCAATAAGCAAGACAAAACTCAAGCAATTAAAGACAAGGCACCTGATAATGCCGAGGGTCCTTCCGTGAAAGTTACCCTCCACGCTCAACACTATTGCTTTACCCTCAGGAACACCCTTCTTCATGTATGCCCACTTCCTCGAAAGCTTGACAGCAGTCTCGACGGCTTCAGCACCGGTGTTCATGGGAAGGACCATGTCATATCTGAAGATCTGGGTGATCTGCTTGGCGAAGCGACCAAAGACGCTGTTGTAGAAGGCTCGAGATGAAAGAGTAAGCTTCTGAGCTTGCTCGACGAGAGTAGCAACGATGCGAGGGTGACAATGACCCTGATTGTCGACATCAGTTACCTTTTGAATGGGAATGTATAGTAGAAAAAGTGAGAACTGACCTGGTTCACTGCACTAAGAAGAAGAAGAACATGATGTCAGATTATGTCTGTCACATGAAAAATTAAGCTTACGAATACGCAGAGAGCATATCGATATATTGTCTACCTTCTGGGTCCCATACGCTAAAAAAAAACATTGATTTCTGATGGGATCGCAACAATGGCAGAAAGAACTCACATAGCACCCTTGGCAGACTCGAAAACAACAGGAAGGGGATGATAACTGGTAGCAAAAAAGACGCAGATTAGCCTTGTTGTTTGGGTATAAAAGGACGTAAAGCCATGCAAAAGTAGAATGAAGATTTATCGTAAATGCCGTCCCACTACCACCGCCAAACAACTCCCTTGGGATTCTTCGTTCCTTGCTCAAGGTTGTTTTTTATGTTGTTTTGGTTGTGCTTTCCTACTTTGCCAAAGATTAAAATAAAAACCTTTCTGCGTGGATAGATATAGTACAATGACTAACTTGGTGGCGATGGGTTTATTTTACATGATATCTAAGGGGAAGGGGGAGGGGGGGTGTGTGTAGGAGATGTGGAATATGGAGCGGTAACCGTGAGGGTAATCGGGCCACAACAGCCCCTCCCAAGAAAGGAACAAACTCACTTATGGGCTCCATGCTCATGTTCGAGATGGATGACTTCAGCTGACGATACTCGGGGCTTGACAGCCGCTGAGCCATTTTTACTGACAAGAGACTTGGGTTTGGAGTAGCCACTGTTGGATGCTATTGGGGACATTGTTATCGTTGTGGTGGGAGTCTGGTACTGGGAATGGAATTCCGCCCCTAACAGGTCACCGATCATTTTATAGGCGGAAGGCCTGGGATCGGACACCTCATGCTCCGCCCGTCGAATATGGTTCCTGGGTAATTCCACAACTCACATTAATGCGCCACATAGTAGATAATTCAAAAGGTATAATCAAAGATAAGATATAATCTAGATAGGCTAAACAGAAAAAAAAAAGCATCAAGGAACTAAAAACCCCAGTCCACGATGCATAACATTCAGCCACGAGGTGTGCCTCAGCTTATCGCAACTCTTCTGGCCAATCCGCCCGCTTTCGCCATCGCCCTTCGCTGTCAAACCGGGGATTGACAGGGTACATAAGACCATTGCCCAGGCTTCGGCCAACTGGAACTAAAATGAGGCAAAAAAAAAGAGGCAGACGACCAAGGTGTTAGCAATCAGTATGATGACTATCGTCACAGGAGAAATGAAAAAGATCCGGACAGGCAGTATGGAACACCTAGCCTCTTTACAAAGAGATGAGGAGATAAGGTGGATCTCGTATTACTATACTGCTAACCCACGATAGAATCGTAACGCCTCGTACACGCTTACTTCCCAACGGAAAAAAAGCAGAGACAGAAATAGGGTTCAAACTTTTTTTTTTTCACCCTGGCCCAACCTCCTTATGGAGTCAATATGAAGCAGCAAACAGAGGCACCCTCCCAGATAGAGATAAGGGTAAAGAAAAGAATATAAGAGGGGACGAGGTCAAGCCTGAACAAAAAGAAGTCCGCAAAATTGTCTCCGAGCCCTGAACGTAAATCACGTCCTCGAGGAAGAAAAGGAGAATCAATGTATTAACCGCACCATTTAAATTTGGCTGATCAATTCACACCCCCACACCAAACTCACACAAAACAAAAAAAAAGCAAACAAGATAAGGTTCGTGGGGGAGCATGGAGGTCGCTTATCTATAGCTTGGGCATCATGACGGATGCCAATCTCTTACCGACGGCCCGATAAAAAAAGATGAACTCAGCGGCGCCAGCACCCTGGTCGGAAACCAGAACAAGGGGGGGGGATCCAGAGCAGGCTAGGACGAAGAAAGACCCCTGGGTTCCGGAGACAATATCATCGAAACTATATGCAGCATGGTGCACGGAAGCCACGATCATAGAGCCCAATAGATAGGCGGAGAAGAGAAGAAAAGGAATGACAAGTCAAGCATAATCACTCACAAATCCATCCCAACCACCAATCACCCATAACATCTGTCCATTCTGCATGTCGATCCCCTCTCCACCAGATATTGCCTTCTGTCATAAGCGCACCCCAATCCTCGTCCCACTCCCGTAGTTTTTGCGTCTTGGCACTGTGAGTCATTGGAGGTAGGTAGAAGGTCAGCAAGAAGAACGGCATAAAATTCGGCAAGAATAGAGCGGCTACTCCACTGGTGAAAAAAGTAAAACTCACCCAAATTCCCACCACGCATATACTTTTCCTAGCATCCTCTTCTCTCGTTCCTGCATCGCCTGTATCTGCATAGTCTCCACGGTCGTCGTGCCCGTCAAAATCATTTGTGCATGTGATATCACCAGTGTCAATGTGAACATTAGAAACAAGGCAGCCCTAATATATATGCGCACAAACGTTCGTCAGACTGGACATGTGGGGAGGAATGAACTGGGACGATACATACAGAACAATGATGACTATCTTTTGGGGATCCAAGTCCCCAACTCCATTTATTGCGTTTATACGTATCACAAATGCTACTAGACTCGCGAATACAAAGGCGGTGAAAACTGCTGTGCCTTGGCAGAAGTTGATGAAGAACTGCGAGATCAATCCATCAATGACAGAACAAGTTAAGGCGCAAATATATTCACTCATACCTTGTGGTTCCGGGCTCCAACACATTGGCCTATCCCTGTAAATCAATAAGCATCAAGGGATTGGCAAAAGCCACACGGTTCGAATGAAACTTACAAGGACAGTGATGATCATATTTCAACACGCACTGGATGTTGGAATAAAAGTATGTGAAAGTACAAAAATGGCAACATATAGCAACTCACTGTCCCACAAGATCGACAATGATGAGCCCTATACGGCTTCACGAATTCCTCGGCCAGACAGTATCGATGCACGGGCTGTAGGATAGCAGTCGTGGGAGGTAGACGGTCTACATGCAGCTCTTGCAGACGTGCTTCCCTTCGTTGCGCTTTCTCCGAGCGTTTGTCTGACTGAAACACAGGGGTGGTACTAGTGGTCGAAGCCACCGGTTTAATTTTTTGTAGCTTGAGCTTAGGTCCTAAAGCAAGTTTATTTTTTCCTTGAGGCGCAACGGTGTTGGATGACAAAGTCGATCCAAATGTATTTGACGGTTGCGTCTCCGAGGTTGGAAGTGTGGTTGGTGGTGTTTGGGTAACATTTGTCGGAGGGTCGCTTTTTGAGTCAACGTTGGTGACTGGATTAGGTCCAACAACTCCCCCGACGCCAACGATACTCCCATCCCTCTTCATTAAATCTTCATATGACGGTCCTGCGAGCCCTCTTGATAGGTTCGGTGGTTGGGAAGTATGTTGGTCGCGGTGTCCCAACTCCATGTCGGTATCAGGGTTATGTGTAACGCTGGTAGAGTGCCATGACTCGTTCAAGGGAACATTGGCCGGAATGAGGGGTCTCTCCGAGCTTTGAACATACTTTTCGACGCGTATGGGTTATTCAGTTTGCGTTAAGAGAGAGAAAACAAAAAAGGAGGCAAACATACATCTTTCGCATATCCTGGGGACGTGATGATCGCCTAAATTGTGAAGGATGTAAATTGCGGAGAGCTTTATGGTATATAAGAACAAGGGACCCCACTTTAATGTACGCCCATACCATCCACAGATACAGCACCACAAAAACGACAAGAAGGGCAACTATCCCAACGTCAGGTTCTACGTTAAAAGGAACAGAAATATCACGACTCACTGCCTGTACTTCTACCTGCACCTGCGCTGCTCCTCCTCTTGATCATTGGCACACAGAGACGCCCAATGTACACATATGCCGCATATCCCATGATACCCGACGTAATCACAACCATGAGCTTCCGAACAAGCCATGGTTGAGGTGACTTTCGTTTCTCCCTTTTCTCGTGCACGGCTGTTGTTACTTCCTTGACAATACCACAGCACTTTTCTTGGGCCATGAACAATTAGTTGGGGATATCAACGAGCTTTGCGTGTCCAAGTTTGGTTCAAAGTGGCGAACAAAACGGAAGCAATGATGATTAGCATGGCCATTACATAAAAATACCTCGTAATAATTCCAGTACTGGAAAATGTCCCAACGAGCCCCATTCATTCGTCCAGATCACTCGGGGAAAACTACTCAAACGTGTGAGCAGAAGCACGATTGATCAGATTTCACAGTAGGCATTTCATGTAAGATTTAGATAGAACAACTGGGATCGACAGATGATTGACGCGTATCTACGCTCAAATATATATCGCCATTCATCTCCTCAATCGCTGGGAGTTCGCGTGAGCAAACTGGAAACGTCCTAATGATGTGGTATCAAAAAGTCCTACAATAGAAAAATCATTAAATGACAACTATAATATGTGATCGATAGGCGTTCTCCGGTCAGCGTCGAATGTAACCTTTTACTCTCGTTTGAAGTCCAGATATCGGTCTTCCTGCACCTGATCTCGTGATATCACGCCTGAGAAGGCCAAGGGGCGCGATGGTTATGGGGGAAGAACGCTATGAAAGGGAAGATGGGAGGCGACGATGTTGGTACTCGGTGGGTGACGATTGATGCAGAGGATGTTTGGGTGAAAGTTGTGGCTGTGCATGGCAGCCCTCTCCGTGTAACCCACCACAGCGTTCGAACTTTTGATGAAAATTGCCGTCATAGGCGTTTTGTCGCCAAAAACATCAGCTACAACGCTTGTTCCTCTCGTTCTTGGAAAACGGCCATCTACTTTTCGAAGGATCCTACACCAGGCGGCTGCGTTGACATCCACAAATGATCCTAAATTTAATCCATTTACGGTGTCAGCTGAATCTAATGGACGGTATGTGCATCATTTGCATCTTCTCCTGTAACCCATCTTTACATTCAGTATCAGGTTTAGTCACCGTGAAATTTTGAAGGGGACCTTGGCTATAAGAACGAGCGGGACAGATAGTCAAGCTTTGGGCTTACCTAAGGAGCTTGAGCGACGCGTTGAAGCTCTGGATGAAATTACACAGGCTGAGGTGCGCTCTTATGACATGTCGTATCTACGGTTCGTGGACCGAGTTGATTCATGACCCCAGGAATCCGCATCTCAAGCTCCATATTATACTGAGGAGGAGCTCATGGCAGTTTATCAAGACGTTCTTGTCGTACCTGTACCCCAATCAGAACTGCCTGATAATAAGGCAGAGCGTGAAGCCATTAAACGTGCAGAAGCCAAAGAGGATCAACGTATGCTTGTGTCTCTCGAGGATCGACTCTGCGACCCGTCTGCAGACACCCAATCTCCAAATCCGAAATTTGAATCTACTCCTCATCGTATTCTCGTCAGAGCTCATGAAATTTTGTCTCGTGTTGAGGCCACTAGAAACCTCGCTCTCAACACTGAGGACTCTACCAACAGTCCACCCAAATTTTTGCCAATCAGTATTTTGTCAATACGTGAGTGCCAGGCACTGGTTCGAGCTAGCGTGAGTTTTCATCGTCTTTCTCGTTGCTCAGGTGTTGATGGCAACTCAGTTGAAAGCGAAGGACGGGAAAGCGGCGGAACTTGCATTGGAAATAATGAAGGTACGACTTCTTCCATGGTTTAATTTTTACCCTAACCAACTATTTTTGTGTAGAGGACCGGCCTGCCCCCGCCCGAAGGTGCCGTGACGGATATCCTAGAACTCTACGCCTCTTCAGGCAATTTGATAGCGGCAGACGACCTCACAAAATTTCTTACTAGTTCGTTACAAACCTGTCTGAAATTTGTGCCTAACTCACACTTTTATACTATTTAGAAACTCCTACTGATGAACAATGCCATCTACATGTTCAGGCCCACCTCAATGGAACCCCGCTCGACACGCTTCCAGCATCCGCCTTGGAGCTCCTTCATCACTATGAAGGCCAACACGTTCCAGCCCCCATGCATACCTACACTTCTGTTATCACATCTCTATTTTCCCGTCCTTCCTCACTGGCACGCGCACAGGGCTGGGACATGTTTGCTCACATGCGATACGTGGCACACCCCAAACCCGATGTCCTTCTCTACACGCTCATGATTCGTGCATGTGCTTCTCCTATTAACACTCGCTATCCTTCTGAACCAGAGAAAGCCCTCGATTTATGGACGGAGATGACCCAGGACCAAAAAATCATTCCAACCGTTGGGTCGTATAATGCCATCATTCTGGCTTGTGCCAGGTCGGGCACGAAGACTTATGTTAACGAGGCCTTGAGGCTAGCGAGGCAGATGTTAGATTCCCATCGTGATGCTCATGGTTTCCCAGCGTTCAGGCCAGACCGTAAGACGTTCTGTGCCCTTCTAGAAGGCGCAAAGAGGATTGGAGATCTAGGACGAGCTAGGTGGATATTGGCGGAGATGGTCAGAGGGCGAGGTGTGGATTCGAAGGAGGAGGATACGGGGAAAGATGGGCAGGTAGAAATTGATGAAGAGGTGATGATGCATATGTTCCATACGTATGCAGCTTATCGCCCCCCATTCCAACGAGCAGCGACAAAATTGTTGGAGGAAAAACCGGCACTTCAGCAACAGCAACAGCAACAGCAGAAGCAGCAGCAGCCGTGTTCCCAGCCAACTATTCCCACTACAGCCGTCGAGGCAGACGACGCCCCTTCTTTCGCCCACATCCCACCTCAAAGCCGTTCAGAAGTCATCCGAGAAGTTAAAGTTCTCCTCCAACGCATCATCGAAGACCGTAACAGCACCAACTCCACGTCCACTCCCACGCTCTCCCTCCCTTTCTCCGACCGAAAATTCAAGAACGTTGACATCACCACACGTCTCATCGCTTCCTACCTTTCTATTTTCTACAAACATGCCTCTTTAGAAACCTCTCGAGACCTTTTTTGGAAGATTTTCGAGGAACATGGAGTGGTTAGGAGTTTGAGGGTGTACGTTGAAGGTCTAGAACGATGTGCGAACACGAGGAGGGGGACGGACAGGGCGGTTGCCTTGAAGTTCGCGGATGAGCTATGGATAAAGTGGCGTGAGACGGAACAGGCATTGAAGACTCATGACGCGAAACCAAGCGATCCAAGATTAATAGAACGCGCCCATGTAGCTATGATCCGCGTATTAGCGGTGTAAGTCCTCTCTCTATGTTTTTTTTCCTCCAGTGAAATCGGTGCTAATTCAAATATCCAAAAAAAAAAACAGATCTGATGAAACGGACAGAGCCATGGATCATCTCAAAGCTTTCGCAGCACAACACCCACCCAACGACGTCCGTACCCCAACTCCCAAGACACTTCTTCGTTCTACACGTACCTCATTGGTGGGTTCACGACCTCTGGTACGCATGACTTGCGAGACAGAGGTTCCGGATGATCACGTCCCTCCTTTGTTGATGTTCCGCGATATCGAGGTGCTGCACCATCGGTTGACGGATGAGGGCAGGACCAAAGATATTGGATATGTGACTTGGTTATGTAAATCTTATGAATGGGCTCTGAGGGTTAGGAGAGATGCGTCTGTCAAGGCGAAGGTTCCACCAGTTCCAGGGGTTGAGGAGAAAAAAAAAGCAACTGACAGTCTGAGAAGTTAGGAAAGGGGAGGATATATGGTGCTGCTCTCTGTCTTTTGATCTTTTTGAATATTCCTTCCCCCCACAAATGCTAAATGAAATCATATAATAGGGCGTTTCCTTCGCAGTCGTCATATATAAAAAATATAATTGTTGTATCATACGTACAGCAGCTACCCATACCGGCCAGATGGATCCCCCCCCAATAATACCCTATGGCTGGCACTATTTTAATTTTTGGGATCTTCGTCTAACTAACCTGACCACTCCACCAAAAAAAAATTCTTCCACCACATGAACAGGATCAGCATTTTGTGTTGCAATTTCGGTCGTTTTTCGTGGTCCGCGGTTCATTCATTGCAAAGTTGGCTGTAACGACCCGACTACAGTCACACGTCATGTGTCTTCTTTTTCTTTATCATCAATTCTTCGCTTACCATGCTCTCCGTTTTCTATGATCTATGCATTCTATGTTCATTACAAAGTTGGCGCTGTTACGGTCTTCGATGATGCGTTGGAAGAGAACTTTAACTTCTCGGATGACTTCTGAACGGCTTTGAGGTGGGATGTGGGCGAAAGAAGGGGCGTCGTCTGCCTCGACGGCTGTAGTGGGAATAGTTGGCTGGGAACACGGCTGCTGCTGCTGCTGCTGTTGCTGTTGCTGAAGTGCCGGTTTTTCCTCCAACAATTTTGTCGCTGCTCGTTAGAACGGGAGGCGATAAGCTGCATACGTATGGAACATATGCATCATCACCTCTTCATCAATTTCTACCTGCCCATCTTTCCCCGTATCCTCCTCCTTCGAATTCACACCTCGCCCTCTGACCATCTCTGCCAATATCTCTCGTCCTAGATCTCCAATCCTCTTTGCGCCTTCTAGAAGGGCACAGAACGTTTTACGGTCTGGCCTGAACGCTGGGAAAGCATGAGCATCACGATGGGAATCCAACATCTGTTGAATATAATACAAACTGTAAGATTCTTATTGTCTTTCTTATTTCCTTTTGTTCTTTTGTCCTTCCCCGTTATCACACTATGACCATTTCGGTCATGCTACTTGAACAGTAGTTACTGGAAATAGATATCACTGCTGGAAGGGGACTATTCTGTGGTGTGCAGAATCACAGTAGAATGTATTGCAAAACCATTAAAATCTACGCATAGCAGAATAATTAATTCTTA
>Ga0193742_1002210_pt1 | contig 11267 bp, 13 predicted proteins | sample L2c1metaG_FD_165511 | JGI IMG/M metagenome (GOLD analysis project Ga0193742, IMG submission 165511) | Soil microbial communities from a riparian zone of the East river system, Colorado, United States - L2c1 | ecosystem: Environmental > Terrestrial > Soil > Riparian zone | place: USA: East River... | reverse complement strand
GGCGTGATCACCCTTTCGTAGTAATACCAAACAGGTTTTAAACTTTTTGGAATTTGAGAATTATGCAAGGTTTGAAGGTCGGCCCGCCATGAGGATACTGTAACGTCGCGCGGTTGCGGATGAGGTTGAACAAGAATCCCGGTCAACATGATCCTCCACAAGTAAGCAAGTTCGCCAACCTGTATTTACGTCGATTCAGTATGAGAGATGTGAGAAGTGAAAGGTTGTGCTTATGGAAATCAGAATCAGAAAGGGATGTAAACAGGAGAAGGGGTAAAAGAAGGAAGTTTGTTGAGATATAAACTCTTAAGTACGACTCTTAGAGATGACCAAAGCAACGGAAGGAGGACGGTGCTCACCTCATCCACGATGATTGAAGGACTTCTGGTTCCGATAGAGTGAATCCAGTCCTTTCCTCCGATAACTGCAAGGCAATTTTCATAACCGAAGGCCATGAGATCAGCTGAGAAACAGCAAGTACAGCGAAACACTTGTTAGGAGAGGGATCATATAGGCCTATGTCGCTCACCGTTTGCATCCCGTCGTGAGTTGCCTGCGGAAAGTCGCTTGTATGTATTCCTTTGCACGACACATTAAAATCTTCAAGCTGATGGCCACGGTCTGAGGACCGCGAAGCTCAAATTAAATATGGCACGAGAGCTTCTTTAGACAAATAGTGTGCACAGCACGAGTGGTAGGTGATCGTAATTTGATGAACAATAGGTTCAAATACTACAATTTATCGACGGACAGAGAATGAAGTGAGCATGATACAATTTGAGTTTTAGTGAGAACGGGGTTACTCAGCGAGCTTCATTTGTTGTCCTGCGTCAAGCCTATGTTCAGGGCAGGAAAAGGATGCCAGCATCACCCACGCACTGAGATCACAGTTCAAGAAAATAGAATAAAATATACATGTTTACACTGGAAACATCAAACATGTGAACAAGATGAAACAACTAATGAAAGGAGATTCAACACTCACTTTCTTGATAGTCTGCTGCTAACAGTCTAAAAAAGAAAAAGGTGATTGTGAGTATTGAGTATAACAATCTTCAGAGAAGGAAGGGAATAGAACTCACAATTCCAACACGATCTCTGGGGGAATACGTTCCATGAAGTCATTCACCGGGATCTCTTCCTTGGAACCCACTGAGTCGTAATGCGTCTTGAAACTCATGTACTCGATCAACTTTTCCACTATGATACCTCTGTAAAGGAATCAATCAAGAACAGCATTATGAAGAAGGATCAACCGCACACACCTCTCACGAATGTCACATATTAGACTTTGAGCTTCCGCATAACCGCCTATCATTGAAAGTCAACAAAACTAGGCAATGAGAGGGTTCGATCATAAATGGAAAACCTGTAGAGTCCAACATATTTCGTATTGTTCCACTGGCTTCGGCGACTTTCCGTTTGACCAGGTATGAAAATCCGTCTGAGCTTTGTAGCCGCACCCACCCCGATTCTCGTTGTTCGTCAACGTTATGTACGTCTCTGATCTGCCTATTTCGCAACATTTAGTAGAAGTAATTGGGTCAAATTACGAGTTCGTACACATCAGTTTCAGGCATGGTGAGCGTAAAACATGAACAATTTTGAACAGGGTTGGGTTACTAATAAGGTAATGTCGGTCTTCGGAGCCGTCGGCAAGTTGCGTGGCTGGAAGGAATATGCACTTGTTGGATCTTGACCATCTCCATGAGCACCGTTCTAGGCTACCACTTGGCAGGCAGTTGCTGGCAACTGCACACCTGCAACCGTTGTGCAAGGTACCGCGAAACGAGTTGCACTGCAGAATCAATGGAGAGGAAGACCTTCTGGATCGTTTCAATTTCCTGCAATTTGGGACCTCATATATCACTCTCAAGCGTGCGTCAATAAAAAGAAATCCAATGGATAAACGAGACCCAGAAAACTCAACAGCCCCCCCCCCCTTATCACCCAGGCGTGCGAAATTGAAACCGTGAATTTTATATCGGTCAGAAGGAAATCTCCTTCTGCCCTCAATCAAAACGCTAGGTCGTAAAAGTCCAGGCAACGGACTGTAACGCTCTGCGCAAAGGGCGCTGACAAGCGTCGGGTTCTCTTGTCGAGATGCCATGTTGGGTATGTACTTGTTCCGTGGAGAAACGGTGCCTCTCCGCTGATGAGATTTTGCGCTGGATTGGCCCTTCATCTTTTTGCGAATCAAGATCCGCCTTACGATGCTCTCGTGAACGGGGGAGAGTCTGGTCCTCCGGAAGCATTTCACAATTTTTTATTGCAGTCTGGATACGATGTTACATAAAATATGTATTAACGAAATAATTGATATGGCAATACTATTTAAGTGGCATAGCTTCAAAGTCGCAGGCTATAAAAGTGTGTGAAATGACGATTCCGAGCAAAAGTAGAGTGATGATGAATTAGGTCCAGTACAGAAAAACAGTCCGACAGTTGAAAGCGTGAAGCAAATAGGAACAAGGATATGCACGACCGGGAGCTCAAGGCGCGAAAGATTTTGTCGTTCAACATATCCACAGAGGGTGATCTTCATGAGCGAAGGAACATGGGTAAGGACAAATAGGGCGATCGCCACGATACTTGTATGATTATTCCCAAAGGCAATGGGTTGTTAAGAGTAATGCGATGCAGGTTCACGAGTTGGCTGGCCTTTACCACTAGGTATTCGTCCAGATAGTCGGTAGGAAAGGTGAGCTCATGGAACGTGTCGTTTTGAGGGGAGTAAATGCGTAGAGGGAAAGTGGATAGTCTCGAACTTACATCCCGGAATGCCCGGCAACGCAGGTTGATGACCATCGTCAAGACTTGGTGTTTCCGAAGAGTGTTCAACCAGCTAAGGACAAGAACAGTCGAAAGCGAGACCTCAAAGACACCAGGTCGCAAAGAAAGTGATGGGGCTGAATAGAAGTAGAAGTAGAGAGCCACAGGTAGATGAACTCCGAGTGAAAAGACGGCAAGGCTGAAATTGGTGAACATGTTGAAGTCGACTTTGAAGCAGAAAGGGAAAGAACAGAGTGAATCTCAGGGGAAGAAGGGAGTGGTGGTTCAGACGCCAACGGTGGTGAAGCCGACGTGAGCCCGTCTTTACCAGCACGATCGAGGAGAAAGAAAATGGTAGCAATAACGAGGAAAATACATGTGGCAATGCCCAAGATGCCCACACCAGGGTCATCTGCTTGTCCAACCAAAGTAGGCGTCGGAATCGATTTCAGCGTTATCATTGAAGGTGGAAAGCCTTGGATATTAACATAGTGAGCTGCCATTGGATCACGAACATAGAATAATTTCTCGGTATAACATTCCAGCGTAGGTCTTGCAGTATAATGTACAAGCGTTTACAAGAACACGGATGGTGTTCGTGAAACGAGGAGGGTCGATGAATGCACCATCTCTTTGGTCTTCGAATCCGAAGAAGAAATAATTTGCAATAAATGCTTCGATGACGGGTCTGATTATAAAGAACCCAGTGGCAACAGATAACTCAGCAACGGCTCGGGGCGTTTGGGGTAGGGCGGTGCCAATACTTTGATGAATGAGAATGGGAAGGGCGAACATGGTGAAATGCGATATGATATGACCGCAAGAATAAGGCTTTTTAGGAGAATCTGAGTTCCGGACGTCGAACGGTTGAGCGATGTTGATTATTGAAAGAAAGATAGGCGATTTGGGGCGTAGTCAGGATTTACTTGTAAGATGCATTGTTTGGTCACCTAAAAACATTATCCTATGATGCATTGATGATCAACGCGATCAACCTTTGCAAGAACGAAATTCAAAAAGGATTGCTCGGTAGCGGATACCTGGCAAGATTAGTAGCAGACATCGTCAATGCTGTCTCGTTAGTTTGTTCCTGCAGGTCAGATATCGTATTGTTTACATGAGACCAGTGTCCATTGTCCACATCTCTGGCAGTATCTAACTTATCAAACTTTGGCAGATGGGACGATTCTCTGTTGCAGCCACCGGGTAAGACGTCATATGAATGCATGCTGCTTCACTCTGCTGTAAGTACATGTCCTCGGCGACGCTGTGTAGGTTGCGCATGTCTGTAGTTACTGGAGTCCAGACCGGCATGCTACGAAAGCGCATTCAGCACTTTCGCAGGATAGGAGTCTGGGCGAACACTTGATCTGCGCATGCAAAAGAAAAAGTTTAGGCAGCCTTCCTCTGAGCACGGAAGTTAACAAAACCAAGAAAGAGCTGCCAAATAATAGCGAAAAAAAAAGAAAAAAAAAACGCCACAGATGCCCAGTAAACCATAGTTGGAGACGACAAGTCTACCACAGAATCAAAATGAGCAGGGGAAGTATTCCAAATCCTTTCGAATGTTCTCATTGCTGAGAGGAAGTGGCGAAAGTGCGGTTCCGATGTATGGACCTAATTTTATAACCAAGGCTTTGACTGTCTTTGTAGTGCGAGCTAGAGGTCTTGCGACTGTGGCGGACAAGAATGACAAATGACACTTCAGCGGCGTATATTTTTACCAGAAGATTTTATGAGCTTAACTTTTGGCATTATGAGAAGGAAAAAAAAACCACGACGGGGACGGTCAAAGAGTTGTTGCACAAATTCAAATGGGTCATTCGGCGAGAGAGGGAAGTAATCGAGCAGCGAAACACAGTTGCTTTGGACTGCTACCATTGTCGTTCCCCGCGGTGTTTTTTTGCGGATCATAGTGAGCGTCTATGTCAAAACGAACAAAAATGGTAATATATAATCAAGTTGACTCGATTTTCCCCGATGGCTTGACAGACAGCAATTACAATATAAATCAAGTCGGACCGAAGGTATTTTGGGTCACACCTAGGAATTCAGCTTCAAAAGTTCTGTCATGATGGAGAATTGCATTTAAAGGGGGGGGGATTAGTCCGTCTGAGAGTATTGGTAAACAAGCACAAATATGAAGCTCAACTTGATGTTCACCGTCAAATTTACTGCTTTTTTTAATGCTCTTTGATTTATTCTTTCATTTCCGTAATCTCTGGGGCTGTGAATGGAATGAGAGAATTCCAAAGAATAGAGATAAAATGACTTTTATACGTGTTTGGATGGTCTAACGTCTGGGGCGGCTCCTCTGGATGACCTTGGATGATTAGGTGACATAGAAGGCCGGACTGATTGACGAGAGCTCAACTACAGTGATCAGCGCTACTTTTTTGTGCTTTATATCGCCTATTGGGCTGGTTTTGTTCCTTTGCTTGATCTCGATAACTGCTAGGATTTTTCTCGAGAACAACATGGCAGGCTTTATGTAACGAGCTTATGTAGAGAGAAGCCAAGAGGTTTGAGTTTGACATTGGCATTTTGGATTTTTTTGGCAGGTGGTGGCGAATTTGGTTGTGAATCTCACCACGCGAGCCAATCTCTTGAAGTACCACAAGCCTTTTATTTGAATATCCAGCATCTTGTTCCTTCAATCGTAACTCCCAATGACCTTTGCCGTCCTACGACGTCTTCATACCATCGTCGGAGAGGCTCTGGACGATATTGAACGGGTATATGCCTCTCATGGATATTCTTCACCGTCTGAACCGACAAATACTCCACAATCCCCCGGACAATGGGCGGCAAGTATACCCGACAGCGAAGACAACATGCTCAAACCTGGTCATAAACCGACGCTTTCGACCGCACATGCATATGCATCTCCTCCGCCATCCCCATCTATGGCTACCCATACTCAGCCTATTCCGCCACCTTTGGCTTCTACACCATCATCGGGATCGACAAATTCATTAGATTTTCCTTCTTTGGATGTCCCGTACGATGAAACATCGTTATCCGAGGCGTTGACAACGCACCCGGTAGTGTTGTCGGCCATCAGTCGTATAATAGCTGCAGCTGGTCAGATGAGTGCCACCGTTCAGACACCTTTTTTGAGCCTATGTGACGCATCCATGGGAGTAAGTTAATTTTCGGTACTGACATATACATCTCGGCATTGACAATTTTTACCACCAGTATCACCTTCCTTCTTGCATGCGCATGCTAGAAGCATCTCATGTCGTAGAAATTCTACGCGAGGCGGGGCCTTCTGGACTGCATGTCGGAATCGTCTCCGAAAGAAACGGCGTAGAAACAAATAAACTCGGTCAGTTATACTCTTGTAGCTTGGAACGCGAACTAAAGCAAAATATTGAATAGCCCACATTCTCAGACTCCTAGCAACACACCATATACTACGAGAGGTCTCGCCAGACGTTTTCGCTCTTAACAGGATATCTTCCCTCGTGGATTCTGGTAAAACATATAACGAGTTGAAACAATTTCAGGTGGACGGCAGGTACGATATTTCGTACCTGCTTCGCTATTTCATTGAATTTTCTCTCTCATAGACCTGAGCAGAAATATCACGACAGTAACGGGATTGCCGCGTTCGTTGGACTTTGGTTCGGCCCACCTCTATTTTATGTGCGATTCGACAATTCATGCCATTCATTCATTCAGTACAGATGAAATACAAAAAGCATCAGCTTATATGACAGAGACTTATTTTCTTTCGTCGTCTAAACAAACCCGAGAAGGCCAAGAGCCGACACGGGCACCCTTTTGCTTCGCATTCGATACAGTCAAAAAAAATACTGGTTTCTTTGGCTGGCTCGAAGGTGAACTCGAGACGACAATCAGCGGAGATGGCGATGATGACGGGTACAGCGCTCTTCGATCCAAAAAAAACTGCCTTTTCCCCCTGATCTTCTTTGTTCAATAGCGTCGAAACTGGTCCGGGAGACATACTTCCGCCCACTTTAGGGAAATGGCGAGATACGATGGATCCAGAAAATAACTACCGGAGCCATCAACTGCGCAAGGAATCTGTCAATCATACGAGGACGGATGGTGAACTCTCTATCAATAAATCAGAAGCCGTCAGAAATTCTAATAGATTCCGACTGGAACGGTTCGGGAAAGCCATGTCCGGCACAGGATCTTGGGAGGCCCCCGGTGCTGTTTTGAATGGTGAGAATTAAAGTTGATTGAAAATAAAATCTTGAATATATGCGCTAATTTTTCATCGGTATAGGGTTTGACTGGAATTCTCTACCTCAGGAAAGCATAGTTGTTGATGTTGGAGGTGGAATCGGCTCTACAAGTAGGCTCCTTGCTTCAGCCTTTTCCTCAACGGATGAAGCTGGACTGGGTCTAAAGTTCATTATCCAGGATCGTCCTGTGGTAGTAGAAATGGGTGTAAAGGTACTAAATACCCGTTGAGGTATATTTGTTTCGTTGACGTTCGGACAGGCTTGGAAAGCGAAATGCCCAGAATTTTTGGAATCAGCAGTCACTTTCCAAGGCAAGTCGTAACGACAATCATCCTCACTTTCCTAATGTTAACAAACCATTATTTCTAAACTAGTTCATGACTTCTTCACGCCCCAGCCTGTCAGGAACGCAGCTGTATTCCTGCTTCGTGCAGTCTTACACGATTGGCCTGATGATTTCGCACGCAGAATCCTTTTACAGCTTCGTGAGGCAGCCACGAATGACGCAAAGCTCCTTGTAGCAGATTTTATTCTTCCACTTGCATGTCCAGATGATACAGGTACAAGTGGTGGTTTAGAAGGCGTTGAAGGCGCAGAGAGTATTCTTGCTCCCGCTCCTTTACTGTCCAATCTAGGTAGAGCCAGCGCGAATGGCTATTGGATGGATTTAACGGTTGGTTTTTATCATATTTTTTTGTTGTTTTTTTTTTGAAAAGCCACTGACTCTTTGATATAGATGCAAGTCATGTTCAATTCCCAGGAGAGAACGCTACGGGAGATCGTGGTGCTTGCAGCCTCTTCAGGATGGAAAGTTGTCAGAGTGACGAAGACAGCGGCATCTCTGTTTGGACATATCGTTGCTGTGCCGGCAGCTATACCTATCCAGAAACGAGCCGGGGCTGGTAGTGGATCCGCATTCTTCGATGCTGCTATTGCTGGTGCAAAGACGAGGATTCCGCAGAAACTCAACGAACGTATTACAGACGTCACGACAGACGATGAGAGGAGGTATAGGGAAGACATGCAGATGATTGAGCGAGCCAGCTCGAGGTGTGGTACTCCCACATTTGGATCAAGAATGGAGCTGTCTTCTGTCGAAGAGGCGTTGTCGAAGTTTGGAGGTGGAGTCATACGACCTAAAGGTTTAAGAGGTGGACCCTCTGTGTCGGCATTCGCAAAACGTTCTGCTCTGAAACCTGCTGTATCTCTGACGCTTAAGAAGAAGCCTTCGCCTCTTTCTGTACCTGCGCCACGTCGTTCTCCACCATTACCTTCTCCCTCAGCAAAGGTCGGATCTCCACGTCATGACCAGAGCCAGTCTCCAGCAGCAGGTCCGACGTCGAGCCAAAGACGTTTGTCCCTTGCGCAGCTACGTCCTCAAGCACAGCAGGGACCTCAATCACCGTCAGCAGCTCTACCTCCTCTATCGCCAATGTCACCACGACGTAGTACCCATCCCCCGCTTCCGCGACGCCCCTCACATGCACAACTTTCCCAAATCGGTCATTCCCATCCTCATTCCCAGTCCCAGGCCCAGGCCCTGCCGATACTCCCCAGTTTAATCCCTGTACGATCCGTCATTGAACCTATGACTCCTATCTCTGATGAAGAACATCAAGAACGCCACCCCACCCCGGTCATGGCTTCTTCTCGAAAAGATTCCCCGAGGCCTATCCTCACTCGCAGATCATCGTATGCACAACTTCCTCAAGTGCCATCGAGGAAGCGTTCTGGAACGGTTATCGGGCCTTCCATACAAACAAGTAGTCTAAACACCGGATTTGGAGCTGAGATCCCAGGGAATAGCGGTTTAATCATGGGAGCTAGTAGTAGTACTAGAGGTGGAATTGGTGGTTCTCTTGGAGGTGCGATTCTTCGGTTCGAGGTCGAGATCGACGATCAAGAAAGAGGTGGAAGCTCTACTCGACCACAAACGCCTGTTGTTGGAGGTGTCAGTGTTTTGGCTGCTGCTGCCCGGATTGAACAAGGAGATTTCTCGCAGCATCCATCCTCTTGATTGTTAACGGGTGGATCAGTGGATATGTGTTGGCTTTTTTACTTTTCACGTTTTTTTATGTTCTTTTTTGTTCTCTCTCTCTCTAAGGTGGTTTTAAAACCTGATTCATCCCACCAAATCATATAGAATAAATTCGCAGAGTCGCTATGTTTTTGTGGTTCTTGAGAGCCAAGGGTTAGTTAGGATGCTCCTTGAGAAATCTTGCCGAAGCTGCCGGCCGTCGAAGTCTGAATATTTCAGGCTATCAAGCCCCCGAATCATCACATCACGGCAATGTCACGCCGAACGAGTGGTGCCCATACAAACACCGATGTTGTAGAACGTAATTACTGGTGAGGTGTCCCTACAGCTATGCCCTAGCTTTACAACAGGTGGGGCATGGAGCTCTTTGAGAACCCTGGATTTTGACAGCATCTTAAGCGTAGGTATCACGATCTTACTTTTCTCTTTTCTCGTTTCTCACTTTTGTTGTACAGATTACCTCCATCGTGACGATGAGCGCCGACTGATGAGCGAATCCACCCAACTCGAAAACCTCGAGGTTCTCGCTGTTATTTATCTCCCTTTGGCATCTGCTTCTTGTACTGGCTTGGTCCCCATGAATTATATCTCTCATTCAGAGTTCGCAACTCGTATCCGGAAGTTAGCATCGTCCTTCTATTGCGACCACATCGTGAAGGACTTGATTGTTTTCGTATCTTTGTTTTTGTTAACACAAATTACTAGAAGAAACGATGCGAACGGAATCACGGGTGGTGGTGATGGTGGGTTTCCTCAAGCAGCTCCCTCGATCGTCGTTTTGGCGAACGCGATTGGACTTGTGCTGCCGTCGACGATATAGGGTTGTCTTTTTCCTTCCTCCATCTCTCTCGTTTCTCTCTTGTGTTAAGCGTCAATATAAGGACCCTCTCACCTGCGTTAACGGAATGTCCAGTTGGAATGAAGCTGGATGAGTATTCGCTCTCATGAGATCCGACAGTTCTAACGGGGTCAACTCAAATACTGGCTTTCAGCAAACTTTGTCCTCTTAGCTGGTGTCGGGATAGAAAAAATATTTTGCTTCACTACTATTAGTACTAATAGTACTACTATCATGGATCATGTACTCAGTCGTCTCCAGCCTGCACTCGTATGATATTTTCTATCCATGTATTTATCTAGTCGACGATGCAACGAACACCTATATAAATTAGATCCCGAGTTGATGGTTGAACTCGGAAGTTAGTTTATATAGGCCTCGGCTTTCCCTTTGAATCGATCTTACTTGAACCTACCACTGAGCTTGCGGAACTGCATGATTGTATACATGCAGACCGCCAACCAATCCCCCATGCCCCCAGCCCTCGCCTCATTCACCTCTCTAGTTTGTACCCCTGAACATTTGAACCCTTGAGCATTGTGTTGATCGATGATCTATAGCACGGTGGTGCCCATCACTGCCTCACTCTGTTAACAGCGATTCACACAAACTTGAAGGTATCATCAAAACACTAAAAATTTCATGAAACACTGATTAATCTACAATTGTCATAGTGTTATTTCTGCACCACTGCAGAGATCAGTTTTGGTGCATTATTGCGCCTGTGATCCTACTGCGCTTAGAGGTTGAAGGGGCGCTTGAGGGCGCTAAGCTGGATTTTCACAACTGTGCCTATTCGCATCCGAAATTAACCAGTATCCCGAGCCCTTGACGTTCAAATCGCCATCGCGGTCGACCTGTATGATACTGTTCGTGTTCATCGGGCGCATCGTGTAACAGCCAATTACGGAGCGTTCGTAATTGAGTCCAGAGAGCTTATAAGGGATGAGCGTGAATTCTGTGCTGTCTGATTTGTCACTTGGGTCTCCGTTGATCCTGATCCAGTCATGACCCTTAGGGCGTGACAAAAGCTTTCCCGTCTTCCTATAGAGGTAAATACCGAGTTAGGCTCGCAATTTCTTGTCGACGGATGGCAATTTGCACTTACACCTCTTTGAACCTAAGATGCATAACTCCGTCAAATTCCGCAATGCGCTCAAACTGTGCACACTTGGACATGTCGTGGGTAACTTGAGCCCATGGGCTGGTGCCTGCCTTGCGAGCCACAGTCACACAACCGACGCGCTTGATATCAGGTTCTTTAGCGAGGAATTTGTCCCCATATTCCCGATAGACCCAAATCTGCTCAGTGGCACCTGCACAAAGTTAGCTATAAAGGGGCTACAGAAATGAGCTTGGTACTTACCTTGGACGGCACTAACAACGAAGACAAGGACGA
>Ga0193742_1002208_pt1 | contig 11274 bp, 10 predicted proteins | sample L2c1metaG_FD_165511 | JGI IMG/M metagenome (GOLD analysis project Ga0193742, IMG submission 165511) | Soil microbial communities from a riparian zone of the East river system, Colorado, United States - L2c1 | ecosystem: Environmental > Terrestrial > Soil > Riparian zone | place: USA: East River... | reverse complement strand
GCCCGGCGTATTGAGTCCGGCGAGCAGCACGGCGGATTTGACCTGCGCAGAAGCCATCGGCACGCGGTAGGTAATCGGCGCTGCGACTTTCGGACCGCGCAGCGTCAGCGGCATGCAGTCGCCTTCGCTAGCTGTAACCTGGACTCCCATTTCGCGCAAAGGATTGAGCACGCGGCCCATCGGACGCTTCGACAGGGAAGCATCGCCGACGAAGGTGGTCTCCATGGCATAGGTGCCAACGAGGCCCATCGTCAGGCGCGCGCCGGTGCCGGCATTGCCAAAATCGAGCGGCGCTTCCGGCGCAAGCAGGCAGCCATTGCCGGTGCCCTGGATGATCCAGACATCGCCTTCCTTGGCGATCTTCGCGCCCATCGCCTGCATGGCGCGGCCCGTATTGATGACGTCCTCGCCCTCGAGCAAGCCGGTGATGCGTGTTTCGCCGGAAGCGAGCCCGCCAAACATAAAGGAGCGATGCGAAATGGACTTATCACCGGGAATGCGGATATCACCGGAGAGAGCCTGTGAGCGGCGGGCAGTGGCGGGTTTTGGCAGCGCGGAATGGGACATGGAGAGGGTCAATCGCGGTAAAAGGAGGTCATTTGGATGCGGGCATCCTACTAACACAGCTTGCCAGTGTGGTCATCTTGCAAATTCAATGATCGACACAAGCTTTTTTCGCTTTGACAAATGCGTTGAATTGCGTTTATGGGACCGCAAATTCATTTTGATGAGTATCGGCGTAAACGGTTGGGCCAATAGGGACCTGATATCAGCCGGTCGCAGGCGAGCGCAGCAAGACGAGGCAAAACGTGGCGAATCCAAAACTTGGCACCAAGCGAGTTGACCCGGAAACCGGGCAGAAATTTTACGATCTGAATCGCGATCCGATCGTTTCGCCCTATACGGGCAAGAGCTATCCGCTCAGCTATTTCGATTCCACCGCCGCATCCGCGCGCGAAGAAGAGGAAGAGGTCGAGACGGAAGAAGTCGACGTTGCTCTCGAGAAGCCGGAATTCGTTGCGCTTGAAGAGGCTGACGCCGAAGGCGACGACGTCCCGGATATCGGCGATGACGATGTCGAGGTCGAGGACACAGACGATGACGACACCTTCCTCGCAACCGACGAAGAAGACGAAGATGATGACGTGACCGACATTCTTGGTGGCGGCATCGGCGACGACGACGAGAATTGATTTTGATTATTCCTGTTCGCCGAAAATATCCGGCGAACAGGACTTGATCTTCCGGGCGGCGGGCGATAAGTACCCGCCATCTTTGCGAAAGTAGAGGGCAAGGTTCCAGACCTTGCCGGACAGTTTGCCGGTTTACCCGGTGCGGCCTATACGGCCATTTGGAATGGGGCCATAGCTCAGCTGGGAGAGCGCTTGCATGGCATGCAAGAGGTCAGCGGTTCGATCCCGCTTGGCTCCACCAAATTTCTCGTTATAATTCAATAAGTTGAGTAGACGCGGACGGTGGGTCTGATTCATTTGACTTGGGGCACCCCGGGGCACTCCCGAGCGCGGTTTGGAGCTCTTTCGTAAATTGCGAATAATCCTGCTGGTCGGTCGCGGACGTTGGAGCGAAATGCGTTTCATGGTAGGCTGGTTTTAAATACGCTTCTGACGAAGAGTGCCGTTCGCTCCCCGTAGAAAAGAGCGCCCATGTCCCGCCTGAAACTGTTGCAGATCGCTCTGGTTGCATTCGGTGTCGTATTCTGTCTGGTCTATCCGCTTGCGATTATCTGGCCGTCGGGTTGGGCTTGGCATGATGGCCCGCCCACCGCTTCGCATTATTTCATGATGATCGTGGGCATATACGCAACGCTTGGGATATTTCTGGTCCGTGCGTCGCGCGACCCCATAGCACATCGGTCGCTAATCGACTTCACGATCTGGTCGAGTGTCGTGCACGCGCTGATCATGGCGATCCAGTCCTACAGCCCCGGTGCGCATATGGGTCATATGCTGGGCGACGTGCCGGCCTTGCTACTCGTGGCAGCGGTGCTCGGCTGGTTGACCTATTCCGACGGCGCAACGAACGACGGATAGAGGCCGAAGCGTCAGCCCTGTCCCTGCCCTGGTGGATGTGCGCGCTAACGATCTGATTAGCCCACCGGTCAAGCCCTTCCACGTCGTAAGCTACTGGCCTGCCCCTGAAGCGCGTAGAGCGATAATGCAGTTAATCAACGTTCATCTGCCCGACAGGGTGTAAAGTTAGATAGCGAGTTATCAATTCAGTTGAGCCGAAATACTTCCGTCAAAAATTTCTTCACCTCTGCCTGCGCTGCTTCAGCTGCTGCTTTGTCGTAACGCTCGGTCGAGCCGAGTTCCATGCAAGCATCGTTGGAGGTGAATGGCTTATTCGTAGCAACGTTGACTATCTTCCCGTCTTCTTCACGGCGCTGACAATTGCGCGATGTCTGTGCGCTTGGATTGAACAGCGCACCAGGGATATCAAATCCGTGGTGCGCGCCAGGATACTCGGTCATGACAGCGTCCCTTCCGGCAGCATGGAGGCGCGCAATGTAGTCACGGCAGGGCGCAGCCAGGGTCTGATCGTCGGCCGAGCCGTGGAATTCGCGGATTGGTGCATCGGCAACGTCGAGTTCATCGATGAATTGAATGTTGCAGGCGGGGTAGAAGGAAAGATGTGCGGCGATGCGCGTTTTGGTCGGCCCGTGGAGGTCTTGGAAGCGACGCAGGGTGGTGTAGAGCGCCGTAGTGCCTCCGCTCGAGTAGCCCAACACGGCAATACGCGATGGATCGATGCGCGGGTGAGCCGCGAGCACGTCGACTGCGCGATAGGTGTCGTAAAACCTCGTGACGAGGCTCAGCCGGGTCTGATCTGTCATGAGGTTGTCAATGCCGCGCCCGCCGAAGCTGTCGAGACGGAATGTGGCAATTCCCATTCCGTTGAGAAAGGCGGCCCATCGGGCTCCTGGGGTGCCCTTGTTGCCATAGTTGCCGTGCAGCAGCACGACAGCTGGTAGACGCTCATTCCAATTGGGAAATCTAAGCTCTCCGATCAGAGTGACGGCAACACCGTTTGTACTGTCTCCCTTTAGAAACTGCTCTTCAGTAAGGGTGAGTGATGGAACGTCCAATTTCTCATCGGGCGGAAATTTCGACTTGGCTTCCCCGGCGTCTCCGCCCAAAGCGAATGGCACCACAATGAATAAACCGATGAGGGTTGTAACGAAGCGTCCCATGGCAGAGCACCTCCGGCCCGCACAGCAACGTAGCACGTTTCGGCACTAACCGCAGCAGGCGCGGCCTCAGCGGCCTAAAGGATCGCGATTAGGGGATATGCGTCTCTTCAGGGTGGTTGTCTGCCGTGTATGGCTCATGCCCGCCCTGCGAAGCTACAAACCACACGAACACGCCAAGGCACCACGCAAGCCCTACCCATGATGCAGCTTGAATGATTTTGCTGAGCATGTCCGGTCCCAGAAAGAGGGGAAAATGGAGAGAGGCGTTTGCGTCTCCACCTCTCCTCTCAATTAGGCCGACCGCTTAATCGGGAATATTTGGGTCAAGGTTGGGGTCACCTTGCGGTCAGTATGGAGAGTGTATACCTGCTCCGTGTTGCGGTATGTGTGACAAAATCGTCCTTCGCCGAGAGGCGTTAGAGCTTTCCAAAAGAAGGCCGGAGGCGAAGCACCCACGTTCGGGGGAAAGAATGTGGATGCGTTTTCGGCTGCTCCGGCCAATTTATGACCAGCAATCGGTTGAGAAAATTGCCAGTCGGGTAACGCACAGGATACGCCTGTTGCGGGGTCCGGTATGTGTGGCAAAATGGTCAACCACCTAAAGTTGTAGAGCCGGGAAAGAGGGGGGCCGGAGTGCGGAAGCGCAGTGGGGGGACTGTTGGATTTGCTTCGACTGCTCCGGCCCATCCGGCATTTATCGTGGGAGAACAGAACAAGCCGGAATGCGTAGAATAGAGGAGTTCAGTGTGAAGATCTGTGTGGCCATGTATCTCCCTATCTCAAGTTGCATCGCGCCTTAATGCACGATGATGTTGCAGGCCACTTGGCGGTCTGCTCGTGGTTCGGGCATTTGCTCAATCTTCTGGATTTCGGATTTTCTTATATTTTTGTTTTCATTTGCGCCGCCGACACGGCATCGTTCGTACGCGCTATCCTGTTTCATTATGTTAGTGGCCGACGAGCTAAATCCTTCGATAGTATGATCTGGGTCAATCCTCAGGAGACCCTAACTAATTGGTAGTATTTTTTCAATTTTATCACGACAGGACGAGTAAAGAGATATAATATGTAATGTGGCATTTGCATTCAAACTCTGCAGAGACGGGGAGAATGGGGGAGCAGTGTCCAATAATATGGAAACAAAACGCCGTAGGGCGCGCCATGTGCCGGCCGTCATCGTCATAGATCAACATACCCTTGCACGAACAACTATCGTAAGACTCCTTGCGCACGAACTTGCGGGCTGGGATTTTATCGACATGATGGGCATCGAGAGCCTCGATAGCGCCATCGGAATGGATGTGCGTCTGGTAGCGTTGGATGTGGCAGGCAGGAACGTAGAGAGTTCCAGTCTGCACAACGACCTTGCAGCTATCACAGAGCTATTTCCGGAGGCTTCTATCGCTCTCCTGTCAAATACGGACGATCCTTCGATGGCATCGCATGCGCTGGCGATGGGCATTCGCGGTTACTTCACCACGTCGCTCCCCATTGAAATTGCGCTTGCTGGTATACGGCTCGTCCTCGCAGGCGGCGTCTTTTGTCCAAATCCGCTCGGCACGTTTGCAACCGAGTTGCCAAAGAGTGACAAATCTTTCCGGGAGCAACGAGGAAACATGAATGGTAGCGAACGTTATACGAGTGTTGCGGACTTTACTCCGCGAGAGGCGGATGTTCTTGCGGAGTTGCAACGGGGTCACCCGAACAAGGTGATTGCAGGAAAGCTCAATCTCTCAGGCAACACCGTGAAAATGCATTTGCAACACATCATGCGCAAGCTGAACGTCCAGAACAGAACCGAGGTGGTCGCGCGGTTAGGTCAGACCGCCTCCTCGGCACAAGAATTTACCGCCCCGTAGAGCCTTTCATGCATTTCCCCTTGATGGGGTATTGGCAAGCATCTCGCTGAGCGTTGCTGCTGCCAGCATGGCTTCGGCCAACAGCTTTTTGAGTTTCTGGTTCTCCTCTTCCAAAGCCTTGAGCCTCTTGACGTCAAATCCGGCGTTTCTGAGTTGCAAGGATTGCCACCGGTAGAACGTCGGTTCACTGATCCCATGTTCGCGGCATAACTCTGCCACACTTATTCCGCCGCGATGTGCCTTTAGAATGTCCATAACCTCGTCGTCATTGAATTTTCTCTTGCTCATCGCATCGTCTCCCTCCCACAGTGTGAATTCGAAGCTCGGAGCTTGATAGAAATGCCATAGTGGCTTCGTCGACCATCGACTGATCAAATTCCTGCTCAATCCTCGCGGAATGCCCTGTTGAAACTGTCTATGAGCGGTCTGACTGCATAGAATGCTACAGTGCTTTCACCCGTTTCGATCAAGGTTTGGGCCGGCATCCCGGGAACCAATCCAACATTCTGCATTTTCGGGAGCCGCTCATCCGTCACTCGTATCGTCGCCGCGTAATAGGGTTGCCCCGTCAGCTTGTCGACAAGACGGTCTGCGGAAACATATTCGACGATGCCTTTGAGAAGCGGCACCCGGCGTTGATTATATGGGAGGAGATGAACCTGTGCTGACAGCCCTGAGTGCACGAGGTTGATGTCTTCCGGCCGCACATGCGCGGTGATGATAAGCCGACCTTCGCGTGGTACAAGATCAACGAGCGGTTCGCCGGCGCCTACAACGCCGCCCGCCGTATGGATGCGCAGGTCCATAATCACACCATCTTCCGGTGCCTTGATCTGGGTTCTCGAAAGCTGATCATCAATTGCCCGAAGTCTTTCACTCAGCTGCATTATCTGGCTCTCGGCGTCGCGCAAACCCTGTGCTACCTCGTTCAACCGGTCATTCTCAATTTTGACCAGATATGCCTGACTTTCGCCTATCACCTGATAAGCACGCGAAATCTGCGCAGTCACCTCACCGAGCTGACCATCTATGTCGGCTTTCTCTCGTCCGAGATTGAGGAGCCGGCTCTTTTTCTCGATCCCCTTCGCCACGAGCGGCGTAACAACGGCAAGTTCCTGCCGGGCGATTTCCGCCCTTTGTGTCAGCCCTGCCTTTTGCGCGGTCAGGCCGGCAATCTCCTGTTGTACCTGTTCCATCTTGCTCTGGGTGATCGCAATTTCGGATCTCATAACGAGCCTGCGCGTCGCGAAAATGCGCTGTTGACCTGTCAAAATGCTATCGACCGCCGGATTGGTGGTCCTAATGGCCTCAAGATCCGCGGGATATACAACGCTGTCACTGCTTGTTCGCTCCGCAGTCAAGCGCGCATGGTTAGCCTCGGCATCCCAAAGCTGCCCCTGCAAAGCGTCACGTTCAGAGCGCGATTTTGTATCTTCAAGCTGGATCAGTATCTGTCCGGCTTTGACTGCGTCGCCATTCTTGACAAGAATTTGCCGGACAATGCCACCTTCAAAGTGCTGGATCGTTTTACGGCTGGATTCGGGTTCGACCACACCGGAAGCGATAGCAGCGCTCTTCAGAGGCGCAAAGACAGACCAGGTGCCGAAGCCAACGATGAAGGTGCAAATCAAAAGGTTACCGATCAATGCGACCCTGCGAAGCCGCGGCATTGGTGACGCGGGCGCCAAGGCCGTAGAGGTGTTCGCGGAGGCATAGGTCAAAAATCTTTTTCTGATCCCTGACGTTTCGACGCTCTGCCGGATCGTTGTCAGCGCGCCTGCGAATTTTTCCGGAATGCCGAATTGAACGAGGGCCATGGCGAACATCCTTATGTCCCTGTCCGTGCTGGAGGTTGAAGATAGGTGTCGTAGATTTCGTCGCTGTCCCCGAAGGCATCGACAGTCCCGTTGCGCATGATTGCGATCTTGTTGGTAACCGGCAAAATTCCCATCCGGTGGGTAATAACCACCACGGTCATTCCCCTTGCCTTCATACGTTCGATCGCATTGAACAAAACGCGCTCGCCGTCATAGTCGAGGCTCGAGTTCGGGTCGTCGAGTACAATCAGAGAAGGGTAGCCGTAAACCGCTCTGGCTAGTCCGAGCTGCTGGCGCTGGGCACGCAGCAGCAGGTTGCCGCCTTCGCCGACGTCGGTTTCATAGCCCTGCGGCAGTCGCATGATCGCATCGTGCAGACCAACAAGTTTCGCAGCTTCGATTGCCTTGCCAGGACCTGAGCCATCAAGCCGCCCGATCACATCCTTGATGGCGCCGCCAAAGAGCTCGATATCCTGCGGCAGATATCCGATGTGATGCGTTCCTCCGCAAAGACGTAAGGCAGATATGTCGACGCCGCCAAGAAGTGCGCATCCGCTCGTGGGTTGGAGGACGCCCGCGATAATGCGGCCGAGTGTCGACTTGCCCGATCCAGAGGCGCCAATCAGCGCCACGCAGTCCCCGGGGGCGAGCCGGAGCTTGACTCCGCCCAATAGTGGCCGGCCGGAAAAGGGCAATGCATAACCGACATTGTCAAGGATAAGCCCGCTGGGCTCGGGGACCGGCACCATGCGAGCATCGGTGTCCGAAGCAACAGCGATGAGCATTCTGTTGAGACGATTGAAGGCGTTGCGGGCATAGGCAAAGGAACGCCAGGCACCGATTGCGCCTTCGACTGGAGCGAGGCCGCGGCCGAGCAAAAGGCTGGCGACGAAAATGATGCCGGGGCTGCTGTTTTCGGCCAGGACCAGCCACGTCGCAGCGCCCATCACGAGTATTTGGGTCAAGGTGCGAATGGACTTCGAGAAACCAAGAATTATCTCGGTCCGGTGCATGGCGCTATCTTGCGCTTTTCTTGCAACTTCCGCATCGCGATAGACGATCTGCGCTGCACCATCCTGCATGCCCATCGCCCGGATGACCTGGATATATTTGAGCGCTGTTGCAAACCGGGCGTAGCTCCTTGCCAGCGCAACATTCGCATGGGTGAGCGGTTCACGCGTGGCGACTTCCGTAAGCAGCGCCAGCAATAACAGTGCGATCGCGCTCAACACACCGATTGCTCCGAGCAAAGGATGGACGAGGAAAAGCAGCAGCAGGAAAACTGGCGCCCAAGGCACATCGAAAAGCAGTGCGCTTGCGGGCGAATCGAGAAATTGGCGCAGAGAGGCGAGGTCCCGGTAGCAATCGGTAGCCACGCCCGTATCGGCTCTTGCCGCGTATTCGAATGATGCAGTAAGGACGCAGGGCCGCAAGCGATGGTCGAACCAGCTTCCAATGCGCGAAAGAGCTGCGCGTCGTACGATATCAAGCACGGATCCGACTATGACAGCGACCGCTATGATCAGCGTCAACATCAGCAGCGTGTCGGTGCTGCGGCTGGACAAAACGCGGTCATATATCTGCAGAAGATAGATGGACGGTGCGAGCAGAAATAGGTTGTAACCGCAGCTATAGACGAAAACCAGGCCGAAAGCTCCGGCGCAAGCACGAAGAGCTACGACCAGATGCGTCGGTTGACGCTGCGATTGTACGAGACTCGTTGTCATGGTCAGGGTGCTCACTGAAAGGACAGCCATCTAGTCTCGCTGTCCGGATTTAAGGATCGCCGGTTGCAACCGGCGATCCCGGCAAATTGATTTTATGAGCCCAGATCGTGCAGATCGATCGACCCGAAGGCATTGATGAAATGGTCGAGAGCATTGTTGACCGTCGTGGTTTCGGGATCCGAGTGAACCACTGCTGCCGAGATATCGCCGCCCTGGGCCAGATTGCCGTTACCGCCATTGCCGCCGACGCCGGCTAGAATAGTGGCATGCTGATCTGCGTAGAATTGAGTATTCTGCTGTGCAGTCGTAGCTGCAGAAACCGCTGCGATATCGCCGCCGCTTGAGTTTCCTTGACTGCCATTGGAATTGGCGTCGCCACCCGGTCCGCCAGAGCCGTTGTTGGTGATGTTGGCCAAGAAGCCATTCTCTGCCTCGGCGTCGCCGCCATTCCCGGCTGAGCCAGCACTCCAACCGGCTGCTTGCCAGACGTGATCGCCATTGTGCAAATCAGTCTCTGCTCCATACACTGTTTGTGTATTGGAAACATATGCGGTGGGATCGTAGTGGATGTTACCGTAGTTGTATCCTTCGCCGCCATTACCGGCGCTCGCGTCGCCTGCATCGGAATGGTTGAGCTGGATCGTGTCAGACAATTGTGGAATAGGCATAATCTTACTCCTTACTTAAGTTTTCCGTGTTTCTCCCACGGCCAGGTACCCGCGACGTCATCGTCAGGCAGAATAACCGCCGTGAAAGAGTGCTCGCGATTTGGCCTGCGGACTAGCTGGATATTCGGGGACGTTCGTTTGGGTGGGGTGTGTACTTCATGGGAGGGTGTATTGGATGAACAGCAAAATGGTTACATCTGGTCGCGCCAAGGCGCGCGCGGAAAGCCACCCACGACGAGGGGTCTATTTGAGTATCGAGGAGATGCTAGGTATGCAGGAACGAAAGGATATCATCCACGAGCGCGGAGTGGTTGTCGGCGAGGTTGCCGTCTCCGCCATGGCCGCCTATGCCTGCCATTTGCAACGCGTGCTGATCGTAGAGCACATGATCGATCTGCTGCGCATCGGCCGTGCCGCCTGCAGGTACGGCGATATTGATCGGATGGAAATATCCGATGTTAACGTCGACAAAACTGCCGTTCGAGTAGCCTGAACCACCGCCGCCGCCACTGTTGCTGCCGGTAAATATCGTATCGGAACTCAAATTGAATCCGCCGCCATCGCCGCCTATACCTGCGATCTGGACACCACCCTGATCGAAGACCGCATTGTTGGTCTGATGCGCCTCAGCGGAGCCACCTGCCGCGCCAACGGCAATATTGATTGGCGAAAAGATCGCGACATTCACGTCAATCATACTGCCCATGAAATAGCCGTTGCCACCGTGGCCCGCAAACATATCACCGGTGTAGACATGTGTTCCAACGCCTCCGGGGGTAGTGTCGATTGCTCCGTTGTGGTCCCCGCCGGAACCGCCCACACCGCCAATCTGAGTGGCGCCTTGCAGCATGACGGCGTTATTTGTTTGATGCGCAATCGCTGTCGAACCACTGCCACCCGCCACGGCGGCATTGACGGGGGCAAAGACGCCAACATCGGCACTCACAATACCACCAGCGAAGAAACCATTGCCTCCGCTTCCGGCGTTGTGAATGCTGTTGTCGCCGCCACCGAGGGCGACATTGCCGTTTCCACCGTTTCCGCCCATACCAGCTATTTCCGTGGAGTGTTGATTGATCAAGGCGTCATTACCCTGATGCGCTTCCACTGCTGAATTGGGGCCTGCAATTGCCGCGTTGGACGGGGTGAAGATAGCGAGCGGAGTGCTGCTGATGACACCCATGGCTATTCCGTCGCCTCCAGCGCCGGCTGAATAGGATGGGCCGCCGGCGACATCGAACGGCAACCATGTTGGCACCAAAGCCAGGTGACCGGATGCGGAACCAGAGATCGCACTTTGGCTTACGTTCGGGTTAGGTGCTTCTTCCGACATAGGGCGAGTTTCCGGCATTGCGTCTCTCCATTCAGTCCGCAAAACTTGCGTCCATTTCTTCGACTATTGTGAAGTCAGATGAAGAAAAAGAAGAGCCTGCAATTCGGCTATATCCATTTGGGTGGGAGATGGCCGGTAATCAGACTAAGCCGTTCTATGTATTCATAGTTGTTCAAGATTGCTATATCATACAGGGTAAGTGAACAATCAATCGACTTACCTTACGGGGGAGCTGTGATTGTGCAATCGGGCAATCAATACAATGAAATTTGCCTCGGGGACGCATTTTTATAGCTCATCATTTTGATATTATAGCAGTGCTCGCATGCTGTTTCTGCATTAGCAAGTGTGAATGACCGCCCGAACTTCGAACAATACACTGTGCCTTGCTTGCGCAGGCTTGATCATATGGGGGATGTGTTATGGCCATAATTCTGATTTGGGAGAACGACCCTGGTGCAGGCGGGTTCGCGATGGTCAACCAACCTGATATTCAAAAGCTTCCGTTTAAATTTGCGTTTCCGCTGCCTGCGCTGCTTCCTAGCCTGGATACGGCCACGGAAGATTTCAGGTACTGGATTGCTGCTGAAGCTTTGAGACGAGGTGCAGATTTTTGGGGTCCGAAGGCCAAGACGAGGCCGGCATGGTACTGCGGCCCG
>Ga0193742_1002207_pt1 | contig 11275 bp, 7 predicted proteins | sample L2c1metaG_FD_165511 | JGI IMG/M metagenome (GOLD analysis project Ga0193742, IMG submission 165511) | Soil microbial communities from a riparian zone of the East river system, Colorado, United States - L2c1 | ecosystem: Environmental > Terrestrial > Soil > Riparian zone | place: USA: East River... | reverse complement strand
CCACACTGCAGGGCAGAGACTGATCCAGACGGCAGGTCGGGCCCGATGACTCTGTCTGGTACCATACTACATTCATCGATCACCCTACTCAGACTGAAATACAGGTTCGCCCATCACCGCAAGGCATATAGGCGTTTACCATGTCGTTTATGGACTTCCGATGCCGCATCAGGACCGCTGGGCCTTAGACAGACTCAGATTTGGAAAATAATAACAAAAACTTCCGACTCAGCAATTGAATTTTGACACAATCGAAATTTTTTTGCTCCGGGTGTGGGTAAAAATAAATAATATGTAATTTGGATTATAAATTGTAAAAAAAATAAATTACTTTTATTGTTTTGACTCACCTTTTTGCTAAGTCAAAAACCACAGACGCGGCGGTTCAAACGTTCAAGCGCGTCTTCTGACCATATGCTATAGGGCGGCGTGCGCAGGGTAGCCATATGTATATTACTCATTGTTGGACATCGGACCATAATACATCTATCCATCTATCTTGGTAGCCATCTACATATACATCACTCGTCTGCACAAAGCTGCCAGCAACACTCGGATTAGCGAGGCTAGTGTCGCCGATGTCCTGTCTATACTTTGTTTTTTTTTTTTTTCTCATTGTCTTGGGAAGATGGATGAATGATGAAATAAAACAAAACAAAACAATCCATCAACACGAAAGTTTAATTTTCCATTCAACTAGAATATTACAACAGATGCCAAAATTATTTTTTCTATTCAACGTGATTTCATGATATCGATATCGTCATTTTCTTCATGAGCGCTATTTCGACTCAAGAATCAAGCATCTTGAAAGCGCTTTGGCAACTGAGGTGATGTCGCAATTTTCTCGAAACCAGATAGAAATGATTAATTAGACTATCTCCTGTTCTGCAAAGTGTCCGGTGACAAAAATACAGCATTGTCAAGATGACCCTATTTCTGAAGTTCCCTTCTTTCATATTAGTGTAACGCACTGGAAAATCGGCGACAACTCAATAAACCCGGTCATATGTATAAGTCGCTTATTGCCGATCTTTGAATTTGCATGATCCTTAATAACTTCTCAGCATGGTCGGTAATGTGGTTCCGATTCAGAAGACGCGAGTGGGAGTCATGATTATTCAAACGTTCAGTGCTTTGTTTAGTTTAAACTTAGTGTGACGAAACGCCCAGCCAGACCCCTGAGGGAAATGGTGGATACATACATGGTGGTAACCATGCCTCGCGTAATTGTCTTTTTCTTTTGAATTGCTCCGTCAATTTATTACTATTCGGCAAAGCTGCAAGTTTAGGCAATCCCGCCATCGGCTACTTATCCTTGCAGCTTCCGTTTTTGAAATTTCGAACCCCTCCCATCAAAATAAAGTTTTTTTTGAATTCAAAAGGTTCACTCATTCAACACCGGATGACTTCCCGTTAGGAATTTGATACGAGTCTGATAAACGGTTCCATTCCCATCAGCCGGGATGCCGAACCCTATCACACTTAATTTCAAATTGGGAGGGCATTCAGGTCTGTCAGGACTACAAACGCTTTCAAACCTTTCAAATGTATTTCTGACGTCCATAAATGGTAGATGTACCGAGGCTAAAATTTTTTTGGGTCACCCAATCCGGGAATTGATGCGAAAACAAGTCACGTCCACGGGATGTCGACTGACTTTCAAATGATTCTACCCCCCAAGCTATTTTATTTTAGCCGAAATTTAGAACCAATCTGAAATTCTAGATTCCTATGGGAAGTTCAGTACTCAAAGGGAAACGGTCGTCTCTTCCCCGGGGGGCCACTGTTCGGCGGGATCGAGAGGTCACAGCACTCAAGTCATCTCCATGGAATCTTTTGAATCAATACATTATTGATTTCGCCAGGTCAGAGAGGGTACAGTAAGCATGGGCCTCGTCACCAAGTCCTTGCACGAGAATTCCACCGGGAAAAGCACCTTATTGGAGTTACCACATTCAAGCGGCAAGCCCTGGCAAGTCAGACGAAAATTTCGCCGTTCAAACTTCACATGTCATTCCGTTAGCTGCAGGGAGGAGGCTGCTATGAGTTTGGCTCCGCCTTCCGGACCAAAGGCAAACGGTTCGGTGCTAGCGCGGTGTGTTCCACACGGTTTGAAAGAATTTCATATTATTATTATTTTGCAAGGGAGAAAGAAAATTGACCTGTGGTTGAAACTGGCATCGATGTGTCTGGATCATTCTGGATCCTGTGTCCGACCACGAGTTATTTTTATATATCAATGTCACGAGTGGGCACCTCACCAGGTTTTACTTGCCAACTGTCCAGACTCCAGAACCTGTATAGCAAGTTTGAATCCTGGCGGAGCATCTTCCCAGCCTTCAAGTTTACATTTTTTTTCTCAAACCAAAAGAATTCAGCACTGAGTTTTTTTTTTTGTTTTTTTTTTTTGTTGTTTTTTTTTGTTGATTTTTGTTTCAGCCTCTTTTTGAACCTTTTGATTTTCAGCGGAATGTTACGTCTACCCAGAGTAATGTAAGTCTCCTTGTCCGCGTTGTGACGTACACCTTGCGAAGTCGTAGAGGACCAGTTAACATGGAAGCTACATAGTTAGACTTTGATATAGAATCGTTAACGTTTGAATTTGTTGTTTCTTGAAGGATATATCCCTCTCCTCATTAGTCAAAACGGATTGATTTGACAACAAGAAATCGATTATGCAAGTTGTTACCTACTGTCCATTCATTCCCCTTAAAATTTATGTGAATTGATACCAAGCCGATTCGAATCGTCCAAATTGTCCCGGACAGGTCCATATAGGCTATGGTAGGCAGGCAGTAGTAAGCATGGTTTAGATCCACCTGTCTAGACCTTGGGTTTTGGGTATATTCATAGATGCCGGCGGAGACGACGTTAGGTCGACTGTACAGGGTTACTAGTGAAGCTTTCAAGTTCCGTCTCAGTTGTCTATCTGAAAATATTATTATAAGCACCCGTCGTTTGCCGGCCAGTCCTAGGATTCTGGAATCCTAGATAGGTAAATTTGAAATGCGTGGACACAGGTAGTAGTCAGGTCCATTCCAATCACAACAGTCCGGATCTGGCCACCATGGCGCCTCCTCATGAAAGGTTTATAGCAAGTGACCTATCATGTGAACTTGTACTGCTGCGGCGGGAAAGGCGGCTATCGATATTGATATCCCCGCACGCCCCTCTGACAACTGAGAAGAATGGTCTAAAGGTACGGACCGTACGTGTGCAAGCTTTCGCTTAAATTTGAAGAGTGCTAGTCCCGAAAGCAGGATCATTGACGAAGAAAGAAGAGCGTTACATATCCGGTAACGAGACACGGGCAGGTCCAAACCCCAAGGATCAAACTGTGGGCGGACTTGATACTCAGGATCAAATGGTATTCGGAGTGAGGATCTCATGCTTTAATGCCGTGCCTGCTTACAGAGCAGACGGTAAGCTTATGTATCGACGAGGGAGTATGAAAGAACAGGATCAGGCAAACTTCATATGTATGTAAAAAGAATACTCACCAGTGTTAGTCTTCGCTGCAGAGATCAGCAGCTGGGTAAAAGTTGCTGAATTTGGTTTCCTTGTCAAAAACGAACCACATGTTCTCGGTGAGGCGATGCTTGGGGCTTGAAGTTTGAGGCATTGAGGTTCGGATTCAATGACGTCCATGGATACTAGAGATTGATGTACAGTATTAGTACGTGAGCGAGACTCGCACAGTTCTAAAACAGCCTTAGACGTCAACTGCAGCCAGCACTAACAGCATTGTATATAGAAAGGAAGGGAAGTGCCTTGAAGCCCGACTCACTGGATAGTGAGTATCTAAAATTCGATAGAACAAGTGCTTGCTATAGGTTAAGTGCTTCGTAGGTGGGTACATCGATGTTGCTTACTTGCCTTACTTGTTAGTGTACTGCTCCCAAGGTATTCCCATATGAGACGTACGCCAAAGTATTACCAACACAATTAGAGGCATGTGCATGAAGAGTGATCCAAGGAGTTGATGGATCATGAGAAGCATCGAAGGGGTTAAGTATAGTCGGATGGAGTCTTGCCAACGCTGAGTACTGAGTACACATCCCGGTTGTCGCTGATCCAAAATTTGAATCAGTCTTTCCGTAGATGTGTTGCCGATTACTCATGCTCGGGGTAGGCAATGTAGCAAGTTAACGGCCACAGTTAACGCCTTTGATCTTCTTTGGTGAGCCAGACGTAGGGTACATTACAGGTGACTCTAGCAGATCGATGTACTGTGACTAGCAGCAACTTTGCAAGCTCCAAGAATTCCCGAAAGGAAGGCAATAACAAAATGGAAGGAAATGAGCCGTTATTGATAGGTATCGCCCGGCGCCGAGACTGGATGAGCGGTGATAACAGTTTCTTTCATAACACAGGCAATACAATAATATTGCCTGCATCGTGATTTATTGTGGATTCTGAGTTCTTCAATCAAATCTGTCTATGAAACATGATATCTCCTGAGGGGTTTGAAATAACCGGAAGACAGGCTGGAAGGAAACCTATTATGAATCAGGTAACATACAACAGTTACCAACTGTCAAACTTTTGTCGGAACCACAGTAGGCAAATGTGGCGAGGATATCGCAAAAGGGACGCTTTTCGAATCATACAGGTTCAGTGGTGCGCTTGAACATAGCACCTTGAAGTACGTACTTGGCAGTTGAGGCGTTCTGATTAGAACATGAGTTAGGTCCGAAAGTGAGTGCTTGCCGCTACCTGTGCCTTCACGGATGGTATCAACCCCTCCGATTCAAAAAAAAAAACATTCCCGAAAAAGGGAACTTGTGAGATGTTGTTGATATATAAACGGACTCAGATATTATACAGGGTACCTGATGGATTCACCGCCACCAAGGGCCATGGAGATTCAAAAGCAGATGTGTTTGGTCACACGAGATCTGGTTACTACACTAGATCTCGATTCTCATTAGTACAAATCTTTTAGCCTAAACTTCAAATAACTCTGATTTTTAGCCCGATACTGATGTCTAGGGGATAATTATTAAAATAAATAAATAAATAAATCAAAATAATGGATGTGTGCCTAACAACATCAAATACGCCGCACAATGCCTGCCCGTCACCGCAAATCTTTTTCATATTTACTTCATGTCCACTTAATTCGCGTCCTTGCGAAACGACCTATTTACATGGAACGTATGTCTTCTGCTTTCAAAATATTATTTGACTCTATGTACCTAGTTTGAACTAATACTTCTCGGCCCATATAGATTTTAGATGAAACGCCCCCAACCTTTCTCTTTCTTTGTTTACAATTGAAGTCGGAGCCTGAAATTACGCTAATATTGCCACTAAACCAGCCGGGGGATGCTGGGAACTGTACTTAAAATTTACTTGACGCCCCTGATGTTCGACATGGAACCTTTGAAGTGTATTTCAACGGTGTATTTATAATGCCTTGTTCACATTGTTTACATGTGCTCATTGGTTGTTACATTCGCTTCAGTCATTGAGCCCTTTGAAGGTTTGAAGTAACGATCCGTGATCGTGTTTTCGGAAATTCCGGATTACGTTATGACGCCGTTACTTACAATTGCTTAAGAATAAATAGTTGTATAAGCTGGCATCGTCGTAGTGTGGCGTCGGCTTCAATATTTATGACGAGGTTGGTTCAATGGTTGTATTACCACAAAAAGGGGGACATTGAGAACGTCCTTCTAATCATCACATGTCCGGGTAGAATGTGATTTGTTGCGTGGACTGAATTCGCCGGAGACCAGGGAAACGGTCTATGAATTGTCACGGAAAGTGCCTAATAGACATGTAACTGGCTGGATCCAGAAGTTCAAAGGGACTAACATTGAACCAGGTTTCCCGTCAGATACAAATTACAACACTTCCTTGAATGGAGGGATGGGTTTGACCAATAAGATGAATGGATGAATGCCTTCAGATTAAAGCGTTCGCATTCTGGAAAGTCGTAGAGTAAGAAAGGTCAGCCTACCGTTTGAAAACAGCACTGCCGCAACTCCTTTGTACATCCGGGATACATGGAACCAGCAAGATTAAAACCGATTGCAACGTGATGTGAGTAAAGGATAGAAGCTGAGCGTTAGCTGGGGTTCATCGATTGTAATCTTGACTCAGCGAAAGAATTGATATTAAAGATGATCACCCAGGTAAGCAGAACAAGTATAGTGCAAGTATCCAAGAACGGTCGTTCATTTCTGTATTGAGTCGCGCGGAATGAAATTATTATCGATGCATTTATCAATAATCACTGGATTTGAAATCAGATACCGGTCATACCAGGTAAGCTCATGAAGCCGCAGTACACGAACGTTTATCTTGACGAGATCAACGTACTTGAGGTTGAACATCTTTCTTTGCTTGTGGTATTCTTGTAGTAAATGTGAACCTCACGGCACTCTTGCGCCACACTTAGAAAACAGATATATAACCGCGCGAATTTAAAAAATTGAGTATTACTCACATCTTCATCGTGACATCTTCCAAAACCACTAAATATGGTATGAACCTTAGCCTAACCTGGCGAAGGACGGAAATTATGGAGGAGGTTCTCCGTTTCACATGTCGTTACGACATACCTGCCATATGTACTCATCTTATCAAACGAAAAGAAACGAGATCCAAAAGAGGAGAACTCTCTGGAATCTTAAAATAGAACAAGATGATGCGATGGCGTACATCCAAATTTTGAACACAGGGCGGCGGTGTCCAGAGAACCTGAGTCATTGGCGCTTCTCATGAATCATCAACAATGCTCAACTATGACAACGAAAGTCATGATATGTATACATGTGATTGCGTACGGTGGTACCGGCAGGAGCTTTGAACAGCTAGTTGGTGCAATTGACATCGGAGCCGGTATATATGTCGGGGATAAAAGGGCTGGAAGGAAAGGCAAGTGGTAAATTGTGTCGGCGGCTGACAAAACGTCTGACAGAACATTTTCAAAGAAAAACTTTCTGGGGAAGTCAAAAAAAGAAGGTCATTCAAGAGGGTTGAAGGTTTTACGAGATCTGAAGGCAGACGACAAGGTCCCTATAGTGTCTGTTCCGATGAATACCTGAAGATGAATGAGAAACCGTGTTGGGCGCTCTTGTAGTAAAATCACCAGAACTGGTATTGTTCTCTTCGGCATATGGAAGCAAGAGAAAAACACCGGAAAAAGTCCGCGGTTGGATTGTAGCGTTGCGATAATGAGTTGGGGCAGGCCATATTGTGATTGCCGTCCCACATGATGCATGATATTTCATCCGGGCGGCCCCAAGAATAACGAAGGTGGATTAGCACATATGTAAACAGAGACTGGGGATCTCGTGAACACAACTGGAGTCGGAAGCTAAGCAGTAAACAACGGATTAATTAGAAGCTCGTATTATTTGAATGAACGCTCCGCAGCAGGCCACCCGATAAGAAGTTTCCACAAGTACACCGTAATCAATATCAAGACAAAAACTAAATGTTCAATCAAGCCTGAGACCGACAGCCCGGTAGCCCCCAGTCACGATTAGCAAGGGGAAGCCACGTAGAATCTTGATACTTGACAGCAGCACTAAAAGATGTCCATTCAACCAGAGTCAAGTTGGATGTGGAGTCAAGTTCCGAAACCACGGTGAAAGCGCAGCCAGTACAGTACGTACAGGCCTGGCCTCCTCATGACGAGACGGACAGGAAGATATCAGGCCACCTAGACGTATACGTGGTCACCGGACAAGATTTAGATGGCGGATGGAGCTGTGGCAGAGGATATGTAAAGAACAGTAGCCACCACCGCCGCATTTAGAAAAAGAAAATATGACCGCACTGCAAACACTGATGTTAACGTTGTCAACTGACACTCGAGAAGTCCAAACAAAAGATAAAGCACCCAGCGAAACTTTCGTTACCTGTCCTGATTGGCATATGTTGCGTTGGCGTTTGAGAAGAATCTTCCGGTTTTCGAGATATTAACGTCAGTCCGTGCACGAGCTAAGGCGTCGGGGATCTTGCAAGCTACGGAAAGTCCTTCGAAACCATCGCGTAAGAAAAGATTGATATACCTTCCGAGTACAGTGGCTACAATCTGCCGGGCAAAGGAGCAAAGTAGATTAAGGGTTAGTTACACATGAAAGGTTGTAAGTACCGGTGTGGATACCGGTCCAAAGTTTCACACTCCGACAGATCACCGAGGTCGCGACAAGGCACGTGTGCACGCACTTTCCGGCTGGATAGCGGTGTTGGTGGCATGAAAATAAATAAATAGATAATCAGTGAAAATGAAAATGGCCCCTCCAGACTGTAAGTGGTATAGCACCAGGATATTGGAGACTTCATTAAAATTCTTCAGGCCAGAAAAACTAGATTTTTTTTCAGCTGCGCTTTGTGCATAACTCAAAGAAAGAGTGTTACAACTTCAATTGGTTCAGACTTTACAGTCATGACCAAAGACAGTCAAGTTTCAGAGACATTCGGTTTTGTAGACTCAAAAGAGTGCCTTGGGTTTTATTCCAAGGTATTGTCTTATGTCGAGCTGTGTGCAAGTAAAAGATGATTCTTATAAAGACTAGCTAAAGTTACATATAGGCTATGGCATGGGTAGGCAATACCCATGCGGGTCATGGGTATGGGTACCTACGGGTACGGGTACGGGTACAAGCTATAGTACCCATGACCCACGCATACCCACAACCACCTAAATGATTATATAATAAGTCACCTGATAGTCGATCAAGCCACAATATAAGTGAGCCTCTAATACACGGTTACACCAAGCAAGAATCCCCAGAAAGAAACCCAAACTACCACAATGTCAGACAACCCTGGCAAGGCTGCAAAGGCCACCAACCTCACCAAGTCTGGCCACACAAGTAAACCTTCCCTCAAGAGCAAAGCTGCTGAGGTTAACTCTCTCATCCTGGATAAACTCAAGAAAAAGAAGAGATTGACAACCACCACTACAACAAGTAAGGCCAAGGACAAGAATAATAAGATTAAGGACAAGAAAAAAGACTGCAAAAGTGATGTACTAAAATTAAATATCCATGAGGACATGTCAATGACACTTCATTTCCATTAGGAACCTGCACCTGTACCTTCTGGCAGCAAGAATTTGACAGGCCCATCTGTTGAAACTCCAAGTCACACAGCACTTCCCAATCTTATCGAGATTTCTGACAATGAAGATGACTGTTAGGGGACGCTGTTATGACTTCGACCGATTCAGTCTTTACAGACTTGATCAGCAACAGTCGTTAGGCTAGTTTTCAAGTTTGTTTGTTTATCAGACTATAAGAATGCTTTGGTATAACCAAAGTATTGTCTTAAGTCGAGCCAATGTTCTTGCGTATCAAGAATGTCTTCGTATTCAAACAAAGACTAGCTAAAGTTACATGATGTTTGGCTAAAGTATATAAAGAGTAAAACATGCGTATAACGCATGTTTAAAGCATGTACTACATGTGTGATAAAGAAGAGAAGATAAGATGCACAGCATCAAGAATGAAAGACATGTGTCGCTAGCATGTAACATGCACGTTATGCATGGAAGAAAGTAAAAATAGATGAACATGCGTTCATGGCATGTTGTTCAAGAGATTTGTAAAATGAAAAGTAAAAATGAAATCGTACGTGTTGAGGATGGAATCGTAACACTACCCTCGCTAGCTTTGAAGATCCCAGATTCGAAAATGTTCATCCAAGGTCGGGGCAGTTTTCGATGAAGTGGCCAAATCTTTCGCACCAAGTACACACCGTTTCTCTGCAGTCAAGCATAACATGTCCTTGAAGGCCGCATCGGTGACAAATCATGGCAGGGGCTCCAGGGACAAAGATCGTGTCGCAATAGTCTTCGTTATGGTAACTGTTATGTATATACCGATGACATCTAGGGCATCAAGTGTTATTGGTAGGTGTTCTGGTTTCGTCATCTGAATCATCTTCCTCGACGACTATCGGATTATGGAACAAGCCAAGTGGGGCTCTGGGTCGAGAAGGACCAGAGTTGTTCAAGGATTGAGAAATCATATTGGGTTGTTGTCTTGATCGTTGAATGGGGGAAGGAAGGGAAGATGAGTCAGAGGGTATTATGGGTGGAGACCGTCCTGTCCTATGAAGATGATGATGGTTTCTTTCTTCTCTGAGATGTATCATGGGTTGTAGAATGGTGTCGAGTCCACCGACGCAAGCTTCTTGAAAGGATGCTTCAGCAAATTCTCGGAGAAGGGCAAGTTTGTTCTGTTCATGCTGAAGGCGTCTATCTGATTCTTCTTCTTGTTGAATAATCATTTGACGAAGGAAGATGAAGGTTGCATAGTTATCTCGAATGTCTCTTCGACCGGCGAGTAGTAAATAGACATGTCGAATGTCAGTGGTGGAAGAGTTTCGGAATAGAATGTCGGAAGAGAAAGCGGTTTGGCGAGGACGAGAGTTTTGAGAAGGAGGCATCGTTTAATAGAATAGATTGGGGAAGAGAGTTTGTAAGTTTTGAATGTCAAAGTTTGGGATAGTTAGAATGGGAGGAGTTTCTCGAGGGGGAATCAAGAAGATTTTGTTGTGTTCAGCGAAACGAACAATCTTTCTTTTAAATGGAAGCCTCGTTGTTTCCATGGTCAAGTCTATTCTTGCTATCAAGTCTCCAATTGTGTAAGGAATTTGGTGTATTCATTGGCGGAGTTCTTCATGATTCGAATTCTTTCATCACAATAGTTGTCAAAAGTGATAGAAGAGGAAATGGAGTCCATGGAAGTTTGTTTCAGGATAGATCTCATCTTTTGAGGGTTCAGAGTTGATGTCATCGCTTATAAAGTGATAACATGTTTCCGTCATCGGAAAAGGCCTGTTCAGGTTCCCACGATGCTTCGGAAATTGGGTATCCCTTCCATTTGACTAGTATTGGTATCCTCGTCCTCTTTTTCGATGATTAAGGATAGAATCCACTTCATAGACTTCTTTATTGTTTTCTAGTTCCGAAGGTGGTTCAGGGAAGTTGGGTCCATAAATTTCGTTTTCTTTGTAAGGTTTCAAGAGAGTGGTGTGAAAAATGTTATGGATTCTCCAAGAAGCAGGAAGTTGAAGGCGATAAGTTACCGGTCCGAGAACTTCTGTAATGAGGAATGGTCCTTCTTGTTTTGGTTTCATCTTCTTATTGTGTCGCGTTTTCATGTTTCTTGAGTCTAACCATACTTTTTCTCCTTTTCTAAATAGAATGAAAGTAGATTTCTGCCTATCAGCCATGCGTGAACGTGCAAGTTCATGTGCTGCTAAGGCTTCTTCTCGATTTTTGATCAATGTTTTCATCCTGTCTTCG
>Ga0193742_1002206_pt1 | contig 11276 bp, 7 predicted proteins | sample L2c1metaG_FD_165511 | JGI IMG/M metagenome (GOLD analysis project Ga0193742, IMG submission 165511) | Soil microbial communities from a riparian zone of the East river system, Colorado, United States - L2c1 | ecosystem: Environmental > Terrestrial > Soil > Riparian zone | place: USA: East River... | reverse complement strand
ACCGGGCACTCAACCGGCGCGCACCTGCATTACGAAGTGCGTAAAAATGGCAAACCTGTAAATCCGGTTAATTTTTTAACGCTTAATAAGTAAGTGTTATTTGTGGGTGATGATTAAATGTATCGTTTTTCTTACAAACATTTTAGTCTCAGATTACGTAAAACGCCTCAAATAACTCAAACCTTCATATTCATAACGCTGAACTCAAAATGGCTATTTTTGGTAAAAAAGATAAAGTTGCGCTTGATCTGCAGGCTATATCAACACTGATAAGCGATGGCAGTATTTTAGATGGTAACCTTAAAGCCCCGGCTTTTGCACGTATTGACGGGCAGGTAAACGGTGAAGTAGCGATTGATGAGGGCCTGATACTGGGCGAAAAAGGCCTGGTAAAAGGGAATATTAACACTAAGGAAATTGTTGTGTATGGCACAGTTACCGGTGATATAGAAACCAACTCGCTGGAGATAAAGGCAACCGGCAGAATAACCGGTAATATTAGAACGCAAAACCTGGTAGTTGAAAATGGCGGCGTTTATAACGGAAACCTTAATATGTTGCAGGCCGAAAAATAGCCTTTTTAGGTTATTCGCCATTATAAATACTTAACATATATCCTGTTACCCGCCCTCAGGAATGTAGTATTTCATTTTGATATTTTTATAAGTTAACTTTGCAATTCAAAAAATTGAAAAGTTATGTCATCAGTAGAAACTGCATTTGTTAAATACAAAGTAAAGGACCTTTCACTGGCCGAATGGGGCCGCAAAGAGATTGAACTGGCCGAAGCTGAAATGCCGGGCTTAATGGCTTTACGCAAAGAGTATGGTCCAACGCAACCTTTAAAGGGCGCGCGTATTGCCGGCTGTTTACACATGACCATTCAAACCGCTGTTTTAATTGAAACCTTAATTGAGCTTGGCGCCGAAGTTACCTGGTCGTCATGTAACATATTTTCAACCCAGGATCATGCTGCTGCGGCTATTGCCGCTGCTGGTACTTCTGTTTATGCCTGGAAAGGTATGAACGCCGAAGAATTTGACTGGTGCATTGAGCAAACCCTTTATTTTGGCGAAGACCGCAAACCATTGAACATGATATTGGATGATGGTGGCGATTTAACCAATATGGTACTGGATAAATATCCTGAACTGATTGCCGACATTAAAGGTTTATCAGAAGAAACTACAACCGGTGTTCATCGTTTATATGAGCGTATGAAAGCCGGTACTTTACCAATGCCTGCTATTAATGTGAACGATTCGGTTACCAAATCAAAATTTGATAATAAATACGGATGCCGCGAATCACTGGTTGACGCTATCCGTCGTGCTACAGATGTAATGATGGCTGGTAAAGTGGCTGTTGTTTGCGGTTATGGCGACGTAGGTAAAGGCTCGGCCGATAGCTTGCGTAACTCAGGTGTACGTGTTATCGTTACCGAAATTGACCCTATCTGCGCGTTACAGGCAGCAATGGAAGGCTTTGAGGTTAAAAAATTAGGTACTGCTATTAAAGAAGCTGATATTGTGGTAACTGCTACCGGTAACAAGAACATTGTTCGCGAAGAGCATTTCCGCGCTTTAAAAGACAAAGCCATTGTATGTAACATTGGTCACTTTGATAACGAAATTGACATGGCCTGGTTAAACGGCGCTTATGGCAATACCAAAATTGAAATTAAACCACAGGTTGATAAATACACCATTGATGGCAGTGATGTTATTGTACTGGCCGAAGGTCGTTTGGTTAACCTGGGTTGTGCAACCGGTCACCCAAGCTTTGTAATGAGTAACTCGTTCACCAACCAAACTTTAGCTCAGCTGGAACTTTGGACAAACGGCGCCGCTTACAAAAACGAAGTTTACACCCTGCCAAAACATCTGGACGAAAAAGTTGCCCGTTTACACCTTGCCAAAATTGGTGTTGAACTGGAAGTACTTGACCAGGATCAGGCGGAATACATAGGTGTGACTGTTGAAGGTCCGTTTAAACCGGAGTATTACAGGTACTAATTAATAGGCAAAAGGTTAAAGGCGAAAGCTGAAAGGTTTTATGCTTGATATATTAAAAGGCATGGTTTTAGGAGCATGCCTTTTTTGTTATGTCTCCGCCAATTCAAGCGTCCACGCTTCCGTTCCCTCAGACAAAAACTAAGTCTTGATATTTTTCTAAAGCTTAATTATAAATTATCTTATCCAGTAAAAGATGCTGTTTATAATTCCTTAAATCTAAACTGATGGAGGTTTTTAGAACGTACTTAGCTGTGAGGTAAATGCTTTTCTTTTTTATGCCCGAAACTTTCGGCGAAAAAATTTGACTGATATAATATTCCAACATTCCTATAGTTTCAACAGAGGCTTGAAACTTATCATTATTTATACAATACAGGTGTTCAACTACAGCATCATACCGTTTCAACAAAGATTGAAGCATACACCCATTAGAATGAGAATATTCAGCTGAATCATTTAGCAGCTCATTTAACTCGTTAAGGAGATTTACATATTCAGTCATATCGAAAGATTTGAAGAGGGGAATCAGCTATCGCCTATCCCCTTAATGAAAAGCTGCTTAAATATGGCCTTTAATTTAACATAAGTCAATTATTTATTGCAAATTGTAAACCGGAATTGACATTTTGTATACTCGAATGGTGAAATTTTACAGAAAGGATTAGCGCTTAGCTTTTGTAAGGGTCCCGCTTCCGGCCTTTTCAACTCAGATCAATTACTGCTCTCAAATTCTTCCTCCACGCTTTCTCTTAAATCATACAATAACCATTGTTTTTGGGCAATGGAGCCGGCTTTTGATTTCAACAGTTTAATAAAATCATTTACACCAGTTGGTTCATTGCCGTTGCCGTGTATCAGTACAATACTGCCGGCCTGCGGTTGCTGACCTTTGGCCAGCCAGGCATCGGTGCCAATAGGGATAAGGCCATAGCCGGTTAGTTTATAAATCAGTTGCTGGTCTGATACCAGGCCCGGGAACCTGAAAAATACCGAAGGTAGTAAACCATTTTTAAGCATTGCTTTCTCGGTTTCCAGTATCTCATAATTCATATCGGTACCGGGCTCCAGCAAAAAATTTTCCTTTAAGGGCGCTTTAAGGCTTACCCGGTGATTAAAGGAATGGTTGATCCAGGTGATGTAGATCTCGCGTTTAGCCTGCATTTGTTTAAGCCATTCCAGGTCCTGCGGATGCTGGCGCATCCACACGCCGGTAACAGAAAGTGCAACAGGCACCGGGTGCTCCACTTTTTGAAACTCTGTGAAAATATCGGTGAAGATCCGTTTATCTAATGGGCGGTGCGATGGACAAAGATCTGCCGTTAAGCTAATGCCTGTTTCTTTGGGGATGCCGCTTTCAATGCCCGCGTCCGATTGTTTTTCGGCTTTACGCAAGGCTTTTTGATAAGGCGTACTTTTAAAAAAAACGCGGGCCTGGGTAATGCTCATCTGCTTAACCTGGTAAAAGCTGCGCTCATTAATTTTGGTTTCCAGCGTTTGCGGGTTCACCAGCATGTAATACTCCTTACCCTCGTTTTCAAACTGGCGCAGTATCATCCAGTCTTGCGGAAAGTGGTGTGCCCAGCCGTAAAAAGGTTTGTAGTTTTCTATTTTACGATAGTTGGCCTGGGCTGTGGCTAATTGATGCAGGCAGGTTGAAATTAAAAATAGGGAGAATAAATATTTAAAGGCTTTGTTGTCCATTTTTATAAATATTCCAGTTTTTGCCGGTAAACATGGCGGTTATTACTAATATCGGCAAAAAAAATGATGATCAGGCCTGGGGTTATTTGCTTAATGAAGAAGAGCGTGTTGGCATTTTGACCATCAGCCGGAGGCGTTACCTGGGGTAAAGCCGACTGGGGTGGGTATAATGTATTGGGCATCATGTTAACCAATGCTGATAACGGGAACAATACAATAAGGAATAAAAAATTGGCTATAACCAGTACCAGGTTTTGCAGCTTTCTTTTATAGCGATAAAAGCCTTCTTTAAGGAGATATATCACCGTTGCCAGCATAAAAAATGCCGGAATAACAATGGCCGTACGGCCTATAACAAAATAGGTGTCATGAAAATTGATATCAAAAGTGGCCTTATCACCCCATGAGTCGGTCAGTGAAAAAACAAGTAGCCGTGTTGCAATATAAATAGCAAGCAGTATAACAAATTCAATGATAAAGCTTTTAGGTCCTATAAACAAAGTATGAAATTTAGGGAGGAAGTGCAAAGTGTGTCGTGTTCACACCCGTTCGGTGGCATTGGCGACTGTTCGTTTATAGGTTGTTCGCGGCGTTCTTCAAAAATATGAACACGCTTATCAGGTTAAAAATTAAACTTATCGCCGTGTTTTTAGTTAGGCTTATATAGATGAAATATTAACTTTGAACCATGACCCGCTTATCTGTCAATATTAACAAAATAGCTACCCTGCGCAACTCACGCGGTGGCAATAATCCAGATCTGATACAAGTAGCCAAAGATTGCGAGCGTTTTGGTGCACAGGGCATCACCGTGCATCCCCGGCCCGACGAAAGGCATATCAGGTACAATGATGTTTTTGAACTGAAAAAAATTGTTACCACCGAATTTAATATTGAAGGCAATTGCCAGGAGCAAAAGTTTATTGACCTGGTGCTGGCCAACAAACCCGAGCAGGTTACCCTAGTGCCCGATGTGCTGGGGCAAATTACCTCGAACCACGGTTGGGATACCATAACCAACTATCATTATTTAAAAGATATGATAGCGGTTTTTAAAAACACCGGTATACGTGTTTCTATTTTTGTTGACCCCATTGTTGATATGGTTGAAGGAGCCGCAAAAACCGGCACCGACCGCATTGAACTGTATACCGAAGCTTATGCCACCCACTTTCACCAGGGAAGGGAACTGGCCGTTGCCCCTTATATTGAGGCGGCAAAAGTGGCCCAAAGCGCAGGCCTGGGTATCAATGCCGGGCATGATCTGGATTTACACAACCTTAAATATTTTGCCGAAAATGTTTCCGGTTTGCAGGAAGTAAGCATTGGTCACGCGCTCATTAGCGATGCCTTATATTACGGACTGGAGAATACTATACAAATGTATCTGCGGCAACTGGCTTTACCTGATAATGGTTAAACTGCCTGATAGCAGGGTGCAGTTTTTGTTGAGGTTAATAATGTAATAATAAGCGCCATTTGGAAGCGGTTTGCCATTAAACGTGCCATTAAAAGGTTGCGGATACCCCTTTGATTCAAATACTTTTTGCCCGTAACGGTTAAATACCTGTACCATGGCGTTGGGGTAATTTTCCATGCCATCAATTTTCCAGTAATCATTAATGCCATCGCCATTGGGGGTAATGGTATTTGCAATATTAATAGCTGAAAGACTGATAGCTACCTGTACTTCTGTACGACCGCTTTCGCAGCTGCCCGATACCTGACTGATATAAAAAGCCGTGCTGGTTTTAGCGTTTATGGTAAACCGCCCGTTAGCTTGCTCAGCAAGCGGCGCAATACTGTTAACCGATTCATACAAGCGGTAAGTATAACCTGCAACAGCGCTATTAACCGTAAGTAAGGCATTGCAGCAATGATACTGCTATTGGCTGCTATGCTATAGTTGGCAATTATTTGTCCGCAACCGCTGGCATCATTTACTGCCAATTTATAACTGCCAGTGTTTAAACCAGTGGGGGAAATGCCTGTTGATACCTGCTCATTATTGGCATTATACCATTCGTAAGTATACGGCTGTAACCCTCCGGTAATCTGTATGTTTTTAATACTGCCGGTTTTAAGACCACATTCATCGTCGGTTTTTTGTTCGGTGTTGGGTATAATTTGTAGGTGAGGTATTTCATTAACAGTATAGCTGTTGTACAAGCTTTCGCAATCATTTTGATCGGTAAAATAAAGCTTATAAGTGCCGGCTGCCAAATCACCGATCTGTTGATTACTATTGATGGTTTGGCCCAGTCCATTAACCCATCTTAATGATTTTATCAGAGCATCAGGAGTGATCGAAATAGACCCATTAGCCTGACCAAAACAGGTATTTTTATAAATAACCGGATATGCAGGATAGGTAGTACCCGGCAGTTCCAGGATCTGATAAACCTGGCTGGTTTTATTGCATCCAAAATCATTGGAGGCTGTGAGCTGATAAGCGCCGGCAGGTACATTTTTAAGGTCCAGGGCAGAGCCCGCTAAGTTGTTGTTAGCATCGCGCCATTCAAATTTGGTAGCGCCTGGTGCGGTAATTCCGATGATGGAGCCATTGGCTTTATTGCAGCTGGCATTTGTTTTGGGGCTGGCCGGTACATTAAGTGTGATGCCGTTGGTTTGTGGAATCTCGATTTGACTGCTGTAAACCGGGCCGCATGAGGTATCGTCAGTAACCTGCAGGGCGTATTTGCCTGCGGGTTGGCCGGAAAGGTCTTGTGTAATAGCAACTTCCTGGCTCAATTCATTTTTCCAGCTGTATTTGGGATTGGTGCCCGTAACGGTTATGTTTTTTATAGAACCGGTTGATTGGCCGCAGGGAGTTGCCTGGATGGCTTTTGTTGATTCATCGATGTTAGGGCCGGTGGTGTTGGTGAGTGTTACGGGGCCGTATGTAGCGGTGCAATGTGTAACATCATCCGTCATTGTAAGCGTATATTTCCCTGCAGGTAGATCAGTAACATCTGCCCCATTGCCAACAATATTATTGTTTTGATCTGTCCATTTATACGAAGCAGTGTTTTGAGAGTTAGTAACGGTTGTTAACCCTTTTATAGAACCCCCTATCCCACATGAAGGGTTAAGCAGTTGTATGTTGGTGTCAAAAATTTGCGGCTGAATATTGTATAAGACAATATCCATGGCCCGTGTAAAGCATAGCCCATTAAAGCCTATAGCATGATAAGTGCCTGGCTTTAAATTCTTGATTAAGGGCCCTTCTCCAATTTTTTCATTATTGGAATTATACCATTCAAATCTAAGTATATGTTTATAGCGTGTGTTTATAACTTCAATAGAACCATTATTCTGGCCGCATGATGGCAGTGAAGTAGTATAGTAATCATTCGAAGAAGAAAGGGTTGGTTGTGTAAATTCAGAAGAGTTTTTTATACGTAATGCGTTTGATACCCATCTTTTATTAGTAAAGTTTCCGGTTATTTTCCATTGCCCGTTAGCGTCGGCTTTGACCTTGGTGAAAAAATTTAGGGGGCTGCACACGGGGCAGTCCGAATCATCATAATAAATATATATATCTGAATTAGGAGATGCTGTACCAGAATACTCAGTACTATTATTTACCAAGACCTGTATCTCAGGGGTGATTATATTGGTATTAGAGCCAAGGTAAATACTATAGGCCATTCTACTGCAAATAATCTTGTTTTTCAATACCTGAATGTTGTTTGAAGCCGTATTTGTTATAGTTGAGCTAATATAATCGGGCCCGGTGCCCGTATTCGTAAAAAAAATATTTTCTAAACTTTCATCGTCAGATCCTATTATACCGTCTGAACAATCTTCCATAGTAATACCTCTTGTTCCGCTTCCTGGGTAATAAAACGCTATATCTTTATTTGCATAGACCTTAAAATTTGTCACCTCACGGAGGTCGCAACTAAATAAAGGAGATATGTTGTAGCTTATTTCAACATCGTCAGCATTGCTACATTCAAATGTTAGGAGATAATATTTACTCATATCTCCATTGCCATCGATCCCAATGTTATTATGTGATATTTTTAAATGATCGTCAGTAAGCTTCATAGAAGTTGCGATGTGGTTGCCTTCGGCGGCCGCTGTGCCTCCAATGGTTATGTGCTTTGCATTTAAATTTAAGCCCTCAACTACATACGATAAATCAGTTAGCTCAAAACCGAAATAATTTGACTGCATAGTTATATCGGTGTTATTATCATTGGTAAATTCATCAACCGAAGCCTGCCCCCACACCAGATAATCGCAATTATGTATCCAGTTGCCTTTTCCGGGAGCTCCAATCTGTATGTTTTGTGAGTCAGTTATAATAATTCCCATATTAGCACTGTGAAAACCTAAATAATGAAAATCTGAGATCTCAAATCCATATATTTCAACATGATTTTGTTGGTATATAAGAAAGGCAGAAATGTACCCGCCAATCTGTACAAAAAATGAGGCCTGATTAGCTTTAATTCTAACCCGGGCATCACTGGGTCCTAATTTATTTCCAACCTGGGTACTGCCATCAATCACTAAATTCGAACTAACAGCAGGTAATTGCGATACCAGCGTTATCGTTCTCCCCGCTTCGCTTACATCCGGTAAATTAAAACTGATCAAATCCTTCGCCGCGCTGCCATTAGCAGCGGCCAGAGTCAATGCCTCCCGCAGCGTGCCGGGGCCGGAATCAGCATTATTGGTTACTGTAAATGTATCGGCAAAAGCTTGCAAGCCAGTAAAAAACAATAAAAAAAGGATAAGTATAAGCTTGTGAAACATGGTTCAGGTAATTCCATTGCCAAAATACATTTTTTATCTGTAAACACTTTGTCAATATCATATTAGGAAATTGTTACTCAATTAGTAAAATAGTACCTTTGCGCTAAATTTAGAGGGACACTTGATTCATGATGTTGAACGCAGACTACCAGGAGAAGTTTCAGTCGAGACATATTGCTCCAAATGAGGCCGATACGGCAAAAATGTTAAAAACTATCGGTGTAAATTCACTTGATGAATTAATAGCGCAAACCGTACCTGACAGGATCAGGTTAAAAAATCCGCTTAATTTACCTGCCGCCAAAAGCGAGTTTGATTACCTGAACACTTTAAAGCAAACCGCTTCAAAAAATAAAGTTTTCAAATCGTTCATTGGTAAGGGATATTATGATGTGATCGTTCCGGGAGTGATACAGCGTAATATACTGGAAAACCCAGGCTGGTACACCCAATATACTCCATACCAGGCCGAAATTGCGCAAGGTCGTTTACAGGCATTGCTCAACTTCCAAACCATGGTGATTGATTTGACCGGAATGGAAATTGCCAACGCGTCATTATTGGACGAAGGCACTGCCGCTGCCGAGGCTATGTTTATGCAATACAGTCTGCGTAAGAATCAAAATGCTAATGTTTTCTTTGTTTCGGAAGAGTTGTTTCCGCAAACCATTGATATTTTAAAAACCCGTTCAGAACCATACGGTATTGAACTGCAAATAGGCGATCACCGTACAGTTGAGCTAACCGACAAAATGTTTGGTGCCATAGTTCAATACCCTGCCGGTAATGGCGCTGTATATAATTATACTGATTATGCAGCCAAAGCACACGAAAAAGGTATTAAGCTAACCGTTGTTGCCGATATCATGAGCCTGGTGCTGCTAACTCCTCCGGGCGAGTGGGGTGCCGATATTGTTGTTGGTTCAACCCAGCGTTTCGGCGTGCCAATGGGTTTTGGTGGCCCTCATGCCGCGTTTTTTGCTACTAAAGAAGAATATAAGCGCTCTATCCCCGGCCGTATCATCGGTGTTACTATTGATAGCGCCGGTAATTATGCGCTGCGCATGGCACTGCAAACCCGCGAGCAACACATCCGCCGAGATAAAGCCACTTCAAATATTTGTACCGCGCAGGCATTACTGGCCATTATGGCTGGTATGTATGCTGTATATCATGGCCCGCAGGGAGTTAAATTAATTGCCGAAAGGATTCATGGCTTAGCGGTTCTGCTGGCTAATTCACTTAACGAATTAGGTTTCGAACAGCTGAATGAGTCGTTTTTTGATACCCTGAAATTTGATGTTGGCGTATTGGCCGGTCCTTTGCATTCAGAAGCATTGAATAACGAAATGAACCTGAGTTACCATGGTTCGGTTGTTACCATTGCCGTTGACGAAACCACATCGCCAGAAGATATTAAAACACTGGTTAGGTTTTTTGCCAAAGTAAAGGGCAAAACCATTAACGATGTAAATTTTGATGAACTAAAAGCAAACCTGCAAACCGTTATCCCTGCTGAGCTGCAACGCAAATCGGCTTATTTAACACATAGCCTGTTCAATTCGCATCATTCGGAGCATGAAATGCTGCGTTACATCAAATCACTGGAGACAAAAGATCTTTCACTTTGCCATTCTATGATAGCGCTGGGTTCATGTACTATGAAACTGAACGCTACTACGGAGATGATACCTGTTACCTGGGCCGAGTTTAGCAAGATACATCCCTTTGCCCCTGCCGACCAGGTTGGCGGTTATATGCAACTTTTTGATGAGATTAATAACTGGCTGAGCGAGATCACAGGCTTTGCGGCTATGAGCCTTCAGCCAAACGCGGGTGCCCAGGGCGAATACGCCGGCCTGATGGTTATCCGTGCTTATCATCGTGACCGGGGCGACAATCACCGTAATATTGCCTTGATCCCATCATCGGCGCACGGCACTAACCCTGCGTCAGCAGCTATGGCTGGCATGAAGATCGTAGTGGTAAAATGCGACGATAACGGTAACATTGATGTTGCCGATATGAAAGCCAAAGCCGAACAATATAAAAATGAACTTTCCTGCTTAATGGTTACCTACCCATCTACGCACGGGGTATTTGAGGAATCGATCATTGAGATCTGCGATATTATACATCAGAACGGTGGCCAGGTTTATATGGATGGCGCTAACATGAACGCGCAGGTGGGCTTAACCAGTCCGGCCAATATTGGTGCCGATGTTTGCCATCTTAACCTGCATAAAACCTTCTGTATTCCACATGGTGGTGGTGGTCCGGGTATGGGGCCTATTGGCGTAGCCAAACACCTTGTTCCTTATTTACCGGGCCATGCCGTGGTTGATATTGACAGGGGTAAATCTATTCACGCGGTATCAGCAGCGCCATGGGGGTCTGCTTCCATCCTGATCATATCACATGCTTATATAGCCATGATGGGTGCCGATGGTTTAACCAATGCCACACGTTATGCGATACTGAATGCCAACTATATTAAAGCAAGGCTACAGGATCACTTCCCGGTATTATACACCGGCGCCAAGGGTCGTTGTGCTCACGAAATGATACTGGATTGCCGCTCATTTAAAGCTTTTGGTATTGAGGTTACAGATATTGCCAAGCGCCTGATGGACTATGGTTTCCATGCGCCAACGGTATCGTTCCCGGTTGCGGGTACGGTTATGGTGGAGCCTACCGAATCAGAACCTAAACATGAGCTTGACCGCTTTTGCGATGCCATGATTGCTATACGTCATGAAATTGCCGATGTAGCCGATGGTATATCAGACAAAA
>Ga0193742_1002202_pt1 | contig 11278 bp, 12 predicted proteins | sample L2c1metaG_FD_165511 | JGI IMG/M metagenome (GOLD analysis project Ga0193742, IMG submission 165511) | Soil microbial communities from a riparian zone of the East river system, Colorado, United States - L2c1 | ecosystem: Environmental > Terrestrial > Soil > Riparian zone | place: USA: East River... | reverse complement strand
GGACCGAAGTCCGCCTGATCACAATTGCCGGCGCAGGCGGCGCCACTTATTTTCATCCGCACGAAAATGAGCACACTTCGGCTGCCGTGACACGCGCGTTTGTGCGGGAGAAGGGCGGAACGCTGTTGGAGATCCAGTCGAAGGGGGCGCGGCTCATTTCATTTACGCTGGCCGGCGCCAAGTACGCATTCGATCCGAACCGAATGTTTACAGACACTGGACTGCGGCAATCGCTGGCAAATCACAGCCGCTATTCGGAGGCTGCGGCAATTGCAGTCAGATCTCTTCGCAACGTTGTCCTGAGCGACCTAAAGCGTTCCGGCGGACCGATTGTCGCAGTTCACAACAATGCACGCGATGGCATGACTATCGATGATTACCGGCAGGGCGGCCGGTTTGCGAAGGAAGCGAAGAGGGTGGCGGCAAATCCCAGCGCGGGGCCGCACGATTTCTTCCTTGTGCTGGATGAGAAGTTATTCAGCAAGCTTGAGCATTTCGGATTCAACGTGGTGCTGCAGACACAAACGCCCACGGACGACGGTTCGCTTTCCGTTTATTGCGGGCAGCATGGTTTGCGCTACATCAACATTGAAGCGGGTGACGGGCATGCGAGTGAGCAGAAACGCATGCTGGAAGCTCTGCGGCCGCTGCTTTAGGATGGAAGTCTGGCGATCACCCTCTTCCGGCGGCCGCGGCTAGCGGTTGTGGTGCGGAAAGAAAGCGGAGGCCGATTGCAAACGCATCCTGAAATCTTTCTAAGCCATTACTGCCGCCGTTGACTAAGCGGCGCGCGGTTGCCAAGTCGCCCGCGGCTAGCGCCTCGCGAATGCGGTTTTCCCGATCCTTGAGGAACCTCGCGAGTAATTCAGCGGCAATTACCGGCTCGTTGGCTAACTCGGGATTTCTCACGAGATCTTGGCCTATTTCCTCGCCATACTTCGTATAATTCGCGCGGCCTGTAAGTTGGACGAAGCCCCGTCCGCAGAAATTCGCGCCGTCCGGTTCACCTTTATTCCCGAGGTCCTTGCGATTGTCGTACAGGTCGAACGAGTGGCCGGCGGGAGAGGTATTGAAGCGCGAACGCCCTTCGCTGATCGGCCTAAAAGACTCTGTCTCCGCACGAATAGTCGAAAGCGCCATCAGCACCATCGCCGAATCGACCAGGCTCGTGAGGACCAGCGCATCCAGAACTGTGGGCAGATTTATCCTGATATTGCCGATCGGCGTGAGCGGAAACATGCGTGAAACAACCTGGACGGTAACACCCGGTATGGCCGACGGGATGGATGGGATGGTTGCTAGTTTAAGAGCTCGCGCGGTATTCGGGCCAACTATGCCGTCGGCGGCAAGGTTTTCACTGCGCTGGAACGCAAGCACGGCGGCCTGCGTACCGAGGTCGAACAATCCATCGATCGATCCGGGATTGAAACCAGCATCCCGCAGCGAGAGTTGTAAGGCAACAACATCCGGTCCCGAACTATTTAGCTCCAGAACTGCACTCATTAATGGTTACTCCTCGAAGCTTCGGACAGTATATACCAGACGATAGTTACTTCGCTCCTCGATACACTACCGGCCAGGAGCTAAGCATGTTCACTACTACCGCCGACCTGATTCTTCCGAGCACCGTCACCGGTTCCTTTCCGCGCCCACGCTGGTTTGACGTCAGCATGTGGGGCCGCCCTCTGGACACGTGCATGCTCGATATTCGCTTCCGCGAAAAATTTCAAGACGCCCTTGCTGTCGTGATTAGCGACCAGGAGCGCGCCGGCCTCGACATTCTGACTCACGGCGACTTCCATCTGGATGAGGACCTGGCCGGGCGCTCCTGGCACCATTACCCGCTGCAGCGCTGGGCCGGCTTCGAAGGCGACTACCTGCAGCCGGAGGAGACCACCGCCCCCTGGCTTCACTATCCGCCCGGTACGCTACTCAATGAAATCTATACCGGCTGGCGCTGGCCGCAAGTCCCGCAAACCGGTCAAGTTCGGCACGTGCTGCTCCCAGGTGATGGCCCTCTTCCTGGACATCCACACGCCTAAATACAAAGACAAGCGTCAGGTCATCTGGGATATGGCCGAGGCGATGAACAAAGAACTACTGGCGTTGCGCGATGCCGGTTGCCGCTGCATTCAGATTGAAGAACCCACCTTCCATTTCATGGCCAACACTTACGGTAAAGATCATGACGAGGTGAAGTTCATGATCGACGCATTCAACCGCGAAGTTCAGGGACTTGACGATGTGGAGCTCTGGATCCATACCTGCTGGGGCAATCCAAACATGCAGCGCGTCATGGAAAATACGAGTTACGCCAATTCCATCGAAATCTACTTGGAGCGGTGCCGCGGAGACGTCTGGACTCTTGAAATGAAAGACCGGAACCAGCAGGACTTGGAATTGTTCGAGCCGTTTAAGCACGATCTGAAAAAGAAGATCTGCGTCGGGGTGGTTAGCCATCGCACGCTCCAGGCCGACCGCCCGGAGGACGTAGCGGCCGAGATCCGCAAGGCTCTGAAATACATTCCGCTTGACCGCCTGGTTGTGTCAAGCGACTGCGGCTTCGGCCGGCAGGGTTGCAACCGCGACATTGCCTTCTACAAAGCGAGCGCCATCGCGCAGGGCTGTAACATCGTCCGCGCCGAATACGGCGTGCCGACTAGGGATGTGCCCTCTACCGACCCAAAGCTACAAATCGACGTCATTCCCGGGCGTTAGCGGAATTTTCTTCCCGTGCTGGAGGGTTGCGTTCCTAGGATAGAATGACGGTCGCTAAGGAGATGTTGATGCCAGATAAAAAGACGTGCTTCGTGGTTATGGGATTTGGCAAAAAAACCGATTTCCAGACCGGCCGCGTGCTCGATTTGGATAAGTCATATCAATACATCATCAAGCCCGCCGCGCTCGAAGCCGGCCTGGAATGCAAGCGCGCCGATGAGATTGTTCGCTCTGGACTGATCGACGTGCCTATGTACGATCAATTGCTCACTGCTGACGTTGTCATCGCCGACATTTCGACCTCGAACGCCAATGCCTTTTATGAGCTAGGCGTGCGGCATGCGCTGAGGCCTTATACGACCATCACGATCGCCGAGGACAAAATGACATTTCCGTTCGATGTCACTCACCTGGCTGTTCGAAAGTATCAACACCTGGGCGAGGGTATCGACTTTGGCGAGGTACTTAGGATGAAGGCAGCACTCACGGATGCCATTCGGATCATTTCGGAGAAGCCCGAGAAAGACAGCCCGATCTATGCCTTCTTTTCCGACCTGGATCCACCAGCAAGACGGAAGGTCGAACAGGCTGTAGCGCAATCTTCGCCTAGCGCCGTTGTATCTGCGGCGGTAGACGCCGCGGCGGGCGGCGCTCCCCCCAATCCCACGATGAGCGTGCTTATGGAGCAGGCCAATTCGGCGATCAAAAAAAGCGACTTCGAAACAGCGAAAACGCTGCTGACCCTGGTGAGATCCATGGCGCCGAAGGACCCGTACATCGTGCAGAGGCTGGCTTTCGCTACTTACAAGAGTAAGACTCCGGATGCGCTGGGAGCACTGACGAATGCCGCAACGATTCTGTCTGAACTGCTTCCCGACGTTTCCACCGACACGGAGACGCTGGGCCTTTGGGGCGCCATTCATAAGCGTGTATGGGATCTCACGAAGAATCTGGAAAACCTGAACACTGCAATTCTGGCTTATGAAAAAGGATTTTATTTAAGAAATGATTACTATAACGGAATTAATCTAGCGTACCTTTATGACTTACGAGCATCGCTTTCAGCGGGGGCGGAGGCGACGACGGATATCGTGCTGGCGCAGCGAATTCGCAGGCGGGTGCTGACCATTTGCGAAGCGCTTTTGTCAAGCAATAGCGGATTGCGCGCGGAGGAACAGTTTTGGGTGGTGACGACTATGGCCGAAGCTTACACCGGACTCCGTGACGAAGAGGCCGGGCAAAAGTATGTAGATCAGGCAAAAGCACTAGGCCGGCCGGCTTGGATGATGCAAACGGCGGAAGAACAATTGGCGAAGCTGAGGACTCTACTCAAGGCGGAGAGTTATCAGGGCCTGTAAATCTCATTCGGGTTTGCTGGTGGGCAGCAAGCTTTCCACAATGTATTTGAACGCGATCATTCCTGGATCGTCGCGGCCAACGCCTTTCTCTCCAAAGATTCGTGCGCGCCCCTGTTTGAAGGGCGCAGAGCGAAATTCGACGATGGCGTCGTCGATTGCCTGGAGGGCTGCTCCGGCCAGTTTGGCGGGATCGTCAATCGTTTCCGTGGCGCGCCGCGCTGCTTCGATGACGTCGAGGACGGTCTTGTCTCCTAACTGGCTTTTGCCGCGCGCAGCCATGGCAGCGCCGGAAGCGGCGAGTAACTGAGTGATTTCCTGCCAGGGCACAGTGGAGCGTCCTTTGGTTTGTTTGGCGGTTGCCATCAAACCAGTCGCCAGCAAGGTTCCATAAGTCGAGCCGGAGGCGCCGGAAAACGCTTTAGCGCTGTTGAGGAAGAGCGCTCCCATGTCGCTCGTAACGGTTGACGGATCAGTTCCCAGGCGCTCGGCCGCACGCGATAGTGTTACCCCGAGGTCGCCATCGCCTAACGCTCCATCAAGAGCATTCAGTTCGTCTGCATGGTGTGGAAGGCTTTCCTTCACGCGGTTCAAGGCCCAGACGATAGAATCTGTGGTCATTTGATCGGACATGTCACACCTTGAGGAACGGGCAATCGCAAGGCGCGAGAAGCGACTGTTCCAACTCACTGTCCAGCTTGCAGAAGGTAATCGACATACCGGCCATTTCCATGGAAGTCGCGTAACGGCCCACCATAGGAGCAACAATGGTCACGCCAAAGTCTCGCAAGCGTCTTGCAACAATCCGGTAGACGATATAGAGTTCCTCGTGCGGAGTGGCTCCTAGGCTGTTGCATAGTACGGAGACGCGATCGCCGGAAGCCAGCGGCAGATCGGCCAACAGCATGTCCAGCATTTCGTTTGCGATCTGATCGGCTGTTTGCAGGGGTCCGCGGCGAACACCCGGTTCCCCGTGTATCCCCATGCCGATTTCCATCTCGCCGTCGCCAATGGTGAAAGTAGGTTTGCCGACTGCAGGCAGGATGCAGGGCGTCAACGCAACACCAACGGTTCGGCACGAATCGGCCGTCTTCTGAGCCGCGGCGGCGACTTCCTCAAGAGTGGCTAAAGTAGCGGCCTTGGCCCCGGCAATCTTAAAACAATAGACCATTCCCGCGATGCCGCGGCGTTTTTGGCGTTCGTGCGGCGCGGCGCTGGCCACGTCGTCCGCAACCAGCACCGTGGCGGTTTTCAGATCCTCCAACTCCGCCATCTCGCTGGCCATTTCGAAGTTCATCACGTCGCCCCCGTAGTTTCCAAACAGGTTCAGAACTCCGGCGCCTGCGTCCACTGCGCGGATTGCTTCGGCGATGAGGTCCGCACCGGGGGACGCAAACACATCGCCAATAGCGCAGGCATCCAATAAGCCCGGTCCGACGTAGCCGGTAAAAACAGGGAGATGCCCGGATCCGCCTCCAGTAATAATACCGACTTTTCCTTTGACTGGAGCATCCGGGCGGACGATTACCCGGCCTTCCTCCCCAATGCGCTTGTAATGTGCCGGGTGCGCGGCCGAAAGGCCTTCCAGCATTTCATTGACATACTGCGTGGGATCATTCAGAATTTTCTTCACACGTATCCTTAATCTCTATTTTTAAATGATGGCCCTTGGCGTTATGCCGAAGCTGCACCAATGCAGGCAAGACCGATTGTGTAGCCGCCTAACATGAATGCAATGTATTTGGCTGTTCCGGTGGGCGCATCTCGAAATTCGCGCCATACCAGCAGGCCCCACAAGGCCGCGATCAGTGTTGCACCTTGCCCCAGAGCATAGGAAACTGCCGGTCCGGCAACGCTTGAGGCGACGACGTTAAAGCTCAGGGCGATCATCCATATCACTCCGCCTAAGATGCCAATGGAATGCAGTTTCAAACTTCCACGGAAATAATCCGCGTAAGTCACCCCTCCGATTTTCATAAATATGGTGTTCCAGAGTAAGTTACTGACAAGCACGCCAACGGCGAAGAAGACCAAGGCCAAATAGGGCGTTAACATCCCAGGCACGATGGGTGAGGAACTGAAGGCGGGAGAGATGGAACGCATCAACTGCGGATAGAAAAATCCTTGTATCAGGCCCGCGGAAATGGATGCGATGACGCCCAGCATTGGACTGGTGCGCTTGGCGCTTTGCGCGTGCGGGAGCCTTCGATGCGCAACCGCCGACATGACCATGGCGAATACGATCAAGGCTAAGCCGCTGAACAACAGGCTGGGCTGGCCTTGCGGGCTCTGCATAAAGCTACCTACCGTGCCCAATACCAGCGCGAGCCCGACTCCGATGGGAAAGGCGATTGCCATACCGACGGCGTCAATTCCGACCACCAGCAAGACGTTCGACAGATTGAAGATTGCACCGCTCAGCAGAGCTGGCACAATAAAGCCCAGGTGCATGGCGCGAACATTAGCCAAAGCCGTAATGCCAGCTCCCCCGTGACTGCCAAACGTTGCGGCGAATGCCAGGGAGCACAGAACCACGCCGATGGCGTAGTCCCAATAGAACAGCTGGAAAGGCCATTTTTCTTTTCCGGTTAGTTTCTGGGTATTGGCCCAGGAACCCCAACCGAGCATCGTGACAATACAGAAGAAAATCGCGAGTGGCAGACTGTGCACTACGAACATGGATTGGGAGAGTATATCGAACGAAGTTTTGACGGGGCTTGATACGCTCGTGTCATGCATCGAGGTTCCCCGTTGAAATACATCCTCGCCCTCGACCAAGGAACAACCAGTTCGCGCGCCGTTCTCCTGGGGCATGACGGACAGGTGCACGGTTTGGCGCAGCGATCCTTTAAACAAATTTTCCCCAAGCCTGGCTGGGTGGAGCATGACCCGGTGGAAATTTGGTCGTCACAGTTCGGCGTAGCGAATGAAGCGCTGGCACAGGTGGACGCGCGGGCGCAGGATGTGGCCGCGATCGGCATCACCAATCAGCGCGAGACGACTATCATCTGGGATCGCCAGACCGGCGACCCCATCTATAACGCGATTGTCTGGCAGGACCGGCGGACGGCAGGTTTCTGTGATCGTTTGCGGGAGGCAGCCATGAGGAAACGATTCGGCAAAAAACCGGGCTTGTCATTGACGCTTATTTTTCAGGCAGTAAGATTCGCTGGCTGCTGGACAATGTACCAGGCGCCCGCGAACGGGCCCAACGCGGCGGCTTAGCCTTCGGAACCGTGGATAGCTGGCTGATCTGGAAGCTGACCGGCGGCGCGCGGCACGTGACTGATGTCACCAATGCATCGCGCACGATGCTGTTCAATCTGCATACGCTGGCCTGGGATGAGGACCTGCTCGGCTTGCTCGACATTCCGAAGTCCTTGCTTCCCGAAGTGGCGAGTTCGAGCGAAGTGGTCGGGAAAACGACCGGAGTGCTGGACGGAATACCAATTGCGGGAATCGCCGGAGATCAGCATGCGGCGCTTTTCGGGCAAATGTGCATGCATCCGGGAATGGTGAAGTGCACCTATGGCACTGGCAGTTTCATGCTGTTGAACACCGGCGAAAAGCCCGTGGTCTCCAAAAACAAGCTGCTTACCACGATTGCCTGGCAGCTAAAAGGCCGCACATTTTATGCGCTCGAAGGCAGTGTGTTCATTGCGGGCGCGGTGGTGCAATGGCTGCGCGACGAACTGCAGATCATCCGCACGGCGGAAGAGATTGAAGAACTGGCGGCCAGCGTGCCGGATGCTGCCGGCGTTTATTTCGTTCCGGCCTTCTCCGGTCTGGGCGCGCCGCATTGGGACCCCTATGCCCGTGGAACCATAGTCGGCCTGACGCGGGGCACCAACCGTGCGCATATCGCCAGGGCCGCGCTCGAAGGCATTTCGTTTCAAACCGCCGACATCATTGAAGCCATGGAAACGGATTCCGGCGTACCCTTGAGAGAATTGCGAGTCGACGGGGGCGCGGCGCGCAATAATCTTCTGATGCAGATACAAGCCGATTCCCTGGGAGTGCCGGTGACGCGCCCAGCGAATCCGGAGACAACCGTCTTAGGTGCAACTTACCTGGCAGGGCTTGCGGTGGGCTATTGGTCCGATCAGGAGACTATCGCACAGCAATGGAAAGCGGACCGGCGCTTTATACCCGAGACGGACCACAATATCCGGCGTGAACGTCACAAAGGTTGGGCGCGCGCGCTGGAGCGGGCACGCAACTGGGAGACGGCGTAAGGAAGTGACTGCAAGCCTTTGGCGCGCGGATGTCCTGCGTGAACTTGGTAATACGAACGAGTGGGACGTGGTTGTGGTCGGCGGCGGGGCAACCGGTTTGGGGGCCGCGGTAGAGGCTGCTTCGCGCGGCTATCGAACGCTATTGCTCGAAGCTCAGGATTTCGCCAAGGCGACTTCGAGCCGCAGCACCAAACTGGTGCACGGCGGTGTCCGCTACCTGCAGCAGGGCGATGTAAAGTTGGTGCTCGAAGCACTGCGCGAACGCGGCCGCATGCTGCGCAATGCTCCGCATCTGGCCCACCGGTTGGGCTTCATCATACCGGTTTACGCGCTATGGGAATTTCCGTTTTATGGCGTAGGGTTAAAAGTCTACGACAAATTGGCAGGCAAAGAGGCGTTGGGACACTCGCGCATTCTTTCCAAGATGCAGGTGCTGGCGGCGCTGCCCACCGCGCGCCAGGAAGGCTTGCAAGGCGGGGTTCTTTACTATGATGGGCAGTTCGATGACGCGCGCTATGCGATTTCGCTGCTTCGGACGCTGTTCGATCTAGGCGGGCTGGCGCTCAACTACGCGAAAGTGAGGGGGTTGCTCAAGCGCGATGGCGCGATTTGCGGCGTCATGGTGGAGGACGAGGAGAGCGGCTCGCGTTTCGAGTGCGCGGCGAAAGTGGTGATCAATGCGACCGGCATCTTTAGCGACGATTTGCGGCGGATGGATGAGCCGGAGACGCCCAAAATGCTGGCCGTGAGTCAAGGAACGCATCTAGTCTTGCCGCGCGCATATCTGCCCGGCGAGAGTGCCTTGATGATTCCTCGTACCTCGGACGGACGCGTCCTCTTCGCCATTCCCTGGCACGGCCGCGTGGTAGTGGGCACTACCGATGATCCGGTTCCAAGTCCCGAATATGAACCACGGGCATTGCCCGATGAGCGCCGTTTTCTACTGCAGCACATTGAGCGCTTCCTGGGCCGGCGGCCGGAGCCGCGTGAAATTCTAAGTATGTGGTCGGGCCAGCGGCCACTGGTCAGTAAGACGAAACTTTTGAATACTTCATCCATTTCGCGCGATCACACGATTCTGATATCTGGTTCGAACCTGGTGACCATTACCGGCGGCAAATGGACCACGTACCGGAAGATGGGGCAAGACGTGATCGACCGGGCGGCCGCGCTCGCGGGCCTGCGGACGGTGGCTTCCAGAACAGCAGGCATGCGCTTGCACGGCGCAACGGAACAGATTTCGAGCGACTGGAAGCAGGGCGACTGGAAGCAGGTTTATGGCGCTGACCTACCGTTGCTTGAAAACTTGGTCAGGGAAAACCCAGAGTTCGATGGGTACCTGCATGAGCGTTTGCCGTTTCGGCGAGCCGAAGTTGCGTGGGCCGTTCGATATGAAATGGCGCGCCGCGTGGAAGACGTGTTGGCCAGACGCACGCGGGCGCTATTCCTGGACGCGCGCGCCAGCATGGAAGCGGCTCCGGTGGTGGCGCGCATCATGGCCGCCGAGCTAGGGCGCGATGCCGCCTGGGAATTGCGGCAAATAGCGGAATTCGGCGAAATCGCCGGGCAATACCAATGGAATGAGTAAAAGGGGCGCCTTGTTATGCATTTGGATGCAGCCGTTTTAGGCGAATTCGTGGGAACCATGATCCTGATCCTTTTAGGAAACGGCGTAGTGGGTGGAGTCCTGCTTGCGGGCTCGAAGGCGGAGAACGCCGGATGGATGGCCATCGCCACCGGTTGGGCGCTCGCTGTTTTTGCGGCGGTCACGGTGGCCATCTCGATTGGAGATTCAGACGCGCATTTGAACCCGGCGTTCACGGTGGCGTCCGTGGTGATGACCGGCCACGCGGAGCGGCTGCTTACCTACATACCGGCACAAATATTGGGAGCAATGTCGGGCGCGGTTCTGGTTTGGCTGATGTATCTGCCGCATTGGAAACCCACAGCGGACGCCGGCAAAAAGCTCGCCTGCTTTTCCACTGGGCCGGCCATTCGCAGCCCCGGCAGCAACTTTTTGAGTGAAGTCATCGGAACATTTGTGCTGGTGTTGGTGGCTTCTTCTCTGGCATCACGACGGCTGGCCGCGGGTGGAGTAGCTCCCGGTCTGGGTCCGGTGCTGGTGGGGGCGCTGGTCTGGAGCGTTGGATTATCATTAGGCGGAACCACGGGATATGCTATCAACCCGGCGCGCGATTTCGGACCTCGCCTGGCGCATAGTTTTCTACCTATAGCGGGAAAAGGCAGCTCGGACTGGGGCTACGCGTGGGTGCCAATTGCAGGACCGGTCGCGGGCGCCGCCTTAGCGGCGGTGTTCATCCTGTGGACTGGTATTTGATAGCCGGTAAAACCATAATCCGTCCACTTCTTTGCAGGTGGACGGCATGAGCATCCGGCAAGCGGCCCGGGAGTTCGGCCTGGAGCGAACGAACTTACCGCCGCTGACGGCAACATATCAAAGATAATGTCTTCAATCGCCCAAAGTTGAAATTAGAATCTGCTTCGTATTCTCTAAGAGAGAAGGCAGCGGTGTAAGGCTGGTGTGGGTCATGTGAAGGGTATTGTTGATAGTGGCAACCCCGATGATTTGACTTTCATGATTTGTATCGAGCGCCATTGGACCCCACACGGCTTTAATCGCCACATCTCTGAAACTAGTTTCAAAAAACAGTTTGCCGAGATTGGTTACAACCAGGTCCACTGCAAATTGCTGCTTGATCATTTCCACCGCGGCTTTCTCATCGGATGCCGAACGGAGCATTTGTACCATGCCCAATGTACTGGCATGATTACTTTCTAGAGATTTCGCGATGACCGCTTGCCCCGCTACAATACAAGCAGTTCCCAAAAGCCCCTTGCTTGACTAGGTTCAAATGCAGTGGCAGCATGGCCAACTGATCTCGGAGCGCCTTTCATTGATATTCGAAAACGGTATCGCATAGGTGCCTTCTTCAAGCCGTTTGGCCCACA
>Ga0193742_1002200_pt1 | contig 11281 bp, 12 predicted proteins | sample L2c1metaG_FD_165511 | JGI IMG/M metagenome (GOLD analysis project Ga0193742, IMG submission 165511) | Soil microbial communities from a riparian zone of the East river system, Colorado, United States - L2c1 | ecosystem: Environmental > Terrestrial > Soil > Riparian zone | place: USA: East River... | reverse complement strand
TCCCCAGGGGCTCAACACAACGACCAACGACCATACCGAGAGTCGCTGCACCACCCTGAGAGTGAACTTGAATTTCCCCAAGGGCTGCACACTTAACCAAATCACCAAAGTTAACGGCGGCAGTAGCCAGAGCAACCTTGAGCTTGAAGACACCCTGGAAAGCAACAGCAACTTCATTTGGAACAAGAGCATCCATGTTCGCAATGGAGTTACCCCAAGGGTCCAGTGAATCAGCAGGTGCATACGTGTATGCAGCCGCATCACCAAGTGCGACACCAAGCCAAAGAACCGAGTTCACACCAGCACGCTGAATACGACCAGCAGCAGCAGGCATTACAACTGAGCCACCAGGAATATTTTCATGCGCCGCAAAGGTAAGCGGACCACGATCAAACGTGGGAAGAAGACCAGGCATTTATCAACCCTCCTTAGTAATCAACCGAGCCGAGAACTTCACTGGCAAAGGCTTCGTACTCCTTGTCGATGGAGTCCTTCTGCTCTCCGTCGAATGAGTGACCCTTTTCATCGCTCAGATCGACGACACCCTTAGCTGCTTCCAGAACTGCAAGCACAATCGCGCCAGAGTCCACAGTGTTCTTAACACCCTCGGAGTCCGTCAGTTCGATACTGGGAGCCTTGTAGAGCCTCATAACGGGCTCAGCAGCCGTCAGCATCACCGGAGGAACACCAGCAAGGGCAAGTTCCCTCTTAAGGTTCTCCCAGCGAGAGCTAGCAGCTTCGCTCTGCGCGAGTTCAATAGCGTTACGCGCCTGCGTCTCCGCAAGTTCGATACGCTTATTGGCTTCCTCGGAGAGCTGAATCGACTTGTTATCCTTGTCCTTATCCTCACTGAGAAGCTTGTTGGCGGCATCTTCACCAGCCTTAACCTCTGCCATAAACGCAAGCAGTGAGTCAAGCTGAGCCTTAGGGATCTCTACAGGCACGAGTTCATCCCCCGTCTCCTTAGTTGGTGTCTTTTCTTCAATGACTTCCGTAGAGAAATCAAAGGTTTCACCCTCTTGATCCTCATCCGAAAGCTCTACAGTCTCCCAAGGCTTCATGCCCTTGATGTGCGCAGCCGTAGTTGCACATACATGACGAAGGGCGTAGGGGTACTTAGCTCCCGTATCCTTGCGCTCGTAATCAATGTCGATACGCGAGGAGACACCAAGCTTGCCACTACTCTTACGAATCTTGGAGATAACTTCATCACTCAGATCAAAGTAGCCAAAAAGGCTACCTTCCTTCGCCATTTCCAGCTTGTGAAGGTCCCCTTCAAGTTGCTTGAGTTCTTGACCAGTCTTGGGGTGCTTATTATCCTCAAGTGCAAGAACGAATGGAACTGCGTCAACAGCTCCCTCATCGAAAGCCTTAACAACAGAAGGGTTAATCTTTGAGAAGTCAAGTTCCTGTCCCTCATACTTGCGCTTGCCAGAGGGAAGGATTTCCTTGCGCCAATACTTCTTCTTGACACCATCCTTATCCGCGAGTTCAACTTGCTGAACACCGCCAACAACGAATGGTGAAATCGTTGTGTTAGTCACTTGGTTGGTTCACCAACTCTCCTAAGCTTCCCTGCAATAATGTTTGCAGCGGCTTGAACAGCTTCACTAAGGGTCCGTGCTACCACCCTAATGCCTGCTGGCCCCTGAATCAAATATCCGGCCGAACTTCTTTTCACCCAGCCCGAATCGCCAGGCAATTCGAATATCTGACCGACTTGTAGGTTTGTAATACCACCTTCTACAATCCGACGTCCAGCGATGAGTTCGGTGGGAGTAAACTTAGCGCTAAACTTCCCATTACCTGGATTACGTAGGTACTTAGCCTCATCGAATGGCTTGTTTGACCCACTGGCTCCTGGGGCACGGTTAATAAAGTCGAGTCGCTTGTAGCCCACCACTTCGATGATCTCAGCGAACTCAAAGTCAGTAAGCTTGCGACCACGAACCTCAGTTGTCTTAACCCGAGTTCCAGCCTTCTTCTTCTCCCAAGAAGCCACAGCCGCACACGCTTGCGCATTGCCCTTAGCGCATAGCACCTTGACTCGGTTAACAGCAGCAGCAATTGCGTGGCTAATGGAGAGTCCACTGTCATAGTGAATGTGCTTAGCAATGCGCTCAATGTAACTGGGAAGGCCACCAGCCTTCTCAACCCAGTTGTCTGGACCACCAGGCTTACGCTCTAGGTCTGGGTGAACTTTAGAGGAGTGGCTCTTAGCCATTAGAGGTCCACCACCGTGATTGGGCCATAAATAGCAGTCTTACGCTCTGGACCCGAGAGCACATCAATCCGAAAGAATTTCCTAGCCAATTCCACTTGTTCATTGCCGATCTCAACCGTACAGAGACCTTGAACGGGGTCATCAATTGTGGCAATAATGATTATGGCGTCATCATCGCTTTGGCTAGCTGTAGTCTTATATACGAATTGAACAAGTGTCCCAGTAAGGTCCAATGGAACAGTTCTATTTACGTCCGCATATAGAGTAACAATAATAGTTTCATCATTGTACTCATGCAAAGTCAATGTGCCAACCGAAGGCATTTACCCTCCCTAGTCAAAGGGAACTGTACCAGACTCTCAGTCATTGCGAAATCTCAGCAGCGATTTCAAGAACTGTTGTATCGCCACGCATCAATTGAAGCTCAGATGTGACGCCCTGCAAGTGATTTGTAGTTTCAGAAATACCATAATGAGCAAGGATGGTACTGATATAACCATAGATATAGTTCGGTAGGTCGACACTACCCGTATCAAGGAGTTCAAGTAGAGTGCCAAATGTTTCCCCGGCACTGAGAGTAGCGACAATACTATCTACATGCTCAGTGAGGATGAACAAGTCATCGTTACTAAAGAATGGATTGATGATGCTACGATTCTCAGTGGTTATTAAGAAATCATCAACTCGATCGAAAGCAACTTCGACAAAGGCTTCCTCAAGGAGAGTGGCGTCATCAACCATCTCCGAGGTCTCATGCATGATCCTGTCGGAAAGCTCAGTCACGGTGAAGAGTTGTGTACTGGCTCTAATCTCAGTGATAGTACGCAGCGAGATTTCAGGATCAAGGTCTAGAGTGTCAGAAGAGGCTTGAGCTTGAAGCTGAACGGTAACAGCCTCTTCTGTTACCGTATATTCGTCATCAATTCGATCGTGATCAACCGCACCTGCTGCTGACTCAGTTACAGTTAGAGCTTCTGTTGCTACTTGGGGAGCGACAAGAGTTGTCTCAGTATCAAGAGTAAGCAGATCATCAGATCGAGAATGAAGTACAGTTACTTGAGACTGCTCAGTTAGAGTGAAGCTTTGAGAGCTATCGAGTTCGTTGTATGTAATGACACTAACAGTGTGAGTACCCCACTGAGCGTCGGAGCTATTGAACCCCTGATACTGAGCTGAGATTCCATTAGTGATCTCAGTTAGGGTGATGAACCCATATTGGTTCTGCCCCGTAAGGACACCGCCCGAATAGGGACCGCCCTTTTCAGAGGCAAATCGGTTGAGAGCCGCTGCGTGCCATACCGGAGCACCACCGGGAGAGTTGGACCCATTGTCGTAGGCGAGCATGTGTGCGTCGCCACAAATGAAGATACATTGAGTAGTGGTGCTTGAGATCCAGCCAGCAATCTCAACACGCTCAGTGTTATAGAATCCCCAGTGGTCTTGTCCTACGTTAATTCCAGAAGTATTCCCAATCCAACCCTCAGCAGAGATGATAAAGGTAAGAAGGGTATCAGGAGTCTCTAGAAGAGCCTCAAGCCAAGCTTTCTGCTCAGTACCGAGCATAGTCTTACTTGAGTTATCTGTAGCACCCACGGTGGAACGATATGATCTAGTATCGAGTACAATGACCCGAACTCGGTTATCCCATATCTTATAGGTGTGGTAGATGCCGCCAGTACCACTGGGAAGTGTTACTGAGGGAAAACGCTCCCTATAGACAGACTGTGCGGCAGGCTTGGATGCTGTACCCGAGTGGGATGCATCTCCACCATAGTCATGGTCCGACCAAACATAGTCAGAAGGGACTGTAGCAAACAGTGTGGAGAAGTTGGTTCGAGTAGCAATCTCGTCATAACCCGTACGGAAGTTAGTAGGCGAGTTGGTACTGTAGTCCCGATAGTGAATGTCACCTGTCATCCAGAACAGGTTTGCCCCACGAGTCTTAATTCGTGAGAAGGCTGTAGGGTCTGGACTAGGTTCGTTAGCATCATGCGAACGACAGGAACCAAATCCGATCTTAAAGGTACTTCCTGTAGGCATGTTCACAAATGAACGAACAGTGCCGATGAGAGTTAGCGCACTCTCCACTTGGTAGTAATATGTCGTCCCAGGAGTCAATCCAGTAGGGAGGGGGAGATGTGCGTCCCCCTGTGCCTCAGGAGTGACCGCAGAGCCGTATACGGGCGAGGTCATACCTACGACCGTGGAGACAGCCATACGGACGGTCCCAGTGGCCCCTGTGAGCCTCACAGCGAGCTTGTCGATACCGAGGATGGGGACACCTACTACAGAGCCAGGTGCACCTGCATCAACGGTAAGGACCATACTATCCGTATCGGTCCCGAACTCGTTGGTAGCTGAATACTCAAAGGTATAGTTGCCAAGGGCACCAAGAGCAGGTGTGTAATTTAACGTGATATCGCTATCAACTACACCAGTTGTAACTCCTGCGGGAGCAGACGTTAGAGTCCAAGAACGGGCAGAAATAGTACCGCCACCGTCATCCTCAGTGGCGGTACGGGTAAATTCAGTTCCGTGGAAGTGAGATGTATCGTCGGCTCCTGCACCTACAGTTGGGGGAGCTTCACTAACGACACCATTGAGTACAACACAGTACAGACCCGTAGTATCAGCAACGCTTGAGGTAAACGTACCGGGAGAAGTAGCACTAATGGTAGTCGCTTGTTGCTTATCTGCTAAAACACTCGCTACTTGTGGGTTAGCAGTACCACCCACCTGATGTACTCTTTGCGTAAGAGTGCCAACTGATGTCCAGGTAACAGCGGAAGGCATATCCGCAAGACCTGAGGCAATAATTAGTGAATCAACTGCTGTAGTTGTAACCGCAGGAAGTGGGTGGGAAGTTACACCAGTCCCAGTTTCCAGCGTTTTATAGAGGGGTTGGGTTCTACCAGAACTTCCAGCAGGTAGGATATAGGCTGCTCTAAGCACTACCCATTGGACCGTAGCAGATGTAGTAACCGAGAACCCAGACGTACCTGTAGTGTTCTCAAAGATTGCAATCCTCATAGTTCCACCCTGGTCGGGTGAACTTGTTGAGGTTACTACTTCTCCCCCAGCAGGGGATAGAGCAGTCCAACCAGTAGGTCCAGCAGTAATAGTGGTACCACTACTACTAATGAGTAGAACAGCAATCTGGTAGTCACCAGAAACCATTCCAGCAGGAGCACTACAACTAGGTGCCGATGTAGCTGTGGTGCTTCCTGCTGAGTTTACGGACCTAAGAGTCGGAAAGCTCATGTCTTACTAGGCCCCGCCACCGAGGGTAAGAGTAATAGTGAGTTGCCAAGTAGCAGCAGAAGTCTTAGTACCGAGAGCTTCAACCCGTCGATTGAGCATACGACCGTTGACAGCACCACCAGTACCATCACCGTTGAAGATTCCCCACTCATTCCACGCGAAGTTAGCTTCCGCTGTGGTGTAAGTGGAGACGAAGACAATAGCAGCAGCACCAGAAGCGTTGCTACTGTCTGTGTGGGTCATATCCGCAATTTTGCGGAATGCACTCCCACCACTCACACCTTGAAGGTCAGTTTGAGAAGCCGCTGCCACAGTAGTGGACGTTCCAACTCCAATTCGAGAGTTGGAGTCGTCAAATGCGACTACAGAAGTTCCACCAGTAAGCCTATGCCAAAGAGAAGAGGCACCTCCATACATGAGGAGGTTGCCCTCACCCTCAATTACCTCGAAAAGATCCTTCTCATCAGTGGAATCACCGTGGAACTTGTGAACTTCCCACTTTGCGTGCTCGAAAATCTCGAAAAGATCCATTTACCTAACCTCCAGACCTTCCTTGTGTCCATTAGGACACGTATAAGTGCCCTTATCGCGGTCTGGAACCTTCCTGGCAATGATCTTTTCGACTAGAGAGTCACTTGGATCGTCGTTTTCGACCCTATCAACCTCTGCCTCACACTCAACACACTGAATTACGGTGACAGTAACGCCACCAACGTTCTTTCGAGCAACGGAAGCTGATTCTCGAAGCTCGTTATTGTCCCTAGCCACCGTTAACCACACTTTCCTTACCATATGAGGAACCCGAACTGGTAGATCCGGGTGCAGGACCAACAGGAGAAGGAGGAATCATGCCTTGCTTTTGTGCGCCATCAACCATCTGAGTCGCCACACCGACCTTTGTAGCCATCTCTTGTAGGCTTCCAGGAGTGTCGACTCCCTCTTCCATACTCTTCTTGACCTTTCCTTCATCAAGTTCTAGAAGTGTGGAAACTCGGGATTGGAGTTCATCGTAGAACTCGGGGTCCACGTTCGCACCGGTCGTAGAGATCGCCTTGAACATGTCCAGCACAGTTTGTTCATTCTGTTCCGAAAGTGGACCAAACGCAAAACGAGGACACGGAACCTTAGTTCCATAGTTATATCTCACCAGGTCCGAGATTACCGAGTTCGTGATCTGCCTCGCCATATCGCGGGCGACCATGCGCCGATTACGAAGGAAGAGCTTTGATGCACTCTCAGCAAGTGCGTAACTTCCCTTTCCTTCCGCCGCTTGTGAAGAGAGGTCCATGAAGCCTGCAAGGATCGAGTCGGACATCTCGGTGTTGAGGAACCGAATTGCCTCGATGTAACCCGCTGCGCCATGTCCCCCCGACTCATAAGCGTCAACCTCAGTGTCACTGCGAAGACCAACAACACCCTTAGAACGAAGTGTGGCAACCTTCTTAGCGTCCGCAATCGCCTGTCGATCGTCAGGGTTCTTTACGATTGTCTTGGGCAGGTATGTCTGGTCAAGAAACTGGTACCAGAGCCAACGGAGCTTTCGCTTAGTGATATAACACCAATAAGGCACCCGCATACTGGACATACCAAATAGAGGGTCTCGCCAGGTTCCATGGATGTAAATGAAGGCCCGTTCCATAGGAACCCAGATACGTTCCCCGGTGGGGTTAAGAGTAGGCTTAGGCTCCCATCGGACAGGCGTTTGATAGAAACCACGCAAGTCTGAACTTTTGGCGTCATATGCGACCTCACAAGTCTCTAGAGGACGCCAAGCGATCTTGTCATAACCGACCTTGCCGTCATCACGTAGCTTAAAGGTCTTTTCAAAGATCGTCTGCTTATGGGTAAAGGCCATCGTCATTTGACTGACAAGCTGCTCGATAGTCGTGCGAGGGCCACCCTGGTGCGGGAGATCAGTTAGAGCATCGAGAACGTGCTGACGGATTTCGTCAGCCTTACCGGTGCTGTCAATAGATCCATCATCGTTAAGAGCGCCTTCAATCTCCCAGGGAGCCGAAATAATGGGATATGAGAGCATTTGCTCGATAGACGCACACTTGCCGTCAGTTTCGAGCATTTCCTTATAGTCACCAGTTGTGGGGTCGGGAACGGCAAAAACCTTGCCATTCTCGTATCCACTAAACGTGTCGTCCCAACGAAAAGAAGAACCCAACTCAGAGCCGAGTGGTGGCTCGTCGTTGAGTTCCTTCTCAACATAGCTACGAGGGGAGGTCACTAGTACCTACTCTCTGTTGCAAAATCATAATACTTGGGGCCATTAGTATATTCAATCATTTCCGGCTCATCATCTGCTGGTTGCCAAGAGATAGCCGACGTTTCGCCGTCCTCATCATCCACGTCACGGTCGAATTTGTCTACCCACTGAAATGAAGAATCCTCAGTGGAGATGTTCAAATCAGCATTTAACCAGTTGGCTAGGACTACAGCGTCTCCACGGTCAGGAGAACGAGCCAAACGCTTTCGAACTTCATCCTTAGTTTCAATGACCATCTTGCCACCGGCCATAGTCTTCCAACGGGGAGCAGAGAGTTCTGAGGCCAGGAGTTCGGCTTCTAGACCCTCACCGGGCAGACAAAGGGTAGCTCCCTTAGCAGGGTCTAAGGCTTCTCGAAGCTTCCAAGTTGCCGCAGCCTTGAGATTGTAGAATTCAATTTGTCCAGACGAATCTCGTAGGCTTGTACGGTTTCCAACGTTGAGAGGGGTGGCAGACATGCTACGTCGTCGAACCTTATCGAAGACTCCCGCTCCAACTCCGTTAGTGTCAATAATGGCCGTTGCACCAAAGTGGTCCAAAAGGCGATCGGCAGTTCGTTCTGTATCCCCACCAGGAAATACCTCAATTTCCGTTACTACATCGCCATACTTATGAGCAAATGCAGTCTTGTCTCCACCATAGCGCGCGATGTCAGCTCCAATGATGTGACGGCCCGAAAGCATCCCACCACTATCCTTCCAATCCTTCCAACGCTCTTGAGCGCGATAAATCCAGCCGAGAGGGATTGTGGACATCTCGTCGATCTCGGGGAACTCACCAAGAACCTTGGAAGTCCATACAGCGCTTCCTTCGCCAACGTCCTTACGCATGGAGTCGACGAAGTCCTCATCAGTGAGGTTTTCCTTCGCATCTTCCGTTACTTCTTCTCCCGTAAAGTTGGGGGAATCGAAAACGGAGATTCGAAGGACATTCCAACCCGAATTGGGCCGACAAACCTTGGCGAAGTGAGATGTGGGATCGTCGGGGTTACCAATAGCAATAATTCGGTTGTGACGACCTGTTGCCATCGTTCGAGCGGCAGTCCAGAGCCACTGATCGACACCACAAGCTTCATCGATGATGATTAGCAGATACTTCTTGTGAACACCTTGGAAGGCGTGCTTATCGTAGTCTTGAGGCTTACGACCGAAACCAACCTCGATATTATCGATAATCCAGCGGTCAGATCGTTGAACCTCTCCTGCGAGGTTTGCCTTCCGGTGAATCTTCCGAATTTCCTCCCACATAATGGCGGAGACCTGATTCTTGGAAGGAGCGGTGGAAATAACCTTGGTTTCGCCAGGGGGATGGGTATCGATCCACCATGCCGCTAGATTAGACGTTGTGAAGCTCTTACCGACACCGTGGCCGCTCTTTACAGCCGTGAGCTTGTGTTCCTGAACAGAACGACAGATTTCCTGCTGCTTTGACCACAGTTGAATCCCAGTCTTCTTCTTGACCCAAGTTACCGGGTCAATAGGACTGATTTGGGCTTCAAGTTGTTGCCTAGCATACTCAAGAGGGTCGAAGCGCTCTCTTTTCGGCATTAAGCAATCCTTTCGCCACGCATACTAACGCCAGTGACTCCACCAGTCTTAGAAGGGTCAATCTGGCCCTCAATTACAAGGTTTTCACGGGCGTGACGTTCAACTCGCGGAGTGAGATTGGCCTCATCACTCAACTTCTCCAACAGAATGAACTTAGCCCTGTCAGTGAGCTTGCCATCAAGCCTAAGTTCAGTGATAACCGACGTCATCAGTCGAATCATCATATCGACCTGGCCCTTACCCAGGGTGATAGTCTTTTCCTGCAATGCAACCTTAGACATTGAGGAAAGGTGTCGACTCATTCGGTCGAGCGCTCGTTCGTAGACCCCGAGTTCGGTTCTTTGTTGTTCGGTTCCCGCTCGGTCTCGGTATCGCCAGTGCTCGGAGCCGCCCAGAGAATCCAGGTTGCCACGGGACTCCTCAACCCATCCCTGAATGAGATCAAGCGCTTGCGCCATCTTTTCGAGAGCCGAGGTCTGATAATCCGCATCGGGAAGCTCCTGTGCTTGCTTTACAACTTGTTCAACTTGGGAAGGTAGGGTAATTGCACCTGAGGCAATGACGTCCATAACGTGTTGACGTCCACGAGGGGTATCCAAGTGCGGAATACAAAACTCAAAATCAAGTGTGCGTTCGTTTGTGCAACCACCACCACCGATTCGCACATCGTATCGGCAACTAAGCATATCCCCAGTTTAACAGCAAAAACGCCCAGTTCCTATCCGAAGAAAGGAACCGGGCGCGTCGCGCACGCGAGGGAGAGCCTAAGGGGCCTTATCCCATTGAATTTGCCTAGTTTCTTTGATTTTCTCCCAAAGATAGCGAACTACATCATCCGCAATGGCTTCCTGCTCGACATCATCAAGTTCAACAATTTCAGACTTCAAATAATCCATTGCAGCTGAGAGTTGATCGCCAGGAATCTTGGTCCCATTGATTCGTGACATGTACCAGTCGTGGCGACGTCGCAATCGATCGTTATATTTACTCAAGAGTTTAGCCCATGTTTTCTAGATGTCTAAAGACGACATCGTGAAGATCAGACCTAATTTCGTCCTGGATATCCTCATCGATATCATCCCACCACCAATTAAAACCCTTACGTGTTCGTAGATCCTTAAAAACGTCATCAACAATAGCCTTGGCAGTATCAGTCATGCTCACGGGAGTGGATACCTCTTCCCACCCATACGACTAAACGTATAGGTACAGCATCTAGGACACCAACGAACCGGAACTCTCGGCTTTCCAGGGTCCTGAACGCTTCCATAGTTCCAGATATGGAATCCTAGCCTACATCTTAGACTCATTTGGCTCTTCTCCAATTTCCTCGGGGGTGACTCCTAACTTCCGGTACTTTTCCTCACGACTCGCCTTGCCAAAGCCCGCTCGGAGCTTTCTCATCTCGTAGTTCTCTTGATTCCTCTTGTTCTTCACGTTCCGCTTGTCCATAGGCTCAAACCCTGGCTGTGGAGGGATGAGACCAAGGATATCAAGGAAGACACGTGCGTCATCGACGTTGTCAACCAAAATCGCTACTGCCCTAGCCGCCTGTTGGGCCACTCGGGGATCAATCGTGGTTCCACTACCAAAGTCGCTGTTGATCGGGGTCTTCGGCACGGGGATTTCTTCTCCTGTTGGTCAAGTTGTTCGGTCTTCCCATTGTATCATAGCATCTTTTGCAGACTTTCTTCCACTGACCACTTCTAACCTTGATTGTCTTTAGAAGTGGGCTTCCTTTGGGGATAGGCATCCTGCATTGGCTACATTTTGGACCAAATGCCTTCTTAACACTGCTCCAAAACACCATTTACCTCTTCAATTAAGGCTTCTATACTGTGCAAGGGGAACCCATCTCTAATTAACGAGTCGACCACTAGATTCTACCACGAGCCCTGAGAGCCTTTCTGCCATGATCCAACCCTACGGCTAGCGTAGGAGACCTGATCGCCTGTGGATCTCCCCCATGGCCCA
>Ga0193742_1002199_pt1 | contig 11283 bp, 6 predicted proteins | sample L2c1metaG_FD_165511 | JGI IMG/M metagenome (GOLD analysis project Ga0193742, IMG submission 165511) | Soil microbial communities from a riparian zone of the East river system, Colorado, United States - L2c1 | ecosystem: Environmental > Terrestrial > Soil > Riparian zone | place: USA: East River... | reverse complement strand
GCAAGTTGCCGAATATCAACTTATCGGACAAGTGGCGAGGAGAGTGCCAAGGTCGGCATCTGTACGAGGCCTCTACTCGTCGCAAGCCGTCCTCTTTCGCGTGCTCCTGAGCCTGGAAATATCTTCAGCCATAGCGTGAAACTCCCAATGGGAGGGCACCATGATGCGGCAATGTTATCAACGTGGTTGTCTGAGATATGCAAAGCGTAAGTCAGGTTCCGATTGCTGGGAGTTTCTGTGGCGAGAGACCGATGCGACAGGAAAGCGTGTGCGGCGTACTGCTTTTATAGGGACAGTTGATGAGTATCCCACGAGAGAGCTGGCTCAAGCTGCCGCGAACGGCCTGCGAATGCGAGTGAATGAAGATCGCAATCGTGAGCTGGGGCGAGATATCCTCGTCGAGGATTTGGTGGATCATTATAGGCATACAGGGCTATGTGACGAGGCTGATTGGCATGCTCTTGCAACGAAGATTGTCTATCGTGCTTACCTGAAAAGGTGGATATGTCCCTACTGGGGAAAAACGAGTATCTATGCGATCAGAACGATAGCGATTGAACGCTGGCTAAGAGACTTACGGCGTGTCGATGACAAATTGTTGGCGAATTCAACGAAGGCTAAAATACGCAGTCTCCTGAGTACGCTTTTCAATCATGCAAAACGTTATGAATGGCTCGATCAGGGAAGAAACCCGGTTACACTTGTTCGCCAGAGTGCAAAGCGGCAAAGATCGCCAGAATTCCCGGAGACATTTGAAATTCAGCGTCTGCTGCAGGAACTCAGCTCATGTTTTCGCTTGCTGGTGATTCTGGCTGTGACAACGGGATTGCGTCGTAGCGAATTGTTTGCTCTCAAATGGAGTGATATTGATTTTTCGAACCTGCTACTCGATGTCCAGCGGTCTATTTACTTCGGAAAGGTTGGAAATTGCAAGACGGAAGCGTCTCGTAAGCCAGTCCCTCTTGATGAGCGTGTAGCGGCCGACATCTGGCTTTGGAAAGAGGCCAGCAAATACCAGCAAGCAGACGACTGGATATTTGCGAGCCCTCACACGGATGGGAGACGTCCGTTCTGGCCGGATGCTGTTTTGCAAAAAGTCATCCGACCTGCTGCGCTGCGGGCTGGAATCCGCAAAGTGGTGGGGTGGCATACTTTCCGGCATAGCTATTCCACGCTTCTGATTGCCAATGGTGAGAACGTAAAGGTCGTTCAGGAACTGATGCGCCACGCCAACAGCAGATCCACGCTGGAGATTTACTCGCAGGCGCGAATCGAGCATAAGCGGAAGGCGCAGCGGCGTCTCGCCGAGGCAATTTTTCGCGATGAGGATGAGATACAGATACCGGTAGTTCAACGAGTCTTCGATGACAACTTATCCTGAATGGAATTCAATGGGCTTGAGGCGGAGATGAAATGTTGGTTGTAATGACTGCAACCATTTAGGGCCTTGTTGGAGCGAGGTGGAGCGGCGCAGAATCCCGGCAAATCCCGTATCTGATTGAAAGAAATGGTAGGCACGAGGAGACTCGAACTCCTGACCTCTACCGTGTCAAGGTAGCGCTCTAACCAACTGAGCTACGCGCCTGTTTTGTTTTCAACCATTTGCCCTAAATCACTGAAAACACTGGTCAACCTAAATTTCCATTCTTTCGCCTGGTTCCATTCCTTCCATTGGATATAACCAATGGAAGGGGATTATGGACAGTAAATTCTGGCCAAACGATGCCTCTCAAGCGAAACGCAAAAAACGAAACTGTCGAGGAAGCTCCGCAACCTAATTGTAGCAAAAATTGCTACGTTTGTTCGATTTCAGGAGGTCGGCTGATCGCTGCATCAGAATTCCCCATTCTGTGTCGGATCACAGTATCCCCAGCGTCCTTGTCCTGCTAGTGATCTGATTTGCACATCGTCGCCCTTTCAGGGCCGCCTTCCAATCTGCTTGTAAGTGGAGTCTCGAACGTCATTCTTGTCGCTGAAATACGCCGTGGCACTCAAGGCGCTGAGCATCTCGCACACCAAGGGCTCAACGCAAGATCGGACAAATCGTTCAGAGAATATTGATCGCCCTGGCTGCCAGAAGAGCTACCGTCGTAAATGAGATCAGTGCCTGAAGCATCACCAGTACCTTTGCCCATGGATCGAGACGCGCGTGAGGCATGCTCGCGAAGGTAGACCCGAAGCCTATTTCCCTCTAGGGTACTCGGCCAGGCTGAGATTTAGTTTCGTGAGTCCCTGTCATATCACCAAACCGTTGTCCCCAACAACCCCCAGGGTCTTCTGACACGGCGCCGACATTGCCTCAAAAAGCTGGTTACCCTGCCTGGAGAAGACCAGACGTGAACTGATGCCGAGCATTTCTCGCTCGCTTATTATATGGACCTCCAGAATCGGAGATTCCGGTCTCAAGGCGAGGATAGAAACGGGGGAAGTTTTCTCAGCCGAAGCGCCGAGAAGCGGGAAGACGGAACTGATCCCCGAACAGAAGCATCGTTTCCGGCTGTCCCGCTTTCCTGAAATCCTCTATAGGCCTCCTTACCTTTTCGGGCCACCGTGGAGTGGAAGTGCTCGTCTATGGCCAGGCTCTTGCACAGGCGGTACCTGGTGGTCGGGTGCGGCGGGCCGTGGCAAGGTTGCGATCTCATACTGCGCACGTGCCAGAGCAGCGTCGGTGTCCGGCATAACTGGTGGCTTGGCTGGCCTGTCATTGAAACGGAAGACCGAAGTGAAATCGCCGAACGTTTGCCTGCGCCAGTCGCTGATGTTCGGGGCCTTGACCCCGGTGACCTTCTCCAGAAACTGCAGGTTGGAAGTGTGATCGAAAGGCTCGCTGCACACCCAGCCGCCCGCGGTCCATGGGGAGACGACAATACAGGGTACCCGGAAACCGCCGCCAATCGGCAGGCCGTTGCCGGCGATGCCCGTAGGCGACTTCAGGGTAACGAACTCATCGGGCGTGCCTGATGGCGGGATCGGCGGTGGGACATGGTCAAACAACCCGTCATTCTCGTCATAGACGAGGATGAAGACCGTCTTGGCCCATACGTCGGGATTGGCCGCGATCGCGTCGATCTTCGAGGCAATATAGCGAGCGCCAGCCGCTGGTATACCCTGGGACGGGTGCTCGTTCTCTTCACCGAGGGGAAAGAGCCAGCTTACCGTCGGCAGGCGATCGTGCAACGCATCGTATTCGAACTGGCCCACTGGACCCGTCCGTATGTTCTTATACAAGGTCGAAGTCGTGGGCAGATTTTGAAACCCTTCAAAAAATCTCACCGAGCTCAACATGCCGCGATCATGTTGATAGCATTTCCAACTCACACCGGCTTCGGTAAGACATTCTGCATAGGTCTTCCATCTTCGTATTGTGACCTCGTTGCTGAGGATTGGGCCGCTGCCCATTCCGTTGGGATCAATCGTGCCCGTTTCCCAGTACAGACGATTGGGCGACGTCGGCCCCATCATCGAGCAGTGATAGCGATCGCAGATGGTGAAAGCGCTGGCCAGCGCACGATGAAAGGGAATGTCCTGCTCCTCGTAATAACCCATCACCAGCGGTACATTCTCTTTGTTGCCGTCCCAGCGGTAGTGCGCGGGAAGCCAGTTATCCATCGCTCCTCCATTCCACGATGCATGCTGCACCTCCCACCCATGCCCCAACGTAGGGATGTACTGAGCTGAGGTCTTCCGGCTGTCAAGATGGAACGGAAGCAGATAACCTTCTGGATTCTTGTTCGTAGGCTGATAAAACACGCTGCGACCAGTAGGCAGAGTGACTGCGTGCGGATCCGAGAAGCCAGCAACGCCGGACATGGTCCCAAAATAATGGTCGAAGGAACGATTTTCTTGCATCAACAGGACCACATGCTTGATGTCGCGCTGCGACGGTTGCGAACTGGGCGGAGTTGAGGCCAGCGCCTTTCGCACGTTGGGCGGCAGGGCCATCATGCCGAGGGCTGCACCGGCGGTGCCCAGCAGGCGCCGCCGTGTATAGGTCTCACCCTTCGAAGGTTGTGTCTCATCGGTCATCGGGAATCGTTTCTCCTTGGTTCGGTCGTCGCGTACGAGCGGCATGTACTGTTCAAAATCTTCAACGGCTAAGCCGTCCATCTAGCGAAGCATCTCATCTGGTTCTCGCCTGGAGACCACAGTTCCATTGCGTTGCAGATGAGACACAAATATCACTCGCACCAGGGGGCTCCAAAACAATTCACCGTGACGACACGGATACATCGAACAAGGCCATGCTCACCAACAAGATGCGCGGGTAGCTACATTCCGACACAATCCTCCGGTGACCAACTGTTTACATGCTGTTAATTCGGATTGCCGTAATGAAATTGCGTGGGTGCCGCCGCCGGCTTCGTCAACGACTGAAACCACTTCCGGGAAGAGGGCCTGCTAGCCGATCACGATCGTTATCCCACAGCCAGTTATGTTCTTCCTTTGAGTCCATTCCCTTCTCGGCCAGCACTTCTAATCAATGACTCGCCAGGCGAGAATCTTGGGCTTCAGAGCATCTTGGGCTTCAGAGCATCTTGGCTCATGGCAGGGCTTCCTAAAACAGCTTCGAAGTGTGGCAGGGTCCCGTCGGGACGGCGAATTTGCTTAAGAAACGGGGATATCTGTTTGTCATCCAAGATAAAGTTCAATGCGCATTCTGTCCCTGCCATGGCGGTTCCGGCCAGAATCAGCGCATTTCTCTTCTCATTCAGGCCAGGAAGATAGGCGATGATGGCGTACACAAGATTGTTCGGTCTTGCTATCCAGATCCATTGTTTTGGTTCGTTCCCATGGGGGTGTCGATTCACGATCGAAAAGATGTTATGAGGACGATCCAAGAAAAAGACGAAGTTCATGCCCGGCTCAAACAACTCAAGCCACGGATTCGACTCGGGAGCCCCGATGAGGACGACATTATTATCACGCAAATCGTTAGGCCGTACATCGCGCGCATAACGGACCTGCATGCTGCCTCCTTCGGAGTCGGCAATATGCGAGAGTGATTGAACGACCTCGAGGGCGACAATGTTAGTGTAGCGGTGGTCGCCAAGCGAAATTGCAAGCTTCTCATTCGGGTCGGTCACCTCGGAATTCTCAACCCGGTATTTCCCCTCCAGATACTCGTCCAGGCTGAGATTTTGTTTCATAAGCCCCTGCCAAATCACCATACCGTTGTCTTCCGGAACCACCAGGGTCTTCTGACCGCGCAGGAACAAATTGCTGAACAAGGGGTGCGCCACGGGGTCCGGTTGACGCATCTGCGCTGACTTCAACCAGTAATGCACAGTTGCAAACGCGAGGATAGCTATAAGGCACCAGGAAATCACTGGCGGATGCCACAATCGAGGACTGCTTCCCGGCGCAAAGGCTGCCGGCGCCTTCCATGCCTCGGACTCCACAACATCGCGGACTGGTGACAATTGCTGGGTCTGCAGGCTGTCCTTTAAGAACCGCGGTTCAAATAGGGGGATATAGCTTCCCCTGGGGATAACGATGGTCAGCGGTTCGCCCACCCCGTCTTCCTTGAAGTATTGGTCGAGCCTCTGACGAAGCCGGCTGGCCTGCGTGCGCACGATTCCATCAATTGCGGCATCGTAGTCATCGGATCGGCCGAACACTGCCTCGCCCAATCTTTGCTCGTTGATTTCGTTCGCCCTGCCCGACAAGGTGAGATCGCAAACGTAGGTAAGCAAACTGGAAAGACGTTTGCTTCTGGCGAACGCTGCTGAGGCCAGGACACGAGCCACCAACTCCCGACGTGGATCGTTTTCAGAGGGCCGGACTTCCGATGCATCCTGGGTGGCAGCTACATTTCTGGCCATCATTTTTAGATTCAATCATGGCGGCGTAAACAGTACGTAAATCAAATTGGAACAATACATTAACCTGTATCCTCCCGCTTCTCACCCTACATCTCTCTGATTCATAGAAGGTTCGCGAAATGTATCCGTGCCGACACGGTGAATTGGGTTGGAGAGCTGAAGCACCGATGATAGTTATGGCTCACAGGCAAACCGAGATGGCGCAACCCGTGTGGCTGCGACATTCTTTGGGCAACGGTTTGCTCCGTAGCCCGCTTGGATTCCTGTAAAACCAAGCCCCTGCAAGCTCGACAGCCCTGAAGCTTTTACGCACAATTTTTAGGCGAGGATCAATGACACATATTACAAAATCGATGACTGCTTTGGCCGCGGCCATTGTCTTTCTTACTCTACAGGCGTTTTCCCAGACCTCCAGTGGCACAATCAGTGGATTTGTTCTGGATCCAACCGAGGCTGCAATTCGAGACGTGGAAGTAGTGTTGACAAATGAACAGACGGGAGTGGACGTCACGACGAAGACGCAAAAGGAGGGCAACTTCATCTTCGACGGCGTCCAGCCCGGCATATTTACTGTTACTGTTCGTGCCTCTGGCTTTAAGGAATTAAAGAAGATTCACTTCACGCTAGATGCATCTCAGAAGCTTTCCACTGGTAATTTGATGCTTGAGATAGGTAATACCTCGCAGGAGATTACGGTTACCTCCGATCTCACACCAATCCAAAACAGTAGTGCTGAGCGTTCTATTGTCTTGGACAATACTCAAATTGAAAATCTATTGTCTGTCGGGCGGGATGTCATGTCATTGCTTCGTGTCATGCCGGGGTCAGTCGGTGCGGGCAACTCTGCAAATTTATCAAACAGCACACCACCCACAATAAACGGCGTTCGTAATGAATACAATACTTCGACCGTAGACGGAGTTGTTGGAAATATTGCCGGTAACGCCACATTCTTCACGCCATTGAATTTGGACGCAATCAAAGAAGTTACAGTTCTACAGTCAAACTACCAGGCCGAATATGGGCAATCCGCCGGATCGAATGTCAATATGGTCACAAAGAATGGAACCCGCGAGTTCAGCGGATCTCTCTATTACTACAACCGAAACGAAGCATTCAACGCAAACAGCTATTTCAACAAATTCAATAATCTGCCTCGCGCCCAGTATCGTTACAACACCGCGGGAGGGACTCTTGGAGGTCCAATCTATTGGCCCGGCAAGTTCAATAGAGACCGCAAGAAGCTCTTTTTCTTCACCTCTATCGAAATCGACCCCAACCGCACTCCAGAAGGCATTCACTATTTCACGGTGCCAACGGCGTTGGAGCGGGCAGGGGACTTCTCACAAACCTACAATCAGGGAACCACCGTCCATAATGCAAGCACCTTGATCCACATCAAGGATCCTGCAAGTACCGGAGCCTGTCCTGTAAACTCTGTCACGCCTGGACCGGGATGCCTCCCGAACAACAAGGTTCCGAACCCTAATTCAAATCTAACGGCTCTTCTGAATCTGTTTCCCATGCCAAACTTTACCAATCTTGCGGTGAGCAATGGGAACTACAACTATGTTACTAATACGACTGCCGATACCTCCGTTAACCAGGAGGTTGTCCGCATAGATTATTTTGCTACCGAAAAGTTGCATATGTTTTTCCGTGGCCAGTGGCAGGCTAATAATGACAACGGATACAATTCACCGGAGGCGCCTGCGGCTTGGGGTATTAGGGTCAACTATCGCACGACTGCCCCCGCCTTCGCATTCAATACAACGTATGCGTTCAGTCCTACCATGCTGAATGAGCTTAATCTTGGATTGGCGAGTTGGCTGAAAATCAACTTTATAATAATTCAGACCTTGACAAATTCCGTCTCAACCCTAACGGCTATAACATTAATCCACTAATCCCCGCCAACAATCCACTGGGGCTTCTGCCAGATGTCGGTTTTAATGGAATTACCAATTCTGCTGGCATTCACTGGGATATTCGCTTTCCGATTCAGGACCATTCACGTCTGTATAGTTTAACGGATAGCGTCACGAAGGTCATTGGGTTACATACACTCAAATTTGGTTTAGATACTGCGTACAACTATGCAGTTCAGCTAAATAAAGCTGGTCAGGGGACCTTCATTTATCAAAGGGATGTAAGCAACCCGCTCGATAGTAATTATGCATATTCAAATGCACTGTTAGGCAACTTCGATACGTTCACGGAGCCGACGCAGCTCAATAGTTATTACCCCAAAACTTATACTTTTGAATGGTATGCCCAGGACCAATGGAAGGCAACCAAGCAGCTGACGCTTGATTATGGTCTACGCTTCTCCTGGGATATACCTCAACATTCGCAATCTGGCGCGAACTTCGTTCCTTCTCTGTATCAACCTGGGGCATCGCCCGTTCTCTATCGTCCTACGGCAGCTAAACAAGCGGTTGACCCGACCTCCGGTGTTGCAAACTACCCCGCTGCGTATTCTGGGCTCTTCGTCCCTAATACAGGTAACACAGCCAACGGCATGCTCTCCGTCAATACGCCGGGATATCCTCAGGGCTCCGTTTACGGGAACGGGATTTTGTTCGCTCCACGTATCGGATTTGCATATGATCCTTTCGGTCGAGGAAAAACGGTGCTCCGTGGAGGCTACGGCATCTTCTATAATTTGCGACCGGAGTCGGGAGAGGAGGGTGGCCTCTATCAAAATCCTCCGACCCGTTACAATCCGACACAGTACTATGGCAACGTCAATACTTTTCAGAATGCGGCTGGTCTGATTGGTCCAACGAACATAGTTGACGCTATCGAACTGCATCCGAAGGTATTGTCCAGCATGAATATGAGCCTTGGCGTGCAACAGATGCTATGGGCAGGTATAAGGCTTGATGCCGCATATGTCGGCACCATGGGTCGTCATCTCTCCGGGGCAGTGAACATCAATGAGGTTCCGTATGGTGCCGAGTTTGAACTGCAAAACCAAAGCCCAGCAGGCGGAGTCTTATCCGATAACTTCTTCCGTCCGTATCCAGGATACGGCACCATACCGATCTTTCACTTCGGATACACCTCAAGTTACAATTCGCTGCAAGTGCGGCTCGATCGCCGCTTTTCTCGGGGGCTCAGCTTTGGGTTAGCTTGTACCTGGTCCAAAGCTATGGATTATACCGATGCTTTCAACGGAACTATACCGACTTATCAAGACCTTCGCACTTGGAGCTACGGTCCGGCTGGGTTTGACCACAGAAATAATGTGGTCGCGAATTTTGTCTGGAGCCTTCCTCCTGGCAGCCAAATCTGGAGTAATACACTTACTCGCTCCGTACTCGACAACTGGCAGATTTCGGGCATTCCCTCCTATCTCAGTGGGGCCCCTTCTTCCATCGCATTTTCTGTAAGTAATAGTGCGAATATTACTGGCGGCGGAGATGGCGCACGAGCGACCCTGACGGGCGATCCCAATGGAGGGGCGCCGCACACCTTCGCACACTGGTTCAATACATCTGTCGTAGCTGTTCCCTTAGCCGGAAAAGCTGCCACCGCCACAACACCTGCGGTACAGGGACAGCGTGGCAATGCACCCAAGGTAAGTTTCTATGGACCGGGCATGACCAATTTTGACACAGCACTATTCAAGAACTTTCCTGTGAAAGACAAAGTCACGATGCAGTTCCGTCTTGAGACCTACAACACTTTCAACCATTCCGAGTTCAACGGTGTAAACGCTAGTGCAGTCTTCGCTAATGCCAGTTCGGCGTCGACACCACAAACGTCTTCAACCTTCGGACGATTAAGCAGTACGGCTAATCCGCGATATCTCCAACTTGCCTTGCGTATTAGCTACTGATTCATAACTGAGGTAGACCACACTGTCCGGCTCACTTGTGAGTCGGACAGTTCTGAGCTACGAAGGGTGAAGGCTTTCAAACGATGAGGAAGAACGGTTTTTGCGTGACGACGTTGCTCGTCTTCATGACCGGCGCGTCAATTGCCTCCGAAAATCTGCATGCCGATACGGTGCAGCGGGGTTTCATCTGGTGAAGAAAAAGATGACGTTTAATCGTAGGAAACTGATCCGCTCTCTCACCGCACTTGTTGGTTGTGCCGCGACGCCGCCAACTTTCTCATTCCCTCGATCCTTTGCGGGAGGTGAATCAGCTGGCTCTGATTATCATGGCTATGCGCTGAAGAATTTCATCGTCGACAACTGTTATGCGCATCTCGTGCGGCCTGATCAACCGCTCGCTGGGAACCTATGGGTATGGAGGACGATGTTCTGGGACCAATTTCCGGGCGTCGATCTTGCCCTTTTAAAGGCTGGTTTTCATCTCGCGTTCATTAATGTTGGCAATACGTTCGGTTGCCCGGACGCGATGAAGCATTTCGACGCTTTTTATACGACGATGACGAGCGAGTATGGGCTTTCTCACAAACCCGCGCTTGAAGGACTGAGCCGCGGCGGTCTCTATGCGTATCGCTGGGCATACGTCAACACAGACAAAGTGGGGTGTATCTATGGCGACGCACCCGTCTGCGATATGAAGAGCTGGCCGGGCGGCAAGGGCAAGGGCAAGGGCCGCGGCGACGCTGCATCCTGGCAGGAGGCGATTTGCGATTACCACTTTTCCGGGGAGGTAGAGATGATGGCTTTCAAAGGCAACCCGATTGATACTCTTGCCCCAATTGCCAGGGCACACATTCCGATCCTCCACGTTTGCGGAGACGCGGACAACGTAGTGCCGAAAGACGAAAATACGGATATTGTTCGATCACGTTACATGGCAACAGGGGGAAGCTTCACACTCATCGTGAAAGAGGGCTGTGGCCATCATCCGCATGGTCTTGCGAATTCCAAGCCGATCGTCGACTTCATCGTTGCGAATTGCGGGCACGGTAAAGCGGCAAAGGACGCGCGCAGCCAGGCACCGAAGCCGGGCTCAATAACCATGCTGGCATCTGGGCAATGGTAAAGCCATATCCTGGTCACAAGGCAGTCCTAGTAACAGGGCAAGGAAACAATAGCGGAACAAGAAGAGAACTTGGCAAAGGATGCGAGCAGGCGATCGTTTCTCAAAACTGCTGAGAGTGCCCTCGGCATGCTGTCCCTGCCGACCAACGTGCGAAAGACGCTGGCCTTATGGCCGCCCTGTTCGCAACCGTCGCTGCGCGATATCAAGCATATGGTCCTGTTGATGCAGGAGAACCGTTCCTTCGACTATTGTTTTGGGACCATGGCCGGCGTTGCAGATCGACGCTCTCGTCAATGGACGATCAAGTTGAAATCGAAGCTATTCCGAGATCATCTTCATCCTAGCAATGCGGGCTACAAAGCGCTCGCGGATGCATTAGGGAGACTCTGCACAAGTTTTACTCCGTGCTCTGATTGGATAAAGTTGTAGGTGGTGGGGGGCAGATTGCGATGCGGCAACAGAGTTTGGCGTCTCAGGGGAGCTTTGAGAAGTAC
>Ga0193742_1002198_pt1 | contig 11294 bp, 9 predicted proteins | sample L2c1metaG_FD_165511 | JGI IMG/M metagenome (GOLD analysis project Ga0193742, IMG submission 165511) | Soil microbial communities from a riparian zone of the East river system, Colorado, United States - L2c1 | ecosystem: Environmental > Terrestrial > Soil > Riparian zone | place: USA: East River... | reverse complement strand
GGCGCCGGTGCGTGGGTCGAACATGTTGTAGGCGTTCGCGATGCCGTGCGGCGCCGTGTGCAGGACATTCTCGAGGTCGATGCGATGATCGACCAGGTTCTGGGTGACGTTGGCCAGGCGCTGAATCTGCTCGGCTGTCTTGTCTCGAGTACCTTCGATGAAACGCGTTGTCTCACCGACGACGTCGGACAGATTGGTCAACGCCGCATCCAGATCGGATCTGCTGCCGTCGACCACGCTGGTCAACGTCGCCAACCGGTCCTGAAACTGCACGATCTGCTCATTGCTGTCACGCAGTGCGGTGACGAAGGTCTGCAGATTCTTGATGGTTCCGACGATGTCACTGCTGCCATCCGCCAGGATCCGCCCCACACCCGATAGCTGAGCCAGAGTCTGACGAAGCTTGTCGCCGTTGCCGTCCAACGCGTTCGCGGCGCTGTTTATGAACCGACCCACCGAACCGGTGGACACTCCCTTGTCGGGGCCCAATTCCGTTGCGAGCCGCATGAGTTGGTCCTTGACCTCATCCCACTCGACCGGCACGGCGGTGCGTTCGAGTGGAATCTGCGCATCGTCACCCATCACCGACCCAGACTCGTACGCGGGCGTGAGTTGGACGTAGCGCGCTGAAACGAGGTTCTGCGCGACGATCACCGCCTTCGCGTCGGCCGGGACAGAGATGTCACGGTCGACGCGCAACGTCATCTTGGCCTGTGTGCCCAGCGGCTCGATGGCGTCGATGCTGCCCACCTTGACCCCGGCGATCCGGACCTCGTCGCCCGGGTAGATCGCGGTGGCGGTGGTGAAGTAGGCGGTGATCGTCTTGGGTCGAAGGAATGTCTGGTGGATGATCACGGACACGCCACCGACCAGCAGCGCGGCGAGGACCGCCGCGAGCCCGAGTGTCAATCGGTTCCGTGTCATGGTGATGGGGGTCCCCACTGCTCACCCGGCTGTGGAATGCCGTTGTACGGGAACGGAATCTCTGCCCTGGGGCCGGCGTTGTCCGGCGGCTGACCGGCGTCGGTTCCCCTGCGGAACCCGAACGCGTAGTCCAGGAACGGTTGCAAGATCTGAGACGGGACGAGGTTCGGGACGTACGCGCTGTAGAACGGGCCGTTGGAAACGGTTTCACCCAGCGTGATCTGATACTTCGCCAGCCGCGGCAGGGCCGTGGCGATGTTGTCGCGGCTCTGTTCGAGCACCGCCGTCACCGAGTTCAGCTTGTCCAGCGTCGGCGCGAGCTTCGCCTCGTTGTCGTGGATGAGACCCGACAGCTGCTTGGAGAGCGCTGACGTGTGGACCAGCAGCTCGACGATGGCGCGGCGCCGTTGGGAGAGCACCGCAACTAGGTCGTTGGCGTTGAGGATCAGCGTGTTCACCTGCTGGCTGCGGTCGGACAAGATCCGGGTGACGTCAGCGCCGTCCTTGAGCAGTTCCCCCAGCGAGTCGTCGCGTTCGTTGATGGCCTGCGAAAGCTTGGACAGCCCGTCGAACGTCGACCCCAGTTCTGGCGCAAGCTGATCCAACGTCGATGACAACGTGTCCAGTGACTGATTCAACGTTGAGGTATCGGTGCCCGCGGTGTTCGCGGTGAATTCACTGACCGCCTCCGTCAGTGAGTACGGCGACGACGTGCGCGACACGGGGATGACGTCTGTCGGGTGCATCGTGCCGTTGCCCTGCGATTCCAACGTCAGGACACGCTCCCCCAGGAGCGTGCCGGTACGGATGTGCGCGGTGGTGTCCGAGCCGAGTGACACCGTGCCGTCGACGGCGAACGTCACCGCGGCGGTTCGGCCCTGCAGCGACACGTCCGAGACGCTGCCGACCTTCATGCCCGAGATCGTCACGGCGTTGCCCACCGTCAAACCACCGGCATCGGCGAACAACGCCTGATACCGGATCGCCGTGGCCCACGACGAGAGCCGTTCGGGCGCAAGACCGACCAGAATGACCAGAGTGACCAGGACGATTCCGATGAATCCCGTCCGAATGAGGTTGGTGCCGCGATATTTCAGCATCAGGGTTCGCTGCACCTCCCGCCTTCTTGCCGGAACCAGGGGAACACCGCGGTGCGGCCCTGAAGGTCGGTGACCCGGAACGCGATCGAGCACATGTAGTAGTTGACGAAGCTGCCGTACGACCCGATGCGGATGAGCTTGCGATAGTTCTCTGGCGCCTTTGCCAGCGTGGTGGCGATCCGGTCCTTCTGCCCGTCGAGGTTCGGCGCCAACCGACTCAACTGGTCGATCGTCCCGGCCAGCGGAGGTCGGGCGTTGGTCAACAGAGCGGCCACGGACGCCGTTCCGTTGTTCAGCGACTCGATGGCGTCCCCGATCGGATCACGTTCTGCGGCAAGTTGCGTGACGAGTTGCTCCAGCCGATCGATCGTGCTGGAGAACTTGTCGCCCTCCTTGGTCAGCGTCGCAAGCAACGTCCGCAGGTTGTCGATGAGTTGTTGAATGACCTGACTGTGGTCGGCCATGGCCGTCGAAAACGACGAAGTCCTCGACAACAGAGACTGCAGCGTCCCGCCCTGGCCCTGCAGGATCTGGATGAGCGAGGCCGACAACGCGTTGACGTCTTGCGGGTTCAGTCCCCGGATGACGGGTTTGAGCCCACCGAGCAGCAGATCGAGATCCAGCGCCGATGACGTGCGGTCGTCCGGTATCTGCCCACCGGCAGGCAGCACCACGTCCCCAGGACCGTCGACCAACTCCAGATAGCGATCTCCAACCAGATTGAGGTAGCGAACCGCAGCCCTGGTGCCGGTGGTGAGTGTGGCGCCGGGGTCGGCGTCGAACGTGACGAGGACTGTCTTGTCGCTGCGCAGCTTCAAATCATCGACGGTGCCCACCCGCATGCCTGCAATCCGCACGGAGTCGCCGGGCTTTAGCCTGGACACATCGGCGAACACAGCCGAGTAACCCTTCGTCGAACCGCTGGTGTACTGCCCGAATATGACGAACAGGCAAGCCGTGAGCACCGTCATCACCAGCGCGAAGATTCCGAATTTGACGACGATCGGACGCAGCGAGGCCCTCACCCCGGTTGCCCGATCTGCGCGCTGTTGCGCGGTGGCCCGTCGACGTCTCCGAACAGAATCCGTTTGAGGCCATCGGAATTGAGCACGATGCCGGGGTTGGTGCGCGACCACGGGTTGGTCCCCACGTCAGTGACGACGAACGGGGGCACGGCCTCGAACGGCAGGTTGGGAAGGCCTGTGCACTCTGGACCGCCCTTCGCGCCAACCTTGGGCAGATCCCTCGGATACCTGTAACGGTCCTGGCCCCACAGAAAGCCTGCCAACACCACGACACCCGGGTCCTTCAGCGGAGGACTTTGCGCCAACGGGAGCATTCCGGCGAGCCCGCAGTAGAGGGCTTGGTTGTACTGGTTGGTCAGATCGGTCGTGGGCACCAGTAGATGTAGGACGTCGGTCAGCGGTTGCCGGTTCTCGCTCAGCACGTGATTTCCGATGTCGGCCAGACCGATCACGCTCACCAGCGCCGCGTCGAGATTCTGCTGCTGGTCCACGAACGTGTCGCTGATCCGCGCGGCGTTGTCGGCGATCGAGACGAAGTCGGGTGCCGCGTCGGCATATGCCCGCAGCACCTCGGGCGCTGCCTCGAGGTCGCGGTTCAACGCGGGAAGGCTCGGTTCCAGCTTGGCCAGAAACGAATCGAGATCGGTGAGCATTTGCCCGATCTTCTCGCCACGCCCATTCATCGCCGACGCGATAGCCCCCAGCGTCTCATTGAGTTTCGCGGGCTCGACCTTCGACAGCACCGACGTCAATTGCTCGAAGACCGTGTTGACCTCGACCATGACGTGCGCGGCATCGAGCACCTGACCGGCGTGCAGCGACTCAGACGAGGGATTGTCTGGAAACAGGAACTGCACACCCTTGGCGCCGAAGACCGTCGATGACGCGATGTGGACGATGGCGTTGGCGGGAATGGCGTCCAACCGGGTCGGATCCATGGCGAGGTGAAGGGCGGCCTGCCCGTTGGGCAGTTCCTCGATCGAAGCGACCTTGCCCACCTGGACACCACGTATCTGCACCTTTGCGTCCGGATTCATCACCAGGCCTGCGCGCTCCGAGATGACGGTGACCGGCACGGCATCCCTGTAGCCGCCCGTGAACAGTTTCGCCGCTACGGCGAAGACCGCGACGATTGCGACGATGGTCAGCAGGCCAACTAGCGGACCCTTCAGGGTTCGCATCGTCGACCGCGCCGTCGCGGAGCTGTCTTGTCGCATCAAACCGGCAAGTGTCGAATCGCTCGACCGTGACGCATCGCGCGCTCCTTCGTTCCCGGGACGCTCAGATCTGCATTGGATTGCCGACTTCGCATCGTATACGACTATCCATACAAAAATAGACAATCGACGGCATCGATCCGACCGATGCCTCCACCCACGGCCCAGCGACACGCGTCCCGTTGATGCCGGTGGAGGTGGAGCCCCGCGCGAGGGCGTCCAGCGGCAGCCAGACCGCGCCCTGGCTCACGGCGAGGGCGAAACTGCGGGAGCGCGAACGCTTCTCGCTGCTCGAACACCGGCTCCATCGATCGCACGCAACGAAACCCGTGCGGATCGGCGTGTTCGCCGATACTGACCATCACTGGGGATGCCGCAGGATGTGGCGTTCTCAAACGCCTCAGACCTTCGTCCTCTGCGCCGCCACCGAACTTCCCGGCTTGCGCCCAATTCATCGTCTCCGGAGGCAGGTCCTCGACCGCACGAACCGATCGGCGGCCCCGTGTGGTGTCCCTTCGGCCTTCCTTGATCTAGAGTGCCTAAAATAGTAAAGATAGGGCGACGGAGTCGCCCGACACTGCGCCCGGGAGGCACAGGTGACGATCAGCACCGAATCGCACGGTCAGTCGAGCGCCCCCGACCTGGCCACCGATCCGTACGCGTACTTCGAACACATGCGCAAAACCGCGCCGGTGTGGCGGGGCACGCTCATGGAGAGCGACCTGATGCCGGAGGAGCTCAAGAACCCGGAGAACTGGACGCTGTTCGACTTCGAGAGCGTCTTCACGGCGTTCCGCGAGGACGAGGTGTTCGCCTCGGAGATGTACAACGCGACCATCGGCCTCGTCTTCGGGCCGACGATCCTCGGGATGCACGGAAAACAGCATCACGACCATCGCAGCCTGGTGGCGAAGGCCTTCCGGCAGAGCGCGCTCGCACAGTGGGAACCCGAAGTGATCGACCCGATCTGCGACCAACTCGTCGACGAGTTCGTCAGCGACGGGCACGCCGACCTGGTCAAGGCGGTCACGTTCGAATTCCCTACCCGCGTCACCGCAGCCTTGCTCGGCCTTCCACAGGAAGACTTGGAGATGTTCCGGCGACTCTCGCTGGAGCTGATCTCGATCATGGACGACATCGAGGCCGGCTTGAACGCGTCGGTCGAACTGGGCACCTACTTCCAGAAGCAGGTGGACCAGCGTCGTAGCAAGATGACCGACGACGTCATCGGCGATCTGGTCGCAGCGGAGATCGACGGCGAGAAACTCACCGACGAAGCGATCATCTCGTTCTTGCGGCTACTCCTTCCAGCGGGGCTCGAGACCACCTACCGGTCGTCGGGAAACCTGCTGTACCTACTGCTCACACATCCCGACCAACTGGAGGCGGTTCGGCAGGATCGCGACCTCATTCCGGCCGCGATCGAGGAAGGGATCAGGTACGAGACGCCATTGGTTCTGGTGGCGCGCAACACCACCCGAGACGTCGAGATGCACGGCCTGACGATCCCCGAGGGTGCCGCAATCACCCTATGTATGGGCTCGGCCAATCGCGACGAAAAACGTTGGACGGATCCCGACAGGTTCGACATCCACCGGCCACGACGCGCGCACATCTCCTTCGCCGGAGGCATCCACAGCTGCCTTGGCATGCACCTGGCGAGGGTCGAGACGAAGGCGATGCTGAACAGCCTGTTCGATCGCGTGACCGACCTGAAACTGCTGCCCGACGACGACACCAAGATCGTGGGTATGCCGTTCCGCTCGCCCAAGCACCTGCCCGTGACGTTCCAGCCGATCTAACGGTTCATCACGTGAGGCCGTAGAAACGCTGGGCGTTCAGTCCGCCGATCTTTTCGCGGGTCTGCTCGCTGATGTCCTGGCGGGCGCGCAGATGCTTTGTGCTCTCCGGCCATTCGCCGTCCCAGTGCGGGTAGTCACTAGCGAACATGATGAAGTCGTCGCCGAGGACGTCGATCACCCCGGGCAGGATCGGCTCCTCCGGCTCGCACGTCGCCCAGATGTTGCCTGCCTGCAGGTACTCGTTCGGATCTCGTCGCCAACCTCCGGCGATCCAGTCGCCACGTTTCTCGAAGTGCTCGTGCAGGCGGTCGATGAAGAAGGGAACCCATCCGACACCGGCTTCGAGGAACGCGACGCGTAGGCCGGGATGCCTGTCGAAGACGCCACCGGAGACGAGCGCCGTCATCGCGGTCATCTGGTCGAACGGAAAGCTGATGCAGTGCACCTGGATGTAGTTGGTGAACCGGTCGACGCCGATCTTCGGAAGGTGAATCCCTGGCGCACCGTGGATGCCGAGCGGCATCCCGAGTTCGACGGCGGCCGCGTAGAAGGCGTCGAGGTCCGGGTGATCGAGATTGCGGGTCCGCAGGGCGGGCGGGATGTGGGTCGCCACCAGTCCGAGATCCTTCGCCTCCCGCATGATGTCCACCGCCACCTCGCCGTGCTCGATCGGCGTCACGGCGATCCCCCGCAACCGACCGTCCGACGGCCCGCAATAGTCCGCGATCCAGTGGTTGTAGAGCCGCGCGAATCCGGCGGCGAACTCGGGATCTTCGAGCGTGGGAGTGCAGAGGCCGAGGCTGGGATACAGCACCATCGTGTCGATCCCGTCCCGATCGGCGTCGCCAAGTACGCCGTCGGCCGTCGTGCAGTTGATGCCGGCGGCCGCACTCAGCCCGTGCTCGGTCGGGCAGCCCGCGCCAGGGCCGGTCTCTTCGGGATAGTTGCGCCCCTCGATCACCAGGCCGCGGGCGTCACTGCGCGGGGCGATGCGCTCGGGCCAGCGCGTCATCGCCTCGATCGCGAACGACGCCCCCTCGGCGACGTGTCCGTCGGCATCGATGATTCGCATCAGCCACCTCGTTGACTAGTCGTCAAATCCTTGCCGTGTCACATGATTCGTGACAAACGCCCGTGCCAGTAACGTTCACGAATCCGCCGCTTGTAGAGCTTTCCATTGGGGTCGCGGGGCAACGCCGGATCGAACTCGACCGAGCGTGGACACTTGTATGCGGCGAGGTTCGCCCGGCAATACTCGATGAGCTCGGCCTCGAGCGCAGGCCCGGCTTCAACGCCGTCGACCGGCTGCACGACAGCCTTGACTTCCTCGCCAAACTCGTCGTTCGGAACGCCGAACACCGCCGCATCCACCAACTTCGGGTGCATGACCAGAAGATTCTCCGCCTCCTGGGGATATATGTTCACCCCACCCGAGACGATCATGAACGTCGACCGGTCGGTGAGGTAGAGGTAACCGTCCTCGTCGACGTACCCCATGTCCCCCAGCGAGCGCCAACCTCGATCGTTGGACACCGAAGCGGTCTTCTCGGGATCTTTGAAGTACTCGAAGGCTGGTCCGCCTTCGAAGAACAGCTCGCCGGACTCGCCGACGGCGAGTTCCACCCCGTCATCGCCGACGACGTGCACCGCGCTCATGGGCTTGCCGACCGAACCGGGGTGACTGAGCCATTCCTCAGGACCGATCATCGTGCCAGCGAAACCCTCTGTCCCGCCGTAATACTCGTGGATGATCGGCCCGAGCCACTCCATCATTCGATGCTTGACGTCCACCGGGCACGGAGCGGCCGCATGGATCACGCACAGAAGACTCGAGACGTCGTAGGAACGGCGGACTTCGTCGGGCAGCTTGAGCATCCGCACGAACATGGTCGGCACGAACTGCGCATGCGTGACGCGGTGGCTTTCGATCAGGCGCAGGACAGCCTCGGCGTCGAACTTTCGCATCAGGATCGATGCCGCGCCGACGCGGTGAACCGCCATGGTGTAGTTGATCCCTGCCGCGTGGTAGAGCGGCGCCGGCGAGAGGTACACGCTCGAGCCCGTCACGCCGTAGCGCTGTTCCAGGGAGTACTCGAGGACCTTCTGCGCCCAAGAGCCGTTGCCGTCGGCCGGCAGCGGCCTGCGGACGGCCTTGGGTCGCCCGGTCGTGCCTGACGAGTAGAGCATCTCCGAACCGTCCGACAACGGTGGAGCCTCGCCTGCCGCCAACACGGCATCGTCGTAGGCATGCCAGCCGGGCAGGGCGCCGCCGACGCTGATGTGTACGTCGACGCGGGCGTTCACGAGGATGCGCGCCCCCAAGTCCGCCATCGTCGCGTCGACGAAGACCGCCCTCGCGTCCGAATCCCCGATGACGTAGGCAACCTCTTCCGGGGTGAAGTGGGTGTTCACCGCGGTGTAGTACAGCCCGGAAAGCTGACAGCCCCAGGTGATTTCGAAGAATTCGCTGCGGTTCGGGAGGACCAGCGCCACCCCGTCGCCGCGGCGCAGGCCGGCGTCGTAAAGGAGCGCGGCGACCCGTTGACTCCTGGCGTACAGCTCGCCGTAGGAGATGGTGCCGCCGTCCGCGCCGATCAGGGCCGGCGATTGGGCGGCCCTGATCGCGTGGTCGGCAAGGTTTATCTTCTGCTCCTCACGTGCGCGGTGTTCATCTTCTGCTCCTCACGTGCGCGGTGTTCATCTTCTGCTCCTCACGTGCGCGGTGTTCAACGGCGGCCCTACGTAGCCGCTGCGCCGTCGGTGTCTGCGGCCGCGGCCTGACGCGCCGCCATCTCCGCGGGTTTGATCTTGCCTGCGAGCACCTGACCGATCAGCGCTTGAACGTCACTGCTCATCGATGCCAGGACGACCAGGTCGTTGGAGGTCTGCCAGTGCACCCGCATGCCCATCAGTTCCCAGGCGCGCTTGATGTTCGCCTTCGTCAACATGAGGGTGGTCAGCGGAGCCTGGGCGATGTGCCGCGCGATCGCCTCGACTCGATCGTCCAGTTCGTCGCGCGGAACCACTTCGTTGACGAGTCCGTACTCGAGCGCCTTCTCCGCACTGACGACCTCGGCGGTGTACAGGTAGTACGCCGCACGACGCCAGTTCATGAAGACCCAAGGCTCGATCGAGCATTCGCCCGACGGCATGCCGAACCCCTGCAACGGCGGATACGAGAAGTAGGCGTCCTCGGAGGCGATCACGATGTCCGTGGTCAGCCCGTAGTGCGTGCCACCACCGAGGCAGTAGCCGTGGACCTGCGCGATGGTCGGCTTGGAGAACTCCCACAGGTTCAGAGTCGGCTTGACGAACAGGTCCGTCTGCGCCTTCCACGGCGTCCCCGTGCGCCGCGCCCCCTCGGCGAAACTCGGGTAGTCAACGTCGTTGTCGCCGATCGCGTGCCCGGAACAGAAGCCCTTGCCATTGGCCTTCAGGATCAGAACCTTGATGTCGTAGTCGCGGTCGGCGTCCAGCAGAGCCGCGTCGACCTCCTCGGCGAGTTTCTGGTCCTGGGCGTTCGCCTTCTCGGGCCAGTTGAGCGTGACGCGCGCAATGGGCCCCGTCTTCTCGTAGATGATTCGCTCGCGGGTGTCTGGTTCGAGATCCACTCGTCCTCCTTATTGGGTCATGAAGTGATGACGCCGATTTCGGCGCCGATGTCGTAAGTAGTGCCGACCTCGCCGGTCCATTGCACGGTGCCCGACGCTCCCGCTTCGATCTCCTGGTCCACCTTCTCGGTTGCGATGACGTAGATCGGCGTGCCCTCCTCGACGTGCTGGCCGCCATCGACGAGCAACTCGGTGAGCTCGGCTTCCGAGACGGCCACCGATACACGGGGGATGCGAATGACGAAGTCAGCCACGCGCACTCGCCTTGGACTGATCAAGAGTTCGCTGCACGGCCGACACGATGCGTGCCGGTGACGGGTAGATCTGCGCCTCGAGCGCCGGCGCGGCGGGGGTCGGGACGAACCTCGTCGCAACCCGCTCGATCGGCGCCACTAGCTCGGCGAAGCACTCGGCCTGCAGGGTCGCGACGATCTCTGCTCCCGGGCCTGCGAATTGGACCGCGTCGTGCACCACGACTGCCCGCCGGGTGCGGCGGACGGAGGAGACCATGGTCTCGACGTCGAGTGGCACCAGCGTCCGCAGGTCCACCACCTCGGCGCTGGTTCCCTGCTCTTCCAGCGTCGCCGCGGCCGCGAGCGAATCGAGCACGCTGCGCCCATAACTGATGATGGTGACGTCGCTTCCCGGCCGTTTGACGTCGGCGAGACCGAGCGGTATCGAGAAGCCGGGATCGGTTGGCACCAGGCCCTTCTGACCTTGGAGGCGGATGGTCTCGACGAAGAGACAGGGATCCGGGTCGAAGATCGCAGAGGTCAGCAGTCCTTTGCCGTCACGCGGAGTGCACGGAACGATGACCTTCATGCCGGGAATGTGCATGAACCAGGCCTCGAGCGATTGCGAGTGCGTCGCACCGGTGGCGAGCCCGCTGTACACCGCGGTTCGGACCGTGATCGGTGCCGAGGTGCGGCCCGCGGTCATGAACCGCAGCTTGGCGGCGTTGTTGATGAGCTGGTCCGCGGCAATCCCGATGAAGTCCATGATCATGATCTCGGCCACCGGCAGCAGCCCGTCGATCGCCGCACCGATGGCGGCGCCGACGATCGCCGCCTCCGAGATCGGGGTGTCCAGCACGCGGTCGTGGCCGTACTTGGTCGACAACCCCGCGGTCGGACCCGACGCGCCAGGATCCGCGATGTCCTCGCCGAGCAGGAACACCCGGTCGTCGGCCTCCAAAGCCTGATCCAGCGCGAGGTTCAGTGCCTCGCGCATCGTCATCAGCGATGAGCCGCTTGCGCGAAGAGCAGACTGCGTTGTCTCGTCCATGTGCGTCTTTCCTCAGACCGGGTATCTGATCGGGGTCGCGTACACGTCTCGGTCCAGCTCGTCGATCGACGGGGCTTGAGCGGCCATGACGGTCTTCAATGCGGATTCGACCGCCACTAGCGCACCTTCGTCGATATGGCTGAGTTCGTCGTCGGTACACAGGCCGTCGTCGATGAGGTGCGCACGGAACCGGGGAACCGGGTCGGCGGCGATCGCCGCGGACAGCTGCTCCTTCGGGATGTACGGCGTTCGGTCGCCGAAGTAATGGCCGCGGAAACGGAACGTCACGCACTCGAGGAATGTCGGACCCCGTCCGCGCCGCGCCGCGTCA
>Ga0193742_1002197_pt1 | contig 11305 bp, 14 predicted proteins | sample L2c1metaG_FD_165511 | JGI IMG/M metagenome (GOLD analysis project Ga0193742, IMG submission 165511) | Soil microbial communities from a riparian zone of the East river system, Colorado, United States - L2c1 | ecosystem: Environmental > Terrestrial > Soil > Riparian zone | place: USA: East River... | reverse complement strand
CGAGGAGGTCACCGAAGATGTCAACGCCACCGCTTGATCTGGTTCGCAGTATCGACGTCGAGCCCGGCGACGGACGCACGCTCACCGGCGTTGCGTTCAAGTACGACACGCCGTCGCTCGTGCGCGACCCCGGCGCGCCTGCCTATCTCGAGGAGTTCAGTCGTTCGAGCGCCGACAAGACGATCGCTCAGCGCGGCCCCGTGCCGCTGATGGTGTTGCACGCCGATCACCGCCTGCCCATCGGTGTCGCCACTTTCGAGCGCGGTCAGGACGGACTCGACTTCACGGCCCGGGTTTCGGAGACCAAAGACGGCGACGACATCCTGACTCTCGTCAACGATGGCGCGCTCCGCAGTGTCAGCGTCCGCTTTCGGGCGTTCGGCTCGCGCCAGCGGATGACGGCGAGAGGCAAGGTGACGACGCGCACGGAAATCGGGCTCAGGGAGCTATCCCTCGTGCCGTCCGGGTTCGGCGCCCATGACGGCGCGGAGGTGCTCGCGGTCCGCTCCGAGCTTGAAGCCGCCGGCACACCGAGGCTCGACGCACTCAGGAAGCGCAGGGCACTGCTCATCATCGTCTGAGCACCTACCCCTACTTGTTGCATGTAGGATTAGCTAATGGTACATTGATCAACATGACCACCGAAATCATGTTGCTGGAGAAGATCCTCCGCCACCCCGACGCCACCCCCGCCGAGCGCAAACGAGCAAGTGACCAGCTCGCCGCCGCCGCCGCCCTGGCCGCAGCCGAGAACGCCAAGCGGCCCAAGATCGCGTGGCCGTCATGAGCACCAAGATCAACGAGATGACCGACTACGAGCGGCGGGCGTTCGTCGCCTACATCCGACCAGGCGAGCAGGATCAACCAGGCAACGTCACCGAGCTGGAACACGAGGGATTGCGGTACGTCGTGCTGAACAACGTCAACGGCACGCTTGCGGTCTACCGCGTCACGAATCAAGGCCAGCTCCGTCGTCTCCGCCGTTGGCCGGATGCGCTCGACAACCCCCCACCGACCAGCACGCCAGAGCTGTACTACGGGGTCCGGAAGAAGCGCAAGAAATCAAAGGCCCCGACTCTCATGGACGAAATCATGAAACGAGCGATCGCGAAGCGGAACGCCGCCGCTTGCGATAGTTAGCGCGCTGCTGTACTGTTGACGCAGACGAGCCGCCACCGCCGCCGCCCGCCGTAGTTGCACCGCACGAGCGCCGCCTACGTCAGCAGGGCACCGGTCTCGGGTGAGCACCTCGAAGAGTCCATCCCTTCTTGAGGAGTTCCCATGAACCCACGCCTTACGGCGCTACGGGCGGAGCACGACAAGCTCCGCTCCGGCATCGACACCATCGAGGGCAAGGCCACCGCCGAAGCCCGTGACCTCACCGACGCCGAACAGGCCGACGTGGACAAGCTGTACTCGAGGGCTGAGGAGCTTGGCCCCGAGATCACCACCCTGGCCGACCGTGAGCGTTCGCTCGCCGCGACGGCCGACGTGCTCTCACGGATCAGCACGGCCCCGGCCCAGCAGGTCCGTGGCACGGTCGAGACCACCACCGAGAAGCCGACCGCCGGCGAATGGTTCACCAACTTCTTCCGCTCGCAGTCCGGCGACGCCGACGCTGAGCGCTGGATCGAGGACCACGCCCGTGAAGTCGACGTCCAGACCACGGCCGACGCGGGGGCGACCCTGCCGAAGCCGATCGTCGGCGACATCCTCAGCATCTTCGATAGCACCAGACCGGTGTTCTCGTCGTTCACGCCGCAGACGATGCCCACGGAGGGCCGTCAGTTCGTGCGTCCCCGCATCACGCAGCACGTCGAGGTAGGCGAGCAGCTCACCCAGGGCGCCGAGCTGGCGTCGACCAAGATGGTGCTGACCGGTGACGACGTCACCAAGCGCACCGTGGGCGGCACGCTGGAGCTGTCCCGCCAGGACCTCGATTGGACGTCGCCCAGCGCGCTCCAGCTCGTCGTCAACGACTTCGTCGACGTCTACGCCTCATGGACCGAGGATGCCGCGGTCACCGCGCTCGAAGGTGCGGTGACGACGAACGTCAGCACGTGGAACGGCGCCGACGTCGGCACCGTCGTCACGTCGATCACGGCCGGTGTGCAGGCGGTCTACGACAGCTCGAAGCGGATGCCAACCACCGTCTGGCTGGACCTCGCCTCGGCGCTCGACCTCGCTTCGCTGACGAACACCGACGACAGCGTGACCGCAATCGCGATGATCCGCCAGGCGCTCCAGTTCGTCGGGATCAACCTCGACTTCGTGATCGGCCCGCAGCTCTCCGCGAACACGAGGATCATCGGCAACAAGCTGCGCGTCGAGTCGTACGAACAGCAGCTCGGACTGCTCACCGCCGAAATGCCGTCGCACCTCAAGCGGCAGATCGCGTACGCCGGCTACGTCGCATTCCACATCCGGCCGGAGTCCGTCGTCGGAATGACCACCGGGTCCGGCTGAGCCATGCCGATCGTTGACGTAGCCGACGTCGTTGCATGGGCAGATCTCGATCTGCCCACCGAGGAAACCGAGACAATGACGTCTGTCGTTGCCGCGGTCGAAGCTGCGTTGACGCTCAGCCATGACATCCCGGACGCATGGCCGGCCGACGTCCGGCAGGCCGTGATCATGCAGGCGGCCCGGCTGTGGAAGCGGCGCACCACCATCGAAGGCGTCACGAGCTTTGGTCAGGACTTCGCGATCAGGGTCAACCGCTTCGACCCCGATATCGACAGCCTGCTTGCTCCGTACGTGAAATGGGTGTGTGCCTGATGCAGGTCCGGGACATCCGAGAAGCCTTGGCCGAGGCGCTCGCCAACGCCGGCTTTCGGGTGTACGACGTGCTTCCTGAGTCCGGTCAGCTTCCGCTCGCCGCGGTGAGCTGGCCGGACTCGCTTCGGTATCACCGCACCGGCGCCGATGGCGTCGAACTGGATCTCGTCGTCACCGTCGCAGTGTCGCTCACCGACTTCGCACGGGCACAGCGCGACATCGACAACGTGATGTCGACGCCCGGTCTCGGCACCGAGATCGAGACCTACGAGACCGACGCATGGCACGACGCCGTGTGCATCTCAAGTTCCAACGTCCGCCAGATCGACGTCGGGAGCCCGGCGCTCGCAGTCGATCTCAACCTCTCCATCCTCGCCTGATCAAGGAGCCATTCCATGTCCAACCTCGCCCATCAACTCAAGTTCAACCTCAAGGCGTGCGTCGGTGGCGGCACGCTCGAAAACGTCATGCAGTTCATCAGCATGTACAAGATCGTGACCCAGCGGGAATCGATCACGGTCCCCGCGACGGGTGCCACCGGCCGCAAGTCCACGAGCGCCGGCGTCAAGTCCGAGCAGGTGCAACTCACCTTCCACAGCTCCAACAAGGCCGAGGAGTTTTGGGCCATGGCCTACGAGGTGATCAACACCGACTCGGCGGAGATGGACTTCGCGGGCACGATGAACGACGACGTCATCTCGGACGACAACCCGCAGTGGTCGGGAACCGCGGTGCTGCTCAGCCTCGACACCGGCACCGACGTCGGCGCGCTGCGTCAGCAGACGATCACGCTCGACGTGACGGACGCCGGCACCACCGTGGTCACGACACCGCCAGGTTCCTGACCGATGAGCGCAGCGAGCGAGCTGCGACGCATTCAGAAATCGCTCAAGTCGCTTCCACGCAAGTGGGCCGAGGAGTCGGGCAAGACCGTGAAGAAGGCCGCCACCAAGACGCTCAACGCCGACACCGGCGGCGACGCGAGTTTGAGCCACGCGCCGGGCAAGTTGAAGATCGACACCAAGGTGCACGGCGACTCGATCGTCACCCTCATCGTCTCACCCGGCAAACGCGGTATGGCCCGCTGGACGTGGCTCGAGGAAGGCACGAAGCCGCACACGGCCGGCGGACGGTACAAGGGTGCTCGTCACCCCGGCACCCGCCCCCGCCACACATGGACGCGTGCTGTCGACCCAGCCGTGAAGGTCCTGATTGACGATGCTCGCAAACGCTTCGGCGTTGCGGTGAAGGGGCACTGATGGAGGTGCGTCATCGCTAAGAAAGAAGAGCTGGAATTCGTCTCGACGTTCACCGACAAGGCGTCGACCCCGATCGACAAGTTGGCCGGGAAGCTCGACGACCTCGACGGCACCGAGGCCGAGGTCACGGTTACGGCCGACGATGACGCCTCGTCCACCATCGATGAGGTCGAGGGCGCACTCTCCGACGTTGACGGCACCGAGGCCGAGGCCACACTCAGCGCCGAGGACAAGGCCAAGGCCGAGATCGATGAGGTCATGGATCGGCTCAAGGACCTCGACGGCGAGGAGGTGGCCGCGGTCCTCAACGCCAAGGCGGCGAAGCTCGAAGCGGAGATCAAGCGCGCCAACGGGCTACTTGCCGATCTCGACGCCGAGACCGCCGCACCGATCATCGACGCCAGGGATCAGGCCACGGTCAAGCTCGACGCGATCAGGGGCAGGATCACCGATCTCGATACCGGCTTCACCCACGTCGATGATCAGTCCCGCTCGGTCGGCGCCAACTTCGCAGGCAACCTGATCTCGGAGATGCCCGGCGTGTCGTCCGCGCTCGGCCCCCTCAACATGGCGGTTGGTCAGTTCGCCGAGTACGCGGCCGAGGGAAACATCAACTTCAAGAACTTCTTGAAGACGGCCGGCCCGATCGCCGCACTGTCCGGTGCGTTCATGCTGATGCAGGACTACATGGGCCGCATCGCCGCCACGAAGGCGTGGCGCAAGGAGCAGGTCGAGTCGTACCGCGAAGCCATCGAGGAAGTCGGTGTAGGTGTCGGTGCCATCGAGGAGCACCTCACCGGCATCGAGGACTGGAACTTCACGGCGGCCGGCGACTGGAACGACTTCTTTGGTGCCTCCGCCGAAATCCCCAACGTCGTCGCCGGGTTGGGCGCGATGGGGGTCAGCTACGAGACGACGACACAGGCGATCGCCGGCGGAACCGAAGCCACGGCGCTGTTCCAAGAGCAGGTCGGGCAATACGGCGACGCCGGCGCGCCGTACTTGGAGTGGATGACCGAGCAGCAAGGGGCCTACGCCACCGCGACCGCGGAGAGCGCCGCCGAAACCGACTTCTTCACGCAGTCGCAGGAGTCCGCCGACCGGGCATTGCAAGGCTTCCTCGACAACGAGAACCCGCTCCAGCGCTTCGGGTCACAGTTCCGCACGCTGATGGACGACATGCGTGATGGTTCGATCGACACCGAAGCCGCCGCCGACGCCCTCGACTACTTGGCCGAGCAGGGCATTCCCGTGGAGGAGGCGCTCGGCATCGCCAACGACGCTCTCAACGAGGAGGTCACCGCAGCCGAAGCAGCGGCCGACGCCATCGATTCCCACGTCGAAGCGCTCGAAGGCGAGATCGAAGCGCTCGAGGAAGCGATCGAGCTGAACGAGGAGTACATCGGCGCCCAGCAGACCGCCTACGAAACCGAGGTTGCCTACACCGATGCGAGGCTCGAAGCCCGAGACGCGACGGACGAGTACACCGCGGCCCAGGCCGCCTACCTGCAAGTGATGCAGGACACCCCCGAGGACATCGAAGCGGTCGAGGACGCCGAACGGGCCCGCAACGACGCCGGGCGCGATGTGCTCGACACCATCTACGACGAGGCCGCGGCATACGCAGATTTGCAGGAAGCCACCGCACTGGCCAGCGGAGCTGCCTACACCGAGGCGCAACGGGTCAGGGACACCAACTTGGCGTATGTGCAATCCGCCGCCACGATCGATGCCTCACTGCTCCCCGGGTTGGCGCATCTGATTGCGACGTACAACGGCATTCCCGAGCAGGAGACGACGATCCTGCAAATGCTCCAATCGGGCAAGACCCCGGAGGAGATCGCCGCCGAGATCAACGCCGTCTCAGGCACCTACACCGCGGCCGTCGAGATGGATGTCAACGACGCCTCACTTGCCGCCGCCGACGCCGAACTGAACTACATCACGAACAAGAAGAGAACCGCGTACATCGGTGCGAGAGGTCCGGGCACAGCCGGGTACGGCTACGGCTACGAAGCGGCCGCCGGCAACCCGTCAACCCCCGGCGGCATCGTCGGTCTCGTCGGCGAGGAAGGCCCCGAGTTGGTCACGCTCCCCGCCGGCTCCGAGATCACGAACGCGCGCCGCACCGCGGAGGACTTCCGCAACGGCGGCGGTGGCAGCACGACGAACAACTACTACAACACGGTCAACCTCCCGGCTGGCGTGAACCCCTCGTCCTACGTGATCGCCAAGAACCGCTACGACCGCAGGAACGGGACATGAGCCTCGATCTGATCTCTCAACGCCCGGAGGGCGGGATCCCCCAGGGTTGTGAGGACTGGCGTTTCGTCGTGCAAGGTGCGTTCCCTCCACCGGGCGCTGCCAAATGGGGCGAGATGGTATGGGGCACGTTCGTGTGGTCGGAGGTCGTGTGGACCGACATGACGCCATCGTGGCGGGGCCTGTCGTGGGAGCGTGGGGTCGACGTTCCCGGTGAGCGGCCGAAGACCGGCACGGCCACGATCACGCTCGACAACCGGGATCGGCAGTGGTCACCGTGGGGCGAGGATGCGACCTACTACCGCCCCGCCACGTTGATCCGAGTCGTGGTCTACCGCGAGGACGCCACCGATTGGATCGCTCAATTCACCGGTGAGGTGGAGACCTGGACCGAAGGCTCCGAAGGCAACGGCGCTGACCGTTGGGTGACGATCGAGTTGACCGAGACCGTTGGCCGACTCGGGTTGATCGACGCCAACGAGCTGGCCGTGCCGGTCGGTGTAGGTGAGGACGCAGGCGCTCGCATCGATCGACTGCTTGAAGGTGCGGTGTGGGGCTACGGGTTCTACAACGAGGCCGCCCCGGCGTTCCCGTTGCAGTCCACCAAGATGAGCGCCAACCGGCTGGCTGAGTTGCACCTCACCGCCGACAGCACCGACACCTACTTCCGCTCGCACCGGTCCGGCACGGCGATGCTGGAGCAGGTCGACCCTGCCCTGCATCCGTCGTACTCGCCGCCGAACACGTTCCGTTGGGGCTCCATGAAGTGGGGCGAGTTCACGTGGAGCGACCCCGAGATCTCGTGGTACACCGCACGGCACTCCTCGGTGTATTACCGCTCGCTGGAACTGCGGCCCGACAAGGCGGCGCTGATCCTCCCCGACATCTCGGGACGGGTGACCGCCCAGATGGTGTACGACGCCGACAGCCTCGTGCCCGCCAACGATCCCGACCTCGTGCGCAACGACATCCGCTTGGCCAGCGTCGGCGGCACCCAGCAGGTGGCTGAAGACCTGCCGTCGCAGGGCCGCTACGGCAAGCGCTCATACCCGCGTAACGATCTCATCACGCAGCACGCCGCCGACGTGATGACGATCGCCGAACGCATCCGTGACCGCCGTGCCTACAAGGTACTGCGGGTCGCGTCGGTGGACCTGACCGCCCGGTTCGGTGGCGGTCCTGCGGGCACGAACATGCCCGCCCTCATGGTGGCCGACGTGGGCGACCCGGTCTCGGTGGCCCTGCCGGACTACCGCGGCGTGAGCGGCCACATCACCGGCGTGCGGCACGAGGTCGTCGCGTGCACCCCGGAACGGGTCGACTGGCGCACCACGCTCAACCTCGACACGGCCGATGGGTTCTTGCCCGATGCGGTCTACTTCACCGGCAGCGGCACGTCACCGATCGTGCACTTGCAATCGGTGCCCCACTCCTCGATCGGCTTCGGCGGTGACGTCACGATCATCGTGCACGTCGCTAGCGACGACTGGATCGGCTTGGACACGTTCTCGATCGACACCGTGCGCAGCGACGGCACCGGTCTGCTCTGGTTCCGCCCCGACATCTCCGGCGACCTCCAAGTGCAGTGGCGAGACACGGGCGGGGTCCTGCGCTCCAAGACGACCATCACGCACCCGCTGCTCGATCTCCCAAACGGCTCGTGGAACTTCCTGGCCGTGACCCTCGACGTCGACAACGGGGCAGGCGGTCACACGGCGAGGTTCTGGAGCACCCCTGGCGGGGCGACGCCATACACGCTGATCGAGACGGTCACCGGCGCTGGCGTCGCCACCCGCATGACCGGAACGGCCAACGTCCGGCTGCTGCGCTACTCCGGCGGTCTCGCCTCGATCCGGCTCAGTTCCGGCATCGGCGTCGGCGGTGCCATCGGCGGCACCAAGGTGGCCGAGTGGGTCGCCCGTGCCCCGAACAAGACCTACACCGACACCACCGGCAAGTTGTGGACGCTCAGCACGACGCCCGACACGCCGCCCTTCTATTGGACCTTCGTCACCTAAGGAGCCGTCATGGCTGACATCCCAGTACCCACAGTTGTCCTTGGCCAAGTCGGCACCCCGGCATGGGCCAACGCAGTCTCCGCCGCCGTCACTGAGCTGCAAGCCGGACCGTGGTACGCCCAGGCAGTAGCCAATCAGACGGGGATCACAACGGTGACGGACCTCACCGGTTGCACGGTGACGTTTACAGCCGTTGCAGGACGTCGATACAAAGTGACAGGGGTGGCGCTTCCGTCCGGTTCAAATGAGCAGTGCACGCTGACGCTCACCGATGGTGCGAACGTCCTCAAGCAACAAGGCAACGTTGTTGCCCCGCCCTCGGCTGAGACCGTTGTTGTGAACTGGGTCTCGAATGTTTCGATATCCGGTACCACGACGTGGAAGCTGCGGATCGAACGTGTCGGTGCTGCAGCCATGCAGAACAACGCCACCCCGACAGCGCCGTCATTCATTCTGGTCGAGGACATCGGATCCCTCTAGGGCGTCACGTTCAAGGGCTGACCGGCTGGTACCGCAAGGCGTGACGCTGACCGGTCCTCACCCAGTCCTCATTTGGTCGAGATTCGCTGTGATTCGATGAGATTTGCCGAGTTGGAAACGCCCAGGTAGATCCAGCCTTTGCCGCGTTGCCGCAGGTCAGCGGGACCGTTCCAACATTCTCTACGAAAACGTCAACCGCCTGCTCCCGGCGGCGTTGTAGCCGCATTGCTTCAGGGCGTCGCGCGTTCTCCGAAGGAATTTGCACCGGAACAGCACCGGAATGGTGCACATCCCTTCGGAGAATGCGGCCTACTGCCCGGTGAAGTGGGCGGGGCGCTTTTCGAGGAAAGCGGCCCGGCCCTCGACGGCGTCGGCGCTGTCCCACGCGGCGCGGCGGGCGAGTTCGACCGCGGGGTCGGGTACGACGGGCGGCGCGCCGCGCTCGAGGGCGAGCTTGTGGCCGGCGATCGTGAGTGGCGCGAGGGCGGCGATCTCGTTCGCCCACGCCATCGCCTCCTCGAACCCGCCGATGCGGTGGACGACCCCGGCCTCGTGGAGTCGCTCGCCGTCGTAGGTTTCCGCGGCGAGCAGCATCGCCCGCGCGATCGGCGCCCCGAACTCCTGGCTCACGCGGCTGACGGTCCACTGGTCGACGGCGATGCCGAGCCGGGCGGCCGGGATGCCGAACCGGCTGCGGGACGTGGCGACGCGTAGATCGCACACCGCGGCGAGTTGCGTGCCGGCGCCGAGCGCCGGGCCGTCGATCGCCCCGACGACGGGGACGGGAAGCTCCGTGAATCCCTTCAGCACGCTCAACAACGTCGATGTGAACTCGCTGCCCTCGACCCCGTCGAGATCGGCACCGGCGCAGAACGCCGGCGGCGCGCCCGTCAGGACGACGACGCGTGCGGGACGATCGGCGTTTGCCGCCTCGGCGAGCGCCTCACGCAACGCCAGCAGCGTCGGCAGATCGACGGCATTGCGGCGCTCGGGCCGATCGAGCGTGATGACCATGATCGCTGCCGTTTCCCACGTCACCCGTACCATGGCGCCGACTCTATGACCGCCACTGCGCCCGCCGCCGATCCCGACTCCGATCCCGTCCGGCGCCGCCGGGCCCAGGTGCAGCGACTGGTCACGATCGCAAGCCGCACCGGGTACGCACTACTTGCCGGCGCCGTGGTGCTGTTCTTCGTCGCCCTGGCCACCGATTTCAACGGCACGATGGCGACGCTGGTGATCGTTGCGCTGGTCGCGGCGTCGATCCTCCTCGCGCCGGCGATCGTGCTCGGTTACGCCGTCAAGGCCGCCGATCGCGAGGACCGCGAACGCGGCGTGTAGGAGGCGAGCCTGCGAGCCGACCCCATGTGATCGTGCCCTTGTTTCGTCTGCGGAGCCTGCGGAGCAGGCGAAACGAACGCTGGACGCAGCAAGCTGGCGGACCGCTCCGCTCACTCCCTCGATCGCGCCCCAGCGAGGGAAGTCGCTTGTTACCCTCGGGTAGGTATGTCGTCCCGTCTCTCTGCCAACGCTCGCCGCGACCAGCTGCTCGACGTCGCCCTCACCACGTTCGCCCGGGCCGGCTATCACGAAACCTCGATGAACGATGTGGCCGACGCGGCCGGCGTGACGAAGCCGGTGCTGTACCAACACTTCGAGTCCAAGCGCGAGCTCTACCAGGCGCTGCTCGACTCGGTCGGCGAGCGACTGCTGTCGGCGATCCAGGCGGCGACGTCCGACGTGACCAGCGGGCGGGAGCGGACCGACCGCGGTTTCCGCGCTTACTTCCGCTGGGTGGCCGACCACCCCGAGGCGTTCGTGCTGCTGTACGGCGGGGCATCCCGGCAGGACCAGGAGTTCGCCCTTGCGGTCCGCAAGGTAACCGACGAGGCGGCCCACGCCATTGCGCCGCTCATCGATGCGGGCATCGGCGACGAGCACCGGCTCACGCTCGCCCACGCCCTGGTGGGCATCTCCGAAGGGGTGAGCCGCCGCCTCATCGAGCGCGGCGAGGACTTCGACCCCGACGAGGTGGCCGACCAGCTCAGTGCCTTCGCCTGGGCCGGCCTCCGCGGCATCACCCAACCCGTCCCGACCCACTGATCCGAGGGTTTCCTGCGGGGCGTGTCCGCACGAAACCCTCGGATGGCAGGAAACCCTCGGATGGGGACGGGTTAGGCGCGACGCACGGCGAGGCCGCGGTAGCTGTCGGTGAAGCCGGCCGTTGTGGCGGCGGCGCGGACCCATTCGCCCTCGGGTGATTCGAGCAGCGTGTTGCCGTTGATCTTGCGGATCTCGACGGCGCGCATCGGGCCGTCGCGCACGAGCGACACCAGCACGTCGGCCCAGCTCGGGTCGTGGGCCGCGGCGGCGAACGTGACGAGGTGGTGCGATCGGCGATCGTGCCAGATCAGCGGCACGCCTTCGCGCATCACGACGATGGCCGCCCCGATGCGCGCCGGCCGCCCCGGCGATTCCGGCCAGGTGAGCGTGGCGCCGTACGGCTGG
>Ga0193742_1002196_pt1 | contig 11305 bp, 14 predicted proteins | sample L2c1metaG_FD_165511 | JGI IMG/M metagenome (GOLD analysis project Ga0193742, IMG submission 165511) | Soil microbial communities from a riparian zone of the East river system, Colorado, United States - L2c1 | ecosystem: Environmental > Terrestrial > Soil > Riparian zone | place: USA: East River... | reverse complement strand
GCTCCCCAGCTCTCCACACCCCATCCGGCAGCTCTCCAGATACTTCAAAAGCTGCGCTACACTAACAATCCAACTGGTACAAAAGATCGGGCACAGCAAGGCGGCTTCCGTTTGGGAGTTGGGAATAACCTGCTGGCGTACGTGTTCTTAACGTAGAAGGGAACGTCGCAAACGTTTATCCAAGCCGCCGACTGTTGCTATTCGTCAGACCCAATACGTGGAGGATCGATGGGAAAAATGAGATGGAGGCAAGGATCGGCCACAATACAAAGTTCAAGCGCGCAACTCGGTTGGCGAGGACTGGTGGTAGAAGAGTACAGCATCGATCCGGGTGAAAAGCCGGAAAGCGTTACCGATCAATATATTGTTGAGCTCAACACAGGACATGCCGCAATATCTGGAGAGCGCAGTGGCAGGCGCGGCCATATGATGCGTTTCTTCAAGCCGCAGGGAACATTTAACATTTATTCGGATGGCGTACTCTCATTTGTAAGGCCGACCGTAAACGAAAGTGAATTGACCGTGGTCGCGTTGGAGCAGTCTCTCGTTAGAGATGTTGCGGAAGAGACCAAGCAGGCAAGTAGGAGGATTTCAGGGCGGCTTGGTATCTCTGATCGTTCCATTTCGTCATTGATTAGGCTCTTGGCAGCCGAAGCCAGATCCGGCGGGCCTTCGGGGGCGCTCTACGTCGACCATCTGAAGCACGCGTTGACGCTGAAGTTGCTCTCGCTCGATCAGGATCGCGAAACCACCCCTGCTCCGCGTCACACTCTGTCGGAGTCTGCTCTCCGCCGTGTATTAGGCATGATGGAAGCCGACCTGGCAAAAAACCTAAGCCTCGACTCACTCGCCAGGGAGAGTGGTTACAGCCGGACTCATTTTCTAAGACTGTTTCGCGCGACGACGGGGGAGACACCCCACCAATATCTTCTTCGTCTTCGAATCAATCATGCTCAGTCCATGATCCTGCATCGTAGGGGCAATCTCGTAGACATTGCACTCGCCAGCGGATTCTCCGCGCACGCGCATTTCTCACGAGTGTTTAGACAGGTCTTGGGAAGAAGCCCGAGCGAATTCCGCACCAGCCTTAAGTAACAACCTCTATCTATCAGATAGATATTTCATGGGTGTGGTTGGGATTGTCCCCTTGGCTGGCACAAACGGTTAATATACCGTTTGTCGTTGGCTTAAGATTTTCGACCGGCCCGATCACTCACCGGAAAGCCACCGACAACTCTCGATGCAATTCGCGTCCGGGACGAAGCGAGGCGAGCAGAGATCATGAACAAGCCGGGCTGCTCCCCTTGTGATCGACCTGCGATCGATCCTACCTACTTCCAAACCTTCGAACATTTCCAGGCGCTCAAGAGAGCCGTGCCTGATCCGACGACTCTGATCCTCGTGGATGAAGCAGATCGATTGCACATGAACAGCCTTGAAGCAATTAGGTCTATCTTTGACGATGGCGGCATCGGCATGGTGCTGATCGGCATGCCCGGCATCGAAAAGAGGGTCGCTCGCTTCCCTCAGTTCTATTCCAGAATCGGCTTCGTGCATGAGTTCCGGCCCTTAGACGAAGCACAGATGACGAACCTTCTTAAGGAGCGTTGGTTGCCGTCTGGCGTGAAACTTCCCGACGGTTTTGGCCCCCGACGTGATCGCCACGCTGATCCGAAGGAGTGGGGGAAACTTCCGGCTGATGACCCGCCTCCTGACCCAAGTCGAGCGAATCCTCAAGGTCAATCAGGTTGAGATTGTCTCCAAGGAGATTGTCACTGCTGCCAGAGACAGCCTGGTCATCGGACAAGCCTGATCTCAAACGCGACCCTGTTACGCCAAATAGCGCTCAAAGATTTACGCCACATAGCGATCCAAGCAATACTCAGCCATGTCAGGCTGTTCGCTTCTCTTCGCTTAAGCAACCATCCAAACGCTTCTTCTCAATGGAGAAGAGAATCGGTGATAGGCCGAAGGATCATTCGTCATGAAAAATTAAACGTTGCAACTCATACGGGGCACCACCTGGGATGGTATGACCAACTCACCTGTCGAGACGGTGAGACCGACAATGCGTCCTTCGTGAGAAGCATGCACCTCCGTGTCATCCAAAGCTCTGCGCGCATTGGTGAGCGCAGCCGCAGCAGCCTTTACCACTGCTTCTGCAGCCGCAACATCGTCGACCAGATGGTGAACGGCAGTCTCCTGCTCTTTGGCCTCGGTGAGAGAACTTGTAGCGTTCTGCCTTGCAACCTCCGCTTGGTCGAGCTCCTGCTTCGGGACATAACCCTTAGCAGTCAGGGGCTTTAGACGCTCCTCTGCGCGCATCGATAATTCGAGGTTGGTCTCCGCCCTGTGGGTCTGTTCGCTTGCGATCTCGGCGTTCGAATGCTGCGCCGAGACGAGCCGCCGCTTGGATTCCAGTGCGGCGCGGGACACATCGAGCTGTGCCTCGGCAGCAGCGACATTGGTCTGGTAGGGCACCGGATCGATTCGGAAGAGGAGATCGCCTTTGCGAACCAGCTTGTTTTCATGGATGGGCAGTTCGATGATCCGGCCACCCACTGCAGAGGCCACGTGGATGACCTCCGCATCGATGCTTGCATCATCAGTCGAGAGTTTCGTACGGGAGGCCACCTTTACAGTAAGCGCAACGGCAGCTCCAACGATGACAACAGCGATGAGAATGCCCAGCGGTTTGCGCTTGTTGATACCCCGAGCCTCCATCGTTAGTGCCGCACCCAGGAGAGCCATACTGTCAGCGCCACCAAGACGCCAATGGCTGTGCAGACCGCAAGCTGGAAGGGGATGAACGTTGTCAGATGGGTCGATGCCATAAGACCTCGTGTAATGACGGTTGTTACCACTCCGACGACAGCGCAGGCTAACCACGCCGGAAAGTATGCACCGGCTATGGTCAGCGATGGAGCCCCGCTGCAGCCGCTAAGCAACACTGTTTGAGCAAATAGCAGCAAGAGACGACCAGAAGAGATGAAGAGAGGCGAAGCGGAGACCTGTCTGGAGGTCGATCCCTCACACCTCCATTGATTATTGGCAGCCAGAATCTGCTCAGTGGTGGCGCTCATTCACTTTCCCCATTGGATCAGATGTTTCGCCTGATCTCTGCTACTGGCTCCGATAAGAATGGAGATGAACGGAAAATCGAATTACGTGACCAAGAGAATACGAAGAACGCTGCAGTGTCGGTTGAATGCATCCTAGCATAACAGTCTTGAGTGCGTGCCTTGCTGAAGACGAGAATCTTGCCCGAGGTGCGAAGCAGCACGCCATACTGCGCCTCGTAGCGGACGTCGTAGGCGAGGTAGTGCTTGATGTCGGTGTACTTCCACTCACCTGGGGCACCGAAGGCGCGGTCGAGCTCGCCGCGAAGTAGAGGATTGACGCCGTTGCCGGAATTAGGCGAGCGCTTCTGCGAAGCATAGCCGACGATGCCTGGCCTGACCTAGAGTTCGTACTGGTTTGTCGGCAATCCGGAAGCTATCTGCGTCGGGGATCTCAATGAGCGCATTATCGCCAACTCACTCTTCGAGCCTCAGTCTCCTGCCTTCTTGGGAAAGTGGGTTTCAGGCGCAGTCGAACCCTATCCTTAAGCGAGTTTTCTGTTCCGTTACTCCCCGATACCCAAATACCGCTATAGTCGTCAACGGCGATTTAGGTGCAGTAAATGAGGTCGAACAGCAAATTTCCCGGGATTTGAGTGCAGCGCGACATCAAGCGACCGCAAGAATCCCTTCGAGGCTTCCCCCGCTGAATCTCTGGTAGATCCTAAGTTGGGTCAGGGCCAAACATCCTCGATCCATCTTCGAAAACGTGAACTGAAGCAAGGATCGAGATTGTCATGTCGTTTTGCCGTCTCCAGTGTGTGGTGTGAGTTCCACGTCTGATTTGGCTTGCGTCCCCGGAGACTTATTTTCGAGCCGGCGCTCTGCGCGGCGGTTCTGATAGTTGAAGAGGATCTGGTCAGCCGCGATGACTAGGTCCTTCATCATGCGGCGGAAGTGCTTCTTTGTCCAGGGAAGCAGGAAAACAAACGCGAGCAGCTTCTGGCGAAAAGTGAGCGGCGCCCGTCTTACAGACGCGGCGTATTCGTAAAGCTGTCGAAACTCCGGGAAGGTAATTGCACGACTCTTTGTCGGATCCCACCACTCCGGGCATGGAAGAGTGCCGTGCCGGCGTATTAGGCGAAAGCTCTGAGATTTGAGGCGAGCGGGAACTGTCTGTGTCGATTGGTTCTCATGACGCGTGTTAACGAATAAAAACTTGTCCGATTCCCAGAACCGACCGAGCAGCCCCACTTGTGCCAAGAGCACGCCATCGGAGTTGACATAGCTGCCTAGCGGCGGGCACTGACGCAGAGCATCCAGTCGGAACACCCCGAAGATCTGAAAGCACAGATGATCGTTCAGCAGAAGGTCCCGCCACCGGACCAGCGGATCCGGTGAATCGAACCGCAATGGCAAATTGTAATACTCCACCAAAGCACCCGTGGGAGACACCACCTTCGTACGGGTGTGAGCCAGCACTAGGCTCGGATTGGCCTCGAGCGCGCCGATACACTCCTCCAGAAAGATCGGCTCAAGGAAATCATCATGAGCCGCATTCTTATAATATTTTCCGTTTGCCAGCGAGTAGACGCGGCGGTAATTCCAGCCAGCGCCCATGTTCTTTGGATTGCGAAAGTAACGGATACGTGGATCCCGCCTAGCGTACTCGCGGCAGATCGCCTCGGTGCCATCAGTCGAAGCATTGTCCGAGATCAGCAGCTCAAAGTCGGCAAAGGTCTGCGCGAAAAAGGAATCAAGTGCCTTGGCGAGAAATCGATCAGCGTTATAGACCGGCATACCGACGGTTAACATTGGACATGAGGTCATAGAGATACTCCGGGATGTAGATATCTAAAAAAACGATCGGGGGAAGGATGAAACGATGCCAACAGGTTTCCTAGTTGATACGCCCCATAGATTGGCAAAACCGATCTTCCAGTCGATGCCAAAGAAGTCAATAGAACTTGAAGGCTGGATCGACCGCGGCTGGTCCAGGTGGCATCGTCAAGAAACCTGCCGAGGAACCTTAACGCAACAGAGCCAATGAATGGGTCGTTAGAAGACAGGAAGCGTGTAAGCTGATTCATGTTTTCCTCATAAAAACCTGAAAACTTCTATTCACTACTCAAAGTATCTATTCACTTTGGATCACGGATGCACTTTAGATATCCGGTAGGACAGGCCGATATGCCGAGCTTATTGGTTAAGCTTGTGTCGTTCTTAAATCTTCTATTCGTCTTAAGGAATCCTTCGACCGCTGTTGCTGGATTATTTCCTTTATCCCATGGTCTATTCGGGAAAGATCCGCGCGGAAAATCTTCTAGAAACGTGTCCGACGCGATCAAGTAACTCCCTCGCCGCACCAGGTCGTTATACAGAATCAACTCCTGCAGCACATGGGCGTGAGTATGATTGGAATCTAAGACCACGAAAGCTTTTCTCCCGCCCACATATTCATGAACCTGCTTGACGACTTCCCGATCGATGGAAGATCCATCAATAATCTTGATTTTTTTGCCGAGCGGATGTTGCCTAAGTGCGGCTCTGTTATGTTTTCGCAAGGCTATATCGATGCCTACAACGTCTGCACCATTTCCGAGTAGCTCCAGTATGGAGGCGTAAAATACCAGCGATCCACCGCGGGCAATGCCGGTTTCTACCACCACTTCCGGCCGCACTTTCCAAAGCAGTTCCTGCATGGCCATGATGTCTTGAGGGAATTGAAGGATCGGTCTGCCAAGCCATCTGAAGTGGAGCGGATACTGATATTTAGTGGATCTAACAGCCCATTCCTTGCTTAACTCCCTAAACTTGGTATCTTGGGCCATAGCCCTTATTTGCTTTTTAATTGTGGATTCAAAACGTTCTTCATGATCTCGAAAATACTCTTTAGACCCTTTTCGCATACTGACCTGGTAGTTGGATAGAGCAGAAGGGCGACTCTTGGCCAACTCTGAACCCGATGACAAGAGCTCCGTAGTCTTAAAGGAGCTATTCATTTCGCACCATTGATTGACTAGGTTCCCCAGGGAAATCAATGTGTACCGGTGCACCAATCACACGTCTGGTGTGATTGTAAGGCTCAAGGATTGACGAACATTGCGCCCACGTCATCAAGCCACCGCCCGCGAAGACTCCACACTCGACCACGCTTCCATGGACGCCCAGGTTCAGCTTGAAAAGCTCATAACGCACGAGAAAACGCGCCAGATCCTGTCTGCGGACATGACGGGGAAATGTCTGTAACCGTTGGACAAGCGGCACACACGCATTCTCAAATGCGTCGCAGAGATCCTCGGCGACATCCTCCTCCGCGGGCGAATGCATCTTAGAATGATGTCCGAGGAGACTCAGGGGTCTGTCGGCGAATGGGGTCTGTTTTATCATCCAGGGCTTGTCCGGTTTTAGCTGTTGCAGCCTTGCCTCATGAGAGGAAATTGCGACAGGCCCGTACGCGTTGAGGTAAGGCCACCGTTCAGAACCACTGAACAATGGTCAAAAAGTATCAAAGACCATTTAGCACGTCAAGCCTTAGTACGTCAAGCCATAGATAATTTGACTGAGATAATGAGTATTTGCGCGGGGGCCAGCGACTCATTTCGCCATTGTCGAGCGATCCCGGTCGGAATGGTGATCGAGTCGCCATGATAAAGAACCTGCTCGACGTCCTGCAACGCAAGAATGAGCTGACCTTCAAGAATAAAAGCAAATTCGTCATGAATCGATGGCGTCGCATGTTTTCCACTCTGGCCGCCTGGATTAATTTCAACCATCGCCGCTTGAAAGTTAGATCCGTCTCCTAGAAAGCCCAATGCCTCTATATGTGCGCGGGACCACTCCAATCTCAAATAAGAACGCTCATCTGAGCGAACGATATTCACTTTAGCTGAATCCGCGACACGAAAGAATTGCCAAAGGGTCACCCCTAAAGCATTAGCGATTTGCTCCATGGAGGAGATAGAAGGAGAGCAGACGCCATTTTCTATCTGTGAGAGAAAGCTCGGAGAAAAACCCGTATGTGCTGCGAGCGCTCGCAGTGAGACACCATGCTGCTCCCTAAGGCACGGAGGGATTCGCCCAGGTTTTCTCCAATCATGTTCCTTTTCCTCATGGTTTTTCGAAATTCTGCTACCGTAATCTGACTTGTGCTCCATCAGGAACGCCGCACTCACTTAAAGTGGAGCTATCCGCATTGAGAATAAGGGATGGGATTGATACCTGGAGCTAAATAATTGCAGATCAAGAAAACATACGGTAATGGGCACCTATATCGTTCACCCCGAGGCGAGGGATTCTGTTTTATTAGGCATACCACCTAACCGCTTCCTGCCACAACTCTCAATCGGGATGCAAATATTTGCCTCAAACCTGGCCGAGCGATCCTGTAGCATCAACTGCATTATTTTGCGGTGTTGTGGCAGTAACCAAGGTTGACATGTCTTCAGTTTCGCTGTACACATTGAATTCTCCATCTTGGCGAGGAGAGTAAACTAGGGCGCAAGGATCTAGCACCTCTTCACTTCAAATGGTTTGCGAGACCGATAGTTCACTTTCCGCAAGACATCGTATCCATTCAGGAACACCTGGAAAGTACAAAGGGGCCCAACTACACTTATACCCAGTGTTACAGGGTTGATCCTGAATAGCGACCTGCTACGAAGAGGAAGTTATCTAGTCGCATCAGATATATGTGTCTAGAGATCATTCCTTTGGCCATGGACAAAGGAAATAAATCTGGCAACCCAGTCGAAGACTTTCCTCAAACTAAATTAGATCTTAGAAAAATGACACTGGCATCAGCCGGAACGCTTGGCACAACTTAGGACCTACGGGAAATCTAATGTGTGTTCATGATCCGACGTGAGCACAAGCTATTGGTGTTTCATTTACGAGGAGGAACATGAATCAACCTATAGGATTTCCGTCTTCTAATGGTAACGCCCTTCGTGGTGCTGTTGATGATGCTGTTGGTCAACAGATTTTCGACCTTATCGCTGAACTCTATCCCATCTGCCGAAGCATCACGGGAGATGGTGTTCGTCAGACACTCTCCGTGGTGGAGCGATTCATTCCGCTGCAGAAACATGAAGTGCCCAGCGGCACTCCCGTACTTGACTGGACAGTTCCCAAGGAGTGGAACATCCGGGATGCATATGTAGCCAATGCGCGGGGAGAACGAGTGATCGACTTCCAGCAGAATTGCCTTCATGTGGTTGGATACAGCGTGCCAGTGAAGGGGAGATTTCATCTAGAGAAGTTGAAAGAACATCTTTTCAGTATTCCTGAGCGCCCTGACTGGATCCCGTTCCGCTATTCCTACTACGATGAGAATTGGGGATTCTGTCTGGCTCACAAGGATCTTGAGGCCCTGGAAGACGGGGAGTATGAGGTTGTCATTGATTCCTCACTTGAAGACGGCTCGCTGACCTACGCCGAATGCTACCTTCCCGGAGCGAGCACGGACGAGCTTCTTATTTCCGTTCATATTGATCATCCGGCGATGTGCAACGATAATCTCTCCGGCGTGGCCGTGGCGACATTCCTGGCTGCCGAATTAGCGCGCGTCACAAATCGGCGGCTGTCTTATCGATTCATCTTTATTCCGACGACAATCGGATCCATCACCTGGCTCAGCCGCAACGAAGCCAATCTCGATCAGATTAAGTTCGGCTTCTCCATAACTTGCATCGGAGATACTGGAGGATTTACCTGGAAGGAGACGCGCCGCGGGAACACGGAGATTGACCGGGCGGTTAAGTGTGCGTTGCGTGAGAGCAAAGAAGAATATAAGCTTTGGGGCTTTGATCCCTTCGGTTACGACGAGCGACAGTTCTGCTCCCCTGGATTCAATTTACCTGTCGGTTGCCTCTTCCGAACTTATTCCCATCATTACCCGGAGAACCACACCTCTGCCGACGATCTCCAGCTTATGTCGCCGGAAAAACTGGGTGGCGCTCTTGCGCTTATCGCTAGTGTAGTCACAATCCTTGAGGGCAATGGAAAGTACTTGAACACGCACCCGAAAGGCGAACCGCAATTGGGTAAACGCGGTATCTACCGCAAAATGGGCGGCCCGGTCATCCAACCAAACCTACTTCATCTGTTCTGGGTCTTGAACTATTCCGATGGCGAACACTCACTGCTGGACATCGCCGAAAAGTCGCAGTTCGCATTTTCTGATCTACGAACGGCAGCTGACATCCTCCTGGAACACGGCTTGCTTGTCCCCTGTGCGCCAAGTCCGGAGTAGAGCACTCTCTTTCTAACGCGAAGATCCCGCCCAATGAGGGTACGGCAAAGGCTTCTGCTCTTCACAGGTTTCTCGCTGGTAAGGAAGCCCCGTGCCGACCTAGTAGGCCGCCGCGTTATCCCGGTAAGGCTTCGCGAAGCAGTCGAAGGCCTGGCCCTCGTGGCAGCGACGAGCATACATTTCGCGAAGCGAGTTTATGCGCCCGTAGATGCTATCGATGCTGTGAGTTGCCGCCCTGACTTTGCAATTGCGTTTTACCCAGGCCATTTGGCGGTGGAAGAGACCAGCTTTTTCGGCTCGTCCCCGACGTTCAAACCTACATCACCGCCCAAACGCCCACCACCTTCCTCCTCCAGAATGAAGATGATGATGTTGACGGAGTGGAGCAAGCCCTCTCGTACTACGTTGAGTTGAAAAAAACTGGTGTGCCGGTGGAGTTGCACTTATACGCACAAAGGCGTCATGCATTCGGACTTAGGTAAACGCCGCAGCTCTAGTGCTACGCGTTTGGATTGCCTTCACTACTTGGGCCAACATGATCCAAGCCGCGGATTTGTACCTTTCTGGCGCGGGGCAAAGTCCGCTCCAATGCGTCCAGAGCGTGCTTTAAATATCCCGGTCTCTTACTGCCGCTAAGCAGCAGAGTGTCCGTGTCAAATTGTGCGAGTGCAGGCACAGTGTTTTCCGTTTCGTGAACCAGCGGGAATATCCATCTTCAGTGTTGGGACGATGTCGATGGTCGAGATAAACCCGTTTTTGACGTTCTTTGCATCGTCCGCACTCACGAACGTGAGCAGTGGGATGAGTACAAACCGCGGAAGCCACCGAAAGAGAGCCGGGGCAAATCCCATGCCCTTCAAGGCAGTAACCAGAGCGTCTGAAGTCTTACCTTGTCGAATCTCATCAAGGTACCGCGGATACCATCGAACTGGCGCGGAGCCGTCGATAGAAAACGACGGTTCATAAACAGCAACCATGCGAATGGTCTTGACACGCATTGCGGCAAACAGGTCACGATACCGCCCACACTATGACCAAAGACGCGCTCGGCTCCGGTATGGGCGACAAGAGCTTCGATGTTGTCGGACTCCTTGGTCAGCATGTTTTCGTCTGCATACGGACTCAGCCCGCGACTCCGTCGGTCTGGAAGATAAAGCGTGAACGCGTCCGACAACTGCTCCGCGAGTGGTATGAGATGCTGCCCGGCATTCAGGCCCCATGCACCAAAAGCAAACCCGGCCCCGGCCCATCTGGCGATAGCCAATCACCGTGCCATCTCTGGAAATCACCGAGCCGGTCGTGAAAGATTCCATGTTGACATCATCCCATGTACAAATTGGGAGCAACGTTTGCAGTCCCGTCAGTCTTTGTGATTTTCCAACAGTCCGCTTCTGAAACCTCCGCGTCACCTCATTTCAAAGGTTTAAGAAGCCAGATGCGGGAGGGTTTATATCTACGTGACGCGCTCGAACGTGTCCGCATTCGTCATGACCGCATGTGGCCACGAGCGCTTCTCGATCTTCGTTGGGCTAGCTTTCTCGCAATCGTAGTGCTTCCAAACGCGCTTCCTATATTCGTAGAATCATGGCGAAGGCCAGAGACTGGGCCATGCGATAGGTGATCGGTGCCCGTTTCAATCCTCTATTGTTCCGGCAGTCGGTCGCGATTCGACTCGGCTCTGAGCTGGCATCTGCGAGTTACCACCCTTGAGGAAAGGACATTAAACAGGGCGGCTCCCTTTCGGTTTGCCTTTCTATCTGCGTTCAGCGTGCCGCGCTCAAAGCACCCCCGCCCTTCGGACGCACGCTCTCCTCCCCAGAATCCGCTGCGCGCCTCTCCGAGGTGCGGACTCCTGCCCCAAAGCAAGTTTGGGTCCCCTTCCGCAGATTCTGTCCAGTCGCCGAGGGAGTGGGTCGCGACGGCACACCCGTTGGGCAAGCATGTACCGCAGACAGCGGACACAACCAAAAGAAACGGAGCCAAACACCATGTT
>Ga0193742_1002194_pt1 | contig 11307 bp, 8 predicted proteins | sample L2c1metaG_FD_165511 | JGI IMG/M metagenome (GOLD analysis project Ga0193742, IMG submission 165511) | Soil microbial communities from a riparian zone of the East river system, Colorado, United States - L2c1 | ecosystem: Environmental > Terrestrial > Soil > Riparian zone | place: USA: East River... | reverse complement strand
GCCAACGAAGATCTCTGTCATTCCGAAGGCCGTCGACGCTTGTTGCACTGAACCCACCAGTATTTCGCTAATCCAGGCAATCAACGCCGTAGCGGCAGCCAATGTACCGACTGCTCTCCTGAGACTCCAGCGAGTCCCTTCCTCTTTGTTCGGGGGCGCAGATTCTCCCTGAAACAAGGTTTTGTGGGTATGAAGAGAGAATACGAGATGGGCTGCATATGCCAGAAGGAGCACGATTGCAATGTCGAGCCCCAGTGCATTCTCTGGGGCTACATTCCCGGAACGCTGAAGATGATGGAATGCAGCAGGAATGATAAGGCCGATCGCCGCCAAGGTCAGGAGAATCGCCTGGGAGCCCGCTGCTGTGGCATTGAACCGCTGCGTCTTGTAACGAAGCCCTCCAGCAAAGGCAGAGAGGCCAAATACCAACAGAATATTACCGATGATGGAACCTGTGAGTGATGCTTTGACGACGTCATAGAGCCCCTTTTGCAAAGCAGCGATTGCAATGATCAGCTCAGCCGCATTACCGAAGGTAGCGTTCAATAGACCGCCAATTCCTTCACCCGCATGGTGTGCAACCTGTTCGGTCGCATGTCCAAGCATGCCGGCGAGTGGCACGATTGAAATACAGGCAGAGATAAAAATATAGGTATGCGCTTCTGGTCTCAGAAACTCAAGCGCAATGGTGATAGGTACGAAGATCAGCAGCCACTTGAGCATATGGAGTATGACAAAAATAGACTCTCAGTCATCTTCTGCGCAACCTGTCGATCCCAGATACACCCTTGACAGTTGCTACGCATTCCAACACTGACACTAGATAGGTACCGGAATGCGAAGGTCCCGATCTCTTCGGGAGTGTGGGGCAACACCCATTCAGCTCAGAATGATTAGTCCTCGTAAGTCGGCAAGTATCCACGAATGTCTTCGCGCTCCATCGACCTCTGCGCCTCCTATGCCAGCCCGCAACGTCCGCCCGAAGAACAACTGCCAAAGCAATCTCTGCGCTTCACGCTGATGCAAGGAAAACCAAGCCTGCTGAGGGACTCCGTCCCTGGCGCGCGACAAGAGGCACCTCAATCTTCCGCGCTTCGCTTGTGCAGACCTCCGCTGCGCTACGCCCCTTCCACTCCGCTGATCGCTCCGTTCCAAGGGTGGGGAACCCCTCCTCTTGCACTTGCCGCCCCTGCTGGCGTGGGCCAGGGTGTTGTTTTCAGAATTAAATGGCGCATTATTTCAGAATTATTTGGCGTAGTGTCGACACGCGCCGCTGCAATCCGAGCCAGATAACGCCAGGGATAAGATGACTGCCACTCAGGCACTTACCCAGCAGGCCGAGAGTCTGCCGCTTCTCACGAAAGAACACTTGCCCCTCAGCGTCGTTCGTCCGGGCTCAGCGATATCGCCAGATAATTCTGAAACACTACGCCAAATAGCGATCAAAGCTACAGGCTAGTATGAAAAGAAACGCGGGAGATGGTTTGAGACGTGGCAGGGCCAGTGGGATGCAGTCGAATCGCAGCAGCGTTATCGTGGACAGGGGCGTTCTTAGGCTTGCATCCGCTGTTTCTGCTTGTATGGTTCTCGGTTGTTATCGGCGTGAGAGAGGGCGAGGTGTGATGCGTGTTGCGGTGACAACCACAGCTCTATTGATGACTTCCATCGCGTGTCTCGCGCAGACGGTCCCGGAAGCTCCTACGACGCTTCGTGTCTCAGCGAAGGTGGTCGCGGTCTCCGCTGTTGTGAAGGCGAAGGATGGAACGGCGCTCACGAGCCTGACGAAAGATGACTTCACGCTGAAGCAGGATGGAAAGGAGCAGCCTATACGCTACTTCAGCCGAGGTGACGATTTGCCGCTGAATATTGTGCTGATGGTGGATGTAAGCCGCAGCCAGCGGACGCTGATCGGCGATGAGGCGATCGCTTCAGATGTCTTTCTTCGTACCATGATGCGGCGCCCACAGGATCAAGCTGCCTTTGTGCAGTTTGATGCGGAAGTGACAGAGCTGCAGGGTATGACAAGCGATCCGAATAGGATGCACCTGATCATCTCTGCATTGGGGATGCGCAAGGAAACAGCCGGCGCAACGTTGCTGCATGACGGTGTATTCGCGGTCACCGACAGGTTGCTTTCAAAGGTGCACGGACGTAAGGCGGTCATCCTGCTTACGGACGGCGTCGATGTGGGCAGCCGTCACTCCTTGAAAGAGGCGATTGAAGAGGCACAGCGGAAGAATGTGCAGGTGTATTCTATTTTTTATAGTGCGTGGAGTGGCTTCTCCGCGCCCGCGGGGGTGCCGCTGCCATCCACAGATGGACGCGAGACTCTGAAGCGTTTTTCGGAGCGGACCGGTGGCCGCGCCTTTGAAGTCTCTCAGTCGCTCGGTTTACAGGCAATCTTCACTCGGATTGCAGAGGACCTGAGCACGCAGTATGAGCTCGATTACACTCCGCCACCGGACACTGTCGCAGGTCGCATGCACAAACTGGAGGTGCGTGCGAAGCATAAGGGCGCTATCGTCCAGGCGCGCGATGCGTTCTACGCGGAGCCCTAGCCATTGAAGCGACTATCCGAAGGGCAAACCATATCTTTCATCTCGAGTGTTGTTTTGCAAATTATATGGCGTAAATCTGTGCAAGCTATTTGGCGCACGAGATTGGACTTCTGAAGCCCTAGAAACGCTCCATGAACAGTACTCGGCAATGGAAAAAGCGCTAAGTTCCGTCGTAGGCATCACTTGCAACTTTAACAACTGTTGTATGGGTTGGGACACCATCCTCAGGCACGATGGGTCATCCGATCGTGATGCGGAAGTGTGCCAGATAGCGCGAAAAGGGTTACGCCAAAGAATTCGCAAAGCTACATTAATGACCTTCATCTCATCTCCAATGAAGTGGTTGAAGCGGCGCGGGACAGTCTTGTGATCGGCACAAGCTGACGCCGTATACGCCAAATAACCGCATGGGCGGCAATTGGAACTACACTCATCCCTCAGAGATCATGGCCGAGATGGCGTCGCTGACTCCGCTTTATGCGGGTGCCAGCTTCGAACGGCTGGAGAACTACAATACGCTCCAGTGGCCCGTTCATCTGGGCGGCACGGATGAGCCGGTTCTCTATCTGAATGGGTTCAACTTTCCGGACAAGAAGGCGCGGTTCTATCCGCTCCAGTTTCGCGAACCGAGCGATGAGCCCTCGGCTGAGTTTGATCTTTTTTTGAATAACGGGCGGCAATTAGAGCACTTTCATGAAGGCAATATGACGCATCGCGTTGCCGGGATTCATGAGGAGACCCCGGAGCGGTATGTCGAAGTATCGGAAGAGCTTGCGGTGGAGCGCCAGATCGAGTCGGGCCGGTGGGTGAGGCTGACCAGCCGGTATGGGTCGCTGAGGATCAAGGTATTGGTGACGACTCGCGTCGTCGGCAAGCAGGTTTATCTTCCGTTGGCTTCGGAAGACGGTCCGGTCAATGTCCTTACGGGGTCCTATACCGACTCGACTACGGATACTCCTGCGTATAAGGAAACTGCCGTAAAGATGCAGGTGCTCCCAGAGAGGGGAAGCAATCCGATGAAGCCACTGAACTTCCGCTACTCCGGCAAGCCTACGCCCCAGATGGGCGTGGAGGTGGAGCGCAAGTGGAAGCGAGCGGACTACCGGCTACCTGGCTCTGCCGGACTGGTACAAATACAAGTCCACGCGACGCGCTGAGCAAGAAAAGAAGGGAGAGAATTCACGATGGCGGTTGCAGTCGATTTTCGGAGGTTTGAACCTGCGGACTCCCGCGATGATTTGCTGCGGAAAGTGAAAGCGGCGCCCGCGGAACACGCGGAGGCGATCCTGGTAGCCTACGAGGTGCTGGAGAAACTGCACGAGAAAGATGTTCTCAGTACGGTCAATGGCCTACTCGGCGCGAAGGACATGGTCGTGGACCGCCTGGCAGATGTAGTGAGTTCTGCGGAAATGGTCAACCTGCTGCGATTAGCCTTGCTGGCAGGAAATCTGGTGAAGCACATCAACCCAGACGATCTACATGGCGTGCTGGAAAAAGCGGCTGGTAAGCCTCCGAGCATCTTTCAGATTGTCCGGCGAATGACTTCGAAGGATGCGCGACGCGCGCTGGGCGCGGTCGGAGCGGTATTAAACATCTTCGGGGCAGTGCTAGGAAAGAAGAACGATCCAGCTTAGAACAGCCTAGAGTGAGCGGCGGAAGTGCCCAGGAGTGATGCCGGCATAGCGGCGAAAGACTGTTGTGAACTGGCTTTGGTCATGAAAGCCGCAGCGCTGAGCGACCTCCAGAAGAGTGAACTCTTTTTGTTTCAGTAGCGCATAGGCGCGCTCAATGCGCATTTGGACCATGTACTTGTGGGGTGGCATGCCCATGGATTGCCGAAAGAGGGCGATTAGGTAGTTTGGGCTGACCTCCGCCACACGCGCAAGCTCTTCGAGTGTTATGGATTCATCTAAGTGTTGTTCAATGTAAGCCAGAACGCGCCGCTCGCGGCTGGGACCCATACCTCCTCGTATGGAGGCAGCGGCGGGAATCCGATTGCTATAAGAACGGACCAGATGGGTCGCCGTCAGAGCGGCCACCGATTGCGTGAACATCGTCGAAAGATGACCGTCCAGGCTTTCGCGATGGAGAGTCTTTGCCAGTTCGACGAGTAAAGAATCACGCACCAACAAGGAAGGGATGAGGCTCACTTGCACTCTGGCAGGAGCTTCCTCCACCATATTTTGGAAAAACACCTCATTGAGGTAAAGATGGATCAAGGTCGCAGGGCGGTTAAAGTGTATGACATGAGGAATGCCTGGAGGAACAATCCAGACCATATCTCCGTTCATCTCCCGACGTTCGATGTTGCCATACGCGCCCTGCCATTCATCGCGCACCTGCGCAGGGCTCAGGGCAACCGTGATCTGGGTGCAGTCGTGACTGTGACGCTCACAAATGGAACGATGCTGCTCCGCGGTATAGAGGCTGTAGTCGGCATAGTCCTGCGAGACGTATTCGCGCGGGGGACCCGGTTTTAAACCAACTAAAAACTGCTTGTGCCCGATCATCTGGGCCGAGTTTCGTTGGGGTAAGTTTGGCATAGTAACGTACGCTCGACCCACCTATAATTTTAGACTAACTTTGATTCTAAGTAGTGGCCGGAATCGGGATCGAACCGCAGACGTCGACTTTTCGGAGCCGCCTAGCAATGAAACTAAGTAGTCTGGAATCTGCGGATGTTACTGAATGATCTGGGATGGTTTCAAACCACCAGCGGTCCATGGCTCGCCCGATCAATAGTAATAATCCGGCCCACACGGCAAAGTCCACTGACCTGCAAGCGGCATGACTCTGTCGCGCCGTCGCCACGTGCGACCCTGCACAGCAAAGCGTGGCTGTCGTCACGCCTTGCCGCCGTAAGTTCACGCGCAATCCGCCTGAGGGGGACACCTCACGAAACGGAATTTTATGTACCCTAACGACGACTGCTGACCGCTGGGCGTTAAGGCGCTCCAGCAACTTACCGCAAATCGCAAATCGGACTCTTCATGCACATCAAGGAGTGGCACTGCGTCGAGGCGATGTGGCGCGAAGCGAGAATTACACTAGGCGGCATCGGTGTTTCCTAATTGGTTGCGCCGAACAAGTTATTTGGCGGTTGACAGGCATTCCGTCCTGGTGTGCTCTTTGGCTGCCCGGAACCCCACAGGTGGTTGGCTCAAAGGATTGCACGCAGACTTCATTTCGAATCCTCGATGAGGTGCATGGTAGTGTCCAGCACCTCATCGCGACCGGCGGCGATGTCTTGGATAGTGTGTTGCTTTCAGAATTATTTGTCGTAGTGTTTCAGAATTATTTGGTGTAGTCCGGAGTTTTCTTCGCAATACAAGCCAGAGACTATCTGGTGACCAAGATCACGGCCATTTCGCATCAGCATCAGGCACTTACCTCGCAGGCGGAGTGTCTCGCGCTTTCAATAAAGGACACTCTTCCCTCAGCCTCATTCACCCGCACTTAGCGATTGCGCCAGATAATTCTGAAACACTACGCCATTTATCTTTCAAAGCTACAGGACACGATCATCAGACACGATGGGTCATCCGATCGTGATGCGAAAGTGTGCAAGATAGCGCGCAAACGGTTACGCCATTTAATTCGCAAAGCTACAGCGTAGTTGCTCAAAACCCGAGAGTTTCGGGCCGCGTCAGACCGATTGGTAAACAGAAGATCGTTTATGTTTATGAGGACTGATTGGTTTTGAGCCACGCAGCACCCTCACTCATCGGCCAACGCCCCCATATTCCCGTTTTGCGTTCTCAAGAACAGCAAGGCCAGAATCTGCGTTTTTCCAGAGTCGAAGAAAGGTTTCGTAAGCACTTCTCGATTTCTCAGTGTCGCCTTGCATAGCGTAGGCTCGACCGAGCTCCAGATAGGCCAACACCCCGATAGGATCACTGATGACGACACCACGATGGTCTACGATCTTTTGGAATTCAGCCGCCGCCTGTGCTCCTTGATGTAACGTTAGATAGCTTTTGCCTCGAGCATAGACAGGGTAGAGCGCGCCGAAGCCTCCATGTATAGTGCTTCGCTGCGTACCGAGTTCGTAAGGAGCTGCGATTTGAAGTGCCTCGATCGCTTTAGCCGGTTCGCCATGGTTTAACTCCAGAAATGCCCGCAAGGTTGGAAGGTAGCTGAACTTCACGGAGGTATCTTCCGGAAAGCGCCTTTCGAGGTCCGCCGCGATTTTTTGTGTGGCCAAGTTGTCGCCTGAAAGGACAAGCGCAAGAGCGACGCCATAGAGCAGTTCGCGATCTTTGGAGTGTTTGAGGGCTGCAAGAGCATCTCGTTTCGCGGCGGAGACGTCTCCGAGGACTGCTTGCCAGACGGCATGGCCAGTGCCAAAGAGGGCGGCTCTTGCCGGATGAGAGGCTCGCTCCGCCAAGGTCTCAGCGCGCTGCGCCATGATCCGGGCCTCTGCCAGGCGGCCTGTATAGGCCAGCGCGTAGGCCTGACGATCTGTTATGAAGTCTTCCGCTCCGACGATTTTCTGGGCGAACGCCGCACTCCTCTGCATCGCCGTGTTATCGCCTTTGATAAAGGCGATATCGTAGCGCTGAACGCTCAGGTCGGGAAACGTCATTTTTCGTTCAGAGGCTTGTCGAAGGGCGTTTTCCGCATCTCCGGTGCGCTCGAGAGCGAGATAGGCAGGAACGATCATTGAGTATGCGAGAGCATAGTCGGCGTCGATATCGATCATTTTTTGCGCCTCTTTGACAGCATCTTCATATCTTCCCAATGCCGGAAAGATAAAGCCTGCCAGGTACGCATGTGGTTCTATGGACCGGGGAAAGGTTTGCGCCCATGTTTCACAGGTCTGCTGGGCCTTTTCGAAGTTTCCTGTGACGCGCGAATCGTAAGAGGCGACGATGAAGAATCTTTCCGCATCACTGGTGCGATACCTAAGCTCGTAGGCCTTGCGTGTGTTTTCTGCGGAGAGCTCGGATTCGCCGATCGTGCCATACATGAGTCCGAGCCACGCGTACGCCATGGCGAACTTAGGGTCGATCTCCGTGGCACGCCGGAAGAGCGGCAACGCTGCCGCCTCACCCATGGAGGGGGAGACCTTTAGCCCAGTGCTGTACGCCTTTAGAGCTTCCAGCGAAGACGTTGTCGCTTCGGGGAGAGGCGTGTTGTGCTGTTTCACTGTCGCGAGCGATTCACCGACCCTGGTTCGAAAGCTGCTGGCGATGTGGCTAAGGGCGTCGAGCACATCTTCTTTTCCCGCTGCCTCCACCTGTTCCTGCGCGATGATCTGTCCTGTACGGCAGTCTTTTGCGCGTAGACCCAGGACGTACTCATGGCCAAGGGTGGTGATGGAGCCATCAAACACGGCGGCACTTGCGGTTCGCTCGCACACCTCTCGGGCGATCTCTGAAGTAAGTCTCGTTCCCGCCGCTTTACCCATCAGGCTCAGCTCTTGTTCCACGCGTTCTTCAGAGATGATGCTGAGGAAGGGTGACTGTCCCAGCTGGACCGCCAAACCTTGCCGGAGGGTTTCATCGAAGACAGGATCGCCTGTCGAATTCGCAAAATCCGCTAACACTACAAAGTCTTGCTCCGTAAGAACTTTCCTGCGGTGCGAAAGCACGAGGAAGGACACGACAGCTATACCGGCAAGAGCGGCGCCAACCACGACGTGCATAAGCTTGCTTAATTTTGGAGGCGGAGCAGTTCCTGCCGCTTCTTCGCTCGGGGACGGCAGAACGATTGTCTGAACATCAGAATCTCCCAATTGACTGACTGAAATCAGGAGGCGATAGCCTCGTTTCGGAATAGTCTCTATAAAACGCGGATTGTCCGCGTCGTCACCCAAGGCATCGCGAAGTTTGCCTACGGCGACACGGAGACCGCTGTCGAAGTCGCCAAAGGTGCTTTCAGGCCAGATGCGCTTTTTAAGCTCGGCGCGGCTGACTACCTCTCCTGGCGTTTCGAGAAGGATGACGAGAATGCGGAAGGGCTGCTCCTGCAGCTTCAGGCGTCTGCCTTCTTTGAGGAGTTCGCCGTTCGAGGCGTTGACTTCGAAGGGGCCGAATCGATAGCTGATATTTGCAGCATTCGCCACAACTCGCCCCTTGAGTGCATCTTGGGGCCGAGTTTATCACTCGTTATCCCGGTTTGCAGCCCTAGCTAAACCCATACGGACTAGCAAGATGGCTGTTCGCAACATGTTAACGAGGAGTTTCTTTGACCGCGCTCGAAGATAAGGTTTTGATGCGATGCCAGAGGGGGTGAAGATCAACGCCCCAAACAGGAGATGTTATGAGATTTGCATTCCAACACTCGGTTTTGATAGCAACATGGAGTTTAGTGGCAATACTAACGATGACGGTTCATGGACCCGCAGAGAACTTGAGTCGTAAGACGGCGCCCGCCTACATCCTGATCGACCAAGGAGTTGTGGGCCCCCCGCCTGGACAATCCATGTATGTGACCAGCAACGGGCTGGTCTCACTAGCCGCAGCAGGATCCGACGGCAGAGAACACGCGTACCTCTGGTTCGCCGGTTTAAAACTGGAGATTGGCAGACCCGGACTGGGCGGCAAGAATGCTGTGCCTTTCAATGTGAACAGACGGATCCAGGCGGTAGGTCAGGCAGATACTGGTACGCCTGATCCACTGGGAGAGGACTTTTGCGGCTTCGGGGTGATGGGTTATCACTCGACCACAACGTGCCAGGCATTCCTGTGGCAAGGAGGTCGAATGACGGCACTCCCGACTCTCGGCGGTAACAATGGTGTAGCGAACTTTATCAACAAACATGGCGTCATCGTTGGGCAGGCCGAGACTAAGGTGCCAGATCCGAACTGCCCTGCTCCTCAGAAGCTCCAGTTCAAAGCGGTCAAGTGGACCGACGGGAAGGCAGAGGCACTTCCGAATTATGGAAGCGACTTCGACGGATTAGCCATCGGAATGAATGACAAGGGTCATGCCGTTGGCGCGTCCGGCGATTGCACGGTATTTAATCAGCTAAGCTTCATTAATCTCCAACCATTGCATGCGTTGTTATGGGAAGACGGCAGCGCGAGGGATCTCGGAAACCTGGGTGGGGATGGACATGGAGTGGGAAATCTCGCTTACGGTATCAACAACAAGGATGAGGTCGTCGGAACCTCGGACATTCCAGGCAATGCCAGCTTCCACGCATTTCTCTGGACCAAACGGACGCTCATCCATGATCTGGGAACGCTGGATGGAGACTTCGCAAGTGTTGGACTTGCTATCAATGATGCCGGCGACATAACAGGTGTGTCACTGGATCAAAACTTCGGTTCACGGGCGTTCCTGTATCGAGACGGAAAGATCTATGACCTCAACTCAATGATTTCGACTAACTCGTCGTTGGCTCTTTGGACGGCCAGCTCGATCAACTCCAGTGGGGAAATTGTAGGTTTGGCACAAGACAAGAAAACAGGTGAGTTTCATGGCTATCTGCTGATTCGGCGGCAACGCTGATCACGTTTACCCCGCCAACGGGTGCCGTCCTCGACACCCGTTGGTTGCGGTAATAACCACTCAACGCGAGATCGGTAACGAAAAGTCGGCTTATCGGAAATAATAAGTTCGCTCAATGAGTGCATTGGCGATTTACCACTCACCGCGCAGGTCCTAGCGAGTCGTCTGGCAAAGATCACTTGCCCAACAGGGCGGTGAGACACCGAGAAGGTTTCAGAGACAATCCGAATTCCTCCTGCCCCTGATGCCAGCGCCACAACCTTGCCGGCTCGCCCCACCTGCGCAGGGTATCAATCAGCGCAGGTGCCAGGATTCAGAGATCAGGAAACAGAAATCAAGAATCGCAAAATTCACACTTGACATTGACTAGACAATCCACAACCATATGGTTGTGGATAATCTGGATACAACATTCGCGGCTTTGTCTGATCCAACCCGCCGGGCAATGATCGAACGACTCTCCCATGGGCCGGCCTCTGTGCACGGATTGACGGAACCGTTTGCACTCTCGCAGCAGATGATCTCAAAACACATTGCCTACCTGGTGCGGGCGCGGATTGTGATCAAGACGAAGCGTGGACGAGAGAGTGTGTGCACGCTTAGGCCAGAGGCGATCAAGACAGTCAGCAACTGGGCGATTAGCTACCGCCGATTCTGGGAAGAGAGTTTCGACAAGCTGGATGTAGTTGTAAATCAAATGAAGAAAGAGGGAGGTCAGAGATGACAGAAAACACGGTTAGCGACATTGAGCGGATGGTCGTTACAAGAGTTTTTGATGCCCCACGCGAGTTGGTTTGGAAGGCGTGGACAGACCCGAAGTACATCATGCAGTGGTGGGGACCGAAGGGCTTTACCTCGCCTGTCTGCAAGATGGATTTTCGCGTTGGAGGGAAATCGCTCTTCTGCATGAAGGCGCCGGATGGGCAGGAGGGCTGGAATGCGGTTGAATACCACGAGATTGTTCCGTACGAGAAGATCGTTTCCTCCATGTACTTTTCCGACTCGAAGGGAAACAAGATTGACCTTGCGGAATTAGGAATAGAACATGAGGCCATCGACGGTGCATACGACGTGACCATCTTTGAGGATCTCGGGAACGGCCAGACGAAACTCACCCACATTGGAAATGAACCCATGGAGAGCGCAAAGAATAGCGGGCAATTGGAGGGCTGGAACGAGATACTCGATAAAGTTGCTGCGGTTATTGCGGGGCTAGTGCAGGCGAAATAGAAAGTTGACGTTTTGATGATCGTCATGCGCGAGATACAGCTGAGGCTGGCGGCGAAGGCTT
>Ga0193742_1002192_pt1 | contig 11312 bp, 12 predicted proteins | sample L2c1metaG_FD_165511 | JGI IMG/M metagenome (GOLD analysis project Ga0193742, IMG submission 165511) | Soil microbial communities from a riparian zone of the East river system, Colorado, United States - L2c1 | ecosystem: Environmental > Terrestrial > Soil > Riparian zone | place: USA: East River... | reverse complement strand
CAGCGCGTCCAGGTAGAAGCCGCCCGGACGGCGACCCGTGTGCGCGTCGACGGCGCGGGCTGCGGCTGTGAGTGCCTGAGACAGCAGCTCATCCCGGTCCGCAGCGGTCAGATTGAACTGCTTCTTGAACAGCGTCAGTGACACGTACGTGCCGGTCGCAGGATCCCCGACGTCGACGCGGCCGTGCGCGACCTCCGCGACCGTGCCGGATGCGGTCCAGGTCCATCGCCACTGGCCGGCCGAGTCCGCGACGAACGACGCGTCGTAGATGCCGACACTGGTCGTGGTCACGGTTGGCGCTGGGCTGACGAGGGTGCCATCCGGTTTGGTCACAGCGACCGCGACGGTAGCGGCGGTCAGCGTGCCGTCCGGGGTGCGTACCTCGAACCGGATCGCGATCCGGTCGCCTACGTCTCTCACAGCCGCCCCCTCCGTGTGGTCGTGACGATCCGCCCGGCTGGGGTCGCCGACTCCTCGCGCGGCGGGGTACGCGAGGTGTACCGCGGGCCTGACGGCAGCGGATCGACCACCACCAACCCGCGGAGTCGGACCGCGATGAACGGCCCGCAGCTCGCCATGTTGTACGTGTAGGTGAACGTTGGGGTACCGGTTGACCCGGTCAGCACCACGGCGTCCCAGCTCGCCACCGAACAGTCCCCGCCGGTGCCGGAGAGCGAGTTGTTGCGGTGCGCGACCGCGCCGAACGTCGCGCCGGACTGCGTCAGGGTCGGGCTCGACTTGGTCCCGGCGTTGTCGGTGTCGCCGGCCTGCGCGACCACCACCAGGTCCCCTGGCAGCAGAGTCGATGACCACGCGCCGAACGTCACGATCGGGTTGGCGTCGTGTGTGTCGTCCGAGCCGGACACGTAGATGCTGGTGTCCCAACTGCCCGCGTCCGTTGAGTAGGCGCTCATGGCGCCAGCCATCGTGTTCGACGACCCGGCCCCGCGGGCCACCGCAACCACCCCGGTCTCCGACCCGGTCAGGTCCCGCTGCCACACACCGATGCGGGTTGGCCCGATGTCTCCAGCCGAGTAGTCCCCGGTCCCGCCCGCGGCCTCAGCGACCAGGGTCCAGCCCGTGACGGCCGCCCACTCGTTCGTCGACGGCTTCATCGAGGCGAAGAGCAACGCCCGCCGGCCAGCCGCCACCCCGAGGTACGTGACGTCGACGGCACCGCTGCCCTGGCTCGTGGCCGGGTTGACGCCGGTTGACGCCTCGTGCGTAATCGTCACCGGCGTCCCCGTTCTCCGTGCGAGGCCCCGCCGGCCGGCACCACCCGATACCAGCCGGCGGGGAGTCTGGTCAGCGCCTGGTGCGCTTCGCGGGTCCGGTCTGCGTGGTCAGCGCGGTGCGCGCCTCCTCGTCATCCGGCGGCGTGGCCGTCTCCACATCCGCGTCCTTGTCTGCGGCCGGCACAGCCATACCCGCGGCGCAGTACTGCCGGGCCTCGTCGTCCGGCAGATCCATCACCGTGCCGCGCGGCGGCCACGGCACACCGCAGCGGGTCCCCGACATGTCGACGGTCATCTTGATGCGCATCAGGTCTCCTCACATCAGCGACCGGTAGGCCGCTTCCCACATCGGCCAGCCGCGCTGGATCGTCCATTCGGCGGCGCGCGCCTTCGCGGCCCGGCCCATCTCTTCACGCATCCCCGTGTCGTTGCACAGCTCGTACAGCCGTTTGCCCCACTCGTGATCGCTGCGGACCAGCCAGCCGGTGACCCCGTCGACGACGAACGGCCGGTAAGGCTCGGAGTCGGATGCGATCACCGGGATGCCCAGCGCGGCGTATTCGAGAGCTTTGATCCAGGACTTCGACCGGTTGAACGGCATGTCCACCAGCGGGGCGATGCCGACGTCGAAGTCGATGGAGCGGTAGTAGTCCCAGACGTCGGCGTGCCATCCGGTGTGCCGGCCGGGGAGTTTCATCGGCTTCAGGAAGCTGGTCCCAATGTTGTGGAAGTCCACTGCGGGATTGCGTTCGAGGAAGCGGCGGAGTTGCGGGGCCACCATGTCGAAGTCCCGCAAATGCGAGTCGCCGCCGGCCCACCCGACCGTGACCCGGTCCCGTCTCGGCCGGTCGATGTCCAACAGTCCGGCGTCGATGTGGTTCGGCAGCACGACCACGTTGTCGTTGTAGCGGCGCATCACCTCAGCCAGCGGCTCCGTGGACACCGTCACCATGTGAGACACGGTCGCCGCGAACTCGACCGCGTCGATGACCTCCGGCGAGTGGGTGAAGTGGGCGGCCACATTCCAGGTGTCGATGGTGAACACGTCGTCGTCGGTCTCGTACACGAGCTTGTGGCGGGCCGCGAGTCGCCGCCAGACCGGCAGGGCGTCCGCTTTGCTGATCCGCTGCCCGACGATGATGCGGTAGTCCTCGCACCGCTCGTCGGAGCCGTGGTTCGTGTCGACGTCGTGGCCGGCCTTCTGTAGCTGGTCGAACGGCTGCCGGATGCGGTAGTACCCGCACGCGTGCCCGTCTTCGAAGCCGAACACGGACAGCGGCCCGGTCACTCCTCATCCACCCGTTCGGCCTGATACCACGGATGGGCGTACTGGTCGTGAACGAGTTCGCCGACGCGGTAGATCACGGTCCGGTTGACGCCGACGATCCGGAACAACCCATCGGCGATGGTGGAGTTGGGGTGGTTCGCCCGTTCGACCTCGGCGAGCAGTTCGGGCGCGATCCGGATGTACTTGTCCGCCCGGTCGATCCGGAGCTTGTAGCCCCCGCTCAGGTCGGTTGGGTCGTCGAACCGGGTGATCACGCAGTCGCCGTCGTAGGCCGTCATCGCGACTCCCTGTGCTGGCAGTCGCACTGCCCCGGGCCGGGGCACTGTCCGTGCTCCCGATTGCCGCACGGCGAACAGACGAAAGCCATCCCCCCGCTCATAGCGACCGGTCCACCGACGGCGGCATTCTCTCTCACCCATTCATGTAGTAGTCGACGGTGATCTGCGGTACCCGCGCCCAGGTGGCTCCTGCGGCAAGCCAGCGTTCGACCACACCCCAGTCTGGGGCGTGTTTGTCCCCGGCCAGCTCGTGCGGCAGCGGCCACATGCCGCACCGTTCAGGCACACCGCGGCGGTGCATGATCAGGGAAGTGTCGATCCCGCCGTATACCGGCGTTTCGGCGCCGACCACGTCGCCGGCCGGATGGCGGCGCATCCGCGAGTAGGCGAAGTCGGCGCCGGTCGACTCGATCGCCTCGATGAGCAGCGCCACGTGCTCCCGGCGCCACGTGTTGTCGTCGTCGAGGTAGGCGACATACTCGCCGGTGGCCAGTTGGAGCCCGCGGTTGCGGGCACATGAGCCGTAGTCGACGTGGGGTCCGACGACGTGCTGGTCAAGCTGGTCGAACACGAGTGGGCGGGTCTTGAGCGGCCGGCGCCACAGGTCCAGCGCGAGGGTCCCGGCGAGGACCCGGTCGGGGCCGTCGGAGACGACAACGTGTTCTATCGCGCCGTAGCTCTGCCCGAACACCGACGGGACGCACCGCTGCATGAGCGGCTCGTGCCGCTGCCAGGTGGGAGTGATGACGGAGACGAGTGTCATCGCACCGCCTCGACGACCCGGCAGGCCGCCCACGGCGCGGCGGCGAGTTTCCCCGCCAGTACCCGGATCACGTTCCCGTCCGTGCGGACGAGGGTGGGCCGGGCGTCGGTGCCGTCATCGGGTAGTACAGCCCTGACCGTGAACAGCGATCCGCAGTAGACGGTCTTCCCGAGGTGCAGGAACCGCCGGGCGCTGTCGAGCATCGCGTCGATGCGGGAGTGAGTCGAGTAGACGAGCCCACGGTCGATGAGACCGGCCAGGTGGTCGGGGATCTTGTTGACGGCGTGGACGGACTGGTCGACGTCGTACAGCATGTGCCGGCGGCCGTGCGGATCGAGCGAGCAATACTCGCCGTCCATGACCACGAACCCTTGCCCGGAGTACCGCTCGGCGAGCTGGACGACGACCGTTTCGCACACCTCATACCGCAGCGGGTCGGGCCAATACCGGCCATAGGTAGCATCCACGACCCAGTCGTACTCGCCGGCGCGTGCACCGGCATCCGTCGTGGCGCCGGGGCAGAGCCGCACACCGGCGGTGGCAAGCTCGCCGCGCAAGACCGGCCGGAGCCGGTCAATGTCGACAAGCCTCTCGTCGACGCTGATGCACGCGTCCACCGCATCGGCGCGCACGAGCGGCGATGCGACGGGTCGCCAAGGTAGGCCAGCATCGTGGACAAACTTCTCGTATACCTCGGCGTCGCTGTCCACGGCGACGAGGTAGTGCTGCCGTGTCCCCTTGACGAGGCAGCCGCCGAATCGCGCCTCGAACTCCGCAGCGCGGGCCGAAAGCTCGGCTGCATGCGGGTCTCGCGGGTAGTGGTAGCCACGGTGCACCCGGCCCTGATTCGCCCGCGATGCACCCATCAGAATGTCGCGCTGCCGCTCGAACAGGGTCACGTCGGCGCCGGTACGCGCCAGCTCCACGGCGGCGGTGCATCCGAACACACCGCCGCCGATAACGGCGACCCTCACCGCAGTTGCGGGTCGGTGTAGACGGCGAGGGTGTCCGTGAGAACACCAGGTCCGCCGAACAGCCGGTCGAGGGCTACGCGGACGCCCGGGCAGGTTGCCTCGTCGTAGTCGTGGCAGGCCAGCACACCACCTGCCTTGAGCAGTTTCACCGCCCAGCGGACATCGTGCTCCACGGCCGCGTCAGTGTGGTCGCCGTCGACGAATATGACGTCGAAGCGCTCGCCGCGGTCGTACAGGTCGGGCAGTGCCTCTTGGCTACGGGCGCAGATCACCTCGACTCGGTCGGCAACCCTGTAGATGCCAAGGTTGGCGTGCATCGTCCCGAAGGAGTGGTGCCCCGTGTGCGGGTCAACCGCAGTGACGTGGCCGCCAGCCAGGGCCATGGCGATAGCCGAGTAGCCGTAGGCGGAGCCGATCTCAAGGACGCTGACGTCCTTCGCCAGCCGCTGGAGCTCGGCGGTCTCGGACTGGGTGATTGACGAACTGATCGCCGGGCCTGAGCCCGGTGCGACGTCACGCCACAGCAGTTGCAAGGTGTACCTCCGCGCGGGCGGTCATCGGGTGGGCTCGCGTTTCATGGGTCACCTCGGGTGGTAGGTGTGGACGGTGAGGTCCGACCCGCGTACGGGTCGGACCTCACCAGGGACTGCTACGCGCCGCCAGCGAAGTGCTTGACCGCACCGGTCTGGTCCACGAGCACGCCGTCACCCCGGATCAGAGCCCGGAAGGTGACGAGGTCTGTGCTGAATGCGAAGTCGTCGCTTCGCTCGAACCGCACCCCGCCCGCCAACCTGACGAAGTACTGCGAGATGTCGCCGAACAGGACAGACTTCGCGCCGCCGGTCGCGATCGCCGGCATGAACGGATCCGACCGGATCGGCTTCCCCATCACAGTGTCCGGGGTGCCGGCCACCAGGCTGGGCTGGAAGATGTACTGCCCGGTCGTGTCCTTGAGCTTGCGGATCACGGCCATGGTCGCGTCCCGCACCAGCCACGAACACGCCGAGCTGGCCCGGTACGGGGAGATCACCGAGTAGAACAGGTCGATCAGGTAGTCGGCGCCGCTCGTGCCGGTCGCGGACTGCGACCCGAACCCGCCGCTTAGACCCGACGCGCCAGACACGCCCAGCGTCGAGTTGTTGAGGATGCCGGTCGGCTTCGTCGAACCGGTGCCGGTGACCAGATCCGCGCCGAGCGCGTTACCGAGCGCCCGACCGGCCTGCATCGCCAGGTAACCCTCCAGGTCCACCCCGGAGTCGTCGACCAGCTCCCGGCTGACCTGGATCAGAACGCCGTACTTGTAGGCGCCCAGGGACGCCTGCCCGAATGCTGGGTCCGACGCGGTGATGGTGCCGGCCTCAGCGGTCAGCAGCGCGGTCGAGTGGCTGGTCGTCTTCGGCACCTGCAGCACCTCACCGGAGGTGGTGTTCAGGACCGTCGCACCGGACTGCAGGATTGCGCTGACCTCGATCAGGTGCGCCATCAGCCGGTTGTAGAAGGATGTCGGGACGACGTTGCCGCCGGCACCGGTGGTCAACTTCGACAGGGTCCGGAAGTCGGCCGGAACGGGCCCGTCCGGGACGACGTCGAACCACCGCTTGGTGCCGGCCTCGCCCTTCAGGAACGAGCGGAGTTCAGCGGCCCGCTGGTCGGGCGCTGGTGCCCCACCGGACTGCGGCTTGCCCGACAGCTTGTTGAACGCCTCCTCCTGATCCTTCGCCCGGGCCTCGGTGTCCATCGCCGACTTGATCCGGGCGTCGAGCTGGTCCAGTTCCGAGTTCAGGGCATCCCACGTGCCCTGCTCCTCCGGAGCGAAGTTGCGGTTCTCTTCAGCCGCGCGGTCAGCGATTTCCTTCGCCTGATTCCAGACGTTGAGGCGCCGGTCGCGCAGCCGGGTGACGATCTCGCTCATTGCGAGTGCCCTTTCGGCTTGAGGTTGATGTTCTGCGCGAGGTGGGGGCGCCCTGCCTCAGGGGTGGTGCGGTGATACGCCACACGGCCGGGAGTGGCGGGGTGCCTGCTCCCGGGGTGCGGGGGTGGTGCGGGTTGTTCGCTTGCAACCGGTGGGTGGTTCCCTGCCGGTCAGGCGAACGGGTCGGACCGGCGGGCGAGTAGCTGCGCCGCGGCGGCCGGGCCGAACAGTCGCGGCTTGGCCTGCACTTTCGGGCCCTTGCCGTCTGTCCGGACGAACAGTTTCCGCAGCTCGTTGGCGTCGGCCATGCTGCGCACCTCTTCGAGAGGCACATGCTTGTGCTCGGCCAAGGAACGCAGCCCGGCGGAGGTGTCCAGGTAGGCCGGACTGTTCACCGGCGCCACGTCAACGAGCTGCACACTGACCAGCGACCGGAGTGGGAAACCCTGGTCGGTGACGGTCCATTCGTCGCCGCCCGTCGGGGTGCGGAACGCGAACGACGACTTACGCACGTCGCCGCGCTGCACCAGCTCGACAATGTCCTGCCTGGCCGCGGGCGGGTCCACGTCGTACACCAGACCCGTCTCGTCGACCGACATCCGAAGCGTCCCACCGCCGGTCGTGCCGAGCAGCATGTTGTCGTCGTGGTTGTACCGGGCGATGACGTCCGGCCAGCCGTCCCCGCGGCTCTTGTTGAACGCGGCGCCGCGGACTTCCTCAACGAATCCGCCCAGGTTTTGGCTGTAGCGGTTGAAGATTGCGGCGTAGCCGCCGATGGCCCGCTTCTCCCCGGTCGCGCGGAGTTCGACCATGACCGACGTGTACCGCCGTTCAATGGCGCTCATGTCTCACCTCTCTGTTCGCCGATGAACGGCAGCAGGGTTACGCATCCGCGCTCCCGAATTCCTCGGTCACCGCGTCGAACTGGCGCAAAAACCGGCGGAGGTCTTTGCCCTCCAGCCGAAGTTGCCGATCCTGGCCGACCGCGTCGTTGATATCCCAGTCCGGGCTGGCGTCCGCAGGCCTGACCGCGACATTCACACCCCAAGCCACGTCGGGATAGTCGGTTCCTCGGACGTCGTCCAGCCCCTCGGTGAAGTCGACCCGGTACACCACGTCGCCCCACCCGGTGCCGTGGATGACGCCGTCCACCGCGACCGTTTCCCAGTCCAGGTCTTCGCCCTGTTGAACCCGTTTCCGGTAGTCGTCGGCGAGCCATTTACCGGTGCCGCCGGCCTCGCCGAGCTGCGCCCGGAGCTTCGCGACACCTGACGCGTCAAGCCGGGCGGTGCCGCCCTTGTCCGCGGCCCGCCAGTCGCGGGTGTGCTCGGCGGGGACGATCCCGAACCGCAGTTCGGGGCCACCCGGGCGGTCTAGCAGCGCCATCACAGCGTTGTTGTCGTTCCAGTCGCCGCCCTTGACCCGGCCACTGGCGACCAGCCGTTCCCCCTGGTCGAGCTTGATGCGGCTGGACAGCTTCAGCTTGTCTGCGGTTGACCGGCCGGGCCCGTCGCCCCACTGCCCGTCGCCGTCACGCGGCTGACTCGGATCCCACCGACGCGCTGCCGGATCGCCGACCGGTAGCGACGGCTGCGGCGCGCGAGCCGCTTTCTGTTGCGTCGTGAGCGGCGGCATGTCCTCCAACGCCCGCATCTCGTCCTCGTCGAGCAGTCCGATTCGCTGCGCGATCTCGTACGACTCGTAGCGGGTTTTCAGATCCGCCCGCGCGGTCGCGTCAGCGTTCAGCTTCACGTGCTGGCCGCGCGGCAGGATCGCGCTGAACGCGTTCTCGATCAGCACCAGCAACGGGCGCAGTGACGAATTCAACCGGGCCTGGAACTGCTCTTCCGTCTTGTACGTCAACGGGTCACCGGTTGAGCCGCCGATCATCTCCGGCGGCAGCCCGTAAATCGATGCGATCTGCGTCGCGGTCATGTTCAGGGTTTCGATGAACTGGGCTTGCTCCGGTGGGACTGTGAGCGGCTTGTAGTCCCAGTCGGACCCGTAGACGATCGGCCGACGGGAGCGGATCGCCGCGGTTAGCCGGTCGGATATCGCGCTGGCCTGCGTCGGCCCGACTTCCTTGGCCGAGTTTTTGAACGTCCCTGGGGGGACGCCGCCGGCGGCGAACCAACTGTTCCCGTACTCCTGGGCCTGCAGCCCGGTCGTCACTGTGACCGCGTACGCCTCGATCGGCGACAGTCCCTGCACCTTCCCCGCGATGACAAACCACGGGATGTGCAGCAGATCCTCGACCGGGATTGGTCGGCCCTGCCAGTACCAGATCGGCGCCCACGGGTTGATGTCGTTGCACGACACGTCCGACGGGTCCAACCACTGGATCACGGTCGGGTAGCCGTACCCGTCCCGCTCCGTGATGTACCCGTACGCATTCCCGCGGAGCATCAGCGACGCGACACAGCGTTTCAGCCACGTCACCAACTGGCCGGAATCGTCCAACAGACGGAACAACTCCGGCAAAGTCTTCATCGGGGCGCGTTCTTCGCGGATCTTCCGGTACGCCTTGATCGGCAGCGTGGAAACGGTGTCGGAGATCAGCCGGACCGCGGAGAACACGGGGCCCATCCGGAGCGCCCGGTCCTGGCTCGTGCTCGCCGACGACAGCGGGTCGCCGACACTCCACGGCACCGACCCGATCGACCGGTCCTCGACCGGACCCATCGAGGCGAGCGCCCGACGTGCCCGACCGACCCAACCCCGCCACACCCCGCCGCCCGGCGGACGTGCGCCGGGCCGGTTCGGGTAGTGGATACCGTCGATCTCGACGGACATCGGCGCGTCCGTGCGGGGGGTCGCGCGGAACCATTTCATCCAGCGGCGCACCCTGACCCCCTCTACCAAACGCTGTCCAACAGGTCGTAGTCGCGGGTCACCAGGTCGACCCACGCGTGATAGCCGTACCGGGCCTCAGTGACGGACTGAACGGGGCCGATGTCGACCTCGGATAACTTCCGGCCCCACGCGATCTGTCCCGCGTCACCGATCGGCCTCGCCTTGACGTTCTTGATCGCCGTGTCCAGCGGCTCTTGGCCGATGTGCCGGTACCGGGGCGGGTTGACGCGGAAGCCGTCGATGAACTGCCCGACCGCGTCAGCGACCTCCGAAGTCCCCAACACGAGCAGATCGCCGCGCTTCGGCTGCTCGGGATCCTCGGGGACACAGATACCGACTGCGGCCAGTTCGGGAATCAACGCCGCAGCGCCGTTCTTCCCGTCGACCACGAAACAGATCGGGTCCAACGCCACCTTCAGTTCGGCGGCGCGAGCGACCATCCAATCGACGCCCTCGCGGTAGTCGACCAACTGCATGTGCTCCAGCTCGTCGGCCCGGGGCCCGTACATTCCGATCGACCCATGATCGCGCATCGGCGTCATATCGAGCGCCAGGGCGAGATGCCCGGACCGTTTCGACTCCGGGTCGAGCATCGCGGCCCACAACTGCGGGTCTAGTACTCCGCCGCCCTCGCCGGCGAACGGGAGCCAGACGCCGAGCCGCTCGTGGGGGAACTTAGACCCGAGCCCGGACGGCCCGCATTCGTCCTCGATCGTTTCCTCGCGGATCCGGATCCCTGCCGCCGGGTTCGTCCCGAACCACAGGGTCCGGTCGGCGTATCGGAGCTTTGTCTCCGGCTTCGTGACGTCCAAGTCGGCGCCCCAATCGAACCACGCCAGACGCGGCGCCCCGGACTCGCCGGCCTGCCGCAGCCCGTACACCCACGCGTCGGGCTCCTCCGGCGGGGTGCCGAAGAACCACAACTGCGGATCCGGGCGGGCGGACAAGGTCGGCTGCAGCGCCGCCATCATCGCCTCGATCAGGTACTGGGCCTCGTCGAGAATGTTCTTGTCCCCGGAGAACCCGCGGCCTGAGGAGCGAGACCGGGCCACGAACCGAAGACGCGATCCGCCGGCGGCGCGGGTCAGTTCGACGCCTTGCTCGCCGTTGGCCTGCCAGTACCGGTTGACCAGCTTGTCCAGGTCTGGACACCCCTGGATCAGGTCCCGGATGCGGAGGAACGCCTCCTGCGCCGTCTTGTACTCGTGCGCCGAGTGGAGGATCAGCTTCTCGCGGGAGCAGAACAACCAGTACAACTCCAGGGCCTCGATGATGCCGCCCTTGCCGTTCTGCCGCGGCACCCAACACCCGACCCGGCTCGCACTCCACCGCTCCTCGGCGGTTTTCCCGAGCCCGTGTTGCAGGACGTAACGCTGCCACTCGTCGAGTTCCAACCCGGTGGCGGCGGCGAGGTCGACCGCGTCCTCGGCCTCGGAGCGGACGTAGGTGGGGTAGCGGCTAACCCGCGGGGTTTGCGAGCCTCTGCGCGCGGCGAGCAGCGAGCTGGTCAAGGATGCTGCCCCCCGTCTCCGGCTTCCCCTCGCTCTTGCCCTGGTTGAGCTTGGCGAGGACCTGCGTCAACGCCACGGCGTACTGCCGGGCCTGGTCCAGGGCCTTGTCCAACGTCACGGTCACCTCAGCACCGTCCTCGGACACCCGGAACCGCATCCACTCGCCGGGGTCGCCGTTGACGATCGCGTCGAGCCGGTCGAGCCGGTCAGCGAGCCGGCATGCTTCCTCGACGAGGACCTTGTCGGCGCCGGTGCGGGTGTCGCCGTCCATCTCCCGCCAGAGCCGCCGGCCGCGGGACGCCAGCCCGTCGTACGGGTCGCCGCCCGTGACGTGCGTGACGGGGTTCGTGACGGTCACGCCGTCCATCCGGGGACAGCGGGCCGGGTCGCATAGCGCATGGTTGCCGGCCTTGTGCGCTCGGGAACGGCGTTGCCGATGAGCGGCCGAATCACCCACTGTGACCGCCCCTAGGATTTTTCGCGGAGAGAGATAAGCAC
>Ga0193742_1002191_pt1 | contig 11315 bp, 17 predicted proteins | sample L2c1metaG_FD_165511 | JGI IMG/M metagenome (GOLD analysis project Ga0193742, IMG submission 165511) | Soil microbial communities from a riparian zone of the East river system, Colorado, United States - L2c1 | ecosystem: Environmental > Terrestrial > Soil > Riparian zone | place: USA: East River... | reverse complement strand
CCCGCAAGCTGGCCGACCTCGGCGAGCTCTTCGACACGGTGCTCGACTGCGGCCTGTTCCACATCTTCGACGACGACGACCGCGCGGCCTACGTCGCCAGCGTGCGTGCCGTCCTACCGTCGGGCGGCCGATTCTTCCTGCTGTGCTTCAGCGACCGGCAACCCGGCGACCAAGGACCGCGGCGAGTCACCGAGAACGACATCGATGTCACCTTCGCGCAGCGATGGCGAATTGACTCGACCGAACGCACCACGCTGGCCAGCCCCACCGACCCGGACGGCATCCAGGGCTGGCTGGTCGCATTCACCCGGACCTGAGCCAGCCACAGGAAGAGAGGCCCCGCATGCCACGCGCCGAAGCCCGCATCGCAACCGACAACCCGAGCCGATATCTGGTGCACCTCTGCCAGCACGCCACGAAGTTCAACCACAAGCTGCGACACCTCCACGGTCGAGCCGGGCAGCAACGCCCCGAGGTACTGGACGTCACGTGGACCCACACCACCGGGACCCTCTGCCTGAGCTGGGGGACCTGCACCCTGCACGCCGAAGACAACACGCTGACAGTGCACGTCGAGGCCGCCGACGAGGCCAACCTGAAACGCGTGCAGGACATCATCACCGCCGACCTCGAACGGTTCGGCAGGCGCGATCACCTGACCGTGAACTGGACCCGCCCCGACGCACCCCAGGCCCACCCCGGCGAAGCCGGCTAGCACGCACGCAGAAGGGCAAGTCACGATGCCACACGGGGAGCACACCCACGATCACCACGACGACCACCCCACCGGCCACGGAGACCAACCACCGCGCCGCACAGCCGGATCCCTCTGGATGCGGTTACGCCTCCTCACCCCGCACAGCCACGACAGCGTTGACACCCCGCTGGAAACCAGCAAACGCGGGATGCGCACCCTGGCGTGGTCGTACGTCACCGGCTCGGTCGCCCTGCTCGGCGACACCATCCAACGATGGGTCGATCGGGTATCCGGTACCAGCTCAAGACCGGTGCCTTTGTTGACCCGGTACCTGAGTACGGGGTTTACGGTCGGGTTATGCACACGGCACAGGTGGCCCGGCGGGCCGGGGTGAACGCCCAGACATTGCGCTACTACGAGCGCCGGGGACTGTTGCCTGATCCGGGGCGGACCGGCGGTGGCTACCGCGCCTACGGGCCGGACGCGGTGCGGATCGTGCGGTTCATCAAGCGCGCCCAGGAGCTCGGCTTCACGCTGTCGGAGATCGAGGTGCTGCTCCACCTGGCCGACGGCGGCCCGGACGGCTGCGAGGCTACGCGGCGCCTCGCCACCGAGAAGATCACCGAGCTTGACGACAAGATCGCCAGTCTGCACGCCATGCGGGGCTCGCTGGACCGGCTCGCCGCCACCTGCACCCGGCCCCGGGCCGATCGCGAATGTCCCCTGCTGCACAGCCTCGACCCCGCCTTCGACGACGCTCTCGACGGTCGGGATAGCCGGCCATGACCGACGCGACATTCGCTGACGCCGCGCTCACTGTCGAGTGGTGGCATGTGCCTGGCTGCCCGCTGATCGACCAGGTCCGCGCCGCGCTGCGGGAGTGTCTCCGGCACACCGGGATCACCGTGGCCGTCCAGGAACGCCAAGGTGCCTACCCGTCGCCCACGCTGCTCGTCAACGGGATCGACGTGGCCACCGGCGCCGCGCCCACCGACAGCGTGTGCTGTCGGCTCGACCTGCCGACCCACGACCAGATTCACGCGGCGCTCACCGGCTCCCGTCCCGCTTGACACGCAGCTTGTCACTGCTCGGTGTGGGTGTCGGTGGTGATCGGCATGAGGATGGCTTCGACCTGCGCCTGGTGTGGGCTGGTGTTGTGGTGGCGGCACCATTGCAGGGCGGTGCGGTGTTCGATCGGGTCCCGGTGGTTGGGGTCGGCGCCGCGCGCGATGAGGTGCGTGACGCTGGCGACGCGGCCGTTCATCGCCGCTTGGCGCAGCGCTTGGCGTCCCCACCGGGCGTCGGTGGCGTCGACGGGGGTGCGGTTGTCGAGGAGTTGGTCGATGACGTCGAGACGTTGGTGGTCGGCGGCCATCACCAGCGCACGGACCCGCTCCTGCAGCGGGGTGTCGGGCTGGAGCCAGCCGGTGATGTCGCCGACCGCGGCTGCTTCGGCGATGCTGCTGACCCGGGCGGCGGCCCTGGCGAGGAGGTCGACGACGGTGGTCATGCCGAACACCGCTGCGTGCCGCAGCGCGGTGCCGCCGGGCACCCCGCCGGAGGTGGGTGCGGCGGTCGCGTCGAGGTCCGCGCCCGCGTCGATCAGCACGGCCGCGACCTCGGCGTCGCCGTAGCTGGCCGCGGTGATCAACGGCGTCTCCCGGTCCTCGGGTCGCCCGTCGACCGGGGCGCCGGCGACATACTCGCCGAGTGGGACGCCCGCGTCGCCAAGCCGAGCACCAAGAGCCCGGCGAAGAACGCCGCGACGAGCAGATCGTCAAACTCAAACTCGACCTGGCCAAGGCCAACCAGAAGATCACCGAACTCAACGGCAAACTCGACGCACTGGCGTCGGTGACCGCCAAACCTCTACCACGAGAACCTGGCTCTGCGACGCAAACTCGGCACAAACGGGCACGTCACCGCGTTGTCCTCCTGATTTTCAGGCAAGTTGGTTGGCTCCGCTTCGGCATCGTGACGTGGCCCATTCAGCAGGCGAGACGCTGTAGTTGTCACGTGGCGATATTGCCGAGGCGAGTTGTCACCAACTCGGGCACCCGGCCGGGCTGAATGCCACACCCATGTTACGGACGTCGCCGCGACGGCGCCGTGGCTCCGGGGCCCGGAAGCCTGCCGAGAGGTTCGTGCGGGCTACGTCCTCACCGTCGGTAATGGACGGAGTTGCTGCGCGCGGTGCTGGCTTTCCGGCAACCGTCCCGCTGGCAGGAAACTCGCGATTTCGAGCAGTGATGCAGCGGATACGTCAGCGGCACGGCGAGCGGTTGCTGGTGTTGTGTCAGAGGCCGGTCTTGAAGAGTGCGCCTCGGCGAGCAGGCCGATTTCGACAAGCAGGACGAAGGTGTGGTCGCTGATGCGGCCGATGATTTTCTTTGCCGGTCCATGGGCCGAGCAGGGCTGCGGGGGTGAGCGCGACGCCGTAGAGCAGGGCCTGGCTGGTGAGGGGGTGTCCGGCTCGGTAGGTGGCGATCTTGGTCAGGTGCATGGTCAGGGCCGCGGCTGCTTCGGTGCCGATGTAGACGGCGCGGGTCAGGCCGGCGGCGAGGAAGAACGGTGCGGTGAGCGGGCCGACCGAGCCCAGTAGCGCGGAGCCGAGGCCGGAGGCGGCACCGACCGCGGCGAAGGCCGGATGGGTGGGCTTGCGCGGTTGACGTTGGAGTCGACGCCAGATGACCACGGTGATCAGGAAGATCCCGAGCAGCCGCTTGAGCGGGGTGAGTGGGGCGTGCGCGAGTGCCAGCCCGCCGATCACCGCGCAGGGGACGGCGCCGAGCGCGAACCAGCCGATCAAGGGCCGGCGCAGGTCGTGTCGATTGAGCCAGACGCGGGATCCGTGCTGCGCACCCAGGTACAGGACAAGCCGGTCGGTGGCGCGGCATGGGGCAAGGAGGCTCAACTGATTAACCAGCTCTGCGAGTGGCTGGTCAAGCACGGCTACCTGCGCCATCGACCGCTGCGGATGACCCGCAAGGGTCGCAATCCTCTGGCGCCGCGACTGCGCCAGGGCATGGACATCCGGCACATGACCTTGAGCCAGTACCGGTATTTTCGTGACATCGGTCTGGGTGGGCAGCTCCCGAACTCCCAAGCCAGCACTGTGTTCCGGGGCCAGGCGCCGCTGCGCAACCGGGCCGCCGCGGACCTGGCTCTGTGCACGGGAATGCGCCCCGAGGAATGGGCAACCGTCCTGCTGCCCGAGCTCGCTATCGGGTGGCGCCGGCAGGGCGAGGGTGTGGGGTTTCCGGTGCAGACGTGCGCGAAGTACGGCAAGTACCGGGAGATCTTCGTGCCCACCGGGGCGCTGGACGCGGTGGAGACGTTCCTGCAACTGGAACGCCCGGAACTGGTCACGGCCTCGGCGGAGACCTTGGCCCGCCGACGGCGGGAGTTGTCGTGCTCGCGGTGCGCCCGCAGATAACTCATGCTGTCTTGGCGAAACCTGTCGTTTCGACCGCAGCACGTGGAGGTGAGCGCGATGGCCGGTGTGCGGCTGGAACGGCTGCATGGCTGGGCCGCACCAACCGGTCACATCGTCCGGGGGGATACCGCCTCGCTCGCCACGCTGACCGACAAGCACGTAACCATGGGTGGGATCAACCAGCAGCTCATGACCGATCTGCGGCGCGAGGGCGTGCCCGACGTGGTGCGGCACGCCTTCGATCGGATACTGACTCGCCTGCGCGAACAGCTTGCACTGCCTGGTCGATCCGGCGGGCCCGGGTGTCGTCCTTGCGCGCGGACGTGACCGACTTCAACAGCTCGCTCTGTCGGAACGGCGTCAGCTCGTCGAAGGTGTCACGGGCGCGGGCTTTCGCCAGCGCGTCGGCGAGATCGGCCGGCACCTCTACGGTGCGCTCGGCGCTGTCGCGCTCGACGAGCACGTGCACGGCATCGCCGGCGGTTGCGCCGGTCTGGCTCTGCACCGCCTTGTTCACGGCCATCAGGTAGCCGCCGTTCATCTTGTGCAGGGTGGTGCGCACGGGCGTGCCGTTGATCGTGACCACGGCGGGAACCAACCGTTCGTCACCGAGGCGGTGGGCCAGTTCGGCGGGCAACCACAGCCGCACCGCGTTGCGTTCCTTGACCAGTTCCGTGTCGAACTCAATCCCGCTCATGCCATCCCCTCGATCCGTCGCAGGTGGTCGACCAGACGGGCACGCACGATCTTCTTCCACCCGCCGCGATGCATGAACGCCAGTGCGGCACCAGCGAGACCAGCGAATCCCTGATGGTCGAGGCGCAGTCGAGTTCCCCCGTCGCCCAACTCGGTCAGCTCCCAGGTGACGGTCGTGGTGTTGCGCATCCGGCTCCCGCGCCAGGTGTAGACGAGCCTGGTGGGTTCGTCGGCCTCGGTCACCTCGCAGTGCACGACTCCGTCCCAGCCGGGCATTGGCTTGGCACGTAGCGTGAACGTCGTGCCGACCGCGGGGGCGAAGCCGTCCACCGGCATCAACCACTCAGCCAGGGCGCCGGGATCGGTCAGCGCGAACCACACGTCCTTCCGCCGGTATGGCAGGTCCACTTCCACGGTGATGTCGCGGGACATTCTCACTCTCTCTCATTTGTCTTCTGTGCCTGGCGGTCAAGATAAGTCCGCAGGTCGCCGATTCGTTCGGTCCAGAAGCCACTGAAGATCGCGGCCCAGTCATGCAGGTCACGCAGTGGCTCGGGCCGCAGCCGGTACAGCCGCTGGCGTCCGGAGCGTTGCTCGGTGACCAGCCCTGCCGAACGCAGCACCGCGAGGTGACGCGAGAGCATCGGCAGACCGACGCCAAGCTCTTCAGCCAGCTCGGTCACGGGCAGTTCGCGCCGGCGCCCAAGCGCTTCCAACGCCGCCCGGCGGGTTGGATCGGCCACCGCTCTGAACACATCTTCGTCCGCTCCCGGCCTTGCCATGCTCTAAATTTACGGTAAGTGTGAAGTGTTCGTCAAGGAAGGCGCTCAACAGCGCGTGCGAGGGGCAGTCGGCCAACGAGCGGTTGCGGTGGCGTTCACTGGGCATTTCCGGCGGGAAGACGACGGATGCCCACCGGCCCGGCTGGCGATCTGAGCGCCTTCGACCAACAGCGAAGAGTTCAGGTTGTGCCACGTTAGGCCCACCACGTCGTCAGCACCCGAACTCCTGTCGCCGTGAGGCGGCGCCAGGTGGTCTTGTGTGGTCAAAGGCACCAGCAGTGGATCAAGCCAGTTATCGTTGCTCACCGGTCCAACCCGCTGCCGCGTAAATCGGCGAACGCTTCGGTTGACTCGCAGCGGCCCGATGCTCGTCGTTCGATCCCGCTCGTGACCGGTTCTCCGAAGTGTCTTCGTGATGTCGCTACCCGCGGCGGGAGTCGGAAATGGCGGCAGCCCCACAGGAGCCCGGCGCAGCGCTGGTAGGTTCCCCGTGGCGACGGCGCTCCCGTCGGAGACGGCGGCCAAGATCCGCCTGCTGTTCGGCGACCCCAACGCCCACGACGCCGATGATCGTTACGACGCCTGGCGCCAGATCAGGCCGATTGCCAGTCGCATCTGCTTCTGCTGTTGAGTTACGGCTGTCGGCCGAGGAAACAAAGAAACTCGGTCTGTAGATCGGAGTCAGCCGGCTGCTCTACCTGTGGCTTGAACCCCCAGGGGGTTCGCAGGGCCTCAGTCTGTTCTTGCGCTACCGAATAGAAGTGACGGACGAGGTCTTCATCCAGTAGTTCGTCGCTGTCGACCGCTCGCGCGAAGTCCCAGGTGTGGACAAGGATGTCCAGTCCTCCGAATCGATCCATCACTTCTGACACGGAAACCGGTCCGCCGGGGGTACTGGTTGGCAAGTTTGCGCTACGGGCGTTCGACAATGTCTCCAGAGTTTGGTCGCGAACTGCCGCCATGCGCTGACGGGGTCAGCGTCGTCGGCAAGGGATGGGATACCACCCATGCGTGTGACATCGACGCCGAACAGCGGTTTAGGCTGCGTGCCGAGTGCGTTGCTGATGATCCTGCGATGCTCGTTGATGACGTGGAGCACGACATCCTGCCCTGTCCACTTGTCACACGGGCTTTGGTTCGACCAGCGATCACGAGGGATTTTACTGAGGTGGTCGGGCGGCGCCTCCGAGTAGCCCTCCCACCACACGTCGCTGTCGTCGGTGAGCGCCACGTTGGTGAAGATCGAGTTGCCTCGGTAAAGGGTGCGCATCGCGTTCGGGTTCGTGTGCCAGCCGGTGCCGGGCGCGACCCCGAAGAACCCACTCTCAGGGTTCACCGCATACAGCCGGCCGTCGTCACCGAACCGCAGCCAGGCGATGTCATCCCCCAGGGTCTCGACCTTCCAGCCGGGGATGCTGGGCTCGAGCATGGCCAGGTTGGTCTTGCCGCACGAACTCGGGAACGCGGCCGCCAGGTAGTGGACCTTGTTCTCGGGTGAGGTGAGCTTGAGGATCAACATGTGCTCGGCCAGCCAACCCTCCTGGCGGGCGATGACCGAGGCGATCCGCAACGCATAGCACTTCTTGCCCAGCAGCGCGTTGCCGCCGTAGCCGGAGCCGTAGCTCCAGATCATCCGCTCCTCGGGGAACTGGGTGATGTACTTGGTGCGGTCACACGGCCACGGCACATCTTCCTGGCCGGGCTTGAGTGGCGCGCCGACCGAGTGCAGACAGCGCACGAACTCGGCGTCCTCACCGAACGGGGCCAGCGCCTTGCTGCCCATGCGGGTCATGATGTGCATCGAGACGACCACGTACTCGGAGTCGGTGATCTCCACACCCAGCATGGGTTTCTCGGCGGACAGGGGCGCCATGCAGAACGGGATCACATACATCGTGCGACCGGTCATGGCGCCTCGGTAGTGCTCGGTCATGATGACCTTCATGTCGAGCGGGTCCATCCAGTTGTTGGTCGGACCCGCGTCCGCCTCGTCCCGCGAGCAGATGAACGTGCGGTCCTCCGCCCGAGCGACATCGCTGGGGTCCGAGGCGCACCAGAACGAGTTGGGCTTCTCCGCCAGCCGCACGAACGTGCCGGCCTCGACAAGCGTGTCGGTCAACGTCCGCCACTCGTTGTCCGACCCGTCGCACCACACCACCCGGTCCGGGGTGGTCAGCTCCGCGACCCGACGCACCCAAGCCAGCAGAGGCTGATGCGTGGTCGGCGCCTGGTCCAGGCCGGGCATAGTGCCAGTGGTCGTGCCAGCGGCCATGGTGATCTCCTCGTGGGCTGTGGGCGTTGTGCGGCCGTCAGCCGGAACTGGTGTCGAAGGGGCGGAGTGCTGTTTGGTGCAGTGTCTGAAGCGCGGCGTCGGCGACCCGGTCGGCGAGCGCGTCGTACGGCTCGTGGGGTAGCAGGTCGTCCGGTGGGGTGGCCATCACCAGGGCGAGCGCACAGGCATGGTGGACCTCGACGTCCAGCCTCGCCTCAGAGGTTGGGCGGGGAGTCCGGGTGAGCGCGCGGAGCAGGCCGGGCAACGTGAGCAGCGGGCCCCGTCCGCTGTCGGGCGTGATCACGGTCGGTTCGAGGTCCGGGGCGAACGCCCCAACACCAATCGTCCCCACACCCGTGCCGCCGAGCAGGTCGATGACGACGTCGGCGCCGTCGCTGACCACCGCCACCACACGATCCGCGCGATCCGGTCGAACCGGTTGTCTGTTCGCGGTCACGAGGCATGCTCCGCGAGCAGTTCGGCCAGCAGTCGCCCCTGCCCCAAAAGTAGGTGGGTCACGACCTGGCGGGCGGTGCGCAGCAGGTCTGTCACCTCGCTCGTCCTCAGTGAGTACTCGACGGTGTTGCCGTCGCGGCGGGCGACGACCAGTCCGGTACCGCGCAGCACCGCGAGCTGCTGGGACAACCGCGGAGCGTCAATCGCGGCCTCGATCGCGATCGTGTCCAGCAGTTCACGCACCGACCTGGGGCCGTCCTCGAGCAGTTCGAGGACCCGAACACGCACGGGGTGTGCCCCAGCGCGCGGAACAGCTCGGACTTCGCCTGATCCAGCGACACACCCATCATCAGTCCTCAAACATCGCGAAGTCGCGCACCGCCGGATCCACCCAGTCGGTGGTGTCCACGCCGTTGCGGGCGGCCAGATCGAGCAGGTCCGCCAGCCTGGTGCCGTGGAGTTCGGCCTCGTAGTCGTGGCCAGCCTGTCGTGCCTTGAGGATCGCCTCCTGGGCCCGCTCGACACGGCCGCGCAACGTCGCCATGAACGCGCTCATCACCCTCCCCGCAACCCAATGACCAATACATCATCTTCGCACTTAAAGAACTTCGCAAGTACTGGATCGTGCGAGAAGAAGCACATCATGCCCCGGTCTCGCGCCTACAGGTCGTTGCCGGCGTAGGAGAGGTTGAAGCTCTTGTTGGTCAGCGGGAAGTCCGGGACGATCGTGTCCGCGAGGGCGACCGGCAGCGCGGGCCAGTTGACGAAGCTCGGGTCGACGATCTTCACCCGGGTGAGTGTGCCGTCAGCGGCGAGCTCGACCCGGTGCACGATCGTGCCGCGCCAGCCCTCGATGATCCCCACCCCCGAACGGCTGCTTCCAACGCCGGCTGGCGGGGCGGTCGCCGCGGCGACCAGCCGCCCGCCCAGCGACTCGACGAGGGTGGTGATGAGCCTGATGGAGTGGGTGATCTCCTCGGCGCGTACCAGAAACCGGGACAGTACGTCCCCATCGGTGCGAGTGTGCTCGGTCCGTGGCACCGTCTCGGGCAGGAACGGGTGGTCGTGCCGGGCGTCGACGGTCAGGCCGCTGGCGCGGGCGACATAACCGAGGGTGCCGAGGTCGGTGGCTTGGGTCGGGGTGAGCACGGCGGTGCCGGTGAACCGGTCGGCGACGACGGTGTTGCCCAGAGCCAGGGCGACGATCTCGGCGATGTCCACGCCGATCGCGGCCAACTGGGCGGGATCCGGCAGGGCGGTGACGGTGGCGCCGCCGGGGTGGATGGCGCCGCGCAGCAGCCGGTGTCCGGTCACCGAGTCGTTGATGCGTAACAACTGTTCGCGGACGCGTTGGGCGTGGCTGTTGAGGATGCCGTGGCCGACGTCGTTGCACAGGGCGCCGATGTCGGTGATGTGGTTGTAGAGCCGTTCCAGTTCCAGCAGGATCCCGCGGATCCGCAGTGCGTCCGGGTCGACGGTGAGCTGGTGGGCGTCCTCGATCGCGTGGCAGAACGCGAGGGTGTGGCCGACGGCGGTGTCGCCGCTGACCCGTTCGGCCAGTTCGACCGCGTCGTCGGGGCGCCGTCCCTGGAACAGTTTCTCGATTCCTTTGTGGACGAACCAGAGCCGGGCTTTGAGGTTGAGGATGGTCTCGCCGACCACGGAGAACCGGAAGTGGCCTGGTTCGATCATGCCGGCGTGCACGGGCCCGACCGGGATCTCGTACACCCCAGGGCCTTCCACCGTCCGGAACGGGTACGGGCCGTCGACGTCGCCGAATGCCGGTGGCTCGCCGGCGTCGGCCAGCATCGGGTGCCAACCTTGGGGCCAGTGGAAGTGGCGGACCAGCCGCGCCGGCAGCGGGTGGTCGGTGGGCACGATCCCGAACAGATCCCGCATCTCCCGCTCGAACCGGCCCGCTGGGAACGACAGGCCGGCCAGGCTCGGCACTTCTGGGGCGTCGCGGCGCAGCGGGACGTGGAGTTCGACGCGCCGGTCCCGGTTGGCGGCGGTGAACAGGTACACCGCACGCAACCGGTCGGCTCCGTCATGAGCGCCGACGTCGTGGTGGCCGGCGATCAGCGCGACCCGGTATCCGTGCTCCAGCAAGGATTGCGCGTGTCCCGGCAACTGCTCCGGGGTCACGGTCGACGCCGTGCGGTGCTGGCCGACCGGGTCACCGAGCGCGGGCAGATCCGACGTGGTCATGGCGCCCCCACCAGGATGTCGGTAGCCGAATGCAGCAGCGAGGACAGCGGGCCGGTGCTGATGCCGAGCGCAGCGCAGGCCACCAGCCCGCCCACGAGAGCGACGACGGCGGGCCTCGGCAGGCGGCTCGGCATGGTGGCCGCACCGGGACCGCCCGGCGGGTCACTGAGCGGGTCGCTGGGCGGGTTGCCGAGCAGCATGCGGCTGGTGTGGCCGACCAGCGCGGCGGCGATCACCAGCACCAGCACGAGCGCGGCGGCGGTTTGCCAGCCCATGCCTTCGGCGAAGCCGGCGCGGGCGATGCCGAGCTCGCTGGCGAACAGGCTGAACGGCGGTAGCCCGATCAGCGCGAGCACCCCGAACCCGATCCCGCCGGCCAGCACCGGATGACGGCCCGCCAGCCCGCCTACTTCGTCGATCCGGCTGGTGCCGGTGACCTGCAGGATCCGTCCGGCGCCGAGGAACAGGACCGCCTTGGCGAGGCCGTGGCCGAGGATGTGCAGCAGGACCGCGGCGAGCGCGAGTGGGCCGCCGATCGCGGTGCCGAGGGCGACCAGGCCCAGGTGTTCGATGCTGGAGTAGGCCAGCATCCGCTTGTAGTCCCGCTGGGCCAGCAGCAGGGATGCGGCGAGCAGCAGGGAGGCGAGGGCCATCACGGCCAGCAGGGTGCGGGCGAACCCGGTGCCGAGCGCGGCGTCGGCGATGACCTTGACCCGCAGGATCGCGTAGAAGGCAACCGACAGCAGCACCCCGGACATCAGCGCGGAC
>Ga0193742_1002190_pt1 | contig 11317 bp, 10 predicted proteins | sample L2c1metaG_FD_165511 | JGI IMG/M metagenome (GOLD analysis project Ga0193742, IMG submission 165511) | Soil microbial communities from a riparian zone of the East river system, Colorado, United States - L2c1 | ecosystem: Environmental > Terrestrial > Soil > Riparian zone | place: USA: East River... | reverse complement strand
CAACCTCAATGTCCGCTCAGCACCAGCGTCTTGATGGGCAGCAGCAGCGCCTGAATCCGTAACAGAATCGCGTGCACGAGGCCGGTGGCGTCGATAACATGCAGCCCGAAGCTCTTGAACGCACCGATCTTGCCGGAGGCGATCCGTTCGTGGTTGCTGGTGTAGGCGTTGGCGATACAGCTGCTGCCGGGCGTCACGCCCTCCAGCCCGCCCTTGTAGATCGGCTCCATAAAAACGAGAATGGTGCCGGGACGCACGGTGTTCTGTGCCTCAACCAGTAGTTCGCCGCCCCTGAACTGGCCAGCCGCGATGTAGTCCTGCACATTGGTAATCACCATCGGAATGATCGTCCACGGCTTCGAAATGCAGGTGGCTTCGGCCACCATTCCGACCTTCATGACCTGAGCTTCGATCTGGCCAAATCCTGCCGCCAGCGCAATCCGTCCCGCACCGTCCGGAATCAGAACGCCGGCCGACCGGACCATTGGATTAACGATGTCACCGGGCCTCAGTCCGAACTGCTCGACGCGCCCGTCGACGCCGGCGCGAACAAAGGTCTTGTCCAGATCAACCTGGGCTTCGGCCAGCGCCGCCTCCGCACTTGCCTTTTCGGCGGGAAGCAGGGCGGTGACGCGGACGGCCGCTGCTTGTTTCGAAGCGTTGGCGGCATCAAGCGCACCCTGCCGGCCCGCCTGCAACACCCCTAGTTTTTCAATGTCACGTTGCGGGACGATGCCGGGATTGCGTTGCTGGAGCTCCCGCTTGGTGTTCAGTTCATCGGTCGCTTGCTGATAATCGCCCTGAGCCTGCAGGATCTGCCCTTCCGCCTTGAGGACGTCCGCCTGGGCGGACAGCATGGCGGCATCGACTTCGGCGATCTTGCGTTTGGCCGTCAGTAGCGCCGCTTCCTGCTTGGCGCTGTCGAGCCTGAAAATCACTTCACCTTGCTTCACGGGCCCACTGAGTTCGAAGTGTACCTCCGCCACCCGGCCGGCGACTTCGGGCACAATCGGAACGGTGCGATAGTACAACGTCGCCGATGTGGTCGACGGATGATAGTAGAAGATCATCGTGATCAGCGCGACCGTGAGCATCAGGCAGGTGATGATGCCAAATCGCAGTTCGAACCATACCGAATAGAGCGTGATTTCGTGGCCGAAGCGCTTTCCCTGCCGATAGCGGCGATAGAGATAGTCCGGCAATATCGTCACGAGCGAGCAGAGGATGATCTCAAGCATGACCCTATGCCTCGCTCTTGGCGGCGACGTTGTTCGGGCCGGCGGCGTGGACAGCAGCTTCAGGAGGTGGCGGCTGAGCCGGGTCCGGTTCAACCGGAGCGCCGGCCATCTTTTCGACCGATCCCGCAATCCTGCGCAGCGGCGAGATGAAGTCCGGCAGGTCAATCATCGCGAGGAAAAGGCCGATTACCCAGAACAAATGGTTGTGCGTAAAGAGTGCCAGCAGACCGAGCACAGCTACGATCTCGAATTGCAGCTTGTGGGTTCGGTGCGCCATCCGCTCCGGCAACGTGTGCAAGTGCAGATAAAGATTGCCGACCCCAACGACGGCACCGATCAGCATGACGCCGACCACTATCATATAGACGTCGGTGTCGCCCGGTGCGGTGATGAAGCCTGGCAGATGATGGGGTGCGGCCGGATGCAGGGCTTCACTCACGCAACTCTCCATTCCCACGAGCAAGCCGAAATAGCGGGCAGTGCCACTAACAAAGGCATGGAAAGCCGCCCGGCTGGGCAGTTCCATCTTTGCATAACGCTGGAACTTGGCAAGCGCAGGTTATCGCGTTGCGAGGATGGTTGTGGTCCCGGTTCATCTTCAACCGGTATCTAACTCCAGTCGTGTGAATTCTGCGGGGAGGGGGCCGTTCGACCACGAAACTACAGCCGGCGCTGGGGCGAATGCCGCATCGCGATATTTCGCTAGCGGCGGCCTGATGATCGTCAGGTGGAGAGATTGGAACATGCCAATCCAAATTGCAGCGCCGCCCGATATGGCGGCAGCATCGATTGGCCGGACGAGCGCGCGCCCAGCATATAATCAAGTCTCCGAAATTAAAGGGAAAACATTAATCTTTTAAATCTGCAAAATAAATGAGATCATTATTCTCAGCGTTGTTTTCCGCAACGCATTGCTAACCCAAGACTTGACCCCGCCCGGTGATCTCATCCGGCGGGGTTTTTTCAATGGCCCGCCGATCGTTCTCGACGGCGCGTCCCCAAATTGAAATCGATCAGGTGTGGAACTGCGTGCCGGATATGTTGAACACGTTTGGCAGGGTTCCGGTTGGTCTTTCGTGGCGTGAAGCCGGCTAGTTTCTGTGAGCCTCGAAAGCCTGCCCCAGCCGCTCCACTTCAAGGCTGGCACAAAACAGCGCGAACAGGCACCCCGCGAAAATCAAGCCGCGTTTGGTGATGAGGAGAATGTCGACGCTGCGATCGAGCTCGGGGAGGTGCCTGAAGACCGCGACGCCAAACAGGGCGCTGCCGAAGATGAAACTAAGCTTGCCCAGAAACAGAAAGACGTGATTGAGAATAAGGTTCGGGCGCCGAAACGGGATCGGGACATAGAGCACACGGCACCAAAACGCGATTTGCATCACGCACAGAAGGCTGAACGAGGCGAGATCAGACCAGCCATCGCGCGGAAGCTGCGAGCCGGGATTGATCGCGACTTGCCTGAACTCGGGCAATGTTTGCCAGATAAATACAACGGCTCCCGATATCTGCAGCGCAAGCAGCAGCAGATAGATGCCGGTTTTTCGAGGCTCGCTGTTCGCGTTCATCCGGCGGCCGTTGGCAAGAAGCGCTTCCTTGCAAATGCCTTTCCAGAACCGGACTTGAAGTATCGCTCAAGGCTACGGGCGGTTACTTCGTCTTCAACCGCTACATATGAGCGAAGGTTTGCTGGCAAGACTTGCGCGTCGAAACGACGTGATCTTGTTGATGAGACGCAATTCGACGTCGAAGATCATCCGTTGAGCCGACGTAGATATCGCCGTTGCTGAGTTCAAGGACATAGACGTACCACATGTGGCAACAGTCTCCCTGCGCTCCTTCGGAGCTTCGGGAGGCACCCTTCGCCCTGTCGGTCTCCGGGTGGCCTGCCACCCGAAGCCCGACAGGGCGAAGGGTGGCGGAGCCGGAGGGATTCGAACCCTCGATAGGGCTTTACAACCCTATAACGGTTTAGCAAACCGCCGCCTTCAGCCACTCGGCCACAGCTCCGTAAGGGCGGATATGCCCGACGCGGGGGCGAGCCGCAAGCGGCAGATTCAGGTTACGCCGGGGCCATTTAGTGATCTCGCCGTCCTCGGGCGCGGCCGGCCCCCGATCGCGCAGGTTTGCGAGGCCTGCTTTGCGGATTTCTAGATCCCGGCACGGTGGAATCGGCGCGGCCTGTCGAGACGGGATTCAATAGGACCGCGCTCGGCAAAACCATATTCGGGCGACTTTCTGCCGTCGCGCGCTCTTTGAAAGCCTTCGAAGCGCAGCGCCGGGAGACGGGCATTCGATCGCGGAAGAACCGAAGTTGCACATCGCGGTACGCCAGGCTGGCACCATATGAATGCGTTTTGATCCCTAAAAATAAGGGCTTTTGCAATTCCTCAGAGGATTTGCAGAACCCGTCCCGGATGCGGCAATGCCGCCGCGGACCGGGAGCCTTTATATGGGTGCGATCGAGCAAGCGCCCATCGCGTCCGCCTGCAGCGCCATCCCAATCGACTATCCTCACTTCATTATGTGTGTGTGACGGCCCCTGGGGGATTCGGTGGTTTTGAGCGCTCGATTCGACGCCGCAAGGCGACGGGGAGGGGAAAACCGGCTCGAAGGCACCCACCGCAACAATTCGGGTGTCAAATGGAACTTTTGAAAAAGTACCATTAAAAACAGTATCTTAGAGAGAAGGCTCGATCACATCTGCGTGTTATTTGTGCAACACCTTTCGGAAAAGGGGTCGAGTCATGCGTTTCGAAGCGGTTCCTTTGTTGCGTGTGCAGAAGTCCTCGGTAATTGTGATCTTGCGACGGAGGGGGGCATCCCGAGGTCGTCCCGTTAGGTGGTTCGCTTAAGTCCCTCGCGTTCATGCGGGAGTGTCCGAAGGCGCGAAGCGACTAAGCGGGTTTCAGGGGATTAAGGGAACCAACCTTAGGGTGTTTGCACCCGGCGGATCCGGAACCTTCCCTACAGAGCAACTTGGAGGTTTATCATGAAGATGGTTAAGAGCCTTATTCTCGGCTCAGCGGCGGGTCTCATCGCCATGAGTGGAGCTCAGGCTGCCGATCTTCCCGTCAAGGCCAAAGCGGTCGAGTACGTGAGGATCTGCTCCCTGTACGGTGCTGGTTTCTTCTACATTCCTGGCACTGACACCTGCATCAAGCTGGGTGGTTACGTCCGCGTCGACACGACGTTCAACGGTGGCACCGGCGCTTACGGTGGTCCGGCCTATTCGAGCGATCCCGGCCAGGGCAATCGCTACCGCGATTACTTCCTCGCCCGTTCGCGTATGGCGCTGACGGTTGATACCCGCACTGCCACCGAATACGGCGTTGTCCGTACCTTCGGTCAGGGCGACTTCCAGTTCCAGAACAACGGCACGAACAACCCGTCGGCTGTCGCAGCTGCTCCCTACACGGGCGGCGGCATCACCAGCGCCTTCCTCAGCACTGCTGGCGGCGGCTATGTGGCGGTGGAAATGGTGTTCATCCAGTTCGCTGGTTTCACCTTCGGTAAGTCGTCTTCGGCTTACGCGACGCCTTGGAATGGTTATCCGGGCAACAACAACTCATACCTGATGGGCGGTCACGACACCGTCACGGGTGTGAACAACATCCAGTACACCGCGCAGTTCGGTAACGGCGTGTCGGGCACCATCGGCCTCGATGATCCGACCGTGTTCAACCGCACGGCCGTTCTGAACCTGGCTCCGGCTTCGGGCAGCGCTACTGGCGCTGGCGCGCAGGCCTACGCCGGAACGCACTCTCCGGACATCGTCGGCAACATCCGCGTCGACCAGGCTTGGGGTCTGTTCCAGATTTCGGCCGCGGCTCACGAAGTTGTCGGTTCCTACAACATCCTCGGTGCCGGCGGCGTGCCGACTGCACTGTCGGAAATCTCTGGCCACCCCGAAACCAAGTGGGGCGGATCGGTGATGGCTGCGTTGCAGATCAAGAACATCCCGACCGGACCTGGCGACGATTTCAAGATCGACGTCAGCTACGCCAAGGGTGACACCAAGAACGTGATCTCGACTTCGGGTGGCTCGCCGAGCTTCGCGATGTTCGGTGGCACGAACCGTCCCGGCGCTTATCAGAGCATCGGTTTCGGCCAGACCTCTGACGCCGTCTATCTGCCGGTTCTCTTCGGCGGCACTGGCGACCTCAAGCTGGTGGATGCATGGGGTGTCCGTGGTGCGTTCAACCACAACTGGGATCCCTACTGGTCGTCCAGCCTCTGGGGCAGCTACGCCTCGGTTCGCTACAACGGCAACGCGCTCGACATCACTTCCGCCAAGGGTCAGTGGTGCGCCAGCTACAACACCGGCAAGGCCGTGTCTGCAGACTATACCTGCAACCCGGACTACAACATTGCCCAGGTTGGTGTTGTTACCCGCTGGACTCCCGTCAAGAACCTGACGTTCTCGGCTGAAGTCGGTGCGTTCTTCCTCGACCAGAAGTTCACGGGCGCTGCCATCCTGGCAGCTGCGGCTCCCAAGCCGACCACCGTGTACGAGTTCAAGGACCAGAGCACTGTGTTCCTGAACGTTCGCGCTCAGCGTAACTTCTGATCCCGAAAGACTTGAAACACTAGGAAAACCCCCGGCAGGCAACTGCCGGGGGTTTTTCATTGTGTCGAGGTGTTAAGGGGCGCACGACAGGGCGCGGCCGATCCAGCGCGCATGATCGCGCGGCTTGTCCTGACAGCCGATCTTGACGTGAATCCTGGATTTGGTCGCGAGGTTGGCCCAGGCTTGATCCCGGGGATGGCGGATACAGCTACTGGACGCTGGCGCCGCGATGCAGATCAGCCTCGATCTGGAGCTTGGTCCCGCCGCCGAACCGCGCCCGGTAGACCTGCAGGTTCTCCATGATCCGCTGCACGTAGTTGCGCGTCTCCGAGAACGGGATCTGTTCGACCCAGTCGACCGCGTCGACCTTGGGATCGCGCGGATCGCCGTAGCGCTCGATCCATTTCTTGACGCTGCCGCGACCGGCATTGTACCCGGCGAAGGTCAGGATGTAGGAGCCGCGATAGTCCTCGAGCAGCCCGCCGAGCTCGGCGGCGCCGAGCGTCGCATTGTAGACCGCATCGGTCTTCATCCGGCTGAGGTCGAAGCCGACACCGGCCCGTTTGGTGACATAACGGCCGGCGTCCGGGGTCACCTGCATCAGCCCATAGGCCTGCGCCGGGGAGACCACGGCCTGGTTGAAGGCGCTTTCCTGCCGGCAGATGGCGTAGACAACGCTTTGCTCGACCTCGGGTCCGATCTGCTTGAACGACGGGATGCCGTTGACGGGATAAGCGTAGTGGTCGAACGGCAGCCCGCGATTGAGAGCGGCCTTGCCGAGCAACAGCATGCCCCGGGCGTCGGTGTAGCGCGCCGTCAGTTCACCGAGCCCGGCGAGGGCGTCGGGGTCGCCGTTCTCGCCCATGTCGCCGAAAATCGGGATCGCGATCTCACGCTCGTCGAGTTCGTAGAGCAGTTGTACCGCGCGCACGATCTCCAACCGCTCCGACCCGCGGCCGCGCGGCAGCCCGTTCAATTCGAGCTGCGGCAATCCAAGTTTTGCGCGCGCCAACTGGCCGTAGTAACTGGTCGACTGCTCGGCGGCCCGCGCATAGGCGGCGCGGGCTTCCTGGGCGCGGCCTGACGCTTCAGCCGCGCGGCCTTGCCAATAGCCGGCCCGCGCGAGCGCGGTCGGGTTCACGCTGCCGACGCCGATCCGCGCAAAATGCTGGGCGGCCACCGCGGGGTCTTTCAGAAAGCGTAGCGCGATCCAGCCGGCGGTGAATTCCTGTTCGGTCTTGTAGATGTCGCGCGAGGGCAGGGCGGCGTCCCTGGCGATCAGATAGGCGCTGCGATGTTCGCCGACGTCCAGCATCTTGCGCGCCAAAAGCCGCCGCTCGATCCACCATTCGTCGAGATTGTGCAGCCGGGTCGGATCCTTCGGCGCGCTCAACATCAATTGGGCGGCCTCGGCGAATTTCTCTTCGCGGCGGAGCAACTGAATCTTCGCGAACAGATAGCCCACATCGCCAGTCAGCTCGCGCGGCACGGCATCGAGCAGGGCGCGCAGGTTGCCACCCTTCTTGGTGGCGGCGATGCGCGCCTTGGCCAAGGCGATATGGCCCGAGCCCAGCCGCTTCGCGGCGCGCAGGCCGCCAGCTTCCTGCTCCGTGCCATACAGCAAATAGTCCATTCGCGCCTTGTGATCGCCGGCGTTGAGCAAGGCGCCGAACAGATCGAGTGCGGTGGTTTCGGTGTCCTCCGACATGCCGTCGCGCCGCCAGGCATCGCGGACCAGGCGTTCGGCATTGGCGCGGTCGCCACGTCCGATCATCACCTTGGCCAGCGCGAATTTGCCTTTGGCCGAGATCGGCGATTCGTTTTCGAACCACGACCAGACCGTGGCGTCGTCGCGGTGATCGTCCCACAATGCGGCCTCGATGCGCCGGCGCATGAAGGTCTGCGACGGCCAGCTCGGATTGGCCGAAACGAAGGCGCGATAGCGTTCGACGGAGGCGCCATTGTCGTCGCTGCGCAGGATCAGCCATTCGGCGAGCTTGCGGGCGACTGGATCTGATATGACCGCCTGGGCCTGCGTTGCATCCGCAGGCTTGCGCTTGCGAACGAGCTCGATGACGCTTTCCAGCGCATCCTTGTCGGACTGCGAGGTCGATGACGTCGCGGCCACCGCTGCGGTCGCGACCGGTTTGCGTGCCGCGGGCAGGGCGGCGTGCTGGCGCGTCGCGGGCGTCAACGCCGGAGCAGGTGCTGATATCGGCGCGGCGTGAGCTGTCGCGACGGGCGTGGGACTTGCCGTCGCGGTCGCCGGCGTCGCAGCTAGCGGTGTCGTCTTGGGAACGACATTGCGGGCGATCGGCCGCGGCTTCGGCAATGGAACTTTGGCTTTGGCCCAGGCGTCCACAGATATTGCGGACAGCCCAACCGCCAGCGCCAGACTTGTCGCCAGTGCGGTCGAGCGCAATGCGGCTGCGCGGGCGGAACGGGTCACGGCTTTCCTCTGCGGCGGCGAATCATTCACTCGCTGAAGTCTTAGGTCTATTTGATTGAATATGTGGACAAAATGCTAAAAACGTCGCGGCTGGGGATGTTTGCGCCATCACCACGGCAAAATCGCGGCTGGGGTGTTTTCGAGCGAGGTTCTGACCTCCAGCGGTACTGCTGCGTTGCGGTCGGAAAATGCCTCAAAAACAAAGGCCTGTGGCTATATCCTTCGGCCCTTTCGCCAGATCGCCAGACCCGATATGAATTGGCTGGTCATTTTTTAGCGGTGCCGTCGCTCGCGCGTTGGGAGGAAGTCCATGGCAGCCAAGACAACGTTCCGGGGCTCACTCACCGCCTTGGTCACGCCATTCAAGAACGGCTCGCTCGATGAGGCGGCCTTCCGCGGGCTCGTCAGCTGGCAAATCGAGCAGGGGTCGCACGGTCTCGTTCCCGTCGGCACCACCGGCGAAAGCCCGACGCTGAGCCATGATGAGCATCACCGGGTGGTCGAGATGTGTATCGACGAGGCGAAGGGACGCGTGCCTGTCATCGCCGGCGCGGGTTCGAACTCCACGCGCGAGGCCGTCGATCTGGCTGTCCATGCCGAGAAGGCTGGCGCCGATGCCGTGCTGGTGGTGACGCCGTATTACAACAAGCCGACCCAGGAAGGGATGTATCAGCACTTCAAGGCGGTGAATGACGCGATCGGCATCCCGATCATCATCTACAACATCCCGCCGCGCTCCGTCGTCGATATGTCCGTCGAGACCATGACCCGGTTGTTCGAGTTGAAGAACATCGCCGGCGTCAAGGATGCCACCGCCAATCTCGCCCGGGTGTCGCAGCAACGCCATGCGATGGGACCGGATTTCATCCAGCTGTCCGGTGAGGACATGACGGCGCTGGCCTATATGGCGGCGGGCGGACATGGTTGCATTTCGGTGGTCGCCAATGTGGCGCCAAAACTGTGCGCCGAGCTGATGTCGGCCGTCCTGAAGGGCGATTACGCCACCGGACTCAGGATTCAAGACCGGTTGACGCCGCTGCATGATGCCATCTTCAAGGAGCCGGGCCTCGCGGGAGCCAAGCATGGCCTCAAGCTGCTGGGACGGCTGGAAGAACAGGTGCGCCTGCCGCTGATGAATGTGACGCCGCCAACCGGCAAGGTGATCCGCGACGCCATGGTCCATGCCGGCCTGATCAACTGAGGTTCAGCCGCTCACTTCGTCCGATCAACCAAGCAGGAAATCGACCATGCTGAAGGAATTCCGCGAATTCGCGATGAAGGGTAACGTCGTCGACCTCGCCGTCGGCGTCATCATCGGTGCGGCCTTCGGCGCCATCGTCACCTCGCTGGTCGGCGATGTCATCATGCCGATCATCGGTGCGATCACCGGCGGTCTCGACTTCTCCAATTATTTCACCGGATTGTCGAAGGCGGTGACCGCGACAAATCTGGCCGACGCCAAGAAGCAGGGCGCCGTGCTGGCCTGGGGTAGTTTCCTGACGCTTACGCTGAATTTCATCATCGTCGCCTTCGTGCTGTTCATGGTCATTCGCGCCATGAACACGTTGAAGCGCAAGGATGAGGCGGCGCCCGCGGCGCCGCCGAAGCCGACGCGCCAGGAAGAGCTGCTGACCGAGATTCGCGATCTCCTCAAGAAGGCTTGATGTGGCCGAGAAGAACGAGCGCCCGATCAAGGTTGTCGCCGAAAACCGCAAGGCCCGGTTCAACTACGCGATCGAGGACACCATCGAGACCGGCATTGCGCTGACCGGCACCGAAGTGAAGTCGATCCGCAACGGCAAAACCACGATTGCTGAATCGTATGCCGACACCAAGGATGGCGAGATCTGGCTGATCAACGCCAATATCCCCGAATATCTGCAGGCCAATCGCTTCAACCACGAGCCGAAGCGGCCGCGCAAACTGCTGCTGCACCGCAAGCAGATCAACAAGCTGATGGGCGCGGTCGATCGCGAAGGCATGACGCTGATCCCGCTAAAACTCTATTTCAACGAGCGCGGCCGCGCCAAGCTGCTGCTGGCGGTGGCCAAGGGCAAGAAGCTGCACGACAAACGCGAGACCGAAAAGAAACGCGACTGGGGCCGTGAAAAGGGCCGCCTGATGCGGGCGCGGGGGTAAGCTCATCTCTTCCGTCATTGCGAGGAGCACTTGCGACGAAGCAATCCATCTTCCTTGCGGCGGCATGGATTGCTTCGCTTCGCTCGCAATGACGACGAACGGAGAAAAAAATGAATCAAAAAAACCTGCTCGAAGTCGACTGGAGCAATATCCCGGCGCCATCGGACGATGGCGCGGCCGCCCACCTCACGGGCCTAGCCATCCCGCCGCTCAGCCTGGTCGCGACCGACGACACGTCGGTCACGCTGTCGACGCTGCCGGGCCGGACCGTCGTGTTCGCGTATCCCCGCACCGGCGAGCCCGGCAAGATCAGCCTGGTCGATGATTGGGACATGATCCCCGGGGCGCGCGGCTGTACGCCGCAAACCTGTTCGTTCCGCGATCTGTTCGCCGAGTTGAAGGCCGCCGGCGCCAGGCAGGTGTTCGGCCTGTCGACGCAAAGCAATGTCTACCAGACCGAAATGGCGTCACGGCTGCATTTGCCGTTTCCAGTGCTGTCCGACGAGAAGCTGGCGCTGACGCGTGCGCTAAAACTGCCGACCATGGAGGTGGCTGACCTGACGCTGATCAAGCGGCTGGCGCTGATCGTCGACAACGGGCGCATCAGCCACGTGTTCTATCCGGTGTTTCCGCCGGACCGGAATGCCGGCGACGTGCTGGCCTGGCTGAAGGCGAACCCCGTCTAGCCCTTATCCAGATCCGCTCTTACGCGCGCAAACACATTGCGAAACATTTCGGGCGTCAGCACGCGCGTATTCGTGTTGTAACGCGAGCAGTGATAGCTGTCGTAGAGCCTGATCGTGCCGGCGCTATGCACGGCACCGTGCGCAAATGGTGCCGCGGCATTTCGCAGCCCCAGCGCTTTCACCGTCGATTCATGGGCGATGCGGCCGAGCGCCACGATCGAGCGAAGTCTCGGCATGC
>Ga0193742_1002189_pt1 | contig 11318 bp, 7 predicted proteins | sample L2c1metaG_FD_165511 | JGI IMG/M metagenome (GOLD analysis project Ga0193742, IMG submission 165511) | Soil microbial communities from a riparian zone of the East river system, Colorado, United States - L2c1 | ecosystem: Environmental > Terrestrial > Soil > Riparian zone | place: USA: East River... | reverse complement strand
GAGCGTGCTCCAGCCCTGGGCGTTGCGTGATTCGGCGGTCTTCCTGGGATCGTTGTGATACTCGAACTGGCGGCCGCCGGCGAAATAGACCGTCCCCGGCTCGCCCGGCGGGACCTCGACGCCGGCGTCGTCGCAGATGCGGAGCTGGCCCACGACCGCGCGACCGACGGTGCCCTTGTGCGCCAGCCATTCGGCCGAGCTGCAGATGGTGAGCCCGTTGCCTTCGGTGCCGCCGTAATACTCCCAGATGATCGGCCCCCACCACTCGATCATCTTCTCCTTCACCGGGATCGGGCAGGGTGCGGCGGCGTGGATCGCGCACCGCAGCGAGGAGACGTCGTATTTCAGCCGCACCTCGTCGGGCAGCTTGAGGAAGCGCACGAACATGGTCGGCACGAGCTGCGTGTGCGTGATATGGAACTTCGGGACGAGGCGCAGGAACTCCTCGGCGTCGAAATGCTCCATGATCACCGACGTGCCGCCGAGCTTCATCACCGTCATGTTGAAGCGCAAGGGAGCGGCGTGATAGAGCGGCGCCGGCGAGAGATAGACCGTCCGCTCGTCCATGCCGTAGAGCTTGCTGGTGATCTGCAGCAGCGGGTTGTCGGCATCGATCGGCTGTGGCTCGACCATCGGCAGCACGCCCTTCGGCCGGCCGGTGGTGGCCGCCGAATAGAGCATGTCGTGGCCGGCGGTCTCGTCGGCGATGCGGGTCGCGGGCTGGGCGGCGACCGCGTCCTCCCACGAGTCGTAGCCGTCGAGGGTGCCGCCGATCACGTAGCGGTTCGCCACGGCCGGCATCAAGGTCGCGACCTCGGTCGCCTTGTCGGCAAGGGCAATGGCGGTCACGAACAGCTTCGCGCCGCAGTCGTCCACGATGTACTCGACCTCGGCCGCGGTGAGCCGCGAGCTGATCGCGGTGTAGACCAGGCCCGAGCGCTGCGCGCCCCAGCAGATCTCGAAGAAGCGCGGGTTGTTCTCGAGGAACAGGGCGATATGGTCGCCCGGCCGGAGCCCCTGGCTGCGGAAAAGCTGCGCGATGCGGTTGGATTGCTCGTCGAGCTGGCGATAGGTCACGGTCTCGCCGGTGGCGGCCATGATGTAGGCTGCCTTGCCGGGGTGTGTCTTGGCGTGGATCGAAGGATGCATGACGGGCGGTATATGAGCGGAGGGGACGGGCGCCCGCAAGCATCGGGCCATCGCGCAACCTCAAGCGTTGACCGCGCCGGAGCCATCGGCTTTATTCCGGGCGCACCTCAGCGTGCCCCCGTGGCGGAATTGGTAGACGCGCCTGACTCAAAATCAGGTTTCCTCACGGAAGTGTTGGTTCGAGTCCGACCGGGGGCACCAGCTCTATAATGCAAGCGGGCCGGCGTTTGATCTTCGAAGATTGGACGAGGACGTCAATGAGCGGCATGACAGAGAGAATAGTGCCAGGTGCAAACCAGGCGCAGAGCGCGAAGGTTGCCCCTGGCGGCGATAAGCGAGCGTGGCGGAATACGCTGGATCCAAAATCCTGTTCTGGTGACGGAGTATCGGTTCGATTCCGACCGCCCACACCATCACCCAACGAAATGCGCTTCAGTGGATAGCCCGCTGCATGGATGGTCGGCGACATGGCGCAAGACTGGATGTGCAACAGGTGCCTTCGCCAGGGCGTCGCCTGAGACTCCAATTGCGCACCACATCGATAGCGTTCACGCATGGTTGGCAAGCAGGCTGCCTCTCCCCGGCAGGGGATGATTGCCTAGGATGGCAGCCGCTCATCGAGGTTCGGGACCGACGATGGATATCCGCAGCTGGCTGGAACAATTGGGCCTTGGTCGGTATGCCGACGCGTTTGCTGCCAACGACATCGACGAAGAGATGCTGCGTGAGCTCACCGCCGACGAGCTGCGCGAGCTGGGCGTGGCGTCGCTTGGTCATCGCAAGCGGATCCTCGAAGCGATTTCCCGCCTGAGCGATGTCGCGGGACCGTCGCCTGCAGCGATAGCCAGACAGCTCCAGACTGAACGCCGGCAGGTGGTGGTGCTGTTCGCCGACATCTGCGGCTTCACCGAGCTGTCGGAGACGGTCGGCGCCGAGGGTTCACGCCGCATCGTCGAAGCCTTCCTGAGTCGCGCCGACGCCATCGTCGCCGAACACGGCGGTACGGTCGACAAGCACCTGGGCGACGCGACCATGGCGTTGTTCGGCGCGCCACTCGCCCATGACGACGACGCCCTGCGCGCCGTCGCCGCCGCCGAGGCCCTGCAGCAGGCCATGCCGACGCTTTCGGCCGAGCTCGGTCGGCCGATCGCCACCCATGTCGGGATCGCAATGGGCGACGTGGTCGCCGGCGATATCGGCAGTGCGCAACGCCGCGATTACACGGTGCTCGGCGAGACGGTGAACCTCGCCTCGCGACTGGTCGGCGAAGCCGGCCCCGGAGAGACCGTGCTGAGCGATGCCGTCTGGCGGGCGGTGGCCAACCACATGGCGGGTAGCGAACTCGGTGAACGCACGTTGAAGGGCATCGCCCGGCCGCAACGTCTGTGGCGCCTCGAGGGTCTGCGCGAGACCGTCTCGACGGGCCGGCTCCCCTTCATCGGGCGCGAGCTCGAGCTGGCCCAGGCGTTTGCCGTGCTTTCCGCCGCTAATCCGGGCGCGCTGTTGCACCTCCGGGGTGAAGCCGGGATCGGCAAGTCGCGCCTGCTCGCTGAGACCCTGGCCGAAGCCGAACGTCGTGGTTTCGCCCCGATTCTGGTGCGGATCGTCGACTTCGGCGCCGATCGCCGGCAGTCGCCGCTGCGCTCGCTCGCCGAACAGTTGGTCCGCCGCACTGTGGAGTGGCGCGAGGATGCGCGGATCGAGGCCTCGGAGTGCGCGGCACTGCACGACATCCTCGAGCTACCCTTGCCTGGCGCGTTGGCCGCACCCTACTTCGCAATGGAAGATGCCCGCCGGTCGGCGCTTCGAGTGCAGGCGCTTGCCAATCTTGCCGGCCTCGTGGCACGGGCCAGTCCGATCGCAATCGCGGTCGAGGACCTGCATTGGGCCGGCGATACGGTGCGTGATGTGGTGCGGGCAGTCGCACGTCGCACACCCGATTGCCGCATTCTGCTGCTCACCACGTCCCGCCTTGAAGGCGATCCGGTCGACACCACCTTCCGACGCGAACTGAGCGGCGCGCCGTTTGCCGCAATCGAGCTCGGCCCTCTGCATCCGGATGCCATGCAGCGCCTCGCACGCGTCGCCACCACCACCGTGGACGAGGCGAACACCAACCGACTAGTGGCCCGGTCGGGCGGTAATCCGCTTTTCCTCGAGCAGCTCGTTCTGAACGCCGGCGATGCCGAGGCCAAACCTCTGCCGAACACGATCCGCGCCCTCATCCAGGCCCGCCTTGACCGGCTTTCTCCAGGCGATCGTAACGCACTGCAGGGCGCCAGCGTGCTCGGCCAGCGCTTCGCTCTGCCGGCGTTGCGCGCACTCGTGCGCCAGCCGCATTTCGACCCCGCGCCGCTCGTCGTGGCGGGCCTGCTTGCTTTCGACGGCTCGATGATGACGTTCGTGCATGCCCTGATCCAGGAGGCAACCTACGCCTCGCTGCTGACCGATTCAGCCCAAGCCCTGCATCGCCGCGCCGCCGAATGGCTGGGCGACGCCGAGCCTGACCTGCGCGCCAGCCATCTCGATCGCGCCAACGATCCGACCGCCGCGTGGGCCTTCCGCGTGGCGGCCGAGCGCTGGCGCCACGGCGGCAACCTGTCGCTCGCGTTGGAGCGCGCTGAGCGCGGTCTGCAACTCCCGGCAGACACGGCGGAAGCGTTGGCGCTGCGGTTGCTGATCGGCCATCTCAAGCTCGAGCTGGGCTCGCCTCGCGAGGCGGAGGCGTACTTCCGGTCGGTGCTGCTGGCCGACGCGGACGCACCGCGCGCCGAGGCGGAGTTCGGCATTGCCGCCGCGTTGCGCATCGTCGACGACATGCCCGGGGCGGCCACCGCGCTCGATCGTGCCCAGGCCGGCGCCGAGGCGCTCGACCTCACGGAACTCCGATCACGCTGCCATCAGCTGCGCGGCAACCTGCTGTTTCCGGCCGGTCGGGTCGAGGAGTGCATGGAGCAGCACAGGGCTGCGCTGGGGCTTGCCGAGCGGGCGCAATCGCCCGAGTTGACGGCTCGGGCGCTGGGCGGCATGGCGGACGCCTTCTATGCGCAAGGCCGCATGCGCTCCGCGCTGAGTGCGCTGGAGCGCTGCATCGATACCGCCAGACTGGCCGGTGCGGGCACCGTGGAAATCGCCAATCGGCCGATGGCCGGAATCGTTCAGGGCTTCATGTTGCGGCTCGACGACATGCGAGAGATCGGCGAGACGGCCCGTATCCTCGCGCGGCAGGCGCAGAATCCGCGGGCCGAGCTGATCGCGCTGCACGCCCTGATGATGGCCGCGATGGAAGGCGACCAGCCTGCGCAGGGCCTGCTTCACTTGCCGCGCGCGCGCCAGATCGTCGCCGAGCTGGGCGCCTGGCGGTTCGAGGGAGAAAATGTCATCTTCGGCGCGCTGCTCGAAGACGCTGCCGGCCGGCCCGACGTGGCGCAGCGCATGGCACGCGAGGCGGTCGATCTCTCCCGACAGCACGCCCAGTCGTTTGTCGGTGCCCTGACGCTCGGCATCGCCGCGGCGATCACCCTTGATCCCGCCGAACGCGATGTGTGGCTGGCCGAGGGCGAGGCGCTGCTCGCCAAGCCGACCCTCAGTCATAACCACCTGTTCTTCCGGCGTTACGCGATCGAAGCAGCTCTCGCCGCCGGTCGAACCGACGAAGTGCAGCGCCATGCTGCGGCGCTGGCGTCGCACGCGGCCGCCGAGCCGATGCCGTTCACCGACATGGTGGTACGCCGCGGCCTGCTCCTTGCGGACGCCGCCAATGGCCGTCTCTCGAATGAAGGCCGGGCGGAGCTGAACGCGCTCTTGGCCCAGGCGGAGCGAGCGGGCTGCCTGCGCCTCGCCCGCCCCATGAGCGAAGCGCCGGTGTGATCTGCCGGTGCGACGCGAGGACCACGCACAACTGTTTCACGATTGCTCGCCTCGATACAAACGATACATATTCCGATACAATTGTATTGCATACATCAGGCAATAAGGTTACACCCCTCCCCATGCGGGAACTAGGGTGGGTAAACCCGCAGGTTGAGCTACTGCAAATTATGGGAGGCTGGGGATGCAACAGTGTATAGCCACGATTATTATCGAGCCGCGCTCGCTGGTACGCGAGGCGTTGGTTTCGCTGATGGCTAGCCATTCTTATCAGGTGGTCGGGAGCTTCGCTTCAACGACCAACGTCGAAAATTCCGGGCTTGGCGCAGATGCGCCTAGGCTCGTCATCCTTGGTGCACTGCCGGCCGATGAGGCGGCCAGTGCCGCCGCCAGCATTCGCAAGCTGTGGCCGGAAACCAAGATCATTCTGCTCTTCGACCGTGCGTCGTCGGCCGATTTTCAGAAGCTGCTGGCTTCGGAGATCGATGGATGCATTCCCTTGTTTGCGTCGCCCGATACGCTTATCCGCACCCTTCAAAAGATCATTACGGCTGACCTCAGGATCCTGGTCCTCAAGACGGAGACATCGTCGATGCCACGCCCGGCTGGCTGGCAAGAAAAAGGCGATGAGTTGAGCCTGGCTTCAAAAAATCCGGCACCGAGCAGCCACACCGAGATTGACGCCATTGACCGTACCAATTCGCTTCGAATTGCTCATGGTCTATCCCAGCGCGAGGACGAAATCCTCAAGAGCGTGGTAAGGGGCCATTCAAACAAGATGATCGCGCGTACGTGCGGTGTTGCCGACGCTACGATCAAGGTCCATATGAAATCGATCCTGCGGAAGATACGCGTGGCGAATCGAACCCAGGCAGCCGTTTGGGCGCTCGAACGGGGGTACGGGGCTGATGCCAATCGCCGCCCGCCGGCGCTTCATCTCCAACACGGGTTAGCGGCGGCTTGAGCCACTTTGGTGGCTCAGCCGTCACACAACACTGGATGCGGACGTGCGCGCGCTTGCTGAGGAGCAGATCTACAACGGCACTGACGAGCGAATCCGGTCCGACCCGGATCAGCTCGTTTAGCGCCTCGGACCGGGATCGCGGTGTAGCGCCCGCGTAGGGTCGCGTCAGTTCCTCATCGGCGCTGGCGGTTTCTGCGAGCGCCGCGCGGTCGAGCGCTCAATCATCGGCGCGGAAACGGCACCAAAATCGAGAGGGGTGCCGGCCACTCACGATCGACCTTCGCATATCCGCAACTAATCGCCCGCACGCGCGTGATGGCGGTTGGCCAGCAGTGTTGCGGCGAAAACCGCTGTGCCTACGGTTCAGCCTTTTGTGGGGGTGCGGATCGTCTCTTGTAGGTGAGCCAGGCGATGATTGCGTCCAAATCCGCATTGCTGAGACCGGCCTCATCGAATGCCGGCATCTTCTGTGCGGGCCAACTACGAACCGCAGACGGGTTTCGTAGAAACAGCTTGAAAGCCGAGGGCTGAAAATAATCCACGGGGCTCATCGGTGTGGCCAGATCAGGGCCGGCATCTCCTTCGCCATCGCCGTTGAAGCGATGGCAGGCCATGCAAAGCGCGACGAACCGGTCGCGACCACGCCAAACCGAATCGGAGGCGGGGAGCGCGTCTGGCACGCGGAGGTTCGGCCATCGTTTGTGAGGACTATCGGTGACCGCAAGCGCCGCCACTCGATAGACCCAGTAGGTCCTGGCGACGGGGGCCCTGGTGGATTGCCACACAATGAAGAAAGGGCCGGCACTCCCTTGCTTGCCGGGGATTGACGGCCATGGGGCGGCGGAATTCTCAATCGCCAGGAATGCTTCCGTGTCGGTCCTGGTCGTCGGTTTGAGCAGCGCTGCGGGTATGGATGCGGAGAAGTTATCGGTCGCGCGTATCTGAACATAGTCGTCGACGTCGAGGTTGATGTCCCTCAGGAGACGTTCCATCGGTACTACCCGATAGACCCTCGATGCTTGATGAATGGGATCATTGGAGATGCTCAAATCGCGGACGGAGGGATCCGCGAGCAGGTCGTGGGCAAAATACGTTTTGGAGGCCTCTCTGCTGGAGATCGTCAGGCTGGCCGACTGGGCGAACGCGGCATTGACGCAAGCCGACCAACAGGCAAATGCCAGAACCAGTGCAAAGACTTCTATTTTTGCCTGAAGTGTTTTGATCTGCTGCTCGGTCCCTTGCAGCAAGCGACGTGTCATGCCTCCCTCGAATTTGTGCCCGGCGGCCGCGCCAGGTGAAGCCGAGACACCAGTGAGCAGGGGCGCTGTCGCAGGCTGCTGCTGCGGTACTGCCACCCACCATCGGCTGGCCTTCGAGCTTGCTTGCCCTTGAGCGACAACTCCGCCTGAGGTTGGGCGCGCTTTGAGTAGAATGACTATCGCCGCGAGCACGGCCAGGATGATGGAAATCACGGCGCAGGCCAGAGGCGTCGCGAACCCGAATCTCGACACAAGAGCCAGCCTCCGCCGATCTCGAGCACTTCAAGCAAAAGAATCACGCTCCCCATGCCGTTCGACCTCCCCAGGCAACCGATGGCAACTGTCGCACTGCGTGAGTGCAGGGCCAATCGTACACGCGCGCGGATTGAAGTCGTGGCCGTGGGGCTGCGGAGGTACCCCTTCTGCGCCATTCCACGATGTGGACTCAGGGCCGCTCTAAGCCTCTCATCGGTTTCGTCACCGGCGCGACCAGGAGGCCATCTTGAAGGCTAGGATCTGGGATACCTTTGGATGGATGCTCGATCATCTGGAGTGGTCGGCAGTCATCGTTGCGGTCGTGGTCTTGACCGTCGTTTCGGTCCTTCCGGCAGCACGAAAGCCCGGCAAGTAGGAGCGCTCACCGAAGGCGGGGCGCGTCGTTCGTCATGCCTCGCCCTTTCGCCAACTGCTCCCAAAGCGGCCCTCAGTGCGCAGTTTGCCGGTCTATAGCAGATCATCCCGGAAGCTCTTGAAGCTGGGATGGCGCTAGCGGTCATCGTCCGACTTGTTGGGACACGACTCGTCATGCCGCTGTCGCAGGAGGGGATCGGCGACGTGGTCGGGCTGAGCGGGCCACATGGCAATCGCATGCTCGCCGAACTGAAGGGAGACGGATTGCCCAGGAGCCGCCGTCGACTCCTGCGAGCCGATGGACGTTGTTCAATTGCGGCGAATGCATCCTCGACGGGGAGCACTCGGCAGCCAAGCAGGGGATCAGCCCCTTTCGTTATCGAGTCGCTCCGGCACGACCGCCTGCGAGTCAAATTCGTTATCATGGCGCATCGAGTGCCTGACTGGTCGCCAGCGTCTTGCCTCGAGGTCGCGGATGTCGCTGCGCAATATCCTGCGCCTCCTGTTCTTTGCGCGCTGTCGGATTTTGTGCTGCCACCTACCGACAAACATCATAATCACAAGGGACAGCACGCAGAGTCCGGACGTCGTCAGGGAGACCAACAGAACCCATTCCAGCAGGTCCTCCGTACCCGGCTTTAAAAGTGCGATTGCCATTATGGCCGCATAGACCGACTCGGGCTTCACGCCAAGCGCAATGACTGTGGGTCAGGCTCTGAACCAATCGAGCACATCGCCCATACCTGGTCCGACCGGTCGACCGTCAAGCCGCGCAGCAGATAGGGAGTAGATCTTGCTGCCTGGCGTGGCTTTCGACGTGTTCGGCCGCCGGTAGATCGCCTCGATCCCCATCCGATTCATGATCGAGCCGACGCGCCGGCGGCCGATCTCGACGCTCTCGCCACCCAGCAGATCGCGCAGCATCCGGCCGCCTGCGAACAGGTGATCGAGATGCAATTCGTCGATCCGGCGCATGATTCCCAGGTCGGCCGGCGACACCGGCCGAGGCTGACAATAGAGACTGCTCCGGTTCAGCTTCAGGACCTTTGCCTGGCGCGTCAGTGGCAGGGCGTGCGTGCGGTCGATCATCGCTTGGCGCTCGGCATGCCGGCCTTGTTGAGCGCGCCTTCTAAAAAATCATTCTCCAGCGTCAGCTCGCCGATCTTGGCATGCAGCGTCTTCACATCTACAGCCGGCGCCGGCCGATCTCCTTCCGGACCGAACACCCCGGCCGCCCCTTCGAGCAGCCGTGACTTCCAGTCGGCGATCTGGTTGGGATGAACATCGAAAATCTGCGCCAGCTCGGCCAGCGTCTTCTCACCCTTCAACGCCGCAAGCGCCACCTTCGCTTTGAACCCCGCCGTGTGATTCCGTCTCGTTCGCCTTGTCATCGTCTCTCCTGATCCGCGGCATCCTCGCCGCATTCAGGCAGAAACTCCACTTGGCGCCGTGTCCAGATTCTCCAGGCCACCTCTAACTCTACTCCAATCCCTATCCCGTTCCGGGCCTTCGTCGTGACTATAGCGGCTTGATATTGGCTTCCTTGATGACCTTGCCCCATTTCACCTGTTCCTCTTTGAGGAAGCGCGCGAAGTCCTGAGGTGAGCCAGAGCCGGCGTCGGCACCCACCGCAGCCAAATGCCTTTGGCCGATGGGAGATGCGAGAGCCTTTGTCACCTCGGCATTAAGTCGAGCAATGATTTCGTCTGATGTCTTTGCTGGAGCCATCAGTGCTAGCCAAGATACTACATTATACCCGGGCAAACCGGCTTCATTGACCGTTGGCACCTGAGGTAGCGCCTTGCTCCGCGCCAGTCCGGTGACGGCGATGGCGCGCAACTTTCCAGATTCAATGTACGGTATGGCCGCGGGAACGTTGCTGAACATCATCTGGACCGATCCGCTTAGCAAGTCGTACAACGCTGGACCTGTGCCTTTATAGGGTACATGGACGATTTCTATATCGGCCATCGACTTAAACATCTCACCAGAAAGGTGTTGTGACTGGCCGACGCCCGCAGAAGCAAAGTTAATCGTACCGGGCTTTTCCTTCGTGTACCGGATCAAGTCGGCGATGTTATGAATAGGCAGAGATGGGTTCACTACCAGGACATTTGGATAGGTGGCGACAAGCGCCACCGGGGCCAGCTGGGTTTCAACGTCATAGGGCAGGCTGGAATAAAGCGCAGGGTTGATCGCAAGGGGACCGATATTCCCCATCAAGAGCGTGTAGCCATCAGGGGCTGCATTGGCGACAACCTGCGTGCCGATGATGCCGCCGGCGCCACTTCGCGGATCCATCACCACGGGCTGGCCCCACGCGCTCTGAATTGTGTCGGCGAGGAGGCGCACGAAAGCGTCCGACAGCCCTCCTGCGGCGGACGGGATGATGATCGTGATGGGTCGAGACGGATAGGGTTGGGCAACGGCCTGAACGATCCATAAGACCGCAGCGGTGAAGGCGATGACAAAGGAGCGCAGCGCTTTGGCCATTGGTTTTTCCTCCCCAAGTATCTTGTCCCGACCGCTTTCAGGTCATCGCCGTCCCTCTCCGCAAATCGACCTTCGTAAGGTCTAGTCTGCCGCCATGGCGCGGCCGACCTTGAACGCAGGCATCACGGCTTCCGCCACCCATTGGAACTGCTCGAGCATCACGGCCTGGGGAGTGCACAGGCTGGTCGACAGGTTGATGTGCTGCATGCCGGGAAAGCGCAATTCCAGTTTCTTGAGATGTTCGATCAGATCGTCCGGCGTGCCGGCAAACCAGGCGCCGAGTTTCATGAAGTGCTCCAGGGTGGGCACACCCGCTACAGCCCAGCCTCCGCGACGCTGCGTGGCACTCACCTGCTCGGGCGTGATTCCGGGTACGAAGCCCAGCGGCGCGAACATCTTGACGTGTTCCTCGTAGAACGGCGTCATCTCCCGGATGGCCTGCTCGCGCGTCTTGGCGAGATGGACAAAGATACCGACCGTGAGGTTCTCCCCGAGTTCCCAGTTCTTGCCGGCACGGGCCGCCGCGTCCCGGTAGGCGCTGATCGGTCCTTCGGCCATCGTTGCAGCGCCTCCGCCAACGGCACCCTTGATGTCGTGCCTGACCATGAAATCCATGGCGCGCGGCGTGGCCGAGACGATCGGCTGCCAGCATTCGACAGGCCTGGTCACCGGCCGTGGCACCAGCGTCAATTCCTTTAGTTGATACCCGCGGTACGGCACGTCCGGCGGCAGGGTGTAGTGCTTCCCGCGATGAGAGAAGCGGTCGCTGTTGAATGCCTTGAACAGAATCTCCACTTGTTCCTCGAACAGCTCGCGGTTGGCGGCCTGATCCTGCAGTGGACTGCCGAAGGTTTCGACCTCGCGGGTGTGGTAGCCACGACCGACGCCGAACACGGTGCGGCCTTTGGTCAGAATGTCGGCAACCGCGTAATCCTCCGCCAGGCGGAGCGGGT
>Ga0193742_1002188_pt1 | contig 11320 bp, 23 predicted proteins | sample L2c1metaG_FD_165511 | JGI IMG/M metagenome (GOLD analysis project Ga0193742, IMG submission 165511) | Soil microbial communities from a riparian zone of the East river system, Colorado, United States - L2c1 | ecosystem: Environmental > Terrestrial > Soil > Riparian zone | place: USA: East River... | reverse complement strand
CTAGGCCATTGCCGATTTCAAACTAGGGTCTGTTTGGATTCATCTTGAATTTATCACGGCGGCGGTGAGATTGATCATTGCTTCGAAGCTGAGGTCAGTTTTGTCGGCTCGCATGGCGATCCGCTTGAATTCCTTGAGCTTGCAGAAGAAGTTTTCGATGAGATGCCGCCATTTGTATATTTCCTGATCGATGGCGAGAGGTTTTGCGCGCCGCGGGTGCTGGGAGATGACCACCCTGGCGCCGCGTGCGTCGAGGTCGGCGATGATGACGTTGCTGTCGAACGCCTTATCTGCGATCAGCGCATCGAAGGCCAGCCCTTCGATCAGCGGCGGGACGCCAACCGTATCGAAGCGCTGTCCGGGCAGCAGCACGAAACGCACGAGATTGCCGAGCGCGTCGGTCAGTGCCAGGATTTTGGTGGTCATACCGCCTTTGGAGCGGCCGATGGCCTGGCTTTGCGTCCCCCTTTTGCGCCCTGTCCGTGGCGGTGGACCTTGACGATGGTGGCATCGACCATGACGTATTCCATGTCCGGCTCGTCTGAGGCCGCGTCGAATAGACGCTTCCAAACGCCCGCCTTCGCCCAGTCGCGGAAACGCGTGTACACGCTCATCCAGTTGCCGAAGCCGCGCGGCAGATCGCGCCACGGGCTGCCCGTGCGGGCGATCCACAGCACTGCTTCGACAAACAGCCGGTTGTTATTGCCGCTCCGGCCGGGATCGCCCGGCTTGCCAAGACAAAACGGCTCCATCTTCGCCCATTGGGCATCAGTTAAAACGAATCGGTCCATCCCAAGCTTGAATCACAATCAAGCCCGGATGAGAATCCTGAATCCAAACAGACCCTAGGCCACTGGGAGTCGAAACAGGCCGGTACTCGGACTTTCAGGAACAAGCGGCGCTGTCCCACGTTCTGGAATCGTGCCGGAAGCACCCGGCACAGTTTCTAAAGATGGCCTCAGCTGGTCCCCCTGCTGGGGCCGTTTCTTTGGGTTCGGTTCGGCTGATTAAGGGGCTATCCGCAGCCAACGGTTGTTTCGTTGTCGGTGCACTTGTGAACACTCCGTGAAAACCGTGGTAGCTTGGTCACGCGTCCGGATGCTGATCCGCCGTTTGGTGTCCGATGAAAGACGGCTCCGGCCCTCCCCCGAGGCTGGGGCCGTTTCTTTGTGGATCGGAGCGGCGAGGGGCTACAGCGCGTCGTGGCTGTGGAAAGCATCAAAATGAAAGAGGCCGCCAACTGACCGGCCTTACGAGAACCAGCCCAGTCGCCGACCGAGTCCGACGATGGGCGGTTCCGGGTGGATGGCACAATTTGCGCCACAGACCGATATCCTAACGTCTCTGCGCAAAGGTCGTTCCTGCGCGAGCGCCAACCGGGCGGCCTTACTTCCCCAGCAAACGTTCCACGCGTGCTTTCAGCCACGCATTCTCTCGCTTTAGGGATTCGATGGTGCGGTGAAGGGCGAGAACGTCTGGCGGTTCGGTAGCAACTGGCAGCGGCCCCGGTGGCGCGATCGGAATCGTGCCGGAAAGCTCCTGGCACAGTTCCCAAAGACGGCCCCAGCTAATCACCCCGAAGCTGGGGCCGTTTCTTTTAGGCGCGGTGCCGGCTTGCTCTCGCCCTCCGGTTGCGATTGGATGCAGGAAGGGCCGGGGGAAGCCAAGGTGACTGAGGCGGAGAGCGAGCAGATATTCCTCGCCGCTATAGTAGCCGCAATCAGCGACGACGTGCCGTACGGCTTTCAATTTCGGATAGTGGCGCGCTCAAAGAATGCGCGCATCGTGAAGCCGATCTAATCGTCAGACAACCAAAATTCCCGCTGCATGCGCTCGACAATGGTCGTTATCGCAACATCGGCCTTGCGTCGATCGGCCTTGCCAAATCTTATGCCCCTTAGGGCCCAATTTGCGCCGAAAGGCGACTTCGGTGTTGTTCGCTGGACAATCACACCAACGAAAGCCTCGCAGCCGGGCGCAGACCTGCGCACCGTGCCCGCAATCGCAGTTTCCAAGTTCGCGAGCAAAATTAAATCTCGGTCGTCAGAGCGTGATATCGAAATTGACGCTGCATTTTGATTTTGCTTTGGCCCAACTGGAGGCACAGGCTTGGTTGGATTTGACGGCGAGGAAATAACCGAAGCGAGGAGCTCTAGCGGCTTGTTGATGAGCTCGCTGTCCCCCGACCCAACAGGATCGCCAGTTAACCTCCGAGCCTCCTGCATCGTCCATTGGACGAGCCCGTCCTTCAAGGTGGGTTTCTGCGCCATGGTAAAAAGCTGCACCCGATTATTCGGTATGAAATCATTGCCTGCTTCTGAGAGACTAATGACGCGGTACTAGTGATCTCGCAGGCCCGCTGACGCTAACCCGGGGATCGGCACCAGGGCTACTCCTGAATGGTGGCACGCGGCTTCTCTGGCTTGCCTAAGGTATTAGTTCGCATACCCTCGACGATTTGAAGGGCCTTTGCAGCGTGCGCGGGGTGGGCCTCGTTCCCGAGCTTGATGGCGATATGCTCAACGAAGTCCGCAGCATCATCGAATCCCTCTCTCAACGCCGCCTTGAGTTCGGGCGAAAGGGCTGCCAGCCGGGGCAAGATGCCGAATAAGACGGCTTGAAGCGCCAAAGTTTCGCCAGCAAGGGCGTGGACTTCATAGATCGGGTCCAGTGGCTTCTTTTCTGTCATCAAATCCCTCGGTGCTATCGCGGTTAGGCTGGCTTCATCCCAAGGCGTCGGCCGCTTATAAAACTCTATGCGGTGCGCTCGGTGGCGTTCGGAATGTGAGGAGGCCGTGGTGGCACCTATTTCCCCTTCGCCTTCAGCCTCAGATCTACAGGCCGGCGGATGGTCCAATTCGCAAGCATAAATAATCGATAGCAGCCAAAGCCAGCAAGACAATGAAGAACCATCCGCCGGCTTTGCTACGGTTCGCGAACTCGCGGTTGAGCTCTATCTCGCTTGCGTGAGGGACCATCCGCTTACGATAATGGTGTGCGCCTACTGGGCGGAATCCTCGACTTAGTTTCCACGACGACAATAGGATCCGGAGACGGATTTCATGCGCGGCATCCGGTTTAGGCGGCATTCATTTCCCCTTCCACACAAGCAAGCCGGAGGCAAGCTGTGACCCTTCCCCCGGGCTCTAACCCGAACCATAGGGGCTTATTCCAAATGACCCAGGCTAACAGCGTGCATAGCACGCCACCCACAAACACGTCTGCGCTCTAGAGCGGCCTGAGGACTCCGCTGGCGCGCTGTACTCCAGAGGAAGCGTTTCAAGCTATGGGGCGCCTCCGCAAAGAGGCCCTGGACGAGATCAACGGTCTTATCCAGTTCCTGGATAAGACCGACGAATATGTAAGCCGGGAATTGGAAGACCAGGCCGACGACCGGCCTTGGGACGACGACGAGCTTGATGGTCCGGAGCACGGCGAGAACGAGGAAAGTGATCCTGCCGAGCCGTCCCTTGGCAGCGTCGGAGACACACTTTGACCAAACGCGTTGGGCCGCAGGCGATCGTCGAGACTTAGAACAGGATCCCGCCGACTCGGGCATCGCCGATCTTGACGGGCTGCGCGAGCAGGTCGGCTGCGGCGGGTGGCAAGGCCGATCAGACGGGGATCGGCTCTAAAAAACGAAAATTGGCATCGTCGTCACGCATTTACGTTGGCGAGCCAACTACTAGAGAACACAGCCGATGCGCTGGCCGTGCTGCAACGTGTTGGGGAATTGGTCGCTGAAATTGCAATCGGATGCGCCGGAACCGGCGAAGGCGAATATTGTCACGCTCGTCCGGGATCGCCCATCGGCCTGAAGCGAGATCCACCGGTTCACGCCGGCGGAGGCTCTCCAGTTGCCGTCTTTGCTCCGTTCATTGATAGTGCCTTTCTTTCAAAAGGGGGGCGTTTTCAATGGTTCACCATTCCAAAATTCGCGATGATCATCGCCTCAGCAGGGCTTCTAGGTTCGACAATCCCGTACCAGCAGGCTGATCTCAAAATGACGTCGCCTGATGGCATTCAGCGGCTCGACCAACTCTGGATAGTAACATACGTCGACGACGCTAGACGGGAGGTCGTCGCGCAAGCCAGGCTGACAACTGGCGAGTATGCGCCGTTGATCGCGGCGGATGCCGCGCGTTTGGAGAGCATGATGCCGGCTGCGCGGGGAATGGCAAAAGCCAATAATATTGAAATGCGGCTCGTCAAATTTACAGGCCGGCTAGACGTTGAAGAAATCAGGCCATAGGCCCCGTTCACATCGGCGAGCTGTCGCGTGCTTCTTGGCGCGGGTGTTGCCTTACGAACGCTGAGGCCGCCCCATTTATTTCGAGGTGTGCCAGATTTGAGCAAATGGGCTTCACAAAATGAAACACCAGGGACATTTCAAGCGCGCCGACCCAGTGCGGGAGGCAATGCAAACGCGGACCTTGATCGCGGATATCTCGCGCATCATCGACATACTTAACGTTGATATTGCCTCCGAAGAGCAGGCTGCGGGCGTCGCCGACGTGGCGCGTTCTGAATACCCAGCTCTCGCTAGGGCCCTCAGAGCACGCCGCGACAACCTGGTTGAGACCGTTTCCGCATTACAGCAGCGACTTAGTTAGCAGACGCGCCGGCATCGGCAAGCCGCTACAGCCCGCCGTTACTGAGAACAAAAATTGAAACCGCTCTTGTCGCACGCGCGCCTTGGCTTCTGTTTCGAAGTCCACTTTCTATTGGGCATTGAAGCGACTTGGCCTTACTGTCCTGCCGGGTTTGGCGGCCTTGATGGGTCCCGACCAGAAGCCGGGGGGCTCGGAATTTCCGGTCCGCCTTCCTGTCGCCGCTTATTCACAAACCGAATGCCGCAATGCCTGCAGAGCCGGCTCAGAGCTTCTTGCTGCCTGGGCTGCCTCGCCCGCGGCATCTTCGAAGAATTCGAACCCCCTTCGACCTCGCCTGGACCGTCCGGTCCAGTTGCGGCGCGAAAGCGCTCGCGGCGAGGAACGAACATCGCCGTCCCAAATTATCGCACCGGTGGCAGGCAAGAGGATGTGCGGTATTCCAGCGATCTTTGGACCCGTACATCCGACGGAGGTTGGTTATGAAGGTCATGTCGGTATTGGCGGCCCTTTATTTCGCTACATGTTCGCTCACCGTTGCGCAGACTTCAACTGGCAGCTCGGCTGGGTCCACCGGTGCGGCCGGCGCCTCAGGCTCGACGCTTTCGAACGGAAACACGATCAGCGGTACCGGCGGATCGCCAGGTCCAAACACATCAAACGCATTGAACCGAGGGACGACGGGCAACAACATGGGCGCGCCGCAAAGCAGCGTCAGTCCCACAGGGCCGGCCTCGCATGGCAACGCGGTAGATACCCCCGCAGCGAATGCTGCCATCCAAAACCTTGGAAACACCGACACTGGCGTCTTGAAGAAGTAAGCGCAGAAGAAGACCAGGACCGATCGGTGCCGCCGCCGCCCCCTCACATTTCCGCAAGCGAACGAGCGCGCCGTGTTGCTGAAGTTGGGTCTCGCCCTGGTCTTCCGCTAGAAAAGCTGTATCCGCCCGGCAAGGTGCTTATCGCTAAGATGGTGGCGAAGTAACGAAACAGCGAACGGCCGAACGTATTGCATGACCGCCGCGCGCGATGTTCGAGTCGCTAATTCCGGATCAGCTATTACGAAGCCCGTCAGCGGTGCCTTTCCACTGCGTGACATTGTCGGCGATCATGCGGGTAGATTTCATGGCCGCTTGGCTGAGTTGGGCATAGCCGGAAATCTCGCGCTGCACGCGCTGACCTTCGGCGTGGAGCAGGTCCCGCAGGCTTTCGAGTTCGGAAATCAGATTTTCGATTTCCCCGATCGAAGCTCCGGCGATGCGCTGGATCAACGAGTTGACGTTGTTGACGGTGACCTCGGAGTTTGGCTCAAGCACCGGTTCGGTGCTGCCCTGCAGGTCCGACGCTGGTCGGCGCAGATAGGCGACATCGTTGCGGACGACATCGCGGATGCCGGCCTCGAAATCCGAGACCACGGCGAGATCGTTGTTCTCTTCAGTTGATTCAATTTTCTCGGTACGAGTAGTCGCGTTCATCGGCTATCCCCCATGTCGAGCGAGCGCGGCATGACCTCCGCACCACCAGAAGATATACCACACTGCGGGGCTAGGAGTTACTTCCGCGTCGGGGGGTGGTCGGATCGATTTATCCATTAAACGGGCCGCTTGTACGCCAATTCTCCAATCATTCGTCAGTTGGATACACCACAAATACCAAAAAAGATGAGCGCAGTCCCGCCTGGGGCGAGGCGGTTCGGGCGACTGTGTAAATTTGCCCTTCGCCTTCTTCGCCGGCTCATTGTTTCTGACCGGGCGGGATCGCGCCAGCGGCTGGCGCCGGTAGCGCGACCTCGGCCGAAGGAGCGGCGCCTCTGAGCTCCGCTGCGTCGACGCAGTCTCCGGCCCAAATCTTAGTTCCCTTGACGGTGCCGACCAGTTTGCAACCAATTGGCGCCGTCGGCTTAGCTTGTGCCGCTGGTTTTTTACCCGCGTTTGGTGGAGCGCTTTGAGCAGACGCCGTCGTTGCAAATAACAGGGCGAGAAGTCCGACCGCGATCTTCATGCTCATTTCCCCTTTGCATTTCATCCCCACCTGGAAAGCCCCGGCAGTCTGCGATTCCCGAACCGCGCGATAGTTAAGCCAAGAGCGTGAGCTTTGGATTTCACCGAGGATACGGTCCGACCAAGTTCTTTCGCGATCTCGGCTGGTAGCGCGTGCTGCAGGAAAAGCCTCTGGAGCCGCTCTTCCTCTTCCCTGGTCCACAGATAGCCGCGCTTCATTTCTTCTCCTTACCCAGCTCTACAAAGCTCGACTCCGCCTTTTGCCGCTTTTGCATACCATTCCGGTCACGGGCTATCGCAACGTCAATCCTCTTGGCTCGAGTGCGCACCGAGGATTTGTTCCGTATCAAGCGGTCAGCAATTTCACCTTCGCTCAAACCACGCCTTGCCAGGTCCCGAAGCAAATCATCATCAGCCGTCGACCAATGGACGGGCACAGACGTCATTTCTTCGCCTTGGGCTTAGTTTTTGTGGGCGGTGGCGCTGCAGACTCGCGCTCCAGCCGCTCGGCCTTGAGACGTTCGCGGTTTTTTGAGAATGCCTTTTGTGCGATCTCGTGCTCAGTCATTGCCTTTTCGGCGTCGACTTGGCGGAATGCCTTACGCGCTTCACGCTCGGCTTTGCTGATTGGCTTCTGTGGCTCAACTTCGCCCGGTGTCTTCGTCATTTCTTCGCCTTCAGCCCGATGGCTATTCTTCACTGCGTCGCGGTTCGCTCGTTGGACTGGCCACTGAAGTACTACGTTTTTCCGAAATATCACCAGGGAGCAAAACGGGATCGGTATCGACCTCTTTGTTCCGGGTCAACGCTAGACCAGCCAAGCCGGCGAACGCCAGGATGGCACCTGCAATCATTAGCCAGTGCGGTACTTCCAACCACGCCATAGCCTGTTTCTGTGTCCGTGGGCCTGAAACCCGGACCAGAGTATAGCATCGCTCCCGCTCAGGCCGAACAAGCCTCAGCTTTTTCGGCGCCAGGGCACGATCGATTGCACGTTCGGCGTCGGCTATCGCCTCAGATTTGATCGCGGCTTGGCCTCTCAATGTCATCCCCTTGATTGTGACCGTCCATTCCATAACTGCCGGCCGAGACCTTAAACGATCGTGTATTCGATACCGCGGTGCCTCAACTCCAGTCCTCCTCCCGCTCGCGCCGGACCGCCTCGCTCATCGGACTTTGACGGCCCGCTACGATAGGGCGCGTCCAGGTGCTCGGAGACGATGCTCCAGGCCAATCCGGCAGGCGTGCTCAAACACAGTTGGCCCGTCAAAGGTGACGTGTTCGCTGTAAACCATCGCGTCCAGGCTGCTGGACAGGATTCGAGCCAGGCGCTGTTTGCGATTGAACAGCGGTTCATTTCCGCAGCGCGGCGAACGCGCGACGCCCGTACACGCTTAGCGCCCTCTAATCCATCATCACCAAGCGACCGACAATCGGCGTGGTACCGGGCCTGGCGCGGGCGTCGATTTCGAATACGATCCGAGACGATTTGAATTTGGCCAAGTAGATGCCGCCCGGGACCAATGCCTTTTTGTGGGCGGCGAAATCGTAGAATTTGTCCTTGAACTGTTTGCCGTCGAGATCGATCTGCAGGCGTTCGCCCCGTTCATCGAGTCGTTCGACCACAAGGGCGCCGGGCCCTGTGGCTTGCACAAGCGGTGACGAACCGTACAGGGTAAGTTGCGGCTCATTCAATTGAGAGTTACCTTTCATCTCAACGCTTCGAAAGGCTGTTGCGGCGACCGCGCTGGTTTCCCGAGTAGTCGCGTTCGCATGGTTGGCGTCGCACTCCGGCTGGTCTTCCTTAACGGAAGCAAGGTGCACTAAGCTCTCTGCGGTTCCGATAATAACTGTACCAATTCCTTCGATCTTTTCGCGCCGGCAGGACTTCAGGTAACTGATGACGATCGAGCTGTCCTTTCCAAGCTTGATCACCGTCTTGGGTGTCAGGTAATCCATGAATTCCGCGCCGGTGACCTTGCCCTGAATTTCCTCAACGATCGCGACCGGGGTCTGCGCCGCAGAGGTGGAGCTCGTCGCCAACAGGCCAACAAAAACGGCAAACGCTCGCTTCATTGCATCATTCCTATCCAGCGAGTAGGGGCTGAGCCCCAATCTCGCGGCACGGATCAATTACATGGACACCTTAACCATTGTATCAAATTCAAGACGCCCTGGCGAACGGGTTAGCCAGCCGTGGGAAGGGAGACCGTTCCTTTTCGCGGTCATCATCTCTGTGTCATTGCGCGGACTTTAAAGGAACACTATTACGCCCAGATCGGACAGAAGGACGACTAAAACTCAAGGTCCGCCAGTTCACGCTGGCGGGCTTCCGGCATGACGGCGGAGCGTTTCCTTCTGTACGATCCGGAACCGACCTTCTCTAACCGGGTTCGGGTTTAACCCGATTAGAGTCAAGCCGGCGGCGAAATACGGCGGACGCGCGCTAAAGCGCCTCACAAGGGGGCAAGCCGTCCCATCAGTTTCCTGTTCGCAGGAACTATCTTTGTCGAGCGGCCATCGTCCTGACGTGAAATGGCCTATTCCATCGATGGCTTTCTCTCTTTCCCCGTTCGCTGACGGGATGAAGGAGACGACACATGCCCAACTGTTCCCGGCTCCTTGCGAGTTTCACTCGCACTTTGTTCCTGTATTTTCCGCCGCACATCGTCGCGCACACCCTGAATGATCGACTCCCTCGACGCTTGGGCCGGATCGTGGGATCGGGCCACACCTCCGAGGGCCAGGGACATGCCAAGGCCGAACAGGAGAACCCGGCAAAAACCATAGGCGTGTGTCATTCTCTCAACTCCGGGAGAGGTTTAGTGATGAACGCTTGATGCGCCGGCGAAAACTGAAAATGTCCTCGCGGAAACAACGCTTCAGAGCTTCTTAGGTTTCTTTGATTTCGCGAATCGAACGGCGCAAAAAACCACAATGGACCGTGTCACGCACTGGTCGCGAATCACGCGTCGTGATCGCCGGCATGTCGCGCTCTGATTTGGGGACGGTCTTCGAGATAGGCGACCGCTTCACGCAACGTGTTGAGGCGTGTGCCGTCCGGCGTCACTATCTCGAATTTGCGAGACCAGCCGCGTGCGCTCACGCTGCCAACTTCGTTCATCAACGCGATCCAAACGACCGGCTGATATGGCGCAACATCGCAGACAACGAGCGCCAGTAGTACCCATCATAAAATTCGTAATCGATTAAGAAAAGGAGTCCAGCCGCAACCACAAATATCCAAAATATCTTCATTGGCAATGTCCCCGATCAATGATGGTGACAAGCAAAGCAACGAATGAAAGTGGCCGCCAACCGAGGCGGGGTTAATGTGTCACAGCGAACATCTAGCCGGTAAAAACTACGGACGGTCTGTCCGGTACCGGACGCAATCCAAAACAGGCCACTGTCATTTTCAAATTAGGCCACTAGGGGTCGAAACAGGCCAGTACCCAGGCCATCAATAGAAGCGACTGCGATTCGTCCGTCTCTGCGCCAAACGATCGCACACCGGCGTTCGATATCTTCACCGAAAACGTGAAGCGTGAACTGATCTGGAATTGTCTCGTTGAGCGGCGCTACGTCGAGTGCAGCACCGAAGCCGCTGAGGCTCCGGATTGTGCAATCGATTTTCGATCGACCGAAGGAGATTAAGCCCAGCTTTGGACCTCGCGATCTCCTTATTGGGCTTTTGTCGCTGTCATCCATGACGTCACCGACGCTTTCGAGTGCAAGGACCCGATAGCATGACGTTATGAAACTCGCCCGCACGATCGCGCGGTAAGGTTGATCGCTTAGCTTAAAGCAACGGCGGAAATCCCTCTCAGATCGGGCGCCAACCAAGGCGCCCTACCACCAGCCCCAATATGTCAGGATGCCAAGCCCAGCGAGGGCAGCAACGAGAAGGCCAGCTTCGAAGTACCCGTTTGCTTCCCCGTCGCTGCTGTTCATCGGCTGTACCCCCGTCCACATCCGTTAGGCCTACATCCATTAGGCCGCGGAAAGGTTGAAACAGCGTGAATTCCGCGAACTAGCGGCCCCGCACGAAAGCGCCCCGAGGCGGCCCAACTGAACTCATCGTTTCGTCGGGATGGTGGCTTTTATCGCTTCGCTGCCTGCGTTATGCAGTAGGTTCGGCCGTCCGGCTGTTTTTCGATCCAGCCTTTGGCAAGCATCCCCGCAATAGCGATCTTGCCGGCAGGCAGCTGTTCGGGCCGAAGGCCGCGAGTGAAGCGCATGCGCTGCAATGCGGTGCGCTCAGTGGCGTTCGGAATGTGCGGCGGCCGTGGTGGCACTATTGGCGCACCTCCATCGCCTTCTCGATGTCGCTAGCAAGTCTTCTGAAATGAGCGCCCAGATTTTCGTACAGCTCGCGCTTCTTTTCATCCGTCGCACTTCGGGCGATTTGCTCTGCGTAATCGGCCTCCGCCAGAAGCTTCTCCGCGCTAGCCTTCATATCTTGCATAGTACACCCTGGGGCCTGCGCCCGATCGCCGTCATGGCTTCAGACTCCTAACATAATCAAGAGGCTTCTTTCCGGAAATAAAGCACTTGCAGGTTCTGGCCGCGGGCGATGACCCTCGTTCGATAAGCCCCTCATTGGCGAGCTGGTTTAATTTCGTTTTGAACGTTGCTGGCGACCAGAGCCGCTCAACTCCCCAGATCACGCGAGCGGGTACGGCGTTCTCTTCGCCGATAGGCACGAAT
>Ga0193742_1002187_pt1 | contig 11323 bp, 6 predicted proteins | sample L2c1metaG_FD_165511 | JGI IMG/M metagenome (GOLD analysis project Ga0193742, IMG submission 165511) | Soil microbial communities from a riparian zone of the East river system, Colorado, United States - L2c1 | ecosystem: Environmental > Terrestrial > Soil > Riparian zone | place: USA: East River... | reverse complement strand
TTAGTTCCAAGCTGGTCAATTCGCTGCACGGTGGTCTGAGCCACTTCGAATGGCAGAATCTGCCGACGTTCGCCACGCAAGCCATCACCTTTGCCGGCGTTACAAATCGACCCGATGGCAGCACCGGCGGCACGCTTACGATCGGCGGACCCTACAACTATCCGCAGATCTTCTATCAGAACGTGCAGCAGTATCGTGACGACGTCTATTACCTGACCGGGAAGCATTCGATCAAGACTGGTGTGGAGTACATGCACACCGCCCACAGCGGCTACTTCCAGCAGAATGTGCGAGGCACGGTCGGTTCGGCCAACTGTCTTCCAGTCAACTATAAGCTGGCGTTTCCTAACGGAACGACTGACCCGGGAAGCTGGAACTACACGGAGCTCAACCGCGCCTGCGCGCAGGCGACCATCACCCAGGGAGCCGGAAACTTCAATGTAGACATTCCTCGCAACCAGATCGCTTTCTGGGTGCAGGACGACTGGAAGATTCTCACGCGCCTCACACTTAACCTCGGTGTCCGGTACGACAACGACCTCGGAGCTTTTGCTCCCAACCTGAAGCTGAACAATGGCCTGTTGACTCCCACCAGTGGCGACAATAACAACTTCGCTCCACGCGTCGGCTTCAACTATGACCTCTTCGGATCTGGCCGCACCGTCATTCGTGGAGGCGCTGGCGTTTATTACTCCGATATCTCGGCCAACCAGACGATCGACATGCAGATCTTCAACGGCGTGACCTCACAGCAGAACTCGGTGACGGGAACTGCGGTCACTCCGTTGAACCTGCAGAATCCCTTCCCGAGCTCGGTCGCGACGCCTCGTCAGGCTGTCCAGCCGCTTGGTCCCAAGGTCATCACTCCCTGGTCGCTTCAGATTACGGCAGGCGTTCAGCAGCAGCTGGATCGCAAGACTGTTCTCGCCGCGGACTACATTCATACCCGGGTCTATCGCGATTGGGTTCGACTCAACTCGAACCTCATCCAGAACCCGAATAACCCGCAGTTCAACCTTAGTCCCAGCGCTACTTATGCAGTGGGTACCCCACTCAACTGTCCCAGCGGAGGCGTGACGCCGGACTCCAGCCCCGTTGCGGGAAGACCCAACGTCTGTGCGGCTGCCTTCACCAACATCAATCAGTTCTTTACGCCTGACTCCGTCGGCTCGATCTACGATGCGTTGCAGCTGGGGATCCGGCACTCGCTCTCGGGCGGTCTCGTCGGTGGTGTGGCGTACACCTACTCCCGGTATAAGAACAACTCCGAGTCGCCCTTCTACTATCCCAACAAGCCCTTCATCAGTGGTCTGCACGATGAGTGGGCGAACGCCCAGGACGATCAGCGCCACACTCTTACGGTCAACGGAAACTACGAGTGGCGCTACGGCCTGTCTCTCTCCGGCCTGTTTCACTACGGCTCAGGCAACGCCTTCCCAACCGCTGTCGGAACGGCGCAGCCAACGGGCTATGCTCCGAGCTACAACCGCACCTTCGGGACCGGGGTAATACCGGTTCCGTACACGGCCAGCGGCAGCCCGGTCACGTCGACCACCTGTGCGACGACGGCGACCAACTGTGTGCGTGTCTACAACAACTCGGCCAACAACTTTCTGGATGCCGCGACCGGCTACTGGATGACGAAGCGCAACGCCTTCTATGGCCGAAACGTCTATCGTCTCGACACGCGGTTGCAGGAGCGGCATAAGTTTGGCGATCGCTACTCCGCGGTCGTCGCGGTGGAGGCGTTCAACCTCTTCAACCACTCCAACTACGGCAGCTACAACGTGACGGTGACCTCAAGCGCCTACGGCACGCCGACCCAGACCACCTCGTCGGCTACCGGGGTTCCTGTAGAGTGGCGTCCACGGTCGCTGCAGTTTCTGGCACGCTTCGAATTCTGATCTCCGGAAAATGCGCTCCTGAGGTTATCCTTCAAACCGAAGACGCGCAGTGACCTTCACTGCGCGTTTCACCCTTGAGGACATTCCATGTATCGTGCTTTTCCTCGTCTTGGCCTCTCCGTTCTTCTTCTTTTTCCTGCGATCGCTCTGGCAGCTCCCGCTTCAAAGACCATCACCGTCAGCGAAGGTACGGACATGCAGGTCACCATCTCGCCTGATCACAAGACCATCCTCGCCGACATCCAGGGCCTGATCTTCTCAATCCCATCTTCGGGCGGACCTGCAAAGCAGTTGACGCAGCCCACACAGGAGGCTTCGCATCCCGACTGGTCTCCCAAAGGAGATCTCGTCGCATTGCAGTCCTACGCCGGAGGGACCTTTCACATCTGGACGATGAAGCCCGATGGGACCGGCCTGAAACAGGTCACGACCGGGCATGGCGATGATCGTGAGCCGCGCATCTCGCCCGACGGTTCTACAATCGCCTTCGCTTCCGACCGTGCATTCAAAGGCTCCTACGACATCTGGACTGTTAAGGTAGACGGCAGCGATCTCAAGCAGGTCACAAGCAACGCCGCCGATGAGTACGGGCCGAACTGGTCGCCCGATGGTAAGCGCATCGTCTTTGTCTCCGGAACGGGGATCGTCGGCAAATCGATTGAAGCGATCGATCTTGCTGCGGGCCAGCAGACGACCATTGCCTCAACGGATCCCACCAAGGGACGCCTGGAGGCTCCCAGCTTCTCTCCGGACGGCAAGAGCATCGCTTATGTCCGCTTCGATGGCGCGGGAATGCTGATCGAGAAGGCGGCTCTTAACGTTGCGCCGTCCACGCCATCGGCTGAACCAACTTATACGGGGAAGTCCGCCGATGCCTTTCCATTTCCCGCCATCTGGCTTTCAAGCTCCGAGCTCCTGTATACGGCCGAGGGGAAGATTCTGCGTGTCGATCTCGCCAGTTCTTCCGAAACTCCGATTCCTTTCACTGCGGCTATCCCCAGCGTTCGCCCGCAGTATGTGCATAAGCGATATGACTTCGATGAGACAGCGAAGCATCTCGTCAAAGGCATCTATGCTCCTGCGCTCTCGCCTGACGGCAAGCAGGTTGCGTTTGTCGCGCTCAATCAGCTTTACCTGATGTCGATTGGCCAGAAGCCTGTCGCGCTTACCGACGACGCCTTCTATAAGCAGGGGCCGATCTTCTCCGCGGATGGCAAGTGGCTGGCTTACATCTCCGATCGCGATGGCATCGAGAACGTCTACGTGCACGATATGTCGAGTACGAACACGTCGGGGGATAGACGTATTGCTCCGAGTGAGAGCGCGCAGATCATGCCGGCGTGGTCTCCGGATGGCAAGCTGATCGCTTTTCAGGACCAGACCGGCGCCACTCTGCTGGCAGACGTCGCAACGGGGAAGGTCTCCCCACTCGCCGCGGCTACGTTCTTTCCCGGACGAGCCGCCTTTGCTCCAAATGGCAAGACTGTGGCGATTGCCACCATCCATCCCTACACGAAACGCTTTCGCGAAGGCACCAGCGACATCATGACGGTGGATCTGGCAACGAAAGCCACGAAGTTCTATCCGCCTGCACCGTTCGAATCCGTCACCACGCGAACGGAGGATGGCCCCATCTACGCTCCCAACGGGAAGGAGATCGCATTTGTCTTTCGCGATCTTCTGTACGTGATGTCCGTCGATGCCGATGGCTATCCCTCGGGCCCCGCGGTCAAGCTCAACGATGAGACGACGGACGCTCCCACCTGGTCGGGAGATTCGTCGCATCTGCTCTATCTCTCCAACGGCAAGCTTCGGCTGATCGACCGAGCGACGAAGAAGGTTACTCCCGTCCCGGTAGACCTGACCTATACCCGCTTCAAGCCACAACAGAAGCTGCTGATTCACGCAGGCCGCTTCTGGAAGGGAAGCGGCGCTGAAGAGATGAAAGATGTCGACATCCTCATCACGGACAATCGCATCACCAGCGTCCAGCCGCACTCGTCTATACCTCCAGCGGGTGTTACACGCACGATTGAGGCTCCTGATTCCACAGTGCTGCCCGGCCTGTTCGAGAATCACGTCCACGCCGACTCCGATAACGGCATTTACTATGGCGACCGTATGGGCAGGCTCTGGCTCGCCTACGGTATTACTGAGCTTCGTGGAATCGCCGATAACGCATACCGTGCCGTCGAGCACAAAGAGTCCTATGTCTCCGGCATTGCCACCGGTCCTCGCGTCTTCAACACCGGCGAGGCTGTGGACGGCGAACGTGTCTACTACCCCATGATGATCGCCACCACCTCGGAGGAGCAGCTGCATCGCGAGTTCGACCGTCTTCATGCGCTCGACTTCGACTTCATCAAACTGTATGTGCGGCTGCCATATGCGTGGGCTAAAGAGGGAATCGACTACGCGCACACGCAGATGGGAGTGGAGACGGCATCGCATTACCTCCTTCCTGCCGTAGCCCTAGGCGAAGACGGCATGAGCCACGTCTCGGCGACGGCACGAACCGGCTGGGCTTATTCACGCTCACTGACCGGCCGCTCCTACTCCGATGTCCGGTCGCTCATGGTCGACTCGGGCATGTGGACCATCTCCACGACGTTCTCGCAGGCGCCATATGCGGACGATCCCGGCATGGCAACGGATCCTCGGCAGCAGCTTGCTCCGCCGTGGGAGAACAAGCGGCTGCGCACTGCCATCGAGACGGCGACCCACACCGATCTCAAGCCTGCGCTTGAGCATCTGAGGGATGAAGAGTCTACCGTCGCAGAGGTCTTTCATAAAGGCGGCGTGATTCTGGCAGGTACGGACTCTCCTCTCGATGTCCCTGCCACCAGCCTCCATCTCAATCTCCGGGCTCAGGTTAAATACGGTGGTCTTGAGCCCTGGCAGGCACTTGAGACTGCAACCTCTCTTCCGGCAAAGGCGTATGGGCTCGAGAAAGATCTGGGCACATTAGAGCCCGGTCATCTGGCAGACCTCATCATCGTGGCTGGCGATCCGCTCAAGGAAATTGACGATGTGGCTCGGGTGCAGTGCGTTGCCAAGGACGGCAAACTCCAGTCGGTGGCTTCGATCCTGGAACCGTTTGCCAAGTCCGACCTGGGCGAAGGGATCTGCTCCAGTCACTGATTTTTCATGGTCAAGGACATCCGCCGTGCTCTGCGGCGGGTATTTTTTCCAAGTAGGAAAATATTTTTCCCAAAAGGGTGTACCTTCACGCACAGAATGAGGTAGGGTGGATAAAATCTAAAACACGCGAGATTGCACTTTGCGCAACCGGTGCGTTTCTCCCGTGCGTGTGTGGCAGGAGATGGATACGACAAAGATGCGGGGTGCGGTGTTTTTGTGTTGCACGCTGGCAGGCGTGCTCTGGCTGGGAAGGGACTTCATTTCCTATGCGGCTCAAGGCCAGAAGGCTGTTCCTGTTTCTCCGGAGGCGAGGGCGCATATCGAGTCCGGCAATTCGCTTTTTCAACAGAAGTGCGCCTTTTGCCATGGCCGCGACGCGGGAGGCGGAGAGTCCGGTCCCGACTTGACGCGGTCGAAGATCGTGTTGGCCGATGTGAACGGGGACAAGATCGCCGAGGTGGTGCGGACTGGGCGTGCTGGCCGGATGCCACCGTTTGATCTCTCTGATCCGGACATGAAGGACATCGTCGCTTTTATCCATGATCAGCAGGCGAAAGCTAAGGCCACCGGTCAGAGAAAGGGCGTGGACGTAGCGGACCTGCAGACCGGCAACGCGGAGGCGGGAAAGCAATACTTTGAAGGCGCGGGGACCTGCTCGAAGTGCCATTCGGCCACGGGCGATTTGGCTCATATCGCTACGAAGTACCAGGGGCTACAGCTTGAGGAGCAGATGCTTTATCCGCGTCATGCCCGGGGCACGGCTACAGTCACGCTGGCCTCCGGTGAGACTCTGAAGGGCATCGTGGAGTATCACGACGAGTTCACACTTGGCATCAAGCTGGCGGATGGGACGTATCGGTCCTGGCCGGTCGGCCGGATCAAGTACACGATCGATGCTCCGCACGAGGCGCATGTGGAACTCTTCAGCAAATACACGGATGCGGATATTCACAACCTGATGGCGTATCTGCAGACTCTGCGCTGAAGGTGCATAAGGTTAGAGAGAGATCTATGAATCGACGGAAGGATGCAGGAAGATTGGCGGGCTGGGTTGGAGCTCTAGTGTTTGCGTGTGCCGGGATTGCTGGTGCGCAAGGACCCGATCAGGCTACATTGCTCAAGCCGGGCAGCGATAGCTGGCCTCTCTATCATGGCGATTACACGGGACAGCGGCACAGCAAGCTTACGCAGATTACTCCGCAGAACGTGGGCAGCCTGGGGCTGGCCTGGGCCTTTCAGACCGGCTCGCAGGCCGGGCTCAAATCGTCACCTCTGCTGATCGACGGCATCCTCTATCTCACAGTGCCTGATAACGTCTGGGCGATTGATGCGCACACGGGCCATCTGCTCTGGCGCTACACCTATCCTCCGAACAAAGGGCTGCACATCGGGCAGCGGGGAGTGGGAGCCTATAAGGGCTCGATCTACTTCATGTCGCCGGATGCGCACCTTGTCTCTCTCGATGCGAAGACGGGCACGGTCCGCTGGACCGCCGAAGTTGCCGATGTTTCCAAGGGGTACTGGACCACGATGTCTCCTTTTGTCGTGGGCAATCACGTGATGGTCGGCGCATCCGGCGACTTCGACAACCTGCGTGGGTTTCTGAAGTCGTTCGATCCGGAGACGGGTAAGCTGCAGTGGACCTGGGACACCACACCGGCGGACCGGACCGGAGGCATGATATGGATGACCGGAACCTACGATCCGGAGCTGAACCTGACCTACTGGGGGACGGGGAACCCGACGCCCGTGCTCACTGCGGCGACGCGGCCGGGAGACGATCCGAATACGTGCAGCATCGTGGCGGTGAATCCTGATACGGGTAAGCTGGCCTGGGCCTTCCAGGTTTCGCCGCACGACACCCATGACTGGGACGCCTCCGAGTCTCCAGTGCTTGTGGACGGTTCCTTCAAGGGAAAGCCACACAAGATGCTGATGCAGGCTTCGCGGAACGGATACTTCGTTGTGCTGGACCGCACGAACGGCAAGAGTCTGCTGACGGTGCCTTACAGCGCGGTCAACTGGTCGCTTGGCCTGGACAAGGATGGACGTCCAATTCCAAATCCTGAGAAGGAGCCTGCTCCGGACGGAAGGCTGATCGCTCCGGATGAAGGCGGGGCGACGAACTTCCGCTCGCCGAGCTTCGATCCGAAGACGGGGCTGTTCATTGTCAGTGCGCGAGAAGCATACAGCATTTACTTTTCGAAGCCGGCGGATGGAACCTATGGCTGGTCGGGCGCCGATTATGGCGTCTGGGGCAAGGGCATGATCAAGGCCATCGACTACCAGACGGGCAAGATCCGCTGGAAGCACGAGATCGGCGATGGAGCGAGCGCCGGTGTGCTTACGACCGCCGCAGGCCTGACCTTCACCGGCGACTCTCATGGAAATGCGCTGGCTCTGAACACGACTGACGGGAAGACGCTCTGGCACTCGAATACAGGATCGGGTATTGCTACCTCACCGACGAGCTATGAGCTGGACGGCAGGCAGTATGTGCTGATCGGCAGTGGAGGGGTGCTGTTTGCCTATGCCCTGCCGGATAGCCTGGCGAAGTAAACCCGGGTATACCCCTCCCCCCTCGTTTTGATGCAAAGTCTTCATTAATCAAGACTTGATGGGGGACTTCCTGTTTTTCAGCTATTCCAACCTGGCCCGGATTCTCTTCGCAGAGAATCCGTCTACTTCTATTCTAGTGAATGGAGCTGAACTGATCGGCAACGGATATCTTGTTTTATTTGTGTTGTTTACGCCTTATAGGCACTTGACAGCGTCGAAGTCAGGAGAAGAAATCGAAGATTCTCGATGGGTGTAATAACTAAAAAACCATTCAAAATGAGTCATTTGTAGACATTATTGAAACTAAATTCTTAAGTAAAATCATTTGGCTTGTTCTCTGGCCGGGGTCGTTATTTGGCTCGGGGGGATGGTGGGGGACCGTTGACTCCGTTCTTGTAGGCGGGGTCCATGGCGGCGAGGTCGGTACGGAAGCTTACTGTGTTGGCGGTTGGGAAGGTGGAGGGGATCTTCTGGGTGACCTTGCCTGTAGCAGCCCATTCGGTGCCGCGCTGAGGGCGGCTGCATCGTGCCCTATGACGGTGTGGAAGATGCGGCCTTTGCCATAATGAAGGACCAGAAGCATGGGTTCGTCGTGTCCAGTGCCGTGGTTGGCGGGATCAGAGTAGGCGGTGGCGAGAACAGTCATATTCTGGCCGGGGCCGCGCAGTTTGCTGTAGAGCTCGTCGCCGTAGTGCATCCAGGAGGAGGGCAGCCCCTTCATGATGGGGTGTTGAGGATCGCGGGTGTCGACGCGGAAGGGAATGCGGAGGCCGTGATTTCCGGCGTTGCCGGGCGTGGGGTCGGAGACGAGCTTCCCATCCTGGAAGTACCACAGAGGGCCGGCCTTCTCGTCTCTTTTGCGCCATCCTCCTATGCCTGCCATCTGGTTGAAGGCCGTCCAGTCGGGGAAGGAGTTATCGGCGGCGTGCACGATGACGAGGCCTCCGCCGTTCTGCATATAGCCTTCGAACTGCGCCTTTAGATCTGCGGGCCAATCGGGTGAATCGAGATTGGAGACGACGACCTGATATTTACTGAAGTCGGGATGGAACTGGCTGAAGTCTCCAGAGGGTGACTCCGGGGAAGTTGCGATGGTGACCTGGAAGAGGCCTGTCTCTTCGAGCTCCTTTTTAAGTACTGGTGTCGTGAGCTTCCATTGGTGGTAGGCTCCCGCGGCCTGACCGTCGAGGAGCAGGACCTGTATAGGACCTGCGGCATGGGCCATGGAGGAGGGTAGAAGAATGGCGAGCAGGATGAACAGGAAAGATCGTTTCATGGTCAGAGATTTCCTCAGCGGACGTCTGTAGATCTTTGCGGGTGAGTGTGTGAAATTTTAAGACAGAGAACGAGTTGTTCCTCTGATTGTTCCGCGCACAGAGAGTATTCTTTTGTAGCGCGAAAAAAAAGACTTTTTTAGTGTGAAGGAGAGAGGTAATGAGGGTTGGCGTATTCACTCCGTTGTTGTCGCAGCTTCCATTTGATGCTGTGCTGAAAAAGCTGAAATCGTATGAGATTGAGACGGTGGAGCTGGGAACCGGCAACTATCCGGGAGGGGCACACGCGAAGCTTTCGATGCTGGAGAACGCGGGAGAGCTGGCGGAGTTCAAAAGTAAGCTGAGCGACAACGGTGTGACGATCAGCGCCCTGAGCTGCCATGGCAATCCGCTGCATCCGGACAAGGCGCAGCGTGAGGCGATGGTGAAGGTAAGCCGGGATACGATTCTGCTGGCGGAGAAGCTGGGTGTGAAGACGGTGGTGGATTTTTCGGGTTGTCCCGGAGATTCGCCGACGGCGACGGCGCCGAACTGGGTGACCTGTCCGTGGCCGCCGGAGTTCCTGAGCGTTCTGGAGTGGCAGTGGGACAAGGTTGTGACTCCGTTCTGGAAGGAGCATGGGAAGTTTGCCGCTGACCATGGGGTTCGCATTGCGATTGAGATGCACCCAGGCTTTGTGGTCTACAATCCCGAGACGCTATTGAAGCTGCGCTCGATTGCAGGGCCGAATGTGGGATGCAACTACGACCCGAGCCACATGTTCTGGCAGCAGATCGATCCGATTGGAGCGGTTCGCGTTCTGGGTGATGCGATCTTCCATGTGCATGCGAAGGACACGCAGATCTATTCGGCGAATCTGGTGAAGGCGGGTGTACTGGATACGAAGCCTTACACGGACGAGCGCAACCGGAGCTGGATCTTCCGTACGTGCGGCTATGGTCATGGAGCGGAGTGGTGGAAGGAGTTCGTTTCGACGCTGCGCATGTATGGCTATGACGATGTGCTTTCGATTGAGCATGAAGACAGCCTGCTGTCGCCGGAAGAGGGACTGAGCAAGGCGGCCCGGTTCCTGCAGGAGATTGTGATCAAGGAGCAGCCCGCCGCAGCGTGGTGGGTTTAAGAACAGACGCGAAAGATGACCAAGGGAGTGAATGTGAAGCGGCTGAAGACTGCGGTGATTGGTACGGGCTTTATGGGGCGAGTGCATCTGGAGGCACTTCGCCGGGTGGAGTATGTGGATGTGATTGCGGTAGCGGGCCGGCAACTGGAGCCAGCCCGGAAGATGGCGGAGGCGTTTGACGTGCCAACGGCACTGGATGACTATCGCGAGTTGTTGAGGCGGCCGGATCTTGATGCAGTCCACGTCTGCACACCGAACGCCACGCACTTTCCAATTGTGAAGGCCAGCCTGCAGGCGGGAAAGAATGTTCTGTGCGAGAAGCCGGTGGCAGTGTCGTCGGCGGAGGCCGAGGAGCTGGCAAAGCTGGCGGCTGAGACTGGGTTACGTAATTGTGTCTGTCACAATCTACGGTATTACCCGATGGTGCAGCAGATGCGCCGCATGCGCGAGGCGGGGGAGCTGGGCGAGATTCTGGTGGCGCAGGGGACCTATTCGCAGGACTGGATGCTGTATGACACGGACTGGAACTGGCGCGTAGAGGAAAAGGCTTCGGGGCCTTCACGCGTGATGGCCGATATCGGCTCGCACTGGTTTGACATGGTGGAGCACATTACCGGACTGCGAGTGAGCTCGTTGTGCGCGGACCTGCAGATTTTCTATCCGACGCGCAAGCGTCCTAAGCACAGCGTGGAGACGTTTACGGGGAAGCTTGCCGCGGCAGAAGATGTGGAAGAGGTTCCGGTGAAGACGGAGGACTTCGGCGCGGTGGTCTTTCGGCTGGGAGAGTCGGCGCGCGGAGCGATGACGGCTAGTCAGGTTTCGGCGGGCCGCAAGAATGGACTGAATGTAGAGATCTTCGGGACGAAGTCGTCGGTTGCGTGGAACCAGGAGCGGCCGGACGAACTTTGGATCGGCAATCGTAATACGCCGAACCAGACAATTATTAAGGATCCGTCGCTGCTGCTGCCGGCGGCAGGACGATATGCGGATCTGCCGGGAGGGCACAGCGAAGGGTATGACGACACCTTCAAGCAAGTCTTCCGACGCTTCTACGCCTCGATTGCGGATCCGTCCTTGTCGGCGGATTATCCGCAGATTGTGGATGGTCTGCGGCAGATGAAGATTCTGGATGCGGAGCTGGCGAGCTCGGCGGAGCGTGCCTGGGTGAGCCCAGAGTAATCGGAACCACAAGATTCGCAAGGAGATTGAGCCGCGACGGTTTGCTGTCGCGGCTTTTCTTCGTTATGGAGATTGTCACATCTATCAAAAGAATGACGCCGCACAAACATTTGCCTGACATCTGTTACCTGACGAGATGTAACGCT
>Ga0193742_1002185_pt1 | contig 11336 bp, 8 predicted proteins | sample L2c1metaG_FD_165511 | JGI IMG/M metagenome (GOLD analysis project Ga0193742, IMG submission 165511) | Soil microbial communities from a riparian zone of the East river system, Colorado, United States - L2c1 | ecosystem: Environmental > Terrestrial > Soil > Riparian zone | place: USA: East River... | reverse complement strand
CGGTACTTCACCAGCAGCGAGTCATCGAAGGTCTCAAGATGAATATCGGAGGCGCGGCGCTCGAGGGCGGTGAAGATGGTCGTATCAACCAGCCGGATGATGGGCGAGATGTCGTCCTCGCTGGTCAGCCGCTCGATGGAGATGTTCTCGTCGGGGTTCTCTTCATTCAGCAGTACGTCGAAGGCGAGGCCTTCGCTGGCCTCATCGAGCACACGCTGCGACTGCTCGGTCTTCTTCAGAAGCTCGTTGATCTGCGACAGCGTGGCAACGCGGGTCACCAGGCGCATGCCGAGCAGGCCGGAGATCTCGTCGAGCACCATCAGCTTCGATGGGTCGGAGACGGCGATGGCGAGACGGCTTCCCATCTGCTCCAGCGGGACGAAGCTGTAGCGGAACATCATGTCCACCGGAACGCGCTTGAAGAGGTCGTGCTGGATCTTGAAGTTCTTCAAGTCGACAAACTCGGAGTGATATCGTTGCGCAAGCATCTGCGCGCGTTCGAGTTCGTCCACTCCCAGTTCGGGGACCGGGATCGCCAGCGGAAGGTTTGCCATACCGTTAAGACTCCTATGCTCCTGAACCGTCACCTGCCAGACCGAGGCCCCTTACAGGCAACCTGAAGCCTTGTAATTGCAACAAAAATAGCATTCGTCTTCAGCCTCATCCTTCCTGTGCCGCGAGCCAGGGCGCGTATAGGTCCAGACAGGTTAATCGTACTATCCGGCTCCCCGGTTTTTTTAGGATTTGGCTCTAAAGTACAGCCTTTTGGAGGGATTTCCTATGAGCGATATGACCGCCCCCGTCTCCGGCCTTGCCCATCGCACCATCCAATGGTCGATCTTTCTGAGTATCCTGCTGATTCTGGCGGGGTTCTTTACCCTGCTGCTGCCGTTCCTCGGCGGAATCGGCCTGACCATCTTCGTGGGCTGGGCGCTGATTCTCAGCGGCGTAACCCACCTGGTCTTCGCCTGGAAGAGCCACGCGACGGGACATCGGGTGTGGGAGTCGCTTGTTGGCATCGCGTACCTCTTCGCTGGAATTTACCTGATCCTGCACCCTGTCGCGGGGCTGGCCTCGCTGACGCTGCTGCTGGCCTTCTACCTGCTTTTCGAGGGTATCTTCGAGGTCATTGCCTTCTTCCAGGCGCGCCCGCGCCATGGAGCGGTGTGGCTGCTGATCGATGGATTGATCACACTGCTGCTGGCATGGATGATCTGGCAACACTGGCCGTCGAGCTCGCTATGGGCCATCGGAACGCTGGTCGGCATCAGCATGCTCTTTAGCGGATTCTCGCGTCTGATGCTTAGCATCAGTGCAAAGCGGGCTCTGCCGGCCGTCTAGAGGTTGGCTGATTCGGTCGGAATGGCAAATCTGTGTCGAGGGGACGGTCCGATAAGGTTCAGGTTCGGATCTACTGATCCGTTTTATCTGCCGAATCCAGCGAGTTGATCAACGCATCCGCCTGCGCCATCGATCCGTCGAGACTGGTCAGCAGCACATCGACGTCGGTCGAGATCTTCGCCGAGGTTCCCTTCAGCGATCCGATCGCGCGTGCGTTCAGGTTGTGTTTGAGGAAGACGACCTGATCGCGGAAGGCGGAGAGAACCGGCGTCATTCGCGCCTCGGTCTGGCGCATTGACTTGATGTAGCCCGCCTCCTGCAGCCGCGACTGGCGCAGCATCGCGCTGGACTGCTGCTTCAGCTTGCGGTTGTCCATGCCATCGATCTCCTTCTGCCACTCCTTGAAGAGATCGTTGGAGATCTTATCAATTGACTCGATGCGATCGTGCAGCTTCCTGGCCGAGTCCTCGGCCTTCTCGTACTCGCCATTCAGCTTCTTGTAGTTCTTCTCGAGCTGGCCGCCCTGAAAGCCGGTGAGCTGCTGGAAGGACTCCATAGTGGTCTTGATCTGCTCCTTGGCCTGCTGTTGCTCCTTCTTCGAGTCCTTTACGCGCGAGACCAGGATGTCGCGCTTCTCCTTGCCGAAGGTGGCCATGGCCTTGTAATAGGTGCGGGTACATCCGACAGCAATCAGGAGAGACAGCAGCGCACCGGTCACTGCGCAACGAGCCTTGGCAGAGTTCATAGACTCCTTCGTGAAAAGAAAAAAAATGTATCGTGCAGGCCCCGGTATTAGTGACCGCTCATTCCACTGGCCCCGAGCGAGAAGATCGGGAGGTAGAGAGCGATCAGGATGGTAACAACAACAACTCCCATGACCACAAGGATCATGGGTTCAATCAGGCTCATGGCAGCGGTCAGGTTGGTCTGGACGTCTTCTTCGAAGAACTCGGCGACCGAGTTCAGCATCTGCGGAAGCGCGCCCGTCGACTCACCGACTTCGATCATCTCGATGGCGAGCTCGGGAAATGCCTTCGTCTGCTCGAGACTATTCGACAACCCCTTGCCTTCGCGAACCGTATCGACCGAGCGGAAGACGGCATTGGCCACCTGGCGCGAATCAATCGATCTGGCCGCCGTCTCGAGCGACGGCACCAGCGGAAGACCTCCAGTGAGCAGCGTCGCCAGCGTTCGCGAGAACAGGCCTACCTGATACTTCAACCACACGTCGCCGATGATGGGCGTGCTGATGCGGACGCGGTCGATCAGCGTGGCTCCCGAGTCGGTCTTGGTCCAGCGGAAGAAAAGATAGCCCAGAGCGATCATCGCCACACCGAAATAGATGCCGTAGTGCTGGGCGTTGTGACCGAGATCCATCAGGAAGACCGTCAGCGCAGGCAGCTGGGTTCCAAGCTGTTCATAGAGTTGTGCAAAACGCGGAACGACGAAGGTGATCAGGAAGATGAAGAGGCCGATCACCATGATAACCAACAGAGCCGGATAGATGAGGCTGGCCTTAAGCTTCTTGCGGAAGGTGAGCGAGACGCGCTGGAAGTCCAGGTAGCGCTGTAGAACCTCTTCGAGATTTCCTGAGCGCTCGCCTGCAAGAAGGGTGGTCGTATAGACCAAAGGGAATCCTCCCTGCGCTTCGAAGGCCTGCGAGATGGACTCGCCGGTCTTGACTCGGGCGGCAACGTCTTCAAGCTGCGCACGGAATTGCGGGATCTTCTGCCGTCGCCCGAGGAGGTCGAGCGAGCCAAGAATCGGAAGCCCGGCACGAATGAGGGTGAGGAACTGCTGATTGAAGATGAGGAAGGTCTCGAGATTGACCTTCTTGCGGCTGCCGGCAAGATTTCCACGCGCCTTGACCGAATAAACGAAGTAGCCGGCCTGGGTGAAACGAGCGCGAAGCTCCTCGGCGGTGGCGGCCATGTGGGTCTGCTCGAGTACCCGCCCCCGCTCGTCCGTCAGCCTGACTACAAACTCGTTCATACCTTTTCCATCTTAGACGTTTCTTGAGTCGGGACGGCTACGCTACGCCTCCCTTTCCAGGATGCCGGCTCATCTCATAGACCTGCTTAGCCGAAGCAGCAAAAAGCCCCGGCGATTGCCGGGGCTTTTGAGGGGTCCAGAAACCTTTTAGACGCTAAAGCTGGAACCGCAGCCACAGGTCGACTTCACCGCGGCGTTCTCGAACTTGAAGCCGGCCGCCTCGAGGGTCTCGACATAATCTACCGTGCAGTTCGACAGATACATTGCCGAGGTAGCATCCACGAAGACCTTCAAGTCTTCAAATCGGATGACCTTGTCCATCATTCCGGCCTGGTTTTCGAAGGACATCGAGTACTGGAAGCCCGAACAACCGCCACCGACCACGCCGATTCTCAGACCGGCCGGGGTTGGATTCTGACTCGCCATAATCTCCTTCACCTTCGCGATCGCGTTGGAGGTGAGAGTTACAGGCTGCGATGATGCGGGGGCGCCAGTAACAACTTCAGCGGTAGGGGTGACAGTGGCAGTGGACATCGAATCTCCTTGTCTCTCTTCAGACTTCTTAAGTGTATGCTCCCTTACCCACCGCGGCAAGCCTCACGAACCCGCCCATGGAACATTCTAAGATTGGATGCGCATCCGTTCTTGCGGATGCAGACTTCAGTTGGAGAGTGAAGCTGCTACCATCTCACAGGGACCGTTCCTCCGATCAGCGGAAAATCATGAAACCACTCCTCTTTCTCGCCAACGCCTTTATCAACACCTTCGGGATCACCCAGCCCTCGAAAGAGGCGGCTGACCGCGCGGCGCGGTTTATCGCCACCCTGCTCGCGATGGTGATTCTGATCTTCCTGGCGGTAGCCGCTGCAGGCATTTATGTGCTCGTCCGTCACGGATAACTGCCGTCTGGTCAATCCCTGGGTTCCCTTGCATAAAAATGCTGGTTGATCTTTCGTAGACAAGCGTATTATGCGGTCGGACGGCCTCCCGCTGTCATCCGTGCCCGCTGCCGGCCCGCCTGGCCAGCCCGGATCCGCCCGATTTCGCTAGCCCTGCAAAGGGCGGAGGGTACCCGCTATGAATGTAATACCGGTCATGCTCATTATTTGGGGCGTGGTGGCAGCCTGCTTTCTGGCGCTGCTTGCCTATCGCGGACAACTCACCCGTTATGAAGAAGACCAGCTCTTCCTGAACGAGCGAGAGACTCACGAACAGACCAACCAGAACGAGATCGTCCGAAAAGTCAATAAAATTGGACCCGCCATCCGTGTCCTCGGCTTTGCCGCGGCTGCCATGACGGTAGGAATCGTCGGCATCTTTACCTACGATGCCTGGCAGCGTCTGCAATAGGGCAGACCTCCTGGCCATAAGCCCAAGTTTCCACGCCCAAAAACATTCACTCCCCCTAAATGAAAGAGGGCAAGCTTAAGAGCTTGCCCTCTTTGTCTGCGCGTCTGTTTCGATCAGGCGTTGTAGGTGCCGGACGAGACGCGGCCACCCTGCCCGGTCCAGTTGGTATGAAAGTACTCCCCGCGGGGCTTGTCGACGCGCTCGTAGGTGTGAGCTCCAAAGAAGTCGCGGTGCGCCTGCAGCAGGTTCGCCGGAAGACGTTCGGTGCGATAGCCATCGTAGAAGGCAAGCGCGGTCGAGAAGGCCGGCGTGGGAACACCGATCTCGATGGCATGAATGATTGCCTTGCGCCAGGACCATCCGTACTTGTTCAGCGCAGTCGAGAAGAACTCGTCGAGCAGAAGGTTCTGGAGCTTCGGATCGTTGTCGAACGCCGCCTTGATATTGCTTAGAAAGACGCTGCGAATGATGCAGCCCCCACGCCACATCAACGCGATGCCACCCATGTTGAGCTCCCACTTCTGCTCTTTCTCGATGGCGCGGAGCAGCATGTACCCCTGGGCATAGCTGATCATCTTCGAGCAGTACAGAGCGCGGCGCACATCCTCGATGAACTCCTTCTTCTCGGAGACGGTGAGGACCTTCTTCGGCCCCTGCAAAATCTTCGCAGCAGCCATGCGCTCGTCCTTGAGCGCAGAGAGGCAGCGGGCGAAGACACTCTCACCGATCAGCGTGACGGGCTGGCCAAGGTCGAGCGCGGAGATCGCCGTCCACTTGCCGGTTCCCTTCTGTCCTGCAGTATCGAGGATCTTGTCGATCATCGGCTGGCCGTCATCATCCTTCTTGGCGAAGATCTTGGTTGTAATCTCGATGAGATAGCTGTCAAGCTCGCCCTTGTTCCATTCGGCGAAGATCTCACTCAACTCGTCGGGAGTTGAGCCAAGCGCGGTCTGAAGCAGCTGATACGCTTCGCAGATCAACTGGATGTCGCCATATTCGATGCCATTGTGCACCATCTTGACGTAGTGGCCGGCGCCGTCGGGACCAACCCAGTCGCAGCAAGGCGAGCCGTCTTCAACCTTGGCCGCAATCGCCTGGAAGATCTCTTTCACATGGGGCCATGCCGCGGGATCCCCGCCGGGCATGATCGATGGACCGAAGCGCGCACCTTCTTCACCGCCTGAAACTCCGGTGCCGATGAACAGAATTCCCTTCTCCCCAAGCTCTTTGCGGCGGCGATTGGAGTCCGTGAACAGCGAGTTACCCCCATCGATGATGATGTCGCCCTTTTCAAGATAGGGCAGCACATGGTCGATGGTCTGATCGACGACGTCGCCGGCCTTCACCATCAGCATGACGCGGCGGGGACGCTTCAACAGCTTGCAGAGCTCCTCGGCGGAATGCGCTCCGACAACCTGGGTCCCCTTCGCTTCATGAGCAATGAACTCGTCGACCTTCGAGGTCGTGCGGTTGAACACGGCCACCTTGTATCCGTGATCGTTCATGTTCAACACAAGGTTCTGGCCCATGACAGCCAGTCCAATCAATCCAATATCGCAACTTCCGTCAGCCATCTTGCATTCTCCTCAAAGGCGACGCTCTCAAGCGATCGCGAAAATTAACGTGTTGCTGCTAACAAAAACGGGAAGGACCCAGTGGTCTGTCCACGAGTCTACCTATCATAGGGGTAGAAGAGGAGAGCTGGCACGAAAGGCTTTCCACAGCAAAAAAGAGCCCCACCGGAGAAGGTGAGGCTCGATTGAGCGTAAACGTTTCAGGAGCAGAATTAAGTGTGTGCTTTAGAAGAAGATCCGGCCCCCCAGTTGGACCAGCCTGGGGAAGCCGAGCGTTCCGGTGACTCTGCCGGCTGAGGCATTGCCCACCTGCAGGTTCGGTCCGTTGAACTGCGGCGTGTTGAAGGCATTGAGAGCCTCGGCCCGGAACTCCGCGTTCACCCTCTCGGTCACCTTGAAGTTCTTGTTCAGAGAGAGATCGGAGTTGAGATATCCCGGACCATAGCAGTTCGTGGTGCGGGGAACGTTGCCATAGGGCAGGCCTCCGCCGGCTGTAGGAGTTCCGCTCTGGGTGAAGGCCGCGGTGTTGAAGTAAGTGTCGAGACGATCCTGCGGGCTTCCCGACTTGCAGGGATTCACGCCAGGAACATAGTTCGGACGCTGGGTGGAGTTGCCATAGCTGCTGAGGTTGTTGGTGGCCTGCGTAACCGGCAGCGGAGCTCCATCCTGAACGATCATGATGTCGTTGAACTTCCATCCCCCGACGGCAAGATCAACCCAGCGGTTGGCTCCGCCAAGGAAGGTCTTTCCGTGACCGAAGGGAAGCTCGTAGGTCGCCGAGATGGTGAAGCGCTTGGGGATGTCATTGACTGCGCGGGCATACTCCTGGCTGAGGTTGTAAGTATCCTGCGGCCCATTGTTGCCTGGGTTGAGGGTGCTGCTGGCACCCCAGGCGTTGTCCCAGTTGGAGGACCAGGTGAAGGCCCCGAGGATGGTGAGGCCGCGGTTGAACCGCTTCTGTACCTTGATGTCGAGAGCGTTGTAATCGGAGATGCCGTTGCTGACCGAATCTGTAATGTTGCCAAACTGCGGGTAGGGACGGATCGTCTGGTTGTAGGGCTGGGTCGATTTGCTCCAGGCTCCCAGACCAGCGTACTTGAACTGCGTCGGAGCGCCCAGCGCCGTGCTGCCCAGGCCGAAGGAGCTGTCCGGAAGTTGGTTGATGTTCATATTGTTGCTCTGGTTACGTGCGTGGCCGCCGACATATCCAACCTTCAGAGCGAAGCCGTACGGAAGCTCGCGCTCGACGTCCGCTGAATACGATTGGTAGAGCGGAGCCTTGCGGTGCTGGTCGATGATAGAGATCGTGCTGCCGACGCTGGTGCTGTATCCCAGCGAGTTGCCGGTGGGTGTGGTGCTGATGTTCGGGAACGGATTGCTCAGACTGACGTCTGGAACACCGCTCTGCGAGTTGATGGAGTTAGTCAGGACATAGCCCGGAGCAAATGCGGACGACGTTTGGTAGACGATAGGTTGGTAGAAAAGGCCGTATCCGCCGCGGACTACAGTCTTGTCGTTGACGGCATAGGCGAAGCCAAAGCGGGGCGACCACTTGTTTGCGGTGTTTCCGGTCGTCGTGGGATAACCGTTCTGACCGGCGAACATGATGCCGCCCGTCGCAGGTACGTTCGAACCGGCTACGGTATAAGCGACTGTGGGATCAAACCCAACCGCATACTGGTTGCTGCGCTCATTCACACCGGGCTCGTTCTCGTAACGGATGCCCAGGTTCAACGTAAGTTTCGCATTCACACGCCAGTCGTCCTGAGCATAGATGGCGTTGTACTTGGTGGTGATGGCGAGCTTCGCTGGAATGACCAGTGAGGCGCTGGTGGGATAGCCCAGCAGCAGGTCGGCAGCGGTTGCTCCCGTGCTCGAAGCCGAGTGCGGATCGGTGCTTGCAAGCCCTGAGTTCGTCAGCGTGCTATCGAAGACGAAGTTTCCGCTCGTGTTGCTGAGATTGGTCGAGGTGACGCTGATGGCGCGGAAGACATACCCCGCCTTCACGCTGTGCTTGCCAAGACTCTTTGCAACACCAACGACGAAGTTGCGCGAGAAGTAGACGGCAGGACCAGAGTTTGAGGTTCCCTCATTGGCGAGGCCAGCGTCCGCATTGCCACCGGGCCCCGTAATCGCCGGAAAACCCGACTTAGACAACGCCTGCAGATAGCTGTTCGGGAAACCAAGCGTGGACTGATCGAAACCTGCGCTGATGTCCTGGGTATCGTTGGGGAAGCGGTTGAATCCGAATCCTACCGTCAGCACGGTCGTTGGATTCAGAGTAATGGTGTTCTGGATACCGACCGCGTCGACCTTGCGATAGAGAAGGTACGAGCCAGAGCTGCCGGCGAGATTTTGCAGCGCGTTGCCACCCGGCTCCTTGCTGCCGTAGTGCATGTAATAGAAGTCGGCGAGCCAGAAGTTTTTGAACTCGTGATTTAGTTTGCCAATGAATTCATCCGCGCGATCGCCGAGCGTGTCACCGCCGTTGAAGTTGAGACCACCGTAGCTGGTGATGCTGTTGTTCGGCTTGGGATACATCGAGAGAATCGCATAGCCGACGGGATTGATGCGGTTTGCAGGAATCTTATTGCCTGGAAATGCCTTGCGCGTCGGACTTGCGGGATCGTAGATGCAACGGCCGCTGAGGCAGTTTCCGGATGCGTCCACCTGGCCAATCTCAGAGAAATCTCCGGCATCCGCGATGGAAGTGCCGCGCTGCAGCATGGTCGGCACCGGGAAGGAGTTTGCTGCCGTGAGAGGCGAACGCTGCCGGTAACCTTCTTCCGTGATCCAGAAAAAGGTCTTGTCTTTTCCGCCCAGGATCTTGGGCAGCGGGATAGGACCGCCGATGGAACCGACGTAGCTGTAGAACTCGGCGGCGCCACGCGGTGTCGTCTGCGAGATGATATTGCCGTTTGCATCCTTCTGAGGCGTGCGATTGTTGAAGAAGAGGTTCGCTCCCCAGTTTGTCTGGCGCGTCTCGCCCTGCAGAACACCATGCAGCGCCGCAGAGCCGGATCGCAGGGTGGTGTTGAACATGCCGCCGCTGGTGCGGCCGATCTCGGCGTCATAGGTGTTTGCCTGGACCTTCACCTCTTCCACCGATTCAAGCGAAGGGATGATCACGGCGCGGTTGCTGAAGTCGGTGATCGGAATGCCATCTACCGCATAGTTGTTAGAGCTCAGCGGGGCGCCTGCAATAGAGATGGTCGAGGATCCGCTCTGATCCTGGAAGCGAACGAATCGCGGATCGCCTACCGGAGTTACGTTATTGTCGAGCTTCGAGAACAGGAAGGGATTGCGGCCGGGATTGGGAAGATTCGTCAGCTTCTGCGAATCGATGAGCTGGCCGTTGTAGGAGGTCTGGTTATTGACCAGCGGCTCGCTTGCTGTAACTTCCACGCTCTCCGTTGCAGAACCGATCTTCATGGAGACATCGAAGGGAATCGTATTGCCGGAATCAACCCTAATGCCGCGGGTCTCCGCCTTCTGAAATCCATCCATCGTCACGATGATGGTGTAAGAGCCGGGATCGACGGCATTGAACACATACTCGCCGGAGCCGTTGCTCACTGTCTTGCGAGTAGTTCCCTTGTCCTGCGAGGTGAGCACGACAGTGGCAGGCGTGAGAGCTCCTCCCTGCACATCGGTTACCGTTCCACGGATGGCTCCGTAGTTCGACTGCGCCATCATCTCTGGTCCTGCCGCTACGAAGAACAGGACGAGTAGAACAAAGCTGAAAATCTTCTCTTGCAAGCGATACATAGATCGGCCTCCAGCGGGTAGTCGAGACATGGGTGGATCAGAGCCTGTGCGTCCAGGCCACGGGAGAGGAAGAGTACAAATGAAGTCCGGAGACACGTCGAGCGTGCCGCACTGCATGAGCGCAACTGCGAGCAGCAAATACGGGTTCGCTGCGCCGGAGATCTCTTCGGACCGAGGAGGTTATGTTTTTACTGAAAGCTGTAGATAGCTACGAGGGTCTCTACAATCTGCTCTCCGGCTGCGGCGCCGAAGCTGGTCAAACGGGCAAATTGGAATTTCAAGAAAACAACAGCAGGAGGACAAACGTTGTCTCTGCTCTTTCTTGCGAAATACACTCCCGAAGGGAGCTAGATAGACAGCTTGAAGAGGTAGCCATGGAAGAACTTCTGGCCCACCCAATGTGAGAAATAGCCTTTGTGGTATTAGGTCTGAGACTAGACGACCGGATACCGAGTGTCAATAGAAATGTTCATGCAATATTGAAATTTCCTGCGATGCAAGGAAGGTAGAGATCAGTCTCAGCTTTCCTTGATTTGCCTTTATTGTGGAAGAAACAGGCACAGCAAATCTGCAACACAGAAAGGCCATTCTCTTTGCTTCCTCATCGTGTGTGTTCGCTCGCCGCCCTTGCTCTCCTTGCACTTCCTCTCGCCGCTCAGCAGCATAAGGTTACCCAGGCTGAGGTCGACCGTATTACACGCGACGCTATTCTCATCGACACGCATAACGACGTGACCTCGCGGACCGTTGAAGGCTACGACATCGCCACGCCCAACCCGCGCGGCCAGACCGATCTTCCTCGCATGAAGGGCTTTCTCGGAGCCGAGTTCTTCGCCGTCTACGTTGGCGCGGAGTATGTGAACGGCAATCACTCCGCCAACCGCGCGTTGCAGATGATCGATACTGTGCGCACCGATGTCGTCGCTGCCCATCCCAATGATTTTGTCTTCGCCACGACGGCCGATGAGATCGTTCGCGCGCATGGGGAACACAAGATCGCGGCGCTGATGGGTATTGAAGGTGGACACGCAATCGAGGACTCGCTGCGGCTCCTGCGAGACTACTATGCGCTGGGCGTTCGCTACATGACGCTTACGCACTTCAACACCAATAACTGGGCCGACTCGCAGGGCGATGTCGACGACCCAAAAGTTGCGCACCACAACGGTCTAACTCCCTTTGGCAAAGATGTGGTGCGGGAGATGAATCGGCTCGGCATGATGGTCGATATCTCTCACACCGCCGACAGGACCTTTTGGGACGCGCTTGCAACCTCATCGGCTCCGATCATCGCCTCGCACTCCGGATGCC
>Ga0193742_1002184_pt1 | contig 11338 bp, 10 predicted proteins | sample L2c1metaG_FD_165511 | JGI IMG/M metagenome (GOLD analysis project Ga0193742, IMG submission 165511) | Soil microbial communities from a riparian zone of the East river system, Colorado, United States - L2c1 | ecosystem: Environmental > Terrestrial > Soil > Riparian zone | place: USA: East River... | reverse complement strand
ACATCAGATCGGCCTCGCCCCGGCCGGAAAGCTCGTCGATCAGGTTCGCGCACGTGGCCCGGACGAACCGGCTCATTCGGTGCTCGTCAAGGCCGGCCAACCCGTCGTCCACCGGCGCGCGGAGCCTGCGATGCCTTTCACCGTCGGCGAAGTAGGCATTGTCCCGCGGGAACATCATGGGGCCGAGCCCGGAATCGGCCGCCACGGCGCCTTCTGCGAACAGACGCCAGTTGTTGGGATCGCGGGAGAACAGCTGCTCATTGCGTACCACCAGGCACAGCTCGTGGTGACCCATGACCAGCCAGCCGTTGATGCCCAGCTCGAGCTCAACCGGCGCCACCACACCCCACCGCTCCTGCAGCTGCCGGTAGACCGCCTGCGGATCACCGCAGTTCGTCGTGGCGAGCAGCGGCGTAAGACCAGTCATGTCTGATAGCCGAGGATGGTGCGGAGGTGGCATCAGGCACGCGCTTTCCAAGAGACGGCAACCCGAAAGCGAGGCTATCCCAGTGGTCAAGTACTCCGGCATGCCCATGACCACAATTGGCCGTGAACAAACCGGTTACTTGGACAGCAATACGTGGAGGGCGTCGGTGCCATGCTGGACGAACCCACGTGCGCCGTAATGGAAACTCGGCGGGCGGTCCGGGTCGAGCCGCAGGTCGGGGCAGGCATCCAGCAGAGCGGCGAGCGCGGCCCGGGCCTCGATCTTGGCGAGGGGCGCGCCGACGCAGTAGTGCCGACCGAGCCCGAAACCCAGGTGGCTCGCGCCCCGGCCGAGGTCGAACCGGTCGGGATCGGCGTGGGCATCGGGGTCGTAGTGTGCGGCGGCGATGCAGAGGAACACCATGCTCCCCGCCTCGAGTCGCGTGCCGGCGAACTCCACGTCACGCCGCACCAGCCGGTAAAGGCCGGCGGACGGGTTCGCCCACCGAAACGCCTCATCGACCGCCACGTCGATCAGCGAATGGTCGGCGCGCACGGCGGCCAGCGCGTCGGGGTTGAGCAGCAGCGAGGCGACCGTCGCGGACAGCATCTGGATCGTGGTCTCGAACCCGCCGAGCAGGAGGCTCACCACCGCCGTCGAGCACGCCTCGACCGAGAACCCGCCCTCGCTCAGGTGCGCCTGAATGATCTCCCCGAGCAGGTTGTCGCTGGGGTTCACACGCTCGCGCTCGACCAGCGCGCCGGTGTACTCGCTGAGCTCGGCGTACGCCTTCTCGCCAGGCCCGACCAACTCGTCGTTCATCGGCGACCCGATCCACGTGACGATCGCACGAACCCAGTTCAGTCCCTGGTCGCCGAGCTCGTTCGGAATGCCGAGCAGATCGAGGAAAACCGCCATCGGGAACCCGACCATTACGTCCTCGACCAGTTCGGCGCGCTGGCCGGCCAGCGCGCCGAAAGCGCGGTCCGCGATCGGCGTGACGCGCGTGGCGTACCGCGCGCTGGCCATCGGGCTGAAGAACCGGTTGTGGATGCGGCGCTGCCGGGCGTGCTCCGTGCCGTTGTGGGCGATCATCGCCATGGCCATCGGGCCGACGCCGTAGAACTCGGTGCTGAACGTGGTGCTGTCGCGCATGGCGACGGAGACATCCCGGTGGCGCAACACCAACGGTGCGGCCATCAATTCGTCGTATACAACGGGTTCGTCGCGCCCGATGGCGGCAAGCGTCCGCCCGATCGTCGATGGCGACTCGGATCTGACGAGGAATGCGCTATCCACACTCTTGATCATGGCCGCCCCCTTTGGTCACACGCATGAACCCACTACATCTCGGTGCCCCACCCCGACGTCAACCGTCCCGTCCAGCTATCAGCCGATCGGAGCAGCATCGCGCCGACGACCGACTACGGCGTAGCGCAGAGTAGCAAGCAAAGAGCACGACGTCGGCGACGTCCGCGGGGAGAGCGGACGCACCGGGTCCGCAACACTCCGGCTACCTGCCGTAGCCGAGTTCCTCGGTTGCCGTGGACCAGAGCTGGTTCTCGCCGCGCACCGCGTCCGGGTCCAACGCGCGGATGGCCGCCAACGCCCGCTCGCCGTTCGGCGCCAGCGCCTCGTCGTCGTTCTCGTCGATCGACTCGGCCTCGTCGCGTGCCGCCTCGAATGTCTGTGCCGACGCGACGAACTGGTCCAGCGACCGGTTGACCAGATCCGGGTCTTCGCCCGTGTCCCGGTCCAGCACGAGCCGCGCGATCTCCGGGTCCTCAACGAGAACCGCGAAAGCCACCAGAAGGCGCTACGGCGGCGAAATAGCCGATCAACCCCTTCGGTTCCCGGTGGTTCCGTCCCCGACGCCACCGGTGCGGGCGACGATCACCGTCACCGGGAGCCCGGTGCTCGTCGCGATGTGAGTGCGGCCTGATCGTCAGTTGCCGTTGGCTGACTCAGCGACCGATGTCCGCTCCGGGACAGGCGGCGGCTCAGGACGGCTGTGGTGCCGACCAGGGCCGCCAGGGTGAGGGCGACCGGCAAGGCGATCACCGGGAGGCTCCAGGCGAGCATGCGGGAGCCGAACTGGGCGGCGGTGTAGGCAAGCTCCAGCACGCCGATCCGATGGGAGCTCAGCGGTGCGGCCGACGTCGACTGCACCGCGAGGTAGGCCATGCTCCCGCTGATGTTGTCCGACGTGCCGCGGGCCACGCCCGCGACCACCGCGGCGGCGGTCAACAACGCGGTGACCGGGAAGGCCGTGCACGCGGCCGTGATCACGACCGCCGCGGTGGTCAGCGCCAGCTGCCCGGACAGGACCCGGCGGGCTCCTTCCGGGGTCGCGCCCCTGGTGAGCGGGGCGCGGAGGACGATCGGGGACATCGCCGCGATGAAGAACGTCGCGGACGGGAGCCACGCGGGGAAGCCGTGGACACCGACCAGGTATGTGCTCTCCACGAACGTCAGGGCCGAGTTGACGAACCTGATGCCGCCGAAGTGGCCCACTGCCAGCCACATGCCGGTGCGGGGAGCGTCCTCCCGGCCGTCGGCCACGGCCGGTGGGGGCGACGGCGGGCTGAGGCGGCGACGGCCGCGGGTCAGCCACGCCTGCACCAGGCCGGAGGCCAGAGACGCGGCGCCGCTCACGGCCAGCAGCACCAACAGGGCGCCGTCGTCGGCGAACATCAGGGTCAGGAGACCGGCGGCGCTGCCGGCGATGAGGCCGACGTTCTTCACGGCGTTCGCGTCGGCCAGGCCGCGACCGAGGTTGCCGGCACCGACCAGGTCCTCGACGAACACCGGCCAGGCCGCCCAGTACACCCGCTCCGGCAACACGTTGAGCAGGAAGAAGAACACCACCAGGCCGGGGTGCGCGTGGCCGAGCACCATGCCGACCAGGGTGACCGCCGCCAGCGTGCTGCTCAGGATCGTGGAGCGGTTCGCGCCGAGCCGCTGCGCGAGCGCCGCGGCCGGGATCACCAGGGCCAGCCGGGCGACCGCGGCCGCGGCGGTCGTCGCGCCCGCGGCGACCGGGTCGAAGTCGGCGATCGTGATCAGGTACACGATGAGGTTCGGCAGCGACAGGCCGGCGCCGATCGTCCCGATGGCGAACGCGACGCTGTAGCCCCGTCCGATCCGACCGTTCGGCACCGTCATCGCGCCTGCGCCTCCCACAACCCCGCCACGCTGTCCCGCCACGACCCCAGCTCCAGTCCGTGCCGCGCCCAGTCCGTGGTGCGGCCGGGCACGGCCGTGGTCAGCCATGTCGGCGACTCCCGCGCGGTCCGGCGCGCGGCCGCGATCCGGGCGACCCTGGCCGGGGTGCGCGCGTCGACGACCCGCAGCGGCTCGCTCGCCAGCTCGGACACCAGCCCGTACAGCACCGCCTGGGTCGGGCAGCCGCCGACGAGATCTACGCGGCCCGCCAAGTCCGCGCGGTCGAGCAGCTCCGGCCGGCACAGCAGCTCGATCGCGGCTGCCACGTCCGCCAACGACACCATCGGCACCGGCAGCCCGCCCACGATCACCTGCGTCCCCGAGTCGGGCCACAGGTGCCGATAGGCGACGTCATCGACCGGGTCGATGACCCAGCCCAGCCGCAACACGGTCAACGCGCCAGGAAAGACCGCCGGCAGTAGCCGCTCGGCCAGCCGCTTCGACCGGACGTACGCGCCCGCCGGTGTGCCGTCCTCGGCCTCCAGCACCGCGGTCGAGCTGAGGTACACGAACCGCGACGCGCCCGCGTGGGCCGCGGCCAGGGCGGCCCGCACCGCGCTGACCGCGTTGACCTCGAACACGGCCAGCTCGTGGCTCGTCTCGACCGCGCCGTGGTGCGCGCCCGCGCCGTAGACGACCGTGGTCGCGCCCGCGAGGTCGTCCGCGAGCCGGGCCGGGTCGTCGAGTGTCAGCTCCCGCACCGGGAACGGTGTCGGCCGGTGGTCGGGCCGGTCCGGGTCCCTGGCCAGCCCGAGCACGTCGTGGCCGCGTTCGGCCAGCAACGTGCCCGCCGCGGCCCCGATTCGTCCCTTGGCGCCGATCAGCACCACCCTGGCGGCCACCCGCTACACCGCGCTCGAGTAGGTGATCAGGTCCATCGGGTACTCCGGCGCCGGCCGGCTCACCTCGTCGAGCCGAGCCCAGGCCGCCTCGGGCAGTTCGCACCGCAGCGCGCCAAGGTTCTCGCGCAGCTGCTTTTCCGTGCGGGCGCCGAGGATCGTGCTCGTCACGCCAGGGCGGCGCATCGCCCACCGGAGCGCGATCTGCGCCGGCCCGTACCCGTGCTCCTCGGCGAGCTGCCGCAGGGTGTCGACGATCGCCAGGTTCTGGTCGGTGAACCGGTTGCGCATGGTCGGCGAGCCGCGGCGCTCGCTGTCGGCCGCCCGGGTGCCGTGCGCGAAGTCGGTGGTGCCGGGGTACTTGCCGGTGAGCAGGCCGCCGCCGAGCGGGCTCCAGCCGAACACGCCGAGCCGTTCGCTCTCGGCCAGCGGCAGCAGCTCCCGCTCGGTGCTGCGGCCGATGAGCGAGTACTGCGGCTGGATCACCGTGAACGGCTCCCAGCCCCGCCGCGCCGAGATGCCGAGGCCCTTCATCACGTGCCACGCGGCGAAGTTGCTCACCCCGAGATACCGGACCTTCCCGTCCGCGACCAGCCGGTCCAGACAGGACAGCGTCTCCTCCAGCTCGCAGCGGGGGTCCCAGCAGTGCAGCAGGTAGATGTCGATCCAGTCGGTGCGCAGGCGGCGCAGCGACTGGTGCACGCTGTCCAGGATGTGCCGGCGGGAGTACCCGCGGTCGTTCGGGCCGGGCCCGGTGGCGAACCGCACCTTCGTGGAGATCACCGCCTGGTCGCGGCGACCCTCGAGCAGGGCACCGAGGATCTCCTCGGACCGCCCACCCGCGTAGCCGTCCGCGGTGTCGAACGTGAACCCGCCCGCGTCCACATAGGACGCGAAGATCTGGCCCGCCTGTTCGGCGTCGGCCTCGTTGCCGAATGTCATGGCGCCGAGGGTCAGCTCGCTGACCGCCAGCCCGGTCCAGCCCATCCGCCGGTGTTCCACCGTGTCACCTCCGTGGTTGGTCGAGCAGTGGTGCGGTCCCGGCGCGTTCCCCGTGCCGCCGGGCCCAGCCGAGCGTCCAGCCGAGCTCCCGCACGGCCCGGTAGAGCGACGTCGCCCGGCCGGGGTCGGTGCGGTCGAACGCGCGCACCGCACGGGCCAGCCGCTCCCGGGCGCCCGCGACGGCCGACGGCGGTGGCGGGAGCAGCAGGTGGGCGTGCTCGGGCAGCAGCCGCAGCACCTCGCGGCGCGGGATCGCGCGCAGGTCGTCGACGAGGCTCGCGGCGATATGCCGGTACTTGCGCAGCTCGCCCGACCAGCTACGCGGCGGGTCGTGGCTGAGCACCGCGTGGTGGCAGCCGACGACCCGCGCGCCGGCCGCGCGGGCGGTCCGGCCGAACACCGCGTCGCCCGCGAACCGCAGGCGGGTGTCGAACCCCCGGTCGCGGAACAGATCGGCGCGTACCGCGGCCGCCCGGGTGTCCATGGTGTTGACCGGTTCGCCGCAGCACACCGCGCCACCCGACCAGGCGGCCAGGCGGTCCCGGTAGTCGGCCGCGGCACCCGCCCCGAGCGGCCGGTCCGCGCGCGGCGCGGCGGTCGCGGTGACCACGTCGGCTCTGTGCAGCAGGTCGAGCAGGTGCGCCGGCCAGTCCGGCCCCGGGCGGCAGTCGGCGTCGGTGAACAGGATCGCGTCGGGCCGCTCCCTCAGCGCGGCCGCGACCCCGGCGTTGCGCGCGGCGTACGAGCCGACCGTCGCGCACGGCACGACCTCGGCGCCCGTGCCGGCCAGCCCGTCCCGCGCCACGGGCACGATCCCGTTGTCCACCACCACGAACCGGGCGCCGGCCGCGCGGGCGGCGGCCCCGATCGCCCGCAGCGCGGGTGCGGTGTCCCGGTCCCCGCCGCGCACCGGCACCACGACCGCCGCCCTCACGCCGGCCCCCGGGTGGGCGGGGTGGCGGCCAGCCACTCGACGAACCGCAGGTACCCGGTGGCCTCGGCCAGCCCGCCGGCCAGCAGCTCGGCGGCCAGGCCGAGCGAGAACTTCTCGTTGTCCCGGTAGTCCAGTCCGGAGTGGACGAGGCCGTCCCGGCTGCCGTCGGCGAGCCCGCACACCGTGTCGCACAGGGTGAACACCGAGTAGAGCCCGTTCAGTGTCCGCAGCAGCACCGGGTCCGCGACGTCGCCGGCTGCCGCGAGCACGTCGAGCATGGCCGGCTCGTCGAGCCGGAAGTGGCTGCCCGGCAGGGCGAGCAGCGAGGTCTCCGGCAGCCCCGCGGTCGGCAGCACGTCGACCCAGCGGGCGGCGCCGTCCTCGGTGAGCACGAGGTTGGACGGGTTGACGTCCTGCAAGATCCACCGCCGCCGGTCCCGCTGACCGGCGAGCCTGCCGGCCAGGTCGGCGTCCGCGCGGCGGGCGGCGGCCAGCGCCGGGGCGGGCGGCGGCTCGACCCGGGTGTGGCCGGCGATCGTGGCGAGCTGCCCGGTCGGCGTGGCGAGGTCGCGCGCGGAGGGGGTCAGCGCGGCGAACCCGAGAAACGCGCTGAGCGACACGTGCGGCGCGACCGGCGGCGGCGTGCCCAGCACGGCCAGCGCCGCGCAGGCCGCCCGCACGGCGCGGACGTAGTGCTCGGCCGCCGCGCGCCGGCCGGCCGGGTGGTCGCCGTACCGCTGGTCGAGCGTGCCGGTGCCGAGGTCGGTGAAGGCGAGCACCCGGTGTGGTGGGCTCTCCCCCACCACCCGGGCGAACGGGGCGTCCGGCAGCCGGCCGGCGAGCCGGGCGAGGCCGAGGTCGGCGACGTCGAACCGTTTGAGCACGGCCGACTCCGCCCCCGCGCGCACCCGCACCACCCGCTCGCCCGCCGTGCTGCCGGTGAGCGGCTCGACCCGCACCGACGGCCAGCCGAGGCTCGCCGCCGCGGCGTCCGCCCAGAAGCCGGTCACCGCGCGACCTCCGTGACCGCGCCGCGGGCGTTGGCCGCGCACAGCGGCTCCAGTGCACGCTCGTCCCAGTCGGGCCGGACGCACACCACGTTCAGGCGCGGGTCCCGCCGCGCCGTGTGCAGCCAGGACAGGTGTTCTTCGTCGTCCCGGTGCGGCGCGACCACCAGCAGCTCGGTCCGCTCGTCCAGGGTGTCCAGTTCGGCCCGCAGGGCAGCCTCGTCGAAGACGCCGTCCCCGGCGACTCGCGCGACCGTGGTGTCGAAGCTGCGGGCCGCGCGGTCGCGGTCGCCCCAGTACCACGGCCCGACGCCCCACTTCCGCTCGAAAAGGCCGCGGTTGCGGATGTGCAGCATCCCGTTGACCCGAGGGGTGTACGAGGCGTGCGGCTCGTCGTGGCTGACGAAGACGTCGGTGTTCACCGCGAACCGCAGCCCGGCCCTGGTCGCCCGCTCGCACCAGTCCTCGACCTCGATCACGCCGCGGCCGTACCGCTCGTCGAGCAGGCCGACGGTGTCCAGCGCCGCGCGGGTGATCAGGACGCAGAACCCGTACACGACCGGCACCGGCCGGATCCCGCGGCCGCGCTTGTCGAGGGACTGGTTCCACGGCATGCCGTCGGACACCGGCCCGGCCGCGGCGACCCCCGGCCCGGCGAGCGCGCGAAGCAGCCCACGCCGCCAGCCGCCGGTGACCACGGCGTCGCTGTTGATCAGGCAGACGTGCTCGCCGGTGGCGAGGCTCGCGCCCTCGTTGACGCCGACGATGAACCCGTGGTTGACGTCGTTGAACCGGCGTACCACGCGGTGGAACATCGGCTCGTGCGCGGCGAGCCAGGTCTCGAACCCGCTCCGCGTGCCGTCTGCCGAGCCGTTGTCCACCCACACCAGCTCGACGTCGGCGTAGTCGTCCGCGTCGTCCACAATGGACTCGAGCAGCCGAGCGGTGCGGTCCCAGCGGTTGAACGTAAGCAGCACCAGCGACACCGACGGCCGCGACCCGGCGCTCACGCGGCGGCGCCGATCGTGGCGGCCTGCCGGGTCACGTGGTACGCCCCGGCGAACACGCCGCGCCGGACGAGCGTGTCGAACGTCGGGTCCAGCCGTTCGAGGGTCTCCGCGTCGACCCGGTCGCGCAGCGCGCCGCCGGCGATCGAGCCGAGCAGGGCGCGCGCCACCGATGTGGACATGGCGCGCTTCAGCTGGATCTCGCCGATCCCGGGCCGGATCTGGGCGACCGCCATGCCGAGCACGAACACGACCTGCCACAGGTCGTGCAGCATCCCGTAGCCGATCTCACCGCGGAGCGCGTCGCCGTGTGGGACGGCGGACAGCGCGTCGAGCAGGTCGGTCATGGTCGCGTGCGGTGGGACGCCCTGGGTGGCGAGGTACTCGGTCGCCGGCAGCGACCGCCAGTCGTCGTCGTAGCGCTGCTTGACCAGGCACAGCGGCCGGCTCAGGTACTGCGCCCTCGGCAGGTACGGCACCAGCCGAGGACGCAGCACAGGGCCGGTCCAGTCCGCGAAGTCCGTGCGGTCGGCGGGGTTCGGCAGGTAGCAGCCCGACGGCCGGGGACCCCACACGTCGTGCCCGGAGAGCAGGCTGCGCAGCTCGAGGTGGTCGACCAGGTTCACCGTGGACACCACGACCTCGACGCCCTCGGCGTGCAGGAACCGGCGCACTGCCGCGTCGGTGTGCTCGTAGTCGGTCGTGGCGGTGAGGAACGCGGCGAACCGCCGGGCCACCTCGGCCGGCATCACCAGCGCCTGGGTCGGCACGTAGTCAGCCATCACGTCCACCCACGGCGAACCGGCCAGCGCGGCGATCCTGGCCGCCTGGGTGGAGCGCGAGCCCCACTCGGAGAACAGGCTCAGCGCGTCCCGGGGACGAGCGGCCACCACGCGGTACAGCTCGGCGGTGAACTCCGGCGACACCACCACGTCGTCCTCCACGACGAGGTGGTGGGTGGCATGCGGGGGCACCGCCGCCCAGGCCAGCCGGGCGCTGCGTTGGGCGCCGCGCGGCCCGGTCGGCCGAGGGTCCACGACCACCAGCGGGTCCAGCTCGGGGTGCTCGTCGCGGAGCCGTTCGGCGATGTGCCGCCGCGCCGGGTGGGTGAGCACGGCAGCGGAGATGTGGATCGACCCGGTCATCGCAGCTCCGTTTCCTCGGCCGGTGGTCTGTCGTGGCCGTCGTCGGCCAGCAGGTCGCCCTCCGCCAGCGGCCGGTCTCCGTCCATTTCAGACAGTCCGTGATGGATTCCTCGGCACAGCAAGGAGATCGTCGAGTCGACCAGCTCCGCAAGGCAGCGCGGGTCGACGTACTTGGACAGCCCGCCCTCGGCCACCGTCCGCAGCGCGGACCAGCCAACCGAGTCGTCGCGGTCCGGCACGCGCTCGGCACGGGCCGTCGCGCCGTCGGGTCCGCCGAGCGCGTACCGGCCGGCCAGTGCGACCCCCAGCAGCCACAGCTCGAACAGGAACCCGCCGCCGACCTCCCGGTCCAGCCGGTCGCGCGCCTCGGTGGCGCGCAGCGCGGCGTCGAAGGCCGCCAGCAGCTCCCGTTGGTCCAGCCCCCGGGACAGCAGCACGTCCAGCACCGGCCGGCTCGGCGAGCGACCCCGGTCGGCACCGGTGCGGACCAGGATCGCCTGGCCTCGGCTCCACGCCAGGTGGGGCAACACCTCCGGCACGCCACAGGTCTCCGCCGACCACGCGCCCGGCCCGGTCGGCGGGAAGCAGCAGGACCGGCGGGGCCGATCCGCGTCGGCGAGCAGGCTGGGGATCTCCGCACGGTCGAGCAGGTTCGGCGTCGCCACCACGATCTCCGCGCCGGCCGACCGCAGGTGTCGCTGGGCGGCCTGGTCGTAGGGCTCCCAACGGGTGGTGTCGTCGTCAAGGTGGTCGCGCAGCCCGTTCGCCAGCCGCCGAGGCAACAGCAGGCCCTGCACCGGGACGCGCCCCAGCACCGGAGCCCACGACGCGCCCCACAGCGCGGCGAGCCGGCACAGCGAGGCCTGGGTGGTGGACCAGTCGGCGTACAGGCAGATCGCGGCGTCCGGCTTCACCCCGACCAGCTCGGGCAGCAGCTCGACGAGGTGGCCGGCGGGCACCGAGTCGTCCTGCACCACCAGGTGGTGGGACGACCGCGACGCCATCACCGACCAGGTGAGCCGCGCGGTGCGCATCGTGCCCCGCTGGGACAGCGGGTCGGGGTCCTCGACCAGTTCCGGGGCGAGCCCGGACAGTGCCGAGCCGAGCTCGGCGAGCTGCCGCTTGCGCAGCGGGTGCCCCATCACCGCGGTGGACAGCGTGACCATCCGCCCGGATACCTGAGTTGCCATGCCCTCACTCCTGGAATGCCGTGGTCGCCGCGATCCGCTCGTGCCATAGCTCCACGGCCACCGGGTCCTCCCAGCGGACGCAGAACTCCAGGCAGCGGTGGCAGATGTCGAGCATCGCGCGCTGCCGGTCCGTCCACTCCGGACACTCGCCGTAACCCTTGTACAGCGCCGGCAGCGCGCCGGTGAGGTGCGGGTGGTGGGTGCGGACGATCCACTCCGTCCATGCGAGGTCCTCCACCGCCTCGCCGACGTGCGCCCACTCCCAGTCGAGCAGGGCCAGCGCGCGGTCGACGTCCGGCGTCACGAGCAGGTTCTGCGGGCCGAAGTCGCCGTGCACGATCACCTCGCCGCGGCCGGGCAGGCCGGGCACGGTCGCCGGGTCGACCGCGGAGAGCTCGCGGCGGAGCCGCCCGCACAGCGCGAGCACGTCCTCGGCGCGGCCCGCGTCGAGCGCCTCCTGCCCGTGCCACCCGAGCACCTCGGCGGTGGTGAGCTCGTCGTCGCCGGCCGACACCACCTCGGGCACCGGAAACCGGCCGGCGAGCCCGGTCAGCGCGGCCAG
>Ga0193742_1002182_pt1 | contig 11339 bp, 13 predicted proteins | sample L2c1metaG_FD_165511 | JGI IMG/M metagenome (GOLD analysis project Ga0193742, IMG submission 165511) | Soil microbial communities from a riparian zone of the East river system, Colorado, United States - L2c1 | ecosystem: Environmental > Terrestrial > Soil > Riparian zone | place: USA: East River... | reverse complement strand
CGCAGGGCGGCGATGGCCTTGTGGGTGAGCGACTTGACGGTGCCGGGGGCGCAGCTCAACTGCTCGGCCGTCTCGAGGACCGAGAGGCCGCCGTAGTAGCGGAGCACCAGGGCGGCCCGTTGGCGGTCCGGGAGCTGGGCGACCGCGGCCCGGATGACCAGCACGTCGGCCGGCTCGGCGATCGCGGCTGCGACCGAGACCGCCGGCGAACGACCTCCCACGAAGCGCCGGTTGGCCCGTTGCTCCGCGTAGCGTCGCCGCCACCACGACCGGGCCAGGTTCACGCCCACGCCGCAGAGCCAGCCGTGCGGCGACGCCATCGTCCGCACCCGGGGCCAGTGGAGGTGCAGGCGAACCAGCGTCTCCTGGGCCAGGTCCTCCGCCAACGGGCGTGAACCGACGTAGAGTGCGAGGAGGCCGACGAGGCGCGGGTACTCGTCCCGGCAGAGGTCGGCCAATGTCGTATCGTCTGAGTCGCTGCCCACACTGGTCGATCGCACGACGGCCACCTGAGGTTCACCTCGGAGACCGAGAATCCTCGGTCTCGGTTTTACGCAAGGTGACCAGGTCGCGCTAGCATGTCAAGCCGGCCCGGGGCCTCTTCACGTTGCTGTGCGAGCCCGGGAAGTCATCCCGTCGAAACGCTGTTGCAGACGGCGTAGCTCCACTCGACCAGGAGAGTTCTTCTGCCGAAACCGAAGGAAGACGCGATCGTTCTTGAAGGGACGGTGATCGAGCCGCTCCCCAATGCCATGTTCCGAGTAGAGCTCGAGAACGGCCACAAGGTATTGGCCCACATCTCCGGGAAGATGCGCATGCACTACATCCGCATCCTGCCGGGGGATCGCGTGCAAGTGGAGCTCACCCCGTACGACCTCAGCCGAGGCCGCATCACCTACCGCTACAAGTGACGAGAGAGCGATGAAGGTACGACCGAGCGTCAAGAAGATCTGTGAGAAGTGCAAGGTGATCCGCCGCCATGGGCGCGTGCAGGTCATCTGCGTCAACCCGCGCCACAAGCAGCGCCAGGGCTAGAGGGAACCGAAGGGCACACATGGCACGTATCTCCGGCGTCGACATCCCCCGCGAGAAGCGGTTGGAGATCTCGCTGACCTACATCTTCGGCATCGGGCGCACCCGGGCCAAGGACATCACCGCCGAGCTCGACATCGACCCGAACACCCGGGTCCGTGATCTGACCGACGACGAGGTTGCACGGATCCGCAACCACATCGAGGCCACGTTCAAGGTCGAGGGCGACCTGCGACGTGAGATCCAGCAGGACATCAAGCGCAAGATGGAGATCGGCTGCTGGCAGGGCCTGCGGCATCGCCGAGGCCTCCCGGTCCGGGGGCAGCGCACCCAGACCAACGCACGAACCCGCAAGGGCCCCAAGAAGACGGTCGCCGGCAAGAAGAAGGTTCGCAAGTAATGGCAAAACCCAAGCCCGGTGCCGCCCGCAGGCCCCGCAAGCGTGAGCGCAAGAACGTGACCCACGGGGTCGCCCACATCAAGAGCAGCTTCAACAACACGATCATCTCGTTCACCGACCAGAGCGGGAACGTGATCTCGTGGGCGTCGGCCGGCAACGTCGGCTTCAAGGGTTCCCGCAAGTCCACGCCGTTCGCGGCGCAGATGGCGGCCGAGGCCGCCGCTCGCCGGGCCATGGAGCACGGTGTGCGCAAGGTCGACGTGCAGGTGAAGGGCCCCGGCTCCGGCCGGGAGACCGCCATCCGCTCGATCCAGAACACCGGCATCGAGGTCACCGGCATCAAAGACGTCACCCCTGTTCCCCACAACGGCTGCCGCCCCCCCAAGCGGCGCCGGGTCTGAGGTCCCACAGCACATGTCCCGTTACACAGGGCCCAAAGCACGAGTTTCCCGCCGTCTCGGCGTCAACATCTGGGGTACGCAGGGCGAGAACCGCGCCCTCGACCGCCGGCCCTACCCGCCGGGCGAGCACGGCCGCAGCCGTCGCCGCAACCCCTCCGAGTACCTGATCCAGCTGCAGGAGAAGCAGAAGGCTCGCTTCACCTACGGCCTGAACGAGCGGCAGTTCCGGCGCCTCTACGACGAGGCCAACAAGACCAAGGGCGTCACCGGCGAGCAGATGCTGCAGCTGCTGGAGCGCCGCTTGGACAACATCGTCTACCGAGCAGGCTGGGCGGCGACGCGTCCCCAGGCCCGGCAGTTCGTCGGGCACGGTCACGTCGACGTGAACGGGAAGCGGGTCGACATCCCGAGCTACCGGGTGCGCAAGGGTGACGTGGTCACCGTGCGCGGCAAGGCGCGCGAGATGATCGTCATCCAGTGGAACCGTGATGTGCTCGACCGCACGCCCCCGCCGTGGCTGGACCGCGGCGACGAAGGATGGTCGGTGACCGTGCGCGAGTTCCCGCTGCGCGAGCACATCGACGTCCCCGTGCGCGAGCAGCTCATCGTCGAGCTCTACAGCAAGTAACCCCCGCCTGATCTTGTTAGTTGTAAGGGAGCACCCCGAATGCTGGTAATGCAGCGGCCTACGGTCGAGCCGATCGGTGACGAGGAGAGCAACCGGCAGCGCTTCGCCGTCGGTCCGCTCGAGCCCGGCTTCGGCCACACGCTGGGCAACTCGTTGCGCCGCACCCTGCTGTCGTCGATCCCCGGCGCGGCCATCACCCAGGTGCGCTTCGATGATGCCCTGCACGAGTTCGACACCATCCCCGGTGTCGTCGAGGACGTCACCGACGTGATCCTCAACCTCAAGGACATCGTCGCGATCAGCCACAGCGAGGAGCCGGTCACCGTGCGCCTCGACGTGCGCGGCCCGGCGGACGTCACCGCCGGCACGATCCAGACGACGTCCGACGTCGAGATCCTCAACCCCGACCTGCACCTGGCCACGCTGAACAAGACCGGGCGCCTGGCGCTCGACATCACGGTCAGCAAGGGTCGGGGCTACCGCTCGGCCGACGCCAACAAGTCGTCGGTGACGATCGGCGTCATCCCGGTCGACTCGATCTTCTCGCCCGTGCGCCGCGTCGCCTTCGACGTCGAGCCCACCCGGGTCGAGCAGTCCACCGAGTACGACCGGCTCGTGCTCGACATCGAGACCGACGGCTCCATCGCCCCCCGTGAGGCGCTGGCCTCGGCAGGCGACACGCTGCGCTCGCTGGTGTCGCTGGTGGCCGACATGAGCGACGAGCCCCAGGGCCTGGAGCTCGGCGAGCTGGCTGTCTCGGCCGCCGGGTCGCCCGATCTCGACCTGCCCATCGAGGAGCTCGACCTCTCCGAGCGCCCTCGCAACTGCCTCAAGCGCGCCCAGGTCAACACGGTGGGCGAGCTGCTCGGCAAGTCCGTCGACGACCTGCTGGCCATCACGAACTTCGGCCAGAAGTCGCTCGACGAGGTCATCGCCAAGCTCGACGAGCGCGGCCTCTCGCTGCACCAGAAGGACTAGGGACTCATGCCTGCGACTCCAAAGAAGGGCCGCCGCTTCGGCGGCAGCTCGTCGCACCAGAAGCTGATGATGGCCAACCTGGCGGCCAGCCTGTTCGCCGCCGAGGGCATCGTCACCACCGAGGCCAAGGCCAAGGCGCTGCGCCCGATCGCCGAGAAGCTGATCACCAAGGCGCGCAAGGGCACCAACCACCCGGACACGGCGCTGCACAACATCCGGCTGGTGGTGTCGTACCTCGGCGACAAGGAGATGGCCCACAAGCTGTTCTCCGAGATCGGCCCGCGCTACGCCGACCGCAACGGTGGCTACACCCGGATCCTGAAGCTGGGTCCTCGCCAGGGCGACAACGCACCGATGGCGCGCATCGAACTCGTCTGATGACTCGGACGGCGTCGTCATGACTCGTGATCTGCCCCCGGCAAGGCAACTCCGTTGCCGCCGGTGGCGCCGTCAAAGCCTCGCCGGCTCGGAGTCCGGTCCGACGACGGCTTAGGCGTTGACGCTCTTCGACCATGATGGCGGGCACCAAGTGAGAGCTCGTCTCCTGGTCGCGTACGACGGGTCGGGGTTCCACGGGTTCGCGCCGCAGCCCGAGGTGCCGACCGTCGCGGGCGCCCTGCGCGAGGCGCTGGAGAAGGTGCTCGGCGTCCCCGTCGAGTTGACCTGCGCCGGCCGCACCGACACCGGCGTCCACGCCTGGGGTCAGGTCGTGAGCTTCGACGCACCCGCCGAGCGGTTCGACCCGCCCAGCGTGCAGCGGTCGCTCAACCGCATCTGCGGTCCCTCGATCGTGGTGCGCGACGCGGCCGTCGTCGCCGACGACTTCGACGCCCGCCACTCGGCCACGGGGCGCACCTACCGCTACACGATCGTCAACCGCCCGGTGCCGGACCCCTTCATGGCGCACCTGGCGTGGCACGTCGACACCCGGCTCGACCTCGACCTCCTGCGCCTGGCCTGCGATCCGCTCATCGGCGAGCACGACTTCTCGGCCTTCTGCCGGAAGCCCAAGCGGCGTGACGGCCAGCCGGCGTCGATGACCCGCACCGTGCGGGCGGCGTCGTGGACCGATCTGGGGGAGGGGGTGCTGCGCTTCGAGGTGACGGCCAACGCCTTCTGCCACCAGATGGTGCGCAGCCTCGTCGGCACGCTGGTCGACGTGGGGACGGGTCGGCTCCACGCCGGTCAGATCCTCGGCATCCTGGCCGGCGGCTCCCGCGACGCCGCCGGCCCCCTGGCCCCACCACAGGGCCTGTGCCTCTGGCACGTCGAGTACCCGCCCGAGGCGAAATTGCGTTGATCCGGCCGCTATGTGCGGGTTTTCGGACGCAACTTCGGAGGGTGGGGACATAGCGTAGGGGTGTGACCGCGGGCGTGAGAGCGGTGGCCTGTCTCGGCGTGGGCATGGCCTTGTGGGTGCTGTTCGGCGCGGTGCGGGGCGCCGACGACTGGCAGGTGTCCGGGGGCGGCTACACGGTCGCCCTGTTGGTGGCGGGCGGTGCCTTCGGGCTGCTCGCACCGCCTCCGCAGTCCCGGCACCTGGCCACCGCGGGGCTCCTGGTCGTCCCCGGCCTGGCCACGCTCGTCGCCGCCGGCCCCGGCGCCCACCCCGGCGCCGTCTGGTGGTACGTGACGCTGCTCCTGGGGCTCTACGGTGCTGCGGGGACCCACCTCGTCGGCGTCGAACTGCGTCGGGCACTGCGATCCGAGCTGTCGCGGCTACTTCATCGCCGGTCGGCCTTGGCGGACGGGCCCGATAGCCGGTAGTCTTTTGCGCTGCTCAGCGCGCGCCGTGGCGTGCCCGAGCTGCCGTAGGAACCCCGAAGAGACAGCGCAGAGGACGTCGCGTGCCCACGTATAGCCCGAAAATCTCCGAGATCGAGCGTGCCTGGTACGTCGTCGACGCCGAAGGCCTGGTGCTGGGCCGTCTCGCCACCGAGGTCGCCAGCATCCTGCGAGGGAAGCGCAAGCCGATCTTCGCACCGCACCTCGACACCGGCGACCACGTCATCGTGATCAACGCCGACAAGATCGTGCTCACCTCCGGCAAGGCCGAGCGCAAGCCGGTCTACCGCCACTCCGGCTACCCGGGCGGCCTCAAGACCGAGACCTTCGCCCAGCTGCTGGCCCGCAAGCCCGAAGAGGCCGTGCGGAAAAGCATCAAGGGGATGCTCCCCAAGAACCGGCTGGGCCGTCAGATGCTCACCAAGCTCAAGGTCTACGCCGGCCCCCACCATCCGCACGCCGCCCAGCAGCCACAGGCGCTCGAGGTGGCTCATGCCCACGCTCGCACCGCCTAGGTAGGACCTGACACTGATGTCGAAGCCCCTCGTGCAATCAACCGGCCGCCGCAAGGGCGCCGTCGCCCGGGTCCGGGTCCGTCCCGGCACCGGCAAGATCACCGTCAACCAGCGTGACGTCGCCGTCTACTTCCCCTCCAAGGCGCACCAGATGATCCTCAGCGAGCCGCTGCGGGCCACCAGCACCGACGAGGTCTACGACATCGACGCCACGATGCATGGTGGCGGCGTGTCGGGCCAGGCCGGTGCGCTGCGCCTCGGCATCGCCCGGGCTCTGGTCGAGCTCGACGGCGAGACCCGGCCGACGCTGAAGAAGGCCGGCTTCCTCTCCCGCGACCAGCGTGAGAAGGAGTCGAAGAAGTACGGCCTCAAGAAGGCCCGCAAGGCGCCGCAGTACTCCAAGCGCTGATGGCCCGGGCTGGGGCTTCCGGCTTCGGCTGCTGAGCCATGCTGGAGTTCGGGACCGACGGTGTACGTGGCGTCGCCAACGTCGAGCTGACGCCCGAGCTCGTCCTCGCGCTCGGGCGCAGCGCCGCCCGGGTGCTGGGCGGCGGCCGTTGGGGCGTGGGGCGCGACACCCGTCGCTCCGGCTCGCTGCTGGAGGCCGCCTTCGCCGCCGGACTGGCCAGCGAGGGGGCCGACGTGGTCAGCCTCGGCGTGGCCCCCACCCCCGAGGTGGCCTGGTGGTCGGCGCTCGAGGGGGCGCCGGCGGCGATGGTCTCCGCGTCGCACAACCCCTTCCCCGACAACGGCATCAAGCTGTTCTCGGCCGGAGGTCGCAAGCTCGCCGACGAGGCCGAGGAGCGCCTCGAGGCCGAGCTGCGCCGGCTCACCAGTCGCGGCAACGGCCACGATCCGCTCACGCCACCGCCCGTCGGCGCCGCGGTGGGCACGGTCACGAGCCGGCCGCCGCACCAGGGCTACGGCGGGGCGGTGGCAGCGTCGATCGAGGGCCGGCGGCTCGACGGCCTCCGGGTGGTGCTCGACTGCGCCAACGGCGCCGCCTCGGTGGTCGCCCCGGAGGTGTTCCGGGCGCTGGGTGCTGAGGTCGAGCTGCTGCACTGCATGCCCGACGGCACCAACATCAACCACGAGTGCGGCTCCACTCACCCGGCGGCGTTGCAGGTGGCCGTCCACCGGACCGGGGCCGACGCCGGCGTGGCCTTCGACGGCGACGCCGACCGGGTGCTGCTGGTCGACGGCACCGGCCGGCTGGTCGACGGCGACCACATCATCGCCATCTGCGCCATCGACCTGGAGTCCCGGGGCCGGCTGGCCGACTCGACGGTGGTCGTCACCGTGATGACCAACCTGGGTTTCCGTCAGGGGATGGCCGACCGGGGCATCCACGTGGTCGACACCCGGGTGGGCGACCGCTACGTGCTGGAGGCCTTGGAGGCCGGGGGCTTCTCGCTGGGCGGCGAGCAGAGCGGCCACGTGATCTTCCGCGAGCTGGCGACCACCGGCGACGGGCTGCTCACCGCGGTCCAGGCGCTCGACGTCGTGATCCGGTCGGGCCGGCCGCTGGGCATGCTCGCCGACGAGGCCATGACCCGGCTGCCCCAGGTGCTGCGCAACGTGCGGGTCGACGGCAGCGCCGCCGACCAGATCGTCGCCGGCCTGGCCGGCGAGATCGCCGAGGTCGAGGCCGAGCTGGGCCGCAACGGGCGGGTACTGGTGCGGCCGAGCGGCACCGAGCCGCTGGTGCGGGTGATGGTCGAGGCTCCGACCGAGACGGCCGCCGACGCGGCCGCGTCGCGTTTGGTGGCGGCCGCGGAGGCATTGTCCTCACGCTGAGGCAATCTGTGCGGCCCAGCAGCTGACGACAGACACGTACTGGGGAGGACGGGCGATGCAGCCCATGCAGCCACCGATGCCGCCGGGCCCGCCTGGTCCGCCCATGCCTCCGGGTCCACCCATGCCTCCGGGGCCGCCGTTCCCCCCGGGTCCGCCCATGCCGCCCGGTCCGCCGACCGGTCCGCCGGGGCCGCCCTACTACGGCGAGCCGGAGCCGCCCCCGAAGCGGAGCTGGGTGCTGCCCGTGGGCATCGGTGCGGTCGTCGGCACGCTGATCGGCGTCGCCGTGTGGGTGACGATGTCGGGTGGCGACGACGACGGCGAGGAGATCGGCGGCGGCCCCAGCACCACGGTCACGGAGCCGGTGACCACCACCGGCGACACGGTGCCCCCGGACGAGCCGACCGGCGCTGCGGCGTCGCTCACCGGCACCTGGCAGGGGACGTACGTCTGCAGCCAGGGCGAGACCGGGATGACGCTCACGGTCGTCGACTCCGCCGGCGACCTCGACGCGATCATCGAGTTCTACGAGGTCGACAGCAACCCCGGCGTGCCCAGCGGCGCCTTCGCCATGGAAGGCACGTCGGCCGACGGTGCGGTGTCGCTCGAGGGCACCGAGTGGATCGACGAGCCCGAGGGCTACGTGATGGCCGGCATCGAGGCCGAGGTCACCGGGAGCGGCGAGGTCCAGCAGCTGGCCGGCAGCGTCGACGGCGAGGGCTGCACCACCTTCACGCTCGACCGGACCTCCACCGAGCCCTGGTACGTCGGCACCTGGGAGGGCGGCTACGACTGCGGGCAGGGCCTGACCGGCCTCACGCTCACCGTGGCCGACCCCGGCGACGGCAACGTCGAGGCCACGTTCGGGTTCTACGAGGTGCCGGAGAACCCCGGCGTGCCCGGCGGCAGCTACCGGCTGGAGGGCAGCTACGCCGACCACGGCCTGACGCTCGACGGCGTCGAGTGGATCGAGCAGCCCGACGGCTACGTCATGGTCGCGCTCCAGTCCGACTTCATCACCCGCCCCACCCACTTCGCCGGCAAGGTCCTCGACCCGTCGTGCACGGCGTTCCTCCTGGCCAAGCAGCCGAGCGAATAGGCCCCGGCGTTCATCCACGGGCCAGGTGGGGGCCACCCGGGCGGTCGAGTTCGTAGACTCGAACCTCATGTGCGGGATCATCTCGGTGGTGCGCGGCCCCGGTCGTCGCCAGCAGCTCGAACCTCAGTCCGTGACGTCGCCGCTGCGAGGCGCGCTCGACGCCCTCGCGGAGGAGTCGACGCTGGCCGCCGCCTGCGACCGGGCAGCCGCCGAGGTCGAGGCCGCCGACCGGCTGCTGCGGTCCACCGACGGCGTCGGCACCCTGGTCCACGACCGGCGGCTGCTGCTCGAGGTCGAGGACGTCAGCGCCCAGCTCGGTGAAGCCCTGGCCGCCATCGAGGCCCGCCTCGACGCCGGCGACGAGGGGCTCGCCCCCGCCGAGCTCGAGCGCACGAACTCGGCGGTCGTGCGGCTGAAGGACGCCGTGTGGGCGGTGGCGCAGGACCGGGTGCACACCGCCCGCGCTGTCGCCGACCTGGCCGGCAGCGAGCCCGGCTGGGCCGCGGTCGAGGGCTACACGTCGATCCAGCAGGCCCTCGTCGCCATCGACCGGCTCGAGGTGCGGGGCCGCGACTCCGCCGGCATGCATGTGCTGGTCCGGGGCCACGGCCTCGATCTCGACAGCCCGGGCGTCGCCCGCCTGCTGGCCGAGCGGGTGGCCGACCCGCTGTTCCGCACCGGCACCGTCCGCACCCCCGACGGGCTCCTGGCGTTCGTCTACAAGGCCGCCGCCGAGATCGGCGAGCTGGGCGACAACACCAAGGCCATGCGGGCCGCCATCCGGGCCGACGAGCTGCTGCGGCTGGCGCTGCGCTCCGACGAGGCCGTCGCCACCGTGCTGGGCCACACCCGCTGGGCGTCGATCGGGATCATCTCCCAGGCCAACACCCACCCGCTCGACAGCTACGAGACCGACCGCGCCGACGGCCCCTACGTCATCGGGGCGCTCAACGGCGACGTCGACAACTTCGCCGACCTCAAGGCCGCCGACGGGCTCTGCATCGCCCCCGAGATCACCACCGACGCCAAGGTCATCCCGACGCTGGTGTCACGCCGGCTGGCGGCGGGCGACGACCTGGCCACCGCCTTCCGCAACACGGTGGCGGCGTTCCAGGGCTCGACCGCCGTGGCGGCCAGCGCCTCGGCCTACCCCGACAAGGTCATGTTCGGGCTCCGGGGCAGCGGGCAGGGCCTCTACGTCGGCCTGGCCGACGGCGCCTACGTGGTGGCCAGCGAACCCTACGGCGTCGTCGAGCTGACCAGCCGCTACCTGCGCCTCGACGGCGAGACCCCGGCCAACCCCGACAACCCCACGGCCAGCCGGGGGCAGATCGTGGTGCTCGACGGGGCCCGGGCCGGCACGCTGGAGGGCATCGAGCGCATCGCCTACGACGGCACGGTGCTGCCGGTGGGCGAGGACGATCTGACCTCCGCCGAGATCACCACCCGCGACATCGACCGGGGCGACTTCCCCCACTTCCTGCTCAAGGAGATCACCGAGGCGCCGGCCAGCTTCCGCAAGACGCTGCGGGGCAAGCTGGTGGACCGCGACGGCCAGCTGGCGGTGGCGTTGGGGTCGGACGTGCTGCCCGACGACCTCCGGGCGGCGCTGCGATCGGGGGCCGTCAAGCGCATCATCACCATCGGCCAGGGCACCGCCGCGGTCGCTGCGCAGGGCCTGGCGGCGGCGCTCGACCTGTTCTGCGGCTCCACGCCGCTGCGGATCGAGTCGCGGCTGGCGACCGAGCTGTCGGGCTTCGGGCTGCGGCCCTCGATGGACGACACGCTGGTCGTCGCCATCAGCCAGTCGGGCACCACCACCGACACCAACCGCACGGTCGACCTGGTGCGGTCGCGGGGGGCGAAGGTGGTCGCCGTCGTCAACCGGCGCCAGAGCGACCTCACCGACAAGGCCGACGGCGTGCTCTACACGTCCGACGGGCGCGACGTCGAGATGTCGGTGGCGTCGACCAAGGCGTTCTACAGCCAGATCGCGGCCGGGTTCCTGCTGGCCGCCGCGGTGGCCGACGAGGTCGGCGGAGTGGTCGAGCAGGGCCTCCTCGCGGCGTTGCGGGAGCTGCCCACGGCCATGACCGAGGTCATCGCCCGGCGTCCCACCATCGCCGAGGCCGCCCACCAGCTCGCCCCCGGCAAGCGCTACTGGGCCGTCGTCGGCAACGGGCCCAACCGGATCGCCGCCGCCGAGGTGCGCATCAAGCTGTCGGAGCTCTGCTACAAGTCGATCGCCAGCGACGGCACCGAGGACAAGAAGCACATCGACCTGTCGGCCGAGCCCCTGATCCTGGTGTGTGCCGCCGGCCTGGAGGGCTCCACCGCCGACGACGTGGCCAAGGAGGTGGCGATCTACCGGGCACACAAGGCCTCGCCGATCGTCGTCGCCACCGACGACCAGTCGCGCTTCGGCGCGGCGCTCCACGTGCTGGCGGTGCCGCCGACCCACCCCGCCCTGGCGTTCGTGCTGTCGGCGATGGTCGGGCACCTGTTCGGCTACGAGGCGGCGCTGGCCATCGACGCCCTGGCGCTGCCGCTGCGGTCGGGTCGGGCCGCCATCGAGATCATCACCCGGGACGCGGCGGCCGACGGCTCCACCGTGTCCGGCGACGTGCTGCTGCGGCGGCTGCGGACCGAGCTGGCCCCGGTCGCCCGCGGCTACTTCGACGGGCTGCGCGTCGGTTCGTACAAC
>Ga0193742_1002181_pt1 | contig 11340 bp, 8 predicted proteins | sample L2c1metaG_FD_165511 | JGI IMG/M metagenome (GOLD analysis project Ga0193742, IMG submission 165511) | Soil microbial communities from a riparian zone of the East river system, Colorado, United States - L2c1 | ecosystem: Environmental > Terrestrial > Soil > Riparian zone | place: USA: East River... | reverse complement strand
TGTGGGGTGTGTTTTTTTATTTTAAAAAAAACCCCCCGTAATTTTGGATTTAGCTATTCTTAGTTTTGTATCGAATCCGGATTATTTAAAAATTATAATAAAAGAGGATATAAAATAATCTTTAATTTAATTTATATTAAAGATTATTAGGAATCACAATAATAATTTATAGGGATATATAGGGGAGTAGGTATTTTAAGTTAAATTATTATTATGTTTATCAAGATAAGATAAGGATTTTAATTTTTAGTAATATTATTATCTTTATTTTTTTGATTGGTTTTATACAGTGTTTTTTATTAATTAGAAATAATTTAATTTTTTTTTTTGATGAAATAATATAAATTTTGTTTCAAATCCAGAAAATTACTGGGGGTTTTTTAAAAGTATTTTTAATTATTTTTTATTTAATTCTTCCATCATTTTACCTAAATCTGTTCCTTTAATTGGAATAGGAAGAGGTGTGCTGTTTTCAGCAATTGGTGTAGTTGAAGAACTACTCAAATTTGAAAACATTCCTTTTAATTTACCTCCTTTAGCCCACTCCAGATCTTTAGGAATTCTTTCCAATACTGGAGAGTGGTCTAAATCTATCAAATTTGTAGAAGTTGAAGCAATTGGAATTTGTAAATTTAAATTAGGTGAATTAGAAGGTAAAGAAACCGTATTATTAGTAGGGGTTAAAGAACCAGCAGAAATAGAGGGAGTTGGGGAATTAGAAGGTAAAATAATTGAAATATTAGTAGGGGTTAAAGAACCGACAGATGTGGAAGGAGAACTAGAAGCTGAACTAACCGTATCATTAGCATCGTTTATAATTCGTATAGCTTCAGCAAGTATCCCTACTTTCTCCAATTTATCTTCTGGAGTAATAGTATGAACCTGATATAATACTGTTTTTGCTAAAGCTTGAACCCTCTCAGCTTTTTCAATATTAGATAGAGTATTATCATTAATAATTCTATCCGTTGTATTTTTTAATATTAAATTAGGATTTATAGGGGGTGTATTTACCCCTCCTATAGAATCACCTCCACCTCCTCTACCAGGGAAAAATAAATCTTTTAGATTAGAAAAAATATTATGATATAATTCTGGATGTAATGAGTAAGATAAACCAAAAATTGCAAAAGTTAAAATAGCTATAGAAATCCAATTTAAATAAGGATTTTCCTCATCTCTGAAGGTGGATAGATTATCAAACTCACCTAATTCTAGATCAGATGCTTTATAACTAAAATGGTCTTGTGTAGGAATTTTAGGAGAAATATTTTCTTTTTTAGTTGATTTATCACCTGTTTCTGAAGCTTCTTTATCATAAACCCAATCTATAAATTTTCTAAATATATTTTTAAAATATAAAGCTAACTCCTCTATATATTCATTTAAACCTTCTAATATAATTACTGGGATTAATAATTCTAAAGAAGTTAGAAAAAATTTTATTAGTTCAGGATTAGCAAAATCAGAGAAATTAGTGATTATAATTAAACCTAAAACTATATTAAAAGCACTCAAGAAATAATAAATATATCTAATAATTTGCACAAATTTTATTTTCTCGGCTATAATTAAATATTTTATCAAATAATTAAAGAATTTTACACCCACAATTGGATAAAGCCAACCCTTTTGTGTTTTTAACCATTTAATTAATAAAAATATTTTGGCTATAGGAAATATTCTAGTTAAAAATGAAAATATTCTCATAATTATTTAACAACCTTAGCAGGTATTGTTTCATCTATTTTTTTCTATTTCATTAACTCTAGATTGTTTTAATAATCTATGATATCTAGTATTTAGATATTAAGATATTAAGAAATAAGCCTTTCTTGCTTTTGGCGAACAAATAAAGATAAGCTAAAATAGATAAAGATTTATCTTTATTTCTTATTTTTATTCTTAAAATAAGAATAAAAACCAAGATAAATTATTGTGTAATAGTAAACCTGTTTTTTAATTTTATATTCTTTTATTAATAGAAAAAGAATAAATTTAAATATCCTATTCCCAGAATCGAACTAGGATCTTAAAGTTAGGAACTCTCTGCTTTACCATTAAGCAAAATAGGATGTGGGGGTTGTTAAATAAGAATTTAAAATATATTAACCTCCAAAAATTGTGGAAGCATAACTAACTATATCTGGTAAAGATGTGATATCTAATGTATCTCCACCAGGTGATAATTCAACAGTAATGCTACTTGCATTAGAAGAAACTGAGTGACCACAAGTAGGTGTTATAGAAGAAATATCTAATTCCTTATCATTTAAGGTAACTAGTTCACTCGCGCTGCGATTAGAATACATCTCTTTAAGATGTTTAAGTAAAAAGGGGTTGGTGTTATTCCCAGTAATTGTATGGATATTGTAAACCCTATCCGCAATATCTTGTTCTGGAATAAGTTCTTTAATTTTTAAAGAATCTTTTCCATGGTGATTAATAAAATTATTTAATATATTTTTATAGGTTTCATCTCCTAAAGTGGAAGGAATATCATTTAGAAAAAATTCTTTTTTTAAAGAATTTGTTAAAGAATTAATTGGAGATGGTTGTTCAATTGTAGAACCACCAATCTTAGGTAAAGAAGGTAAGATATCTAAATTAATAGATGTTCTTAAATAAGAATTATTATTTATTCCTCTATTAATTTGATCTAAAGAATCAAGATTATTCATTGTGAAACAAGGTGTAATCTTGTTAATAATATTTTGTAAAAAGATTTTCATTATATTTTTTTCGATTATTGTTTTTCTTGACTATATTTAATCTGAGAAGCAGGTCAAATTCAAGAACCGTTTGTATTTATATATTAAACACATTCTATTGTTTTTTTTAGGGGGGGTTCCCCCTTTTTTATAATTTAAAAGGGTATTATTTGAAATTTAAGATTTCTTAATGAAATATCTGCCTGCCAAAAGCAGGCGCTTTTAATTAAAAAATGATATGAATGAAAATATTTTTCTGCTAAAGCTGCTAAAGCGATTTTTAGATATTGATATCTTATTTTTCCAAGCAAAATTTTAAATAAATTCTTTTTTTTTTTTAAATATTACCTTATAAAATTATGTATCTTATTAAGATGAAATTTAATTTTCTTAATTAAAGATTCAATAAAATTTATATCTTTATTATCTTGAATTAAATATAAAGGGTGGTAGGTGTTACCGATTAATTTCTTTTCTCTATTAGCACTAATAGTTATTTTTATATTTTTGATTTTCACACTTAAATTAGTTAAAGATTTAAAGAATTTACTAGGGATTTCTATTTTTATATTCCCCCCTAAATGAAGATTTTTTATTTGAAATAAATTTAAAGAATTTTTTTTTACTCCAGCAAATACACTGAAATCTTGTAATTTCTTAACCCCTTCTATTTCTTTAAAATAAGAATAACCATATTGTTTAATACCTAAGAAATAGGCTTCTTTGATTAATTTACCCTTTAATTCATCTATCATTAAACCTAAATCTCTCCCTATTTGTTCATGATTTAATTTAGTTTTAGTGAAAATTGAATCAGTGTCTGAATAATAACAATCTGTGTTTAATTTGAAAGGAATCATGTGTATTCTAGCATAGGCAGTAACTGCACTAGCAATTGCCACATTACTATTAATTTTATTTTGATAAGATTTATATTCACTATTTAGCTTAATATTTAATTGATTTAATATATCATTGTTTAGATTGTCTGAAATAAGTAGAACATAGGTGTCCTCATTTACAGAAATTATACTATGAATTATAGATGTTATAGCGTATTTATATAATTCATCTTTTCTAACATTTATTGTTCTAATTAGTTCCTGTTTTCTACCCATTATTCCATATAAAGAATTTAAATGTAATTTACAAATGAATCTTTGAGCACCTTTTGCTATTTTTTTCTGTTCATAAAAATCATGGACATAAGTATTAAACAAATGGTATTTATCAAATTCATAACCTTCTAGAAATTCAAATTTATATCCTAATTTCATAGCTTCCTTAATCTCTTCAGAGAAATAAGTAGCTGTTCAAGAACCAATTGGAAATATAGTTTTACCTTGATATTTGAACGGAAGAATAGGTTTAAGAATATTTTTAGGTGTAATAATTTTACATTTAACAAAACCAAAGAATTTATCGAAATCAGAATTGTTTTTTATTCAATCCATATTTTTATGAGTTTTAATAAGATTTAAAGGCATAGGTTTTAACATAGCATAAGGATAAAGAGAATTTACATCATAATAATATAAATCTTTCCCATAAGCTTTATAATAATCTGTAGCCCCACCGAGATAAGATTTTCTAATGAAATGATCCACATTATTTTTAAGAATAGGTATATTAATATCCAGATAATTAGTTCTAAATATTTTTAAAGATAGAGAAGAAGCGCTTAGAATTGTACATATATCAATAAAATATTTTTCTAAATAAAAAAATTTTGCTTTATTTAAAGCATTGTATAGAGCAAATGAATCTTGTTTAGAATATTCTAAAAATTCATTTAATATTATCTTATTATCAAACAATTCGATTAAATTATAAATATGTCATTATATACTACTCTAATTGAAAAGATTGTTTACCTCGCCAGTTGCTGGTAGCTGGTTGCTGGTAGCTGGCTGCGCCAGCAACCAGCTACCAGCAATCGCTTCGCGACTACAGTTAAAGGTTATCTATTAATCAATATTTAAACATCCAAATTTAAATAAAGAATATCCAAGGAAAATTATCAGTCTACCTCGCTTTTTTTGAGGTGCGCATTCTTATTTATTAAATTATTTCTTTATTTTCATTTTATATATGATTTTTTGTTCTTTTGTATGATTTATAGATTAATATTTCTGAGAATTAATGATTTATTTTAAATAAGTATCCTCTCTAACTTTCCGCAGGAGCCACCCCCCCTTTTAATTATTATTTTTATCTGAATAATTAAAGCGCATTCTTAATCGCTCTAAAATTATAGAGAAATAAAAAGGCAGCCTCTCCAAAAAGCGAGAGGCAGGGTTGCTTTGAAAAGGGTGTCTAAATTTGCTAAGCTAAATTAAAATAAAAAAAAACATCTTAATGGATTTGAACCATTTACCTCTGCTCCGAAGACAGATACTTTACCAGTTAAGCTAAAGATGTCAAAAGAATTAAATAAATATACCCCTTCATTTAAAGCGGCGTCAGCGGCTAAAGCGGCTAAAGCGGCTAAAGCGGCTAAAGCGGCGTCAGCGGCGTCAGCGGCGTCAGCGCTTTTTGGAGCCTAGGCAACAGCTAAAGCGACCCTAGGTTACACAAAAACGCCTTTAAATATAAGCGCTTTAGATTATGGTTTTATTAATTAGATTGGACTCCTCCCTGCCGCTTTTCTTAATTTATATTCTTAAATTCAGATTATAAAAGGCGGGCGCCACCCTTTTAAAGCGCCCTGCCTTTGGCAGCTCGCATCTTTATTTTAAGATAAAAATCGCTGACGCAGAAAAATATTCATTAAGAAATCTTAAAATAAAAATAAAGCGCTTTAAATGGAATAAAAAAAGCGAGCAGCTAGTTTGAAAAGAGGGCTCCTGTCGCGTTAGAGAAAAGATAGACTAAAAAGGGGTTTCATTTTCCAAATCTCCAAACAAAATAATATAAAGGGGAGGTTGTTAATTATTTATCTTTTTTTTAAGAGAGTGTATATTTTATTTATAATATTAAGAGTTAAGTAGGAATTGAACCTAAAATTTTAGACTTTGCAGATCTATTACAGAACCATCTGTAAACTTAACCCTTACCTATCCTCAAAAGAGAACCTACTCGCTAGCGATTCTTATTCTTAATTTAGAATAAAAAGGAGTCGACCCTAGCGTAGCAAGTCTCTTTATTTAAAGAAAATTTAATCTTAAAATTATTAATTCGCCTCGCTTGCGAGCCGCCTTTTATAATCTGAAAATAAGAGTATTAAATAAGAAAAGCGGGCCGCGTAGCGGGGTTGCGAAAGCAAGATAAAATTAAATCTTTACCTGAAAATAATTATCTTTTTTCAATTCAATAGATCCAACTGCTGATTTAAGATTTAGAATGGAAAATTTTTAAATTATCATCATTCTTTAGTAGATAAAAATTGATACATTAACTCTAATATTTAATGATATAGTTAATATTGGTCGCGTCTGCGATTTTTATTATTTTTTTTTTATTCATTAAGAAATCTTTTTTTTTAAGATAAAAATAAAGAAAAAAGAATAAAAAAAAAAATAATAAAAATCGTTGACGCAGAAAAAAAATCATTAAGAAATTAAGAAATCTTAAAAAGCGAGTGGAGGGATAAGCGAATGGTAGAAATATATTGATAAAGCGAATATCAGTGTCGCGTTAGAGAGCAAATTTATATTTTGCAAATTACTTGTAATAAAAGAGATTTAATTTATAATGATAAATATATTTTAGTAGATACCTAATCTATTCAAATTAATAAATAGCTATTCTTATATGAAGCCCCACCTTTACTTTAAATAGTTGGATTCGAATATAAATTTAATAAAATTAACCCTCCTGCTTTAGCAAAAGCGCCCTGTTGCTGGCGCAGCCAGCTACTGCGTAAGCTGCGTCAGCTGCGTCCTGGCCTCAAATTCTTATTTTTATTTCTTAATTTAAAAAGGCAGTCGCTCCAACCAAATCGACAAAGCAAGGTACTCCTTCTACAAACAAAAACGCTGACTCTTTAACCCTTTGTTCTTAATTTCACCAATGCGCTTTTTTTTTATTCATTAATGAATAAAAAAAAAAGAATAAAAATAAAGAAAGAGTAAAAAAGAAGAATTGCTACTTCAAACTCAAGGTCGCGCTAGCGCATAGGGACTAAATAAATAAAGATATAGAAATAGAGAGGCCACCCTAAAAACCCGGAGTAGCCGAAGGCAATTGAATTTTATTCTGATTTTAATAATAAAATTAAGAACGCGGCGCTGATTTTCACTTTTCTTTAAAATTAAAGAAAAAGTAAAAATAAGAACGCGGAGAGTAACTCCCTAGCGTTTTTGCTAGCAACCTCCCTCTTTTTGCTTAGCATCTCTCTTTAAGATTAACTTGCTCCAGTATACCTTTAAGGATTGTAGGTATTTGCCAAGACAGAAGCACAATAATATTTTCTAAAAGAGTAATCTTTTAAGTCATCATAATTTTATTTCTTTAAGTATAAATTATAATGTTTTATTTTAAATAAAAAGGAGTTATAAATAAATATTCTTATTTTTATATTAAATAGAATGCTCTTATTTGGTCGCGCAAGCGCATTCTTATTTTTGTCTTTCAATTTATTGCAATGCAATCCTCTGTTGCCGTAGGCTACAAATTTTTAATTTAAGATAAAAAAAGGCAGTCGCTCCAACCAAAAATCGCTGGCTGCAGGCGCCAGAGTGAGACAAAGCAAGGACCTCTACACTGACCTTTGAAGGTTGCCCTGTAGCCTAGGCAACAGGGCTACTAATTACCACTTTTCTTTAAAAATAAAGAAAAAGTAAAAATAAGAATTGGAGCGAATAAAAATAAACCGCTCTAAGGATTTCTTTGTAAATAAATAATTAAACAAAACCTGGCGGATGCGCTTAGAGGGAGGGTTGCGTTTGAAGTGGATATATTTGTATTTTTAATCTTATTTATTAAATTAAAAAAAAAACCACCTAAAAGTTAAAAATAAAAAAAAGGCGCTTTTGCTAAAGCAGGGAGCGAGTCCTTATTGCTGCTAAGCAGCTGATGCGCTTTTTTTTATTCTTTTTTTTTATCTTTTTTTTTTTAAGATTTCTTAATGAATATTTTTCTGCGTCAGCGATTTTTATCTTAAAAAAAAAAAATTTTTTAATAAATTTTTAAAAAGAATAAAAAAAAAAAAAATAAAAATCGCTGACGCAGAAAAATATTCATTTTTTTAAATAATGTAATTTCTGCGTCAGCGGCGTCAGCGCTTTTAATTAAAAAGGTGATATTAATAAAATTAAAGAAAGACTACGCTAGAGCAGAATAAAACAATTTATGATATTAAACTAAAATTGCTATTTTTTTAAGCAAAAATTTTTAAAGGTGAATCAAAAAAGCTATAGAACAATTAATAAATTTCAATTTTTTCCTTTCCATTTAGTAGACCCTTCTCCTTGGCCTATTTTACTTAGTTTTTCTTTATTAAATTTAACAATAGGAGCTGTAGCCTATATGCATGGGTTTACTTACGGAGGATATATATTAACATTAGGATTTATATTAACAATATATGGTATGATTTTATGGTTTAGAGATATAATAATAGAAGGTACATATTTGGGTCATCATACTAAAGAAGTAAAAAATGGTATAATGATGGGTGTTTTATTATTTATTGTTAGTGAGGTTTTCGCTTTCTTATCTGTATTTTGGGCTTTCTTCCACTCAAGTTTAACACCAGCTATTGAAATAGGAGGAACTTGGCCACCTTTAGGTATCACACCATTAGATCCTTTTGCTATACCTTTACTTAATACTTTCTTATTATTATCTAGTGGGGCTTTTATTACTTATGGACATCATGCTTTAATAGCTGGAAACAGGAAAGGGGCAATAGATGGAGTAATTTTAACTATTATTTTAGCTATACTTTTTACAGGATTACAATATTTTGAATATTCTGAAGCAGGATTTACTATGTCAGATAGTGTTTATGGTTCTGCTTTTTATGCTTCTACTGGGTTACATGGATTAATACAGTTAGTCCCTATTAAATTTAAAATTAAAAATTTATTTATGAATAATACACCAGAGTCTAATAATAGATTTAGTTTTCTTATAAATTCTAAAAGTTTTAATTCTATAAATACTGTTTCTACTACTCGCGATGCGAGTAAAGCCAGGAAAGAATTATAATCACTTCGTACTAGCGCAAAATAAAGAAGTATTTTCAGATCTTAAATTTTTAGAATGGTTTACTGGTTTTACTGACGCCGAGGGTAATTTTAATATAACTTTGCGCAAATTAAATGGAAATACTTATACTAGTGTAATGTTAACTTTTCAAATAGATTTACATATTGATGATTTATCTTTGCTAGAATATATTAAAGATAAATTAAATTGTGGTCATATCTCTATCTCAGGGTCAAAATGTAATTTTTTTGTAAATGATAAAGCTTCATTAATACAAATTATTTCACCTTTTTTTAATATTATAAAATTAAACAGCTCTAAGTTTTACCATTTTCTTATTTTTGAAAAAGCCATTAATTTGATTAAAGAGAAAAAACATCTTTCTCCTGCCTTTGGCAGGGGAAAAAAGAGATATTAAAACTTTATAAGGATATGAAAACACCTTATTTAGCACCAGCTGCACAATCAAAAGAAATTAATAATTTACCATTAACTATAAATTGGTTAGGAGGTTTTACTGATGGAGATAGTACTTTCTCTATACTTAATTTTAAGCCTAGATTAAAATATGAAAACCATATTAAAGAATTAAATTTATTCGAGAGAATTAAAGATTTATTAAAAATTAAAAACAATTTAAATCTAACCAAACCACGAAAAAATAGACCAAATTCAAATGCAACAGTAAATTTAGATATAACAGATATACATATTTTAAAAAATAAAATTGTGCCTATTTTTTATACCCATAAAGGTATCGGCATTTTGAAAAGTAAAAAATTAAAAGATTTTAACGATTGGTCTATTGTGGTGGATATCTATTATTTTGGTTACCATTTAATACTCGCGCAAGCGCAGTAAGCGTTTAATAACAGAAATTAAAAATCGTTGGAATAATTTTAGATTATCTACTCATAATCTTAATAAAATAGATAAACAAACCATATCTTTAACTAGTTTACCTTTTGAGGTTAATTTGAGAAATCTTTTTTTTATACCTTCTCCTTATGAAATTAAAAATGGTATTAGATTTATAAGAGGAACAAATAATTTTGTGTCTGAAAGTTTAAAAATTATTACTATTGACAATCTTAATAATAAATCTATTTTCTCTAGTCGCGAAGCGACTGAATGTAGTTATGCTTTGAATATAGAAAGATCTAAAATTAAAAACTGCTTAATTACAGGTGAAGTTTATAAGTATTATAAATTTATCAGGGCCCCTGTCGCTTAGAGGATAATTTAATTTAATATAAGGAAGACTCGCTACCAAAACCTTAGTTAAAGTAAAGATCCTAAGAGATTGCCCTTAGATTTGCTGGATGGTAGTAAATAATTAACATTTAAAATTTAATAGAAAATAGGGTTAATTACAAGAAAGTCCTTAATAAATAAATGCAGCGCAACCCAGCCTTTTGGCTTAGACTTTTTAAAAAAAAAGTGCCGTCCGAAAGGACTCCCTATCGAGTCTAAAATGGGCAGGATTTTACCCAACTATTAGAGGAGTCCTAAGGACAGGGATATTGTTAAAATTTAAAAAGTGATGCTAATTATTTAAGGATAATTTGTAGCCAAGCATATATAAATATATATAAAAAGAATATATGAAGGTTCAACGACTAGCAGGTGAGTACTATATTTACAATAACCCTGCCACGAAAGCCCTACAATCGTAATAAGTATATTTATGATTGATGACATAGTCTGAACTTATCTGTAAAGATAAGAACTTTTTTTTTAAACAAAAAAAGGGTAACAAAATTGTACATGTTATTGTAGGTACTATTTTTATTGGTGTTTCTCTAATAAGATTAATTAATTATCAATTAACTACAAAACATCATAATGGTTTTGAATCTAGTATTTTATATTGGCATTTTGTAGATGTAGTCTGGTTATTTTTATTTGTAGCTGTTTATTTCTGGGGTAATACTTAATCCTGCTGACCTTTAGAGTTCATTAGAACAGATTTTTTTTGTATTAGCTCTTTTCAGGCCTGCCTGTAGCTGGTTGCTGGTAGCTGGCTGCGCCAGCAACCAGCTACAGGCATTCGCTTTTGGACTGCACCTTTTAATTCTAAGAATAAAACCCGTCACTAAGGCGCAGACTCCTAGCGTTGCAAGTATCTTTTATTTAAAACTTATATTAAAAAAAAGCGAATCGCGAAGCGACCTTGCAATGCAAATCTCCTGGTCGCTTTTTGGAGCAGGAGAGCCAGATTTTTTATTCATATTTTAATAAATAAAAATGGTCCAATTGCGAGTCGCTCTGCGCCAGCGCTTTTAGAGAGGTGGGCGGTGCAAAGCAATCCCTCTATTTAATATAACAAAACCCCCCTGCTTTTTGTATCTTTATTTTAATCTTAAAATAAAGACTTGCCTGTAGCTGCAGGCGCCAGCAATCGCTACGCGACAGCCAAAGCGAGTCTAAATATACTCAATTTTCTAATTTTATTTAAATCTTAGAATAAAAAAGG
>Ga0193742_1002179_pt1 | contig 11343 bp, 9 predicted proteins | sample L2c1metaG_FD_165511 | JGI IMG/M metagenome (GOLD analysis project Ga0193742, IMG submission 165511) | Soil microbial communities from a riparian zone of the East river system, Colorado, United States - L2c1 | ecosystem: Environmental > Terrestrial > Soil > Riparian zone | place: USA: East River... | reverse complement strand
GCCTCGGTGGCGGGGGAGAAGCGGGCGTCGTCCGGGTCGGTGTGCGGGGTGGTCTTCACGTAGTAGGTCGCCGCCGCATCGACCCGCCACACGGTGGTGCCGTACGAGCGGGCCGCGACGCACGTCCACGCGCCGCGCAACGCCGGCCGGGCCGCCAGTTCCGGCGGCGGTCCGGCCGGCGTCGCGTCAGTCACCGTAGGAGACGGCCAGCGCGCGGTCGCGGTTCGTGATCTGCTTCGCGGTCTCCTCGATCTTGCGCAGCACCGGCTCCTCGTCATGCAGGTTGCCGCCGAACGCCTCGAGCGCGAATTCCAGCCGGCGGGCCATCGGCAGGTCGCCGCTGTCGGTGTCGAGGGTCTCCGCCACGCGCCGCGCGCCCTGCTCGAACGCGTGCAGGGCGTGGGCCACCTCCTCGTCGCCGAACGCGGCGGTGACCATGTGCGTGCCGCTGTCCTCGAACCAGGCGCCGAAGTCGTAGGCGGCGCGGTAGATGTCCCACGACAGCTGCTCGGACGCGACCACGGTGTCGAACATCATGTTCGGCCCGGTCAGGTACGCCGGGATGCCGATCTTGGCGAGCACGTCGCGCATGCCGTCCTTGAGCAGTCGGCCCATCTTGTCGCACTGCTCGAGCACGGTGCCGTCCTCGATCACGTCGAGCACCGCGAGCGCGGTCGCCATCGGTAGCACCTCGCGGGTGTAGGTGCCCGCGATCCCGGCCTTGTCGTAGGCGTCGATGATCTCCCGACGGCCCAGCACGGCGGCCAGCGCCTGGCCGTTGGAGAAGCCCTTGCTGACGGTGATCATGTCCGCCGGCACGCCGCCGGTGCCGTTGAGGCCGCGCGGGCCCCAGCGCAGCGCGGTGATCACCTCGTCGATGACGAACAGCACGCCGTGGCGGGCGCACAGGTCCGAGAGCGTCCGGTAGTACTCGACGTCGAACCAGGCCGGCTCCGGCGTGACGATCACCCCGGCGATCTCGTCGCCGAACTGCTCGAGGAACCGGGTCAGCGCGGTCACGTTGTAGCCGAAGTTCGCCACCCGCGACGCCGGGTCGTAGCCCAGCTGCGTGTAGGGCATCTGCCAGTCGTGCCAGCCGTGGTAGCCCGACGTCAGGATCAGGTCCCGGCCGGTGTACGCGCGGGCGAGTCGGATCGCCGTGGTGGTCGCCTCGGAGCCGGTCTTGCAGAACACCGCCTTCTCGCCGGCCGGGTAGCGCTCGCAGAGCCGTTCGGCCAGCTCGATGCGCATCGGGGTGATGGTGCTGGCGAACGTGGCGCCGTGGTCGCGGATGCAGCGGGTGACCGCCTCGACCACCGCCGGGTGCTGGTTGCCCAGCAGCAGGCAGCCACTCGCCGCGGTCACGTCGAGGATGCGCTTGCCCTCGACGTCGGTCATCCAGGAGCCCTCGCCGCTGACGAAGACGGACGGGAACCGGGTGCCGATGTCGTAGACCTCGGCGGCGGTGACCCGGCGGGCGCGCTCGATCGTTTCCAGGTTGGTCTGGCCGGTCAATCTGGTTGTCCTTTCCTTCACAATGCGGTCTGGTGCGGTGTCGCGAGAAGGTCCGCGACGGGGGACTCCCGGCCGGACGCCGCGAGCACCATGCGGTGTGCCGTGCGCAGCGCCACCGCCTGGATGGTGAGTGTGGGGTTGGCACCGCCGGGGAACGGGAGGACGGCGCCGTCGCCGACGAACACGTTGTCCGTGTCGTGCAGCCGCCCGTCCGGGTCCGTCACGCTGGTCGCCGGGTCGGTGCCCATCCGCGCGGTGCCGTGCAGGTGCGAGCTGCCCAGCGCCCAGCCGGACGGCTCGCGCACGACGACCTCGCAGCCGGCCGCGGTGAGCATCCGCTCGCTGCGTCGCATCATGTACTCCAGCCGCGCCAGGTCCCGCGGATGCGGCTGGTAGTCCATGACCACGTCCGGCACCCCGTGCGCGTCGGTCCCGGTGCCGATCCGCACCCGGTTGGACGACTGCGGCTCGTCGGGCACCAGCGCCTCCACCCGCACCAGCTGCTCGTTCGCGCGCAGCCGAAAGGGCCGTTCCGGGCGGGCCTCGTACACGATTCCGCCCAGCCCGCCCGGCGCGTCCGGCTGGGTGTACAGGTCGGTGACCGCGCACGTGGAGAAGGGCCCGAGCCCCATCACGGCGCTGTCCGGCCGGGCGGACGAGCCGCCGAGGTAGCGGTAGCCGACGGCGTACTCGCTGAGCTTGAAGCACAGCCCGCGGCCGACAAGGTCGTGCGTGTTGCCAAGGCCGGCGGGGTGGCGGTCGCCGGTCGAGCGCAGCAGCAGCGCGGCGGTCTGCACCGCGTTGCCGCACAGCACGAACCGCTCGGCACGGAACACGTAGTGCGCTCCGGTGTCCATCCGCACGCACTCCACGGCTGTCGCGGCGCGCCCGGACGTGCGCAGCCGGATCGCCTTCATCCCGGCGACCAGCTTCGCGCCGTTGTGCAGCGCGGGCTCCAGGAACCGGGACACCGCGTCACCCTTGGCGCCGATCGGGCACCGGCGGCAGATGCACGGTGCGTCGGCGGCGCAGCCGGACCGGCCGTGGCGCGGTCGGCTGTTGACCGCGAGCGGGGTGGGGAAGGGCTGGAAGCCGGCCGCGGTCGCGCCGGCCGCGAGCAGTTCGCCCTCCGCGGAGCGGGCGACCGGCGGCAGCGGGTAGGGCGTGTCCCGGGCCGGCAGGCCGGGGTCGGCGTCGTCCGCGCCGGCCACGCCGACGACGTCCTCGATCGCCGAGTCGGTACCGCCGAGCTCCTCTGGCCCCCACGGCCAGCGCAGCGGCAGCTCGGCGGTACCGAGCACCGTCTCGGCGTCGAAGTCGACCGGGCGGTAGCGGAAGTACGCGCCGCCGAAGAACACCGTGCCACCGCCCACGTTGCAGGTGCTCCACGGATAGCCGATCTTGCCCCAGGTGCCGTTCTCCTGACGGACCCACGCCGGCTCGGCGTCGGCGAGCAGGTCGTCGTAGCTGACCCCGTCGGTCACCCAGCCGCCCTGCTCGACGATCACCACCGACAGCCCGGCGGCGGCCAGCAGCGCCGCGGTCGCCGCGCCGGACGCGCCGCTGCCGACCACACACACGTCATAGGTCGGCGCCAGCTCGTCCCGCGTCGGAGTCGGTCCGAAGTGGACCCCGGTCACGTGGGCTCCAGGTCGGCGGCGACTCCAGCCGGCTGGCGAGACCGCAGCGCCGCCAGCGCGGTCCGCACCTCGTCGAGCAGGACCGGAACCAGCGGGAGGTCCACTTCGCCGGCCGGGACACCGAGGTCGCGCAGCAGCACGAACGGCACCGCGTTGGGCGCGGCGGCCGGCAGGTAGCCGCGCTTGTTGTCCGCGGCGACCACGTCGAGCACGTCGTCGATCGAGATGGTGTCGGGCAGGGTGGTCGGTGCGCCGAGGGCGGCGACCACCTCCTCGTGCAGCGCGACATGCGCCGCGGACAGCCAGCCGCGGGCGTGGCTGATGTGCGCGGCCACGACCATGCCGAACGCGATCGCCGAGCCGTGCGAGATACCCGCGGCGGGATCGCGCCGGTGGTCGCACAGCTCCACGGCGTGCCCGACGGTGTGCCCGTACTCCAGGATCAGACCGGCGTTCTGCTCGCGGGCGTCGCGGGCGGTCACCCTGGTCTTCGCCGAGACGCTCATGTCCAGTAGCCACAACAGTGACTCCGGGCTCGTCAGATCCCCGGCGGCGAGCACCCGGCGCAGGGTCGGCAGCGCGGCCGGTTCGATGGCCAGGCAGTTCTTCGCCGCCTCGCACAACCCCGACCGCAGCTCGACGTCCGGCAGCGTTCCCATGAGCGCCACGTCGGTGTAGACCGCGTGCGGCGGCAGGTAGGTGCCGATGTGGTTCTTGCCGAACCGGCTGTTGATGGCCTGCTTCAACGACAGCACCGAGTCCATGGCCGCGGTCGTGGTGGTCGGCACGTGTACCAGGCGGATACCGCGGAACACGAGCGCGGCGATCACCCCGGCCAGGTTGCCCGGCACGCCGCCGCCGAAGGCCACCACGACAGAGCGCCGGGTGGCGCCAGCCGCGAGTACCTCGTCGATGTCGGCGGTCATGGTGGCGAGGGTCTTCATGGATTCGCCCGGCGCGTGGCTGATGACGTGCACGGGAGCGAGCTCGCGCAGGCCGGGCAGCAACGCCGGGCCGTGCAGCGCGAGCACGGTGTCGTCGGTGACGACGACGAAGCGGTCCGCCTTGAGCGCCGCCAGTTCCCCGAGGATCGGCTCCACACAGTCGATCCCGTAGTAGTACGGATAGTCGGTGTCCCCGATCCTGATGCGCCTGCTCCGCCAGGTTCCCTCAGCCATGGCGTGCCCCTCATCGGTATAGGCCATCCACCATCTCCCCACGACTCCGTGCACAGCGCACAGCTGTGACAGATGCGGTACAGGTGTCAATTTGACGAAAGATACCAGCCACCATACCGAACCCACCGGGGTGCCGTCAGCGGGTTGCGACAACCTCTTACAACAGTTAGGCCCTCATAGCACAAGTCGTCTGGACTGGCACTGACTTTTGCAATTTTCCGCACCAGTAATACTGGAGCAGTATTCACATGGTTGGCTGCCTAATTGAACTCGCAAGTAAGCCGTTTGGGCGGTCGAGCGGACCTTGACAACTTGTGTTCGACCAGGCACGGTCCGGTTACACCCCTGGTCGTGAGCTGGTTGAAACACTCATCGCCGCGTGATCTAATCCTGGGGACGGGGTGTGTTTAGGGGTCCAGGCGGTGGGTCCTGCCGCCCATTAATCGGAGGCGCTTGGTGGTCGGCTCTTTCTCAATTCCTGCCGTGCCTCGGCACGTGACGGTGTTCGTCAACTGGGCATGCAATCTCACCTGCCGCGAGTGCTGGATGTATGGCGACTCGTCCGCGGAAAGCCACTGGCTGGCCGAGGTCAAGCGGGACGAGATCAGCGTCGAGCTGTGGACGCGCATCGTCGACGAGCTGGCGCAGAACCAGGATGAGCAGGTCTTTCTCACGATCATGGGCGGCGAACCGCTCATGCACCCGCAGCTGGTCGAGCTGGTCCGGATCGCCAAGACCCGCATGCCGGGCTGCAACCTGGACATGAGCACCAACGCGACGCTGCTGCCGCGGCACGCGGAGGCACTCGTCGAGGCGGGCATCGACGACGTCTACGTCTCCATCGACGGCCCAACCCCGGAGATCAACAACCCGATCCGCGGCCGCAAGTCGTTCGAGCGTGCGATCACTGGCCTGCACGCGTTGCAGGAGGCGACCGAGAAGGCCGGCCGAGGGCCGCACGTCGCGCTGAACTTCACCGTGACCGGCATGAACTACACGTACCTGCCGGACATGATCCGGCTCGCCGAGCGGGAAGGCGTCGGGGAGGTCACCGTCGGCCTGGCGAGCTACTTCACCAAGGAGGAGGGCAAGGCCAGCCGCGCGGCGTTCGAGGACGCGACCGGCCGGCCGTTCCTGTCCTGGGCGGGGTACTGCAACGAACACCAGCACGCGAACATCGAGCCGGCGCGGCTGCGCGAGCTGATGGACGAGGCGGAGAGCCTGACCGACAAGGTCGAGGTGATGATCGCCCCGACCCGCTACGACACCAAGGCGAAGAGCAAGTTCTTCACCAACGAGTGGCGCGGCGTCATCCAGGAGAACACCTGCATGAAGCTGTGGGCACAGACCACGATCCTGCCCAACGCCGACGTGATCAGCTGCACCACGTTCTCCGACACGGTGATGGGCAACATCGCCGACAAGTCGCTTGCCGAGGTGTTCCACGGCGAGACGTACCAGAAGCTGCGCGCGACGATCAGCGAAGGCCTGCAGCCCATCTGCCACCGCTGCTGCGAGCTGAACATGGACATCGACGTCGACCCGGCGCTGTACACGATCCAGCCCGCCGGCACGGTGAGCTGACATGACCCGAACCGTCGACCAGGTCACCAACGCCACCTACATCGACATCGAGCGCGCCAACAAGGTGTACGGCGAGGCGTTCCGGACCACGTTCGAGTACATCTGGGGCAGCCACATCCCCGGCGCGATCGCCGAGTTCGGCTGCTTCGAGGGATTCAGCGCCCTCATGCTCGCGGACCTGAAGATCGAGTTCGACGCGCTGTCGGACTGGTACACCAAGATCTTCCCGCGCACCGTCTACGTCTACGACTCGTTCGAGGGTTTTCCCAAGAGCACCAACAAAGTGGACTCGATCTCCTACGAGGTCGCGGACAGCGGCTACTGGCGCGAGCACGAGGACGCCTCCCCACCGGGCACCGAGGAGATGCTGCGCGCGGAGTTCACCAAGCGCTTCGGCGAGAGCGGTTGGTCGGTGGTGCGCGGCATGTTCGACGAGTCGCTGGCCACCAACCCGATCAGCGAACAGGTCGCGGTCGCCAACCTCGACTGCGATCTGTACTCCTCCTCGGTCGAGGTGCTCGACCACCTGCTCGGCCGCCGGCTGCTGCCGGACGGCGCGGTGCTGCTGCTCGACGACTACAACTGCAACCGCGCCAACCCGCGGTTCGGCATGCGGCGCGCGATGCGGGAGTGCTTCGCGCGCACCGACGGGTGCTACGACTACAGCGAGTTCCTGCGGTACGGCTGGCACGGGCGCGCGTTCTTCGTGCACCGCAACGGCGACGCCCCGAACCCGGACGCGTGAGGCGGGTCGTGAGTACGGACATCCTGGCCCTGGTCGTCACCGGGCCGCGCGAGCACGGCCTGACCCGCATCCCGCGTCCGGCGCCCGGCCAGGACGAGGCGCTGGTCGGCGTCACCCACGTCGCCGTGTGCGGCACCGACCTGCGGCTGCTGCGCGGCACGCTGCACGACGCGGAGTACCCGGTGGTGCCCGGCCACGAGTGGGCCGGTCGGGTGCTGGCGGCGCCGAGCCGGCCGGAACTGGTCGGCGCCATGGTCGTCGGCGACGGCATCACGCCGTGCCGCCGCTGCGCGCGGTGCGCCACCGGCCACTTCAACCTGTGCCTCGACCTCGACGAGGTGGGCTTCACCCGGCAGGGCGCGTTCGCCGAGGCGTTCACCCTGCCGGCGGCGAACCTGCGGCCGCTGCCGGCCGAACTGTCCGGCGCCGAGGGCTGCCTGCTGGAGCCGCTGTGCGTCGCGCTGCACGCGGTGGAGCGCGCGCCTGACCTCACCGGGCGCGACGTGGGGATCATCGGCGCCGGCACGATCGGGCTGCTCGTCGGGCAGCTCGCGCTCGCCGAGGGCGCGAAAACCGTTGCGGTGGCGGAACGTTCGCCGGCCCGCCGGGCGATCGCGGCCGAGCTGGGCATCGCGCCGGTCGACTCGCTGGACGCGTGGGCCGACGAGCAGCCGGAGATCGTGTTCGACGCGACCGGCGTGGCCGCGGTGTTCCCGGTCGGACTGGCGGCGACCCGGCCGGGTGGCCACTACGTGCTGGTCGGCTACTCCGGCGAGGAGACCACCCCGACGATGCCGGCCACGGTCATGCTCCGCGAGCTGACCGTGCACGGCGTGCTCTCCGGCTACGACCAGATCGACCGCGCCATCGAGATCGTGCGCACCGGCACCGTGTCGCTGCGGCCGCTGCTCAGCGCGGAGCGGCCGATCGGCGAGTACCGGTCGCTGCTCGACGAACCGACCGAGCCGCCGCTGCGCAGCGTCTTCACCACCGATCTGGCCTGATGGGCGCGTCAGTCATGCGCCGTCACGGTCCGGAAGACCTCGATCATGGCGATCGAGACCTGCTCGAGGTCGTAGCGTGCGCGCACGGTCTTCGCGGCGCGCTCCGCGGTGTCCCGGCGCCAGTCGGGGTCGGCGAGCGCGGCGCGGATTCCCTTGGCCAGCACGGGTGCGGTGCGCTCCTCGACCAGCCAGCCGAGCTCGCCGTGCTCCAGGACGTCGGCCACGCCGCCGGTCCCGGTCGCCACGATGGGCAGCCCGCAGGCCATCGCCTCCAGCATCACGCTGCCGAACTCCTCGTGCAACGAGGCCTGCAGCAGCAGGTCCATGGCGCCCATGGCGACCGGCACGTCCTCGTTCGGCAGGTAGCCGGTGACGGTGACCCGACCGGTGAGGCCGCGCGCGGCGACGTCCTTCTCGAACAGGTCGCGCTCGTTGCCGTCGCCGCACACCAGCCAGTGCACGTCGTCGTCGCGCAACTGCTCGGCGATGTCGAGGATGATCGGCCAGCCCTTCTCCCGCGCGATACGGCCGACGTAGCCGACGACCTTCGCCGCGGGCGGCAGGTTCCAGCTGGCACGGAACTCGGCGACGCTCTCGTCGGTGGCCCGCGCGCTGAAGGTGTCCGCGTCGATCACATCGGGCAACACGGCGAAGCGCTCCGCCGGCAGGCCGGTGCGCTCGGTGAAGATCGGGATCGTGCGCGGGGTCAGCACGACGGTGCGCGCCGCGGCCCGGATGGCGCGGCGTTCCACCCAGCGTGCGAACGGCTGCAGCAGCCGGTCCAGCGTGTTCATCGGGTGGTAGGTCACCATGATCGAGCAGTGCACGTTGAGCACCAGCGGCACCCGCAGCACCCGGCACAGCAGCCAGCCGAGCAGCGGCGGGATGAGCACGCCGCTGCAGTGCACGTGCAGCACGTCCGGCCGGCGGCGCTCGCGCACCAGGTAGCCGATGACACCGAGCGCCCACGCCAGGTTCAGGTCGACCATGCCGCGGATCCGCGACCGGAACGGCAGCACCGGCACCCGCACGCCGCGCACGGTGGTGTGCTCGGCCAGCTGCCATTCCCGTGGCGCGCCGGGGATACGCAGCGTCAGCACGGTCTGGTGCACGGGTTCGCCCTCGGCCTCGGCGAGCTGGCGGGTGAGCCGGTAGATCTGCGACTGCATGCCGCCGATGGCGTCGAACTTCACCGGCCAGTCGGTTTTCGCGCACTGCGGCCAGTAGAAGTGCGGGGTGAGCCGCAGCACGCGAATGGGTTGCTGCGCGGTCGGTTCAGCGGTCACGGGAACCCTCTCCGGAGTCGTCGGCGTGGACGTCGACGGCCAACGCACTTCGTTAGACCCTCTAACGCTAGCAACCACGAGCTCGCGACATGCTCGGTTTCCGATGAAGGGAGCTACCGGTGGCCACCGACCTGATCACCGACATCGCCACCGACGAGGAGGCCGTGTTCACCGGGTTCAGCCAGTACACGGATCTCGCCGGTGCCGTCGTCGCCGAGGTGGGCGGCGCCTTCCCGGCCGAGCTGCTCGCCGACCACCGGGTGGCGCGGTGGTACTCGATCGACCCGAACCGCGAGGCGGACGCCGACGCCGTGGGACCGCGTGAGGTCATCGCCGCCCCGGCCGAACAGATGCCGCTGCCCGACGAGAGCGTCGACGCGGTGTTCTCCAGCAACGCCTTCCAGTTCGTCGACGTGCCGGCCGTGCTCGCGCAGGCCCGCCGGGTGCTGCGCCCCGGCGGGCTGCTCTACGCGCACTTCGGTCCTATTTGGAGCGGCGTGGACGGCCACCAGCTGGAGTACGTCAGCTACCAGGGTCGGCAGCTGGAGTTCTGGGAGGACACCCTGCTCCCACCGTGGGCGCACCTCGCCTACAGCCGCGACGAGCTGCGCGCGCTGCTGCGCAGCGGGCTGCCGGAGGATCTTGCTGACCTGCTGGTGTGGCACGTGCACGACAGCGACACCGTCAACCGCGCGTACTTCGAGGACTACGTCGCCGCGGCGCTGGGCAGCGGGCTGCGGTGGGTCGAGATCGCCGCGAGCGACCACCTCGACTACGAGATCGCACCCCCGGCCTACGACCCGCGACTGGTGCGCGCGGTCGAGAAGGAGACGTTGACCGCGGAGCTGTCCGCCCGCCGGGGAACGCCGACCCAGCTCGGCATCCGCGACGTGCTGATGGTCCTGCGCAAACCCGCCTCCGTTACCAGACAAGGAGAATGATGAGCGATCTCGCGGTGTTCGGCGGTTCGCCGGTTCGCCAGCCACGGTCGTGGCCGGGTTGGCCGCAGTACGACGAGTCGACCGAGCGACACCTGGTCGAGGCGCTGCGCTCGCGCCGCTGGGCGGTCAGCTGGCCCACCACCGGCGCGCCGTCGCGCGAGCGCCAGTTCGCCGAGGCGTTCGCCGCCTACAACGACGTGCCCTACTGCGTGAGCGTCGACCACGGCTCCAGCGCACTCGTCGTCGCGCTGGAGGCGCTGGACATCGGGCCGGGCGACGAGGTCATCGTGCCGGTGATGACCTGGGTCGCGCCGGTCGCGTCGGTGCTGCGGGTTGGGGCGCTGCCGGTGGTCGTCGACGTCGACCCGGAGACCGGCTGCCTCACGCCGGAGACCGTCCGCGCCGCCGTGTCGGCGCGGACGAAGGCCGTGATCGCCATTCACCTGGCGTGCACGGTCGCGGATCTCGACGGCATCGCCGAGGTCGCCGCGGACACCGGGATCTCGCTGATCGAGGACTGTGCGCAGGCGCACGGCGCTCGGTGGCGCGGCCGCAACGTCGGCACGCACGGCCGCATCGGCTGCTTCAGCTTCCAGGTGGGCAAGGTGCTCGCCGGCGGTGAGGGCGGCGCGGTGATCACCTCCGACGAGGAGCTGTTCCTGCGGACGCAGGAGCTGCGCGCGGACTCCCGCCGCTACGCCACCGGAGACGTGCCGGCCGGCGAGATGGACCTGGTGGAGACCGGCGGGGTGATGGGCGGCAACTACTGCATGTCCGAGCTGACCGCCGGCGTGCTGCTCGACCAGCTGCCGCGGCTGGACGACCAGCACGCGCACCGCGAGGCGATGGCGACCGAGCTGGAGAAGGGGCTCGCCGAGCTGGGCTGCTTCCGGCCGATCCCGCTGCCGGCCGCCGCCGACAAGCGCTCCATCTACGAGTACGGCATCCGTTTCGACCCTGGCACGTTCGGCGACGTGCCCGTCGACCGGGTCGCCGAGGCGGTCGGCGCGGAGGTGGGCATGGCGCTGTGGCCGCCGGACATGCCGTTGCACCGCAGCGTGATGCTGCGCCCGCACACCAAGCGGCGGTTCGCGGCGGCCTGGACGGAGCAGGGTGCTGCGCGCGCGCTCGGCCGGGAGTACCCCGGTGCGGAGGCCTATCGCGACAACGCGCTGGTCTTCCACCACCAGGCACTGCTCGGGGAGCGGTCCGACATGGCCGACCTGCTCGCCGCGCTGGAGAAGGTGCGCGACCGGCACACGGAGTTGTCCTAAGTGGACACCGAGGAGGCGACCGCGATCTGGGACCGGTTCGACAGCCGGGACCGGTTGGCCATCAACTTCACCCTGACCTGCAACCTGTCCTGCGCGCACTGCATCGTCGAGTCCAGCCCGCACCGCACGGAGCGGCTGTCCATCGACGAGGTGTGCGAGGCGCTGCGGGCCGGGGT
>Ga0193742_1002178_pt1 | contig 11344 bp, 9 predicted proteins | sample L2c1metaG_FD_165511 | JGI IMG/M metagenome (GOLD analysis project Ga0193742, IMG submission 165511) | Soil microbial communities from a riparian zone of the East river system, Colorado, United States - L2c1 | ecosystem: Environmental > Terrestrial > Soil > Riparian zone | place: USA: East River... | reverse complement strand
CTCCCCCCACCGGGCAGCTGCTCATCACCAGCGCACTGCTCTCGCTGTACGTCGGGTTGCGCGGAAGCGCGTGGGCGGTAGGACGACTTGAGCGCGCGGTCGCGCCGCGTCGCTGATCAGCGACGCGCCGCGACCGTCGCCTTCACCATCGCGGGCAGCTTGAGCGCGAGCTTCGGCAGGTCCTTGCGAGAGCGGTCGTAGGCGTCCTGGAGCGCTGCGGCGGCGAGCGGCCCGTGAACGCCGGGGCCGTGGCCCACGAGCAGGTGCTCGGGGTCGAGCCGGCGCAGCGCGCCAGGGGGCAGCGCGCGCAGCAGCGGGTGGACGCCGGCCGGCCCCTTGCCGAGCCGGTAGACGTCGTTCGTGCCGATCGCCTCGGCGACCACGAGCGCTCGCTGCTCCGGCCACCACAGCGCGATCTCGTGCCAGCGCGGGAGCTTCAGCACCTCGACGACGGTGAACGGACTGCCCGGGACGGCGTCCGGGACGCGCAGGTGCGGGACGCCGAGCCGCTCCGCGAGTTGTGCGCAGTCGCGGTTGTGGCGGTCGAGCAGTTGGATGACGCCGGCGGGCGGGCCGAGCGCCGCCGCGCGCTCGATCGCCTCGGGGACGTCGACGGGGTCGATCAGCCACACGCCGTCGCCGGTGTCGAGCGCGTGCGCGGTGCGGGTGAGCGGCTCGTCCGGGAACCACGAGAAGCCGAACGGGAGCTCGTCGTAGGTCACGCGCACACGGTATTCGGTTCGCCTGCCAGGCGAGCGTGCTCGTTCCTCGTTGCTCGCCTTCGTGGAGATCGGTTTCGCCTGCCAGGCGAGCGTGCTCGTTCCTCGCCGCTCGCCTTCGGGAGATCGGTTTCGCCTGCCAGGCGAGCGTGCTCGTTCCTCGCCGCTCGCCTTCGGCGACGTTACATCGGGAGCGCCGTCGGACGATCCACCAGCACCGACAGGACGATCATCGTGCGCGTGCGGACGATGTTGGGCCGGCGGCGCAGCGTCTCGATCAGGCGCTCGAGGTGGCGGATGTCGTCGACCTGCACGCGCAGGACCGCGTCGGGCTCGCCGGACACGGTGACCGCGCTGACCACCTCCGGGATCCCCGCCACGCTCTCGAGCAGGTCGCGCGGGGCGGTGCGTTCGGCGCAGTAGAGCTCGGCGATCGCCTCGAAGCCGAAGCCGAGCTTGGAGGCGTCGACGATCGCGGTGTAGCCGCGGATCACGCCGGCGGCCTCGAGGCGGTCGACGCGGCGCTTGACCGCGGGGGTGGAGAGCCCGACCTCGCGCCCGATGTCGGCGAACGAACGGCGGCCTTCTTGCTGCAGCAGCGCAAGGATCTTCCGATCTAGGTCCGTCAACCGTTCGATCGTTGTCATCGGGCGACACGATACGGACTAGTGCGTTGCTTCGCGCGCGCGCGGGGCGTAGACCTGGCTCATGTTCGAAGAGGCCCAGCTGTACGCACCCGTGACCGAGGGCCCGGAAGGGGTCCGCGTCCACCTCGCCGACGACCATCCCGGCGCGAACGATCCCGAGTACCGTCGCCGCCGCAACGAGATCGCCGCCGCCGCCCTCGCGTGGCAGCCGGGCGAGCCGATCCCGCGCGTCGAGTACACGGACGAGGAGAACGCGATCTGGCGCACCGTGTCGCGGGAGTTGGCGCCGAAGCACGAGCGGCTCGCCTGCCGCGCGTTCCTCGAGGCGAAGGCGGAGCTCGCGCTGCCCGACGACCACGTGCCGCAGCTCGACGAGGTGAGCGAGCGGCTGGAGCCGCTCACCGGCTTCCGCTTCCACCCGGCGGCCGGGCTCGTCCCGCTCGACGTGTTCTACGGCTCGCTCGCCGACCGCGTGTTCCACTCGACGCAGTACCTGCGCCATCCGAGCGGGCCGCTCTACACGCCCGAGCCCGACATCGTGCACGAGGTGATCGGGCACGGGAACCTGCTCGCCGACCCGGACATCGCCGAGGTCAAGCGCCTGGCCGGCGAGGCCGCCCGGCGCTGCAAGACCCCCGAGGCGCTCCAGTACGTCGCCGACGTCTTCTGGTTCACGATCGAGTTCGGCGTGATGTGGGATGGCGGCGAGCTGCGCTGCTACGGCGCGGGGCTGCTGTCGTCGTACGGCGAGATCGAGGAGTTCCGCGGCGCGGAGATCCGTCCGCTCGACTTCCACGAGATGGCGACGCTCGAGTACGACATCACGCACTACCAGCCGATCCTGTTCGCGTGCGACGGGATGGGCGAGCTGACCGAACGCGTCGGCGGGTTCTTCGCCGCGTTCGACGGTAACTCCCGGAGCGCAGACGGGAGGCTGCCCTCGCCCGCGGCCCGCACGTCGTGACGGTCAGCCGGACGTCGAGCACCGGAGCGATCTCTACGGTCGCGACCCCTGGTACCTAGGCAGGCCGTCGTCGGGCAGCGGCTGCCACACCGCGGCCGTGGCGGTGTGCTGGTGGTACTGCGGGCGGATGCCGGGGTCGCCGTCGACCGCGCCGAGCCGGACGTGGAGGTCCTCCGGGTCGTCGGGGGAGCGGCTGTAGAGGTGCCCGCCGCAGACCGAGCAGAACGCCTTGACGAACCCGCCGGCCGGCGGCGCCCACTCGGTGACGAGCTGCTCTCCCTCAGCGATGCGGAAGCTGCCGGGCGCGACGGCCCCGCCCGCCGAGGCGTGCACGCCGGTGCGGTGTTGGCATCGCGGGCAGTGGCACCAGCCGGATGACACGAGCGGCTCGGAGACCTCGAAGCGGACGCCGCCGCAGACGCAACCACCCGTGAGCATGGCCCAAAGCTAGCGAAGCGCTCCGCCCGGTAGCCGTCAGCCGAGCGCGACCCGGAGCTGCAGCTTGCCCCGGGTCGTCCGCCCGGCGCGCGTCGTGACGCGCACCGACAGCGTGTGCGTGCCGGAGCGCAGCGCGGCCGGCTTGAGCCGGACGGCGAGCTTGGCGTGCTTGAGCTGCTTGCCGTCGAGCGCGTAGCGGATCGACTTGACCTTGACGCCTCTCTGCGATTTGCACGACACGGCGAGCGGCGCCGTCAGGCACCTGCCCGCGATGGCCTGGAGGCGCAGGCTCCCGACGCCGCGCAGCTTGAGCGTCCTGCGGCCCGGGAGCAGCACGAGGCAGCCGGCGGGCGTTCCGCTCGGGTCGCTGCCGCCCGTCGTGGCTCCGGGCGAGGGCGTTGTCGTCGGGCTCGGGCTCGGGCCGGTGTCCGTGCCGGTGCCGGCGCCGGTGCCGGCGTCAGTCCCGGTGCCGGTGCCGGTGCCGGTGCCGGTGCCGGAGCCCGTTTCCATGCCGGACCCCGTACCCGTGCCCGTACCTGTGCCCGTACCTGTGCCCGTACCCGTGCCGGTGCCGGTGCCGCCGGCCGTTCCCGGGTCGGCGCCCGCGCCCGGGTCGCCACCGCAGCTCCCGGGCACCGCGCCCGTGACCTCGGAGACCGCCGTCCCTGCACCCGACGGGCTCGTCATCGTCTCGACGACCTGGAGCGTCGCGCACGCGTCGCCCGCCGCCACCACGTACGCCGTGCCGGCGGCGCCGTCGATGTCGTCGCAGTCCTCCCCGTTGGCGTCGCAGCGCTGCCAGCGATACGTCGCGACGCCTGCGCCCGTCCACGTGCCCGGCTGCGCCGTGAGCGTCTGGCCCACCACGGGCGTGCCCGCGATCGACGGCGGCGCCGTGTTGACCGGCACCTGCGCGGCGAGGAAGTGATCCTGCACGGCGCCCGCGGCCAGCACCTGCGGATAGAGCGCGACCTCGTCGAGCTTCCCTGCGAACGGCCCGCTGAACGCGCCCGCGGCCGTGCCGCCGATCACGAGCGCGCCATTGGTGGACGCCGGCGTCGCGCCGCTGCGGTTGAGCGACTTGGCGAGCGCTCCGTTGCGATAGATCTGGACCTTGTGGTCGGTCCACGCGACGGTCAGCAGCGTCCACGCGCCCGCGGGCAGCGGGACCTTGCTCGACACCGCGCTGCCGCCGCCGACCCAGACGAGCTTGCGCTTCGCGCCGATGCCCAGGGCCCAGCCGTCGCCCGCGGGATCGCCGTGGGCGACGAGCCCGGCCTGCTGGCCGTTCGCGAGCCGATTCGGGTAGACCCACACCTCGACCGAGCCGCTGGCCGCGCCGACTGTCGCGCTGATCGAGTCGGTCGCCGCCAGCCCGACCGCGGTTCCGGCGTCGGCGAACGGCCCGGCGACGCCGAGCGCCGGCGCGCCGACGTACACCCCGTCGCGATGGAGGGGCGACGCGTCGTGCGCCGTGGCGCCGGACGTCTCGCCCAGCCGCAGATACGTGAGCGGGCCGTCCGCGAGCACGCTGTCCGCGTACCCGGCGGATGCCGGCGCGGGGAGCGCAAGTGCGGCGCCCGCGATCGCCGCAAACGCGGCGCGACGTCGATACCTGCTCATGGCTTGCCTGCCTCCTGTGCTGAAGCGCCGGTCGGTCCGTGACCTGCGATGTGGGGAGAGTCGGCGGCCGAGCCGTCTCACGCACCGGGTGAGACCTCTGGCTTTGCGTCCCCGCCTCGCGGCGGGTTTGCCCTGATCAGCTCAAGTGGTCCGGGAATCGGCGGATCGGGTTAGCCGCTTGAGCGCGACTGGACGGATGGACGGCTCCCCGGTCAGCCTCCGACGCGGCCGTGCTCGCGCAACAGCGCGAGCACCTCGTCGTGCGGCAGCCCGCGCGCGACGCGCCCGTCGCGGCCCGCCACGTCCGGCGCCGCCCAGAGCGCGTTGAGCACGGCCTCCTCGCTCGCGTCGACCGCGGCGGCGAACAGCGGGTCGAGGCGTGCGTCGGCGAACGACTCCTCCTCGCGGCGCCGGCCGGCCTCGGCGCGCGGCCGCCGTCCGCTCGTCGCGAACGCGAGGAAGATCTCGCCGCTGCTGTGGTGCGCGACCGAACCGGCGCGCCCGAGGCCGAGCCCGGCGCGGCGCGCGAGCCGCGTGAGCTGGGCGGAGGACAGCGGCGCGTCGGTCGCCACGAGCGCGATGCAGCTACCCGCGGGGCGGGACGGGAACTGCTCTGGCAGGGGCAGCAAGCGGCCGGCCGGCACGCCGTCGACCCGCAGCTCCGGCGCCGCGCCGAAGTTGGCGAGCACCAGCACGCCGACGGTCGCGCCCGCGTCCGGGACGACGCGGCTGGCGGTGCCGATCCCGCCCTTCCAGCCGAAGCAGACCATGCCGGTCCCGGCGCCGACCGCGCCCTCGCGCACGGCGCCGGCGCTGGCGGCGGCGAGCGCGTGACCGGCGTCGGCCGCCTCCACCTGCACCACGGCGCTGTCCGAGAGCCAGCTATCGTCGCACTCGCCGACGACCGGGATCACGACGTCCTGCGTCCCGACCGCGGGGTCGGCGGCGACCGCCGCGGCCACCGCGCCGTCGTACACCCGGCCGACCGCCATCGTCGACGTGAGGTAGATCGGCGTCTCGATCAACCCCCACTCCGACACCGAGACGTTGCCGGTCATCTCCCCCGCGCCGTTGAGCACCGCCGCGCCGGCCGGCACCGGCGCGCGGAACAGGTCGCCGGCCGGACCGGGCAGGATCGCGGTCACGCCGGTGCGCGCGATCCCGCGCCCCTCGGGCTCGTCGCGCCACACGGTGATGTGCCCGACCTCGACGCCGGCGACGTCGGTGATCGCGTTCGCGGCGCCGCACTCGAACGCGCCGATCCGCACGCCGAGCTCGCGCAGGCGGGGACCACGGGGAGCGGGCGGGGCGAGCACGCGCCCGCATCCTAAAGCGGGACGGTCCCTCGCAAGGTTTGCGGTCGGCTGTAGGCTCGCCGCCCCATGACGGCTCCGATCCCGGTGGTGTGGAGCGACGTCCATCGGCGGCACGTCCCGAGCGCGGAGATCTGGCTCGGGGTGCGGACGCCGGCGGTCGAGCTGCCCGCGCGCGCCGACGCGATCCGGGCGGAGCTCGAGCGCGCCGGGCATCCGGTCGTCCCCGCGACGGCCCACCCCGACGCCGCGCTCGCGGCGGTGCACGACCCGGCGCTGCTCGAGTTCCTCGCCGGCGCATGGCAAGCGTGGGAGGCGGCCGGGCTGCCCGACGATCCCGGCCAGGCCGAGGTGATCCCGTACTTCTTCGCCCACCCGGGGCTGCTCGGGACGATCGAGCCGGCGCTGCCCGCCGCGACCTGGGCGCGCACGGGGCGCTTCGCGTTCGACACGATGACGCCGATCGGGCCGGGCACGTGGGAGGCGGCGCGCGCCGGCGCCAACGCCGCCCTGACCGCGTGCGAGCTCGTGCTGGGCGGCGCGCCGTCCGCCTACGCGTGCTGCCGGCCGCCCGGCCACCACGTCACGCGCAGCGCCTACGGCGGCAGCTGCTACCTCAACAACGCCGCGATCGCCGCCGCCCGGTTGCGCGCCGCGGTCGGCGGCGCGGTCGCGCTGCTCGACGTCGACGCGCACCACGGCAACGGCGCGCAGGCGATCTTCTACGACCGCGCCGACGTCGTAACCGGCTCCCTCCACGTCGACCCCGCCGCCGGGTGGTTCCCGCACTTCCTCGGCTTCGCGCACGAGGAGGGCGAGGGAGCGGGGCGCGGCGCCAACCGCAACCTGCCGCTCGCCCCGGGCAGCGGCGACGACGCGTGGGTCGCCGCCGTGCGCGAGCTCGCCTGGTGGGCGGCCGGGCTCGAGCCGCGCGCGCTGGTCATCGCGCTCGGCGTCGACGCCGCGGCGGGCGACCCCGAGAGCCCGCTCCGCGTGACGGCGGACGGCTTCCGCGCGGCGGGCCACGCGCTCGGCGCGCTCGGCCTGCCGACGGTGATCGTGCAAGAGGGCGGCTACGACCTGGCCACGATCGGCGGGCTCGTGCGGGCCGCCCTCGAGGGAGTCACCGCGGGACGACAGGAGAGCATGGATGGCTGACGCCGGATCGCACTGGGTGGGCAAGGACGAGGCGGAGGGGATCCCCGTCCCGCCCCGCAAGGACCTCTCGCCGCCGCCGCACTGGCGGCTCGAGGCGGTCGCCGCCACCGAGCGGCCGCGGTCGCTCGCCGTCGGCGCCGACCGCCGCCGCGCCGTGTTCATCCAGGACCGCGACACGTCCGACGTGTGGCTGCTCGACCTCGAGGACCCGACGCCGCAACGACTCACCACCGGCCGCGATCCGATGCCGTACTGGGAGGACACGACGCCGCGGCTGTCGCCGGACGGATCGCAAGCGGCCTACGCCGACCAGGGGCACGTGTGGCTCGTCGCTGCCGGCGGCGGACCGCCGCGCAAGCTGCTCGAGGCGAGCTCGCCCGTGTGGCTCGACGACGCGACGCTGGTGGTGTCGATGGAGCGCGGCGACACGTCGCGGCTCGCGCTGGTCGACGTCGCCGACCCGTGGCCGCGCCGCCTCGCGACCGCGCACGGCGAGCTCGAGGAGCGCGGCGACGAGTGGGGCGTCGCGGTCTCGCCCGACGGCGCGGAGGTCGCGTACGCGTTCACGCCGCGCGCCGACCTCAACCGCTCGGAGATCCGCGTCGCGACCGCGGCGACCGGCGAGGTCCGCGCGGTCAGCGGCACGCCGCGGATGCAGGATCGGTCGCCCGACTGGTCGCCGGACGGCGCGACGATCGCGTACGTGTCCGAGCGCTCGGGCGCGTGGGCGCTGCACACGGTCGGGGCGGACGGGAGCGGCGAGCGGCAGCTCACGCAGGACGGCGCCGACTACGGCGAGCCGGCGTGGCACCCGGACGGGACTCGCATCGCGGTCACGAGAGGCGTGCGCAACCGCATCGGCGTGGCGGCGGTCGACGCCGCGACCGGCGCCGTCGCCGAGCTCGCCCCGGGCGGGGTGTGGGGCGCGCCGCAGTGGACCGCGACCGGCGCGGTCGTCGGGACGTACGACGACCACGCGACGCCGCCGGAGCTGCGGCTCGTCGACGGGCGCGCGACGCGGACGCTCCTCGCTCCCGCCCCGCTCGCGGTCCGCCGCGCGCCGCACGTCGCGCCGCAGGACGTCACGTTCCCGTCGCGCGACGGCCTCGAGATCCCCGGCTTCCTGTTCCGCCCGCGCGACGCCGCGCCGGACCGCCCGGTCCCCGCGATCGTGTACCCGCACGGCGGACCGACCGACGCCTACATGGACCTGTGGGACGGGCACGCGCAGTACTTCCTCGACAAGGGCTACGCCTGGCTGGCCGTCAACTTCCGCGGCTCGACGGGCTACGGCCGCGAGTTCGAGCGCGCCGACCACGACGTCTGGGGCGTCAAGGACACGTGGGACTGCCTCGCCGCCGCCGACCACCTGCGCACGCTCGACTGGGTCGACGGCGAGCGGCTCGGCATCTTCGGCGGCAGCTACGGCTCGTACATGGCGCTGCTCTCCGTCACCGACGACCCCGAGCACCGCTTCCGTTGCGCGGTCGCCAAGTACGGCGACTGCGACATCCTCACGTCCTGGGCGCAGGGCGACCGCGAGGGCGTGCAGGACCTCGAGCGGATGATGGGCCACCCGGCGACGGGCCGGGCCGCCTACCGCGCCGGCTCCCCCATCCACCGGATCGACGACATCGAGGCGCCGCTGCTGATCGCGCACGGCGGGCGCGACGAGCGAGTCAGCCCCGAGCAGTCCGAGGAGCTGGTCGCCGCACTCCGGCGCGCGGGGAAGACCTTCGAGTACGTGACGTACCCGACGGAGGCCCACGGACTGCTGCGCGCCGGGCCGCAACTGCACTTCTACCGCCGGCTCGAGCGCTTCCTCGACTGGTACCTGCTCTAGCCGTTTTCAGTGGACGAAATTGTCCAAGTCGGCCCTTGGCAGTCCGGCGCCGGATGGGGAATGATCGGCGTCCGCAAGCCTTGAGGAGGGTCGCGTGACACGCATCGCAGGGATCGTCGCCGCCGTGGTCGTGGCGACGGCGCTCGCGCTCGCCGGGAGCGGTGGCAGCGCGAGCGGGCAGGACGGCAAGCCGCGGGTGTTCACCGTCGGCTACACGCAGGACGTCGACAGCTTCAACCCCACCGTCGGCGTCACCGTCGCGGCCTACGAGGCCTGGAACATCCAGTACGCGACGCTGACCGACAAGGCCGCGAAGGACTTCTCGGTCGCGCCGGGACTCGCCGAGTCGTGGAAGGGATCCGCCGACGGCAAGACGTGGACGTACAAGCTGCACCCGAACATGAAGTGGTCCGACGGGCAGCCGCTCACGTCCGAGGACGTCGTCTACACGATCAACCGCTCCCGCGACGACGGCTGGTTCAACCACACGGCGATCGTCGCCAACCTCAAGGCCGAGGCGCCGGACCCGAACACCGTCGTGATCACGTCGTCGGTGCCGGACCCGAAGCTGCCGGTGATGGACGCGTACATCGTCCCGAAGCACATCTACGAGAAGTACGACAAGAAGGCGCTGCGGAAGTACGACGGCCAGGACGGCGTCGGCTCCGGCCCGTACACGCTCGAGGAGTTCAAGAAGGGCCAGTTCGCGCGCTTCAAGGCCAACCCGAACTACTGGGAGGGCAAGCCGGCGCTCGACGCGGTGGTGATCCGCAACTTCAACAACGCGGACGCGATGGTCGCCGCGCTGCGGAGCGGTGAGATCGACGCGGCGAACGACGTCCCCGGCGCCGCGTTCGATCGGCTGGAGGGCGACGACGGGATCGAGGTCGTCGAGGGCAACCAGGGCTCGTTCAACGAGTTCGCGCTCAACGGCGGCGACGGCTTGAAGAAGGGCCATCCCGCGCTGAGCGACCCGCTCGTCCGCCAGGCGATCGCCCACGCGATCGACAAGCAGACGATCGTCGACCGCGTCGAGAGCGGCCATGCCACGGTCGCCGACACGATCAGCCCGTCCGCGAACCCGGACTGGATGCCCGAGGTTCCCGCCGACGAGAAGTTCGACTTCGACCTCGACAAGGCGAACGCGCTGCTCGACCAGGGCGGCTACGAGGACACGGACGGCGACGGCGTCCGCGAGATGCCCGGCGGCGGCGAGCCGCTGAGGCTGCGCTACGCGGTGCGCTCGGAGAGCCCGTCCTCCCAGCCGACCGCCGAGTTCATCACCGGCTGGCTGAAGGACATCGGGATCGCGACCACGCAGAAGGTCTACGACGACGGCCAGCTCACCGAGGTGATCGGCAAGGGCGACTACGACCTGTTCGTCTGGGGCTGGACGCCGTTCGTCGACCCGGACACGATGCTCTCCTACTTCACCTGCGACCAGGTGAGCCAGGACCCCGAGGACCCGACGAACTACTACAACGACGCCAGCCTCTGCGACAAGGAGTACGACAAGCTCTACGCGCAGCAGAAGGTGGAGCTCGACCACGACAAGCGCGTGCAGATCGTGCACGAGATGCTGACCCGGTGGGCGAGCACCGGCGTGTACGACGCGCTCTACACCTACCCGGACCTCCAGGCGTACCGGACCGACCGCTTCACCGGCTTCGTGCGCCAGCCGGAGGGCACCGGACCGGTGCTGTTCTCGAACTCGTCGCCGTCGTACGCGCGGCTCGAGCCGGTCTCCGCGACGTCCCCGGGCGGCGCCGGCGGTGACGACGGCGGCGGCGGCGGATCTGCGGGGATCATCGCGCTGGTCGTGCTCGCCGCGCTCGCGGTGGCCGGCGGGACGTGGGCCGTGATGCGACGGCGCACGGCCGACGAGCGCGAGTGAGTCCACGGATCGTCATCACGAAGGCGCTCGGGTCGCTCGCGACCCTCGCCTTCGTGGTGGTGTTCAACTTCTTCCTGTTCCGCGTCGTCGAGAGCAACCCGGTCGCGAACCTGTTCCGCGGCCGCAACCTGACCGACGCCCAGCGCGACGAGCTGACGCGCGAGTTCGGCCTGGACGGCTCCAAGCTCGACCAGTTCTGGAGCTACCTGACCCAGACGGCGCAGCTGAACCTCGGCCGCTCCTACGTCACGAACCAGCCGGTGATGGACCAGATCGTCGAGAAGGCGCCGGCGACGATCGCGCTCGTCGGCGTCTCGGCGGTGCTGTCCGCGGTGTTCGGGATCCTGATCGGGATCGCGGCGGCGTGGCGGCGCAACTCGAAGACCGACTACGCCTCCACGACGGCGACGATGACGCTGTACTCGATGCCGGACTTCTGGCTCGGGATGCTGCTGCTGTCAGGCCTTGCGGTGGGGCTCGGCTGGTTCCCGGTCGGCGGGATCGTCGACCCGACCGCCTCGGAGAGCGGCTTCCCGAAGCTGCTCGACCAGGCGCATCACATGGCGCTGCCGGCGCTCACGCTGACGCTGGGATACCTCGGCGAATACGCGCTGGTGATGCGCTCGTCGCTGATCGACACGATGCGCGAGGACTACCTGGTGCTCGCGCGCGCGAAGGGCCTGCGCGACGTGGTCGTGCGCAACCGGCACGCGGTGCCGAACGCCCTGCTGCCGGTCGTCACGGT